>Ga0208940_1000760_pt1 | contig 37901 bp, 27 predicted proteins | sample AD_JPNNA6_MetaG_FD_184445 | JGI IMG/M metagenome (GOLD analysis project Ga0208940, IMG submission 184445) | Active sludge microbial communities of municipal wastewater-treating anaerobic digesters from Japan - AD_JPNNA6_MetaG (SPAdes) (version 2) | ecosystem: Engineered > Bioreactor > Anaerobic... | reverse complement strand
GGTGATCTGTGCGACAGTGGTACACCCGGTCTCATCCCGAACCCGGTCGTTAAGGCTGTCAGCGCCGATGGTACTTGGAGGGCGACCTCCTGGGAGAGTAGGTCATTGCCAAGAGACTTTTTTTATTAAACAATCCCCCGAATTTGAAAGAAGACGGGGGTTTTGTCTTATAAGTCATCTTTGTATCGTCATGTTTCTCTTACAGCTCGAAAGGTCTTTCCGGCGAAAAAACGGGGTCGAAAAAGCCCAGGTACGGAATATCATTCTTGACACAGAATATCTTGTAGCGTAGCCCGGCCTGGATTTCCTCGTCTGGGTCATCCAGGTATTGGGCGTAGTGCATCAGTTCCTGCATTTGGATCAGGCGTAAGAAGAGCGGCAGGCGCGCCAGCCACGCTTCGCTGAGGCTGTTTTCGCGGGTGTAACCGGTAAGAACGTGCTCCATGTAACGCGCCATGAAATCTTTACGCGCTACCAGCGGGCGGTACATTGCCCGACCGATGCCGCCCTCCCAGGCGCAGGCGAGGTCATACATGAACCAGAAGTAACTGCTATCGTCGAAATCAAAGACCGTGATGTCGCCGTTGTCGTAATCTACAGTGAAATTACCGTCGTTGAAGTCATTGTGGATCAGCCCGTAGGAATCGATGTCTTGGGGCAAGGCGTGCAGTTCGGCGATCAGTTCATCATATTTCTTATGGATAATTGGCAGACGCTCGCCGTACGGGAATCCGCTGTAATACTCCACTTGATGCCATTCGGGTCGTTTTATCGCCTCGTTCGGCGGCTGGTAGGTTTTCGCCAGCCGGTGCATCTTGCCGAGCACCTGACCCCAGTTTTGGAAATATTCCTGCATAGGCACGCCTTCCCGATAACGGTAGCCGTTATCGGGCACGCGCATTCCTTTCCCTTTGAGAAACGAAACGGCGATGAAGTTCATCCTGGTGGTCGGGATCACCTCGAGCAGGTTCCCGTGGATGGACGGCACCGGCTGCGCGACGTGCACCCCGCCTGCCGCCAGATATTCGACGAAGTGCAACTCTGCCTGGATCAGTTCCACTGGACGGTCGGAGCGGTAGGACAGGCGCAGGATGCGCGGTTGCCCCTCGTTTTCGTAGTGATAGACCAGGTTGGCGCAGCCTTCGTAATCGTCGAATTTCCCCAATGCCTCTTTGGATGTGCCAAACAATCCGGCGGCAGTGCCGAGGACCTGGCATTCACAAAGTTGGGTGACTTCTGCTCTTTCCATGGGGTTTTTCCAAATTGAATCTGCAATCAATCCTGCGGGAACGAGAAATGCATCTGCACGATCACCCATTTCCCACCGCGTTTTTCAAGCGTGCCTGTCCAACGGCAATTATCCCACCCAGTAGGCTGACCTTTCCATTCGGCGTGGTCGTCGAGAAAGCAGGAATACCAGGCAGCGTTTCCCAGCTCTGCGAATTTGAGGCGCAAATCCCTCACCGCAAAATCGGTGGCTTTGAATTCATCTCTCATCCAGACGCGTTCGCCTAACTTCTTGAATGCCTCAAAACCGACAATGGTGGATTTTGAATCAGGATGAAAGATGAAAAAGTCGCCATCCTGCGCCATGATGGAGAACAGGCGGTCAATATCTTTGGTCAACGCCCAGCCGATGGCGTCGTGAATGACTTTTTCTACCTCGAGTCTTTCAACTTCGGTGATCATGATAAGCTCCTTTTCTCTACCATCAGTCAGAACTTCGTAAAGGTCAGCAAGCCTGGGAAAACATTATCAACCTGGTCGTACCTGTTCATGATTCAATCTCTTTGCAGGCGTTGGACATTGCTGGCTGCCTGCCATTCCTGGCGGCTGCCGCCTCCGCCATGCAGCAGGATCACTGCCTGGCTTACGCCATAAAAATCTTAAGCCATCTTTGTTCCATTGAGAGATATTGAAAACATGATAGCTCCAGTACTCACCTTTATGTCAACCGTTCATCAATGTTAGGTGCGCCAGAGCGCCCACAGAATAAGTATCTCAAGATTGCTAATAAGATTATAATGGGTTATCTTTCCTTTGGTGTGGTGGGGTCGAAAGACGGTTAAAAGATGTTTCAAACTTCCATGCAGGTTCTGGTTGATCAAATTGAAAAAGCCGCCCGTGAAACAGATTTTTCTGGCGTTATATCCATTTATCAAGCAGAATCGCCGCTCTATGAACAATCCTTTGGCTTCCGCGATATTCAAAACCGGCTCCCCAATTTGCCCGGGACTCGTTTTGGTATTGCCTCCGGCACAAAGTTTTTCACTGCCCTGGGTATTGGTCGGCTGATTAACGAGGGTTTGCTCCAATTGGAGACCCAGGTTGGCGAACTTTCACCGGATTATGTTGGTTTTATCAATCCGCGCGCCACAATCCGGCATTTATTGACACACACTTCCGGCATTTACGATTACTACGACGAAGAAACCGAGCAAGATTTTGACCGTTTTTTTGTTTCGATACCCTGGTATCGCCTGGAAACCCCCACAGACTATTGGCCGTTATTCCAGGGGCAAACCCCGAAATTTCAAATGGGTGAACGTTATTCGTATTCAAACGGCGGTTATATATTCCTGGGTATGTTGATTGAAAAAATTACCGGGCAAATTTTTCGTGATTTTATGCAGGAACAGATCTTCCAGATTGCCCACATGCCCCAGACCGGCTTCTATGCTCTGAACAACCTGCCTGCCAATACTGCCTTGGGATATCTCGAGGATCGTGAGACGACCAATATTTACAACCTGCCGATCCGCGGCGGGGGCGATGGCGGCTTGTTTACTACTGCTGAAGATCTGCGCTCCTTCTGGCAACATCTGTTTGCTAATCGCATCCTCTCACCTGAATTGACAGCCATTTTCTTGCAGACCCACTATCAATTTGATGACAAAACTGGTTATGGCTGTGGAGTTTATAAGCGACTTGACGGAAGCCTGTTTGCCATCGTTGGCGGGGATGCAGGTGTGGGCTTTGATTCTCGTTACCTGGTTAATCAACAAATCATCATCAGCATTCTCTCCAACATCACAAATGGAGAAGAAGAACTGCGCAAGGTTGTTATGGACTTCTTTTGCCCAAAAGCATAGGGCGCAGGATTTTTTGGGGGATTCTGTCTGGGTATTGCCAGGAGATTGATGATTAACTATCAACTCCCAATCAGCGGGAATGGGAGTTGTATTTATAACACCCTCATTCTGTTATTTCCAATTCGTCAGTTGGATTGAGCAGGGTTGAAAGGATCTTGACAACCCTGACAAAATGATGTAGACTACTCTATAATACAGAGAACTCTGGGAACGGAGAAAGTGTATGAACATATCTCCCAAAGAAGCTGAAGAAGCCCTGGCTTCCATCCATAACGTGACCCAAAAGACCCGGCACTCGATCGCTGCTGGAGGTGCATCCATCTCACTCATCGCCACCGGTATCGTCTGGTTGATCGGATTTACCGCCACGCAGTTCTTAACCGCTCCCCTTGTCGTTTGGATTTGGATTGTGACAAGCATTGTTGGCAGCGTCTTCGCCATCTTCATGGGTCTTCGTACAGGAAAACGTGTCCGCATCACCTCGTCCGCCATGATGGGGAAGCGCATCGCAATTTTCTGGGTGCTGCTGGCTCTCTTTGCTGCAGCCGCCATTGCGGTTGCCCATCCCACGGATGGAAAGCAGATCACCACGCTCATCATCCTGTTCGCAATGATCGGGCAAATGGGCATGGGGCTTTTGCTCTCCTTCTCCGCCACCTGGTGGACGGTGCCAGTTGCAGCCGTAGCCTTGATCGGTTACTTCTTTGCGCCTGGTTGGTTCTACTTATGGATGGGTCTGCTGGGAGGAGGTGTCATGATTGCCCTTGGTTTATACATCCGCTTCAGGTGGTGAGCCATGATGGAACTGAACGAGACCATTCATCAACCTGTCCGTTTGCGCATTATGGCTGTATTGATGACGCTGGATGCGGGCGACGAAGTGGATTTCACCTACTTGCGCGACCTGCTCCAGGTCTCGGATGGCAACCTCGGCGCACACTTACGCAAACTGGAAGAAGCTGGTTACATCGCAGTGAACAAAACTTTTGTGGAACGGAAACCGCGCACCTACATCGCAGCCACCGATGCCGGGCGTAAAGTGTTCAAGGAACATGTGGCGGCGCTGGAAGCGATCTTGAAAAGTAAGTGAGGAAGAATGGACGCCATTGTGCAGGTACAGGGACTTCACAAAACCTATGGCGCGACCGTCGCCGTGGAGGATATCTCATTCACTGTGGGGGAAGGCGAAATCTTTGGCATGGTCGGACCGAACGGCGCTGGAAAAACGACCACGATCGAATGCCTGGAAGGGCTGCGTAAACCTGACCGGGGAATGGTTCGTGTGCTCGGCGTGGACCCGCAGCACGACAGCCAAACCTTGCGCCTGCGCACCGGGATGCAGTTGCAACAATCCAACCTGCCGGATCGGATCAAGGTGTGGGAGGCGCTTGACCTGTACGCCTCATTCTATCCGAAGCCGGTAAACTGGAGGGAACTGCTTGTTCAATTGGGATTGGAAGAAAAACGGAACACGGCGTTTTCGAAGCTTTCCGGCGGACAGAAACAACGCCTCTTCATAGCCCTTGCCCTCCTCCCGGATCCGCAATTGGTCTTCCTCGACGAATTGACCACCGGTCTTGATCCGCAAGCCCGCCATACCATCTGGGACCTGGTGCGCGAGATCCGCTCCCATGGTAAAACGATCCTCCTGACCACGCACTTCATGGAAGAAGCGGAAAAGCTTTGTGACCGGGTTGCCATTCTTGATCATGGAAAGATCGTGGCGCTCGATACACCTGCGAATTTGATCAGCAGTCTGGGAGTTGAAGAACGCGTCACCTTCAGCGTGGATGGTACCCTGCCCCCGGCATTCACCGCTGCTCTTTCAACAGGTACCCGCGTTGAAGTGCAGGGTGACCGTGTAACAATTCATACAGTAAATACCCGGCAAGTTCCATTGGTGAGCGAAGTGGTTAACCTGCTTGGCAGTCAACAGATCTCCTTCCACGATTTGCGGACTGAGCAGCCCAACCTGGAAGATGTTTTCCTGAGCCTGACCGGTCGCGAGATGAGAGAGTGAGGCGAATATGAAAAGCCTGCTGAAAATGACCTGGGTTGAAGCGAAATTATTTTTACGTGAACCGGCTAGCGCTTTTTTTACACTGATCTTTCCGCTGTTGATGTTGCTTATCTTCGGCGCCATCTATGGGGCAAACCCTGTACCGGGCACAGATAGCACTGAGGCAGCGATTGGCGCTTTGATCCCTGCCTTTACTGGCATGTCCATTGGCATCGTTGGATTGATGCCCGTGACCATAACAATGGCAACGTACAGGGAGAATGGCATTCTGCGCCGCCTGCGGACCACCCCTGCCAGCCCTTTGATGATCATGGCGGCACAGGTGGTTGTCGTTTTTGTGATGACCGCGCTGGGAGTGCTTTTGCTCATGATTGCCGGGAAGCTGGTTTATCATGTGCAGTTCACAGGCAACGCACTCAGCCTTGCCGCTGGTTTCACCTTCTGCAGCCTGAGTTTCTTTGGGACTGGTTTTGTCCTGGCAGGCACCATGCCCACAGCGCGCACCGCCCAGATCGTTGCGATGGTCTTGATGTATCCGATGTTGATCCTTTCTGGCGCTGGCTGGCCGCGTGAACTTATGCCTGCCGCAGTCTTGAAGATTTCGAATTTCCTGCCGCTGACCTATGTAGTCAACCTGTTGCGCGGATTGTGGTTTGGCGAGAGTTGGGGGCAGCACCTGCTGGATGTTGGTGTGCTGGCAGTGATGTTGATCGCAGGCGTGCTCATTTCGTTAAAAACATTTCGCTGGGAGTAACGCTCCGCCTGAAAAAAGAGGATTGCCACATATTCTGTCAACGGATCAGTTATTATCCTCTCCCCCCGGCAAGTTCAATTCTGCTCCGCGAGGAGCTTCCATTTTCTGCTGTGTCGTTTGCCGGTTGAGGGCGGATTTGATATACTCGGTTTGTTGCACGCACTTCATTCCACCATACACAGGAGAGATAATCCATGACAACCGCTGCTCAACTACCTGCCCGCGCAGATATCCCGGTCGAGGAGACCTGGGCTCTCGATTCCATCTTTGCCACCCCAGTTGATTGGGAGGAAGCCTGCCGTAAATTGGAAGGTCTGCTGCCCGAACTGGCGGCGTTCCAGGGGCGCCTGGCGGAAGGACCGGCGGTGCTCCTGGCGGCAATTCAAAAACTGGAAGAGGCTGGCACGTTGCTTGGCAAGGTATCGGTCTATGCCAGCAACGCGGCTTCGGTGGACACGTTTGACCAGGCTGCCACCGCCCGCATGGGGCAGGCACGCAGCCTGGGCGCCCGCGCGGGCGCGGCGATGGCATTCTTTGATCCCGATTTGATGTCCATTGGCTTCGATACACTCAAGGAATGGATGCACAGCACACCCGAACTGGCATTCTTTGCCCACTACGTTGACCGGTTGGAAAAGCGCAGCCCGCATGTCCGCTCCACCGAGGTGGAGGAAGTGCTGGCGCTTGCCGGGGATCCATTCTCCGGCGCATTCAACAGCTTTAACATGCTGACCAACGCCGACCTCACTTTCCATCCTGCCACCGATTCGACAGGTGCGGAACTGGAGATCGGTCAATCCAGCATCGGCTCGCTGATCACCCATCCCGACCGGCAGGTGCGCCGCTCGGCATGGCAGAATTATTCCGATGGTTACCTGGCGTTCAAGAACACCTCTGCATCCATCCTGACAACAGCCTTCAAGCAGGATGTCTTCAGCGCCCGGGTGCGCCGCTATCCCTCCGCCCTGCATGCTTCGCTGGAGCCAAACAATGTTCCGGTGGAGGTGTTCCACAATCTAATCGAAGTTTTCCGCAGCAACCTGCCCACCTGGCACCGCTACTGGCGCATCCGCCGCAAGGCGCTGGGGCTGGAGAGCTTTGGAGTGTATGACATCAAAGCCCCGCTGACAGATTCCAAGCCGGTGGTTCCCTTCCACCAGGCTGTGGATTGGATTTGCGAGGGCATGGCTCCCCTGGGGGAGGAGTACGTCTCGATCATGCGGCGCGGCTGCCTGGAGGAACGCTGGGTGGACCGCGCCCGTAACCGCGGCAAGCGCGAGGGTGCATTTTCCAGCGGCTCGTTTGGCACCCGCCCGTTCATCATGATGTCCTATGCCGATGACCTGTTCAGCCTGTCCACGCTGGCGCACGAGCTGGGGCATTCCATGCACTCGTACTATTCCCGCGCCAGCCAGCGCTTCCTTTACAGCCGCTATGGGCTGTTTGTGGCGGAAGTGGCGTCCAACTTCAACCAGGCAACCGTGCGCAATTACCTGATGCGCACCCAGACCGACCCGCAATTCCAGATTGCCCTGATTGAAGAGGCGATGTCGAACTATCACCGCTATTTCTTCCTCATGCCCACGCTGGCGCGCTTTGAACTGGAAGCGCATCGCCGGATTGAGCAGGGTGCTCCGCTGAATGCCGATATTTTGACGGGTATCCTGGCGGACTATTTCGAGGAGGGGTACGGCGGTGAGGTGGAATTGGACCGGCAGCGGATTGGCATCACCTGGGCGCAGTTCCTCCACATGTACATGAATTTCTATGTGTATCAATATGCCACCGGCATTTCCGGGGCGCATGCCCTCTCCCACGGCGTCACATCCGGGCAGCCCGGGGCGGCGGAGCGCTACCTCGATTTCCTCAAGTCGGGCGGCTCGCGCTACCCGCTGAACGCCCTGCAGCAAGCCGGGGTGGACCTGACGACACCCCAGCCGGTGGAAGCGGCGTTTGCCTCGCTTGCCGGGCTGGTGGACCGCCTGGAAAAACTGCTGGGTCAGGCGTAATTCTGATAGTTATCTGAAAAAGACCCGCCGGGGTGGATGCATTGTCATCCCCCCGGCGGTTGAATTTCCACCCGGCAGGGTTACCGGCTGAACACGATCCACAGCAGAATCAAGCCTGCCAGCCCTCCCAGCCCATATGCCGGGAGCCGGGCATCCGCCAGGTAAAGCTGGACGGCGCCCAGCAGGCTGGCAGCAAACAGGATTGCGGCAGTCAGCTTGCGGTTGCTGCGTTCCAGTCGGTTCAGGTCGCGGCGCAGTTCGGGGGTGCGCACTTCAATTTCTCCCCCCTCCACCCGCCGGATCAGCGCGTCGGTTTTGCGCGGCAGGGTTGCCAGCGTGGAAAGAATCCCCAGTGCCTCATCCAGCCAGAAGCGCCAGCCGCTGCCCGCCTCCGCCTGCACCAGCTTTTGTGCATAGGGTCCGATGCTCGTCCACACGTTGAAATCCGGGTTCAGCCCGGAGCAGATGCCGGAGAGGATTCCCAGGCAGCGCGCCAGTAAAACCATGTTCTCCGGCGCCTGGAAGGGCATGTCGAACACCAGGTCGCTGAATTCCTGCACGAACTCCACTGCCTCGGCATGTTTCATGTTCATCATCTCGGCGGTGGACTTGCCCCAAAACCGCTGGAACACCTTGTTGGTGGCTTTTTCCAGCAGGGGCAGGTCGGCATTGGGCAGCAGCAGCTCCATCGTCTGGTAAGCCTGGATCAGGCGGTGGGTATCCTGCGTGCCAATCCCAATCAGCACCTCGCGCAAGCCGGCTTGCAGGTTGGGCGGCAGGGTGCCGGTCATGCCAAAATCCACAAACACCACCCGCCAGGGCGCCCTGCCGGTGGCGGGGTCGGGCAGGGCGGTGGGCAGGATGAACAGGTTGCCCGGGTGCGGGTCAGCGTGGAAGAAATAATCCTCAAAAATTTGTTGGAGGTAAATGTCGATCAGCGTATCCGCCACCGCAGCGCGGTCCACACCAGCAGCATCCAGGGCGGCATTGTCGGTAATTTTGATGGCAAGCACGTTTTCTAGCGTGAGGACCCGCAGGGTGGTATGCGTCCAGTACACCGCTGGGACCTGCACTTCGGGGCGGTCCTGAAAATTTTTGGCAAATTGCTCGGCATTCCGCCCTTCGTGGATGTAATCAATCTCCTCCAGCAGCGTGCGGCTGAATTCCTCGACCAGGAGCGGGACGTTGACGTGCCGCCGGATGGGCTTGTAGTGATGCACCCAGCGTGCCACCACCCGCAGTGCCGCCAGGTCGGTTTCCACCACCTGCGGGATGTTGGGACGCTGCACCTTGACCACCACTTCCCGGAAGGTGCCATCGGGCTGCTGCAGCCGCGCGGTATGCACCTGCCCGATCGAAGCGGCTGCCATGGGTTGGGGATTGAAATCGGTGAACAATTCCTCCAGCGGGCAGTGGAATTCCGCTTCCACCACCGCGCGGATCGACTCGACTGGTTCCGGGCGGACTTCGTCCTGCAAGCCCGCCAGTTCATCAATAATTTCGCGCGGCAGCACATCCAGCCGGGCGGAGAGGAACTGCCCGACCTTGATCATCACCCCGCTCATCTCAATGGCAAGCGTGCGAAAGGATGCTGCAATTTTCTGCAGGCGTCTGGCGCGCGTGCGGTGGGAAATTCGGCGTAAGCCAATGGATGACAGGATTACATCCCAGAACAGCAGGTTGACCAGGACGCGCGCGAAGAACCAGAGGATGCGGCGATAGCGGGATTTCAGCATGTACGGGTTTGAAGGATCAGCCTTCGCGGTCCCCCGGTTTGCTGCTTTCATATTCCCGGATGGTGCGCCGCTGCTTGGTGATGATGCCGTACACCACGTCCCCAATCGAGATGACACCCAGCAGGCGGTCTCCCTCCATCACGGGCAGGTAGCGCAGCCGCTTGCGGGTCATCAGGTCCATGCATTCGTCAATGGTCTGTTCGGGGTGAATGGTGAATTCAACGGGCGACATGATCTCCCGCACTGTGGTCTCCCGCGAGGATTTTCCATGCAGGATGATCTTGCGGGCATAATCCCTTTCCGAGAGGATGCCAACCAGGGTATCCTCTTCCATCACCAGCAGCGCGCCGATGTCCTTGTCGGACATCATCCGCAGGGCATCGTACACGGTTGCTTTTGGGGAGATGGACCAGATATCGGATCCTTTAATTTGCAGGATGTGCCGGACGGTAAATAACATGGGAACCTCCTGTGCTGCCTGGATGAGTCGATCATACTCATTGTAACCAAAATCTGTCTCAAATGCTATCAGGTGCACGAAATTCGGGGGATTGACAACGGTGCGCCGCCGGACGTATAATAAGCCAACAATTCAATCAAGCACCCGCCAGGAGGAGTAGGTCCTCGGTCCGCTGAAAGAGAAGGAAGCCATGGCTGCGAGCTTCCACAGTAACCCCGGGATTGAAGTCGTTTGGCAGAATTGCTGAAGAAAGCCCGTCAGGGCAAGTAGAACAGCACGGGTAAGCCCGTTACAGCGGACCCTGGATGATGGTCCGGGATGAGTGCGCCGGGTGGCGAATCCGGCGAAAAGAGGTGGTACCGCGAAGCCCCTTCGTCCTCTTATGGATGAAGGGCTTTTTATTTCTGGCACAGGCGTGTTTGATGACCATAATCATTGGAGGTTTCGATGACGGAATTACCGAAAGCATACGATTTCAAGGCTGCCGAGGAGCGCATTTACCGCTGGTGGGAAGAGCGGGGATATTTTGCCCCGTTCAACGACCCCCGCAAGCCCGGTTTTGACCCCGGCAAAGAGCCGTTTGTCATTTCCATTCCACCTGCCAACGTAACCGGCGAACTGCACCTGGGGCATGCCCTGTTTGTCTCCATGGAAGACCTGATGATCCGCTATTACCGCATGAAAGGCTATTCCGCCATGTGGCTGCCGGGCACCGACCATGCCGGGATTGCCACCCAGCTCCAGGTGGAAAAAGCGCTTGCCAGGGAAGGCACCAGCCGGGCTGCCCTGGGACGGGAAGCCTTCGTCCAGCGGGTATGGGAGTGGAAACACAAGTACGGCAGCATCATCACCTCGCAAATCCGCCGCCTGGGTGCCTCGTGCGACTGGCAGCGGGAGCGCTTCACCCTCGACGAGGGACTCAGCCGGGCAGTGCGGGAAGCCTTTGTGCGCCTCTACGAAAAGGGACTCATCTACCGCGGCAGGCGGATGGTCAACTGGTCGCCGGGGCTGGGAACCGCTGTCTCGGACCTGGAGGTGGAATATTCCTCCGAGCCGGGTTTCCTGTACTACTTCAAGTATGTGTTGGCGGATGACCCCGCGGAGTATATCCCGGTTGCCACCACCCGCCCGGAGACCATCCTGGGTGATACCGCCGTGGCAGTCCACCCGGAGGATGACCGCTACCGAAAATATGTGGGGCGCGCGGTGCTGGTGCCCATCCTCAACCGCGAAGTGCCCGTCATTGCCGATGAATACGTGGACCGCGAATTTGGCACGGGCGCCCTCAAAATCACCCCCGCTCATGACCCCAATGACTACCTCATCGGGCAGCGTTTCAACCTGCCGATGATTAACATCCTCACGCCCCAGGCGAAGATCAACGAGAATGGCGGACCCTACGCCGGGCAGGACCGGTTTGAATGCCGCAAAAAGCTCTGGGCGGATATGCACGCTGCAGGGCTGGTCATCAAGGAGGAACCTTACCAGCTCAACGTACCCCGCTCCCAGCGTGGCGGTGAAATTGTGGAACCGATGGTCTCCACCCAGTGGTTTATTTCCATCAAGCCCCTGGCAGAGGCGGCGCTGGAAGCCGTGCGCGATGGACGCATCCGGATTGTGCCCGAACGCTTCACCAAGGTCTATTACAACTGGCTGGAAAACATTGAAGACTGGTGCATCAGCCGCCAGCTCTGGTGGGGGCACCGCATCCCCGTGTGGTACTGCGAGGACTGCAGCAAAGAGACCGTCAGCCGGACCGATCCTGCCGCTTGCGCCCACTGCGGCAGCGCAGCCATCCGCCAGGACGAGGACGTACTGGATACCTGGTTCTCCTCCGGCTTGTGGCCTTTCTCCACCCTGGGCTGGCCCGATGAAACCCCCGATTACAAGTATTTCTTCCCCACCTCCATCATGGAGACCGGCTACGACATCCTCTTCTTCTGGGTGGCGCGCATGATCATGTTCAGCCTGGAATTTACCGGCAAAGTGCCCTTCCACACGGTGTACCTGCACGGCATCATTCGGGATGAACACGGACAGAAGATGAGCAAGACCAAGGGCAATTCCATTGACCCGCTGGGCGTGATGGACGAACTGGGCACCGATGCCCTGCGCTTCACCCTGCTGGTGGGGTCCACCCCCGGCAACGATACCAACCTGAGCATCCGGAAGGTGGAAGCCAACCGCAACTTTGCCAACAAGATCTGGAACGCCGGGCGCTTTGTGATTGGTGCACTCAACCAGGCACCGGAAGAGCCGACCGGTGATCCGGACTGGACCCTGGCGGATTCGTGGATCTGGGCGCGGCTGCAGGCGCTGGTGCGGGATGTGGACCGGCTTTTCTCCACCTACCAGTATGGGGAAGCCGGGCGGCAGATTTACGAGTTCTTCTGGAGTGAATTTGCCGACTGGTACCTGGAAATTGCCAAGCTCCAGCTTGCGGAAGGCGGCAACCGGGCGTACCATACCGCCCATACCCTGGCGCGCATCCTGGATACCTCCCTGCGGCTGCTGCATCCCTTTACCCCCTATGTTACCGAGGAGCTGTGGGGGCACCTCAAACGCGCCTGCCAGGAAAAGCCCGGCGGCTACTCCCCGGCGGGTGGCTGGGAGGAGGCGTTGATCATTGCCCGCTACCCCGAACCCCGCCCGGAGGAAGGCTGGGAGCAGGACAGGGGGGCGGACTTCCAACTGGTGCAGGAGACCATCCGCGCCATCCGCAATGCCCGCATGGAAAAGAAAGTCACACCCGGGCTGCGCATCCCCGCCACCATTGCCGCGGGTGCCCGCCTGCCGGTCTTCCAGTTGCAAAAGCAGGTGCTGGCTGCCCTGGCATACCTCGACCCCGAACAATTGCTGCTGGCGGACAGCCTGGCGGAAAAACCGCAGGGTCAGCTGGCATTGGTGATTGGCGGCGTGGAAGTCTTTTTGCCCCTGGCGGACCTGGTGGACGTGGACGCCGAGCGTGAACGGCTGCAGAAGGAACTGGCGGAGGTGGAGAGCCAGATCACCCGGCTGGAGGAGCTGCTTGCCTCCCCGTTTGCAGAACGGGCGCCCGCCGCCGTGGTTGACAAGGAACGTCAGAAGCTGGCGGTGTATCATGAAACGGCTGCCCGGCTGCGCGAGCAGCTTGCCGCCCTGTAATCAACCTGCCTGCCGGGCTGTTCAGTCATAAGCAATGAACAGCCCGGCAGGTTTCTGTTGAGTTTCACCGGGTTTCCCCCCTATCCAAAAGGATGAATTCCAGTATAATAATAAGTACAAGGATCCACAGATAGCGGTTCCTGACCAAATTCCCAATTCTTTCAATTCATTGAGGAGGCACGAATGGCCTATTTTCGCCAGTTTTACAGCATGGATGAGTGGCGAACCCTTCAATTTGCTCCATTGTGGGTTTTCACCGCCATCTCCGCGGCAAACAAGAAAGTGAGCAAAAAGGAAATCACCGCCCTCGCCAAGGAAATTTCCGAAGCGCATCTCTACAAGGAACCGCTGGTCCAGGAAGTGCTGGGGTCTGTGGGCAGCGATTTTGAAAGTGTATTCCGCGAGTACCAGGCAGACAGCCGCGATGTGATGCGCGGCTTGAGCGATGTTGCCGACCTGCTGGAGTCCAAGGCGGAAGCCGAGCAAGCCAAGAACTTCAAGATGGCAATGCTCCTGATGGGGCGCAATATTGCCGAAGCTTCCGGCGGCGGCTTCCTGGGGATGGGCAAAAAGATGGGCGACAACGAAAAGGCAGCCCTGGTGCTGGTGGCATCTGCGCTACGCGCCGTCTGATTTTTCTGACAATCCGAGGGGGGCTGTTACGCGCTGTGCATCTACCGTGTCTTCATGGCGGATGCGCAGCGCGGTTGTTTGGCACCGCCGCCTGGGGCTGGTAAAATCAGGGATGGAATAGCCACGATTTAAAAATCAAAAGGAGCAAAACGCATGCTGAAGGTTGGATATATTGGTCTGGGTCTGATGGGCAAATCGATTGCCCGCAACATCCTCAAAGCCGGGTTTCCGCTGGTGGTGCACAACCGCAGCCGCGCGGCGGTGGAGGAACTGGCAGCCGAAGGCGCCATCCCGGCTGGTTCTCCGGCGGAGGTGGCGGGGCAGGTGGACGTGGTCTTTACCAACCTGCCCGATTCACCCGATGTGGAGCGCGTGGCGCTGGGCAAGGACGGCATCATTGAGGGGGCGCACTCCGGGTTGATCTTTGTGGATAATTCCACCATCAAGCCGGTGACGGCGCGCCATATTGCCCGCGTATTGGGTGCCCAGGGAGTACAATGCCTGGATGCCCCGGTCAGCGGCGGGGATATTGGGGCGCGCAATGCCACGCTGGTCATCATGGTCGGCGGACCGGCGGAAGCCCTGGAGCGGGTGATGCCCGTCTTCATGGCGATGGGCAAGACGGTGACCCACATTGGCGAAAGCGGCACCGGGCAGATTGCCAAGGCAGCCAACCAGATCATGGTGGCGGCGCAGATGGTGGCAATGGGGGAATTGCTCATCCTGGCAAAGAAAGCCGGCGCCGACCCGTTGAAGGTGGTGGAGGCAATTCGCGGCGGCGCGGCGCAGTGCTGGACGCTGGATGTGAAGCCTCCGCGGCTCTTTGCGGGCAACCGCCAGCCGGGCTTTAAGGCGCATATGCAGGCAAAGGACCTGAATATTGTCATGGAAACTGCCCGCGAGTATGGCTCGCCGCTGCCTTCCACGGCGGTCAATGCCCAGTTGTTCAACGCCATGGTGCAAAACGGGCTGGGGGACCTGGATAATTCCGCCGTCATCGAAATATTGGAATCGCTGGCAAATACCCGCTTGCTGGATGCGTAATGAAAAAGTGCCGGGGCGCTGTTCATGCGCTCCGGCTTTGTGTTAAGGTGATTGGTTATCAGGGTTAAGGCTGGAATTCAAAAACCCAGGGACCTTTGACATCATCCTGGATTGCGTCATAGACCAGCTGCTCCGCATCCTCCAGCGACATATCAGCCGGTTTTTTAAAGACTTCACATCCAAAGATATAGTCCTGGTGTTTGCAGGTGAATTCAATGGCAACGCCAGCCTCAGCCAGTTGTTGTTTGGCACGCTCATAATCTGGATATTCCGGCATGGAGACGGCAATCTGATCAACACGCAAGATCATGTCCTGTGCAGTTCGACTGCCGGAAAGCGGAAAGCTGAGAAGGTGACATTTCATTTCCATCCCATTCACAGTTTCAGGTTCGCTGAGGGTCATGCTGGAAAAATCCGGGATCTCCTGCTTGCCGATGACCAGCGATACTTCCCAGGGCAGCCAATCCCCCGGATTTGGGGTTTGGAAACAGAGTTTGAACCCCGCCTGTTCCGGCGAGATGGATATCCGGCTGGCTTGCATGGTCAGGTTGTTGGCGGTCTGGATGTAAGTTTGCTCAGCCGGGATTGCGGCACTCATCAGGTTGATGAAGGGATGATCTGGTGAGGTTTCGGCAAATACAGGCTGGACAAATTTCATGCCTGTAAACACCAAACCGGTTGCCATGCCCCCCAGAAGGAGCAGGATACACCAGGTTGGGATATGGGAACGTTTCATGGAAAACCTCCTTATGATGTGTTGAAAGGTTTGTTTTTTTACGGGACACACGGTGAGTAAATCATGGAATCAATGATCGAATTACTGACCTGACCACATGCGTTCATATATGCTCCATCAGTGCCATATCTTTGTGATGAATATACGTATTGGTAATTGGGTATTGGTGCTGGAGAATAGGAATAGTAGTAATATTTTAAAGTTGCATTTGCATATTTATTTACACCACTAACATTTGTTGTTTTTGCCCAGTAGGTGGAACATACAGTTGATTTTCGAAGCTCAAGTTTGGCTCCATTATTTGTTGTTTGATAAAGTGTTGTGGCACTTGCATCACATCCTGTTGAGTTAGGATTTAGTCCATTGCACCCTGTACCAGAGCAGGTAGGATCCGCCGTTACAGAAGATACAAGAATTGCCAATAGAAATGGGATAGGGAATAGCACAATTAATTTCGTGAGTTTCATGTTATCTCTTATTCCATTTTTATGGATTGACATGTAAATTTGCTTAACTATTATAACGAGTCGGGTGTTAATTCCAAGTAAAGAGCCAGTTCAGCACTGGTCGGGATGAAATCATGACTCGCTGGGTGTCTGGCATTGCTCCTTATCACCAGGCTGTACCAGGAACTTGTACCCCATACCTGGTATGGTCATGATATATCTGTTTTTTTTGTTATCATCCCCCAATTTCTTTCGCAACGAATGGATATGCACCCGGACGGTATTCGAAAAGTAATTTACTGAGGTTTCCCAGACATGCTCCAGCAATTCCTCCTGGCTGACAACCCTGTCTGCATGCACCATCAGGTATTCCAGGATGCTCAGTTCCCTGCGGGTGAGGTGAATGCGGCGGCTCCCCTTCCATGCCGCCCGTTCCACTGTATCAAAACGAATATCCTGGATTTTTAGCAGGGGGTTCCGATCATTCATGTCCCGCCGGAGCAGGGAGCGTATCCTGGCAAGGAGTTCCTGCAGATGAACGGGTTTTGTTACAAAATCATCTGCTCCCAGATTCAACCCCTTAATCAAGCGTGGCAGGTTTTCCTTGCCGGATAGGAGCAGAATGGGAACACCGACATATTCCTTCCGGATGGATTGACAAGTTGCCAACCCATCATGATCTGACAGATCAATGTCCAGAATTACCAGATCATATGTGTTAGCATTCATCATCTCCAGGACAGCAGTGTTGGATTCAGCAGAATCGGTTTCGTATCCTTTTTGCTGAATAATCCTGCAAAGAATCTTGAGGAGGTTATCATCTTCTTCGATGATCAATATCTTCATAGTCCCCCTTATTGAATTTGCCTTGTTTCCCTTCTCATGATTGAATCCCTGGTATCATCTCCAATGGATATTTCACATAAATGTTGTAACCTATCCTGACAATACTGTATTATACAATGTTGGGGATTAAGCGGATGTTAATTGTGGTTCGGGATAGGCGGAAAGATGGCGTCATGTGTCATTGCAAAGGAGCGAAGCGACTGAAGCAATCTTGATTTGGGATAATTTTCCTGAAAATGGGAAATTGTTGTGCCCCTGACAGGGTTTGCAACGAAACAGGGTTTATAGCCCGGGTTTGCATTGTGTAACAACTGCTCTGTTCATGCCGGGGCGCTGTTCATGCGCCCCGGCTTGTTTCCAGTTGATTTTTAGTCCATACAATTCAATTAACAAAATGCACCCAGGGGTGCGGGCTCCACGGCAAGGCGGCTGGACAGGGTTAACCCCATTGCCTCGCGCACCTCTTCGATGGTCTCCTGCACCACCGGACGGGCGCGGTCGGTGCCCATCCGCAGCAGGTCTATCACGTCCGAGGGATGGCTGGCAAGCTCCGCGCGGCGTGCCCGCAGCGGCGCCAGCGTCTCGTTAAGCAGGCTGGCAAGCAATTCCTTAACCTCCACATCTCCCACGGCGCCTGCCTGGTAACGATCCTTCAGGTCGGCAAGCTCCGCCGGGCGGGGGTGGAAGGCATCCAGGCAGGCAAAGACCGGGTTGCCCTCCACATGCCCGGGATCGGTGGCACGCAGCCGGGTGGGGTCGGTGTACATCCTGAGGACTTTGCGGCGGGTCTCCTCCGGTGTGTCCTTCAGGTAGATGGCATTGCCGTAGGAGGCGTGCATCGTCCTGCCGTCCGTGCCCGGCAGGCGCGGCTGGCTGGAAAGGATCGCTTCCGGCTCGGGGAACAACGGGCGATAGAGGCTGTTAAACCGCCGTGCCAGCTCGCGCACCAGTTCCAGATGCGGAAGCTGGTCCTCGCCCACCGGCACCGCTTCCGCTTTGTAGAGCAGGATGTCGGCAGCCTGCAGCACGGGGTAGGTCAGCAGCCCCAGCGAGGGGTTGAGGTGAAGCTGCTGGACCTGTTCCTTGTAAGTGGGAATACGCTCCAGCCGCGTCACCGGCACCAGCATGGCGAGCAGCAGGCTCATCTCGGCATGTTCCGGCAGGGCGGATTGCAGCACCAGCGTGGCGTGGTGCGGGTCAATCCCCGCTGCCAGCCAATCCACCACCATCTCCATGGTGTTCTGGCGGATGACTGCCGGGGTTTCATACTGGGTTGTCAGCACATGCAAATCTGCCACCAGGAAAAAGCACGGGTGGTTCTCCTGCAATGCTGCCCAGGTGTGGAGAGTCCCCACCAGGTGACCAATATGGCGCGGCCCGGTGGGTCGGTGACCGGTGAGAATTCTTGCATTTGGGTTCATGTCAGGCTCCTTTCAGCAAATCAACGGGTGCAAAATACAAAAACCGGGCGTTCCTCATTGAGAGGACGAACGCCCGGGTCCGTGGTACCACCTCCATTAGGCTTGCAGATCAAAAATCCCCCGGTGATGACACGCGGGGGAAAAGCCAGCCTCACTCATTCGGGTACGGCGGGAACCCCGCGATACCCTTTGCCCTGGTAACGGTGGCAGCTCCGGCGCGGGCTACTGGCATATGCGTTCGCCCTGCAACTCCAAGGTCCATTCCATCCTGTGGTGCGGGCAGGATCTCACCGGCTCCTGCTCTCTGTACCGCCGTGGCGGGATGTACTCGTCCTCTTCCACGTCTTTTAGTATGAATTTTGTTTGATTATAGACCGTTGGAATGGTTTGTCAAGAGGGGAAAAGGATTTTTTGTTTTCACAGGACTGGTGGACAGGGATATTCTTGATAAAAATACGTAAAGTTACGAATTGCTTTTCTTTAAAAACAGCATACAATGAAACAGGTATCATAAAAGGATTTTGACATCTTCCGGTGCGTCTGAACTGGGGAAGGATGCACCGTCAGGGGAAATGCTGAGAGGTCTGGTATTCTTCAGGGGAGCGGGGAGGAAGGGCACCACGACCTCTCAGCACATTATTGGGCAGCTCTGGCATTCATTCTTCCAATCGCTTGACGTCCTGGCGGAAAAAATGTATAACCATTTCGAAGTGCTTTCATAAAAACGGCTTTCCATCCCATCCTTGAGGCGCAATGACCCGAAAACAACCCACCATCTACGATGTAGCCCGGCTGGCAGGCGTCAGCATCTCCACTGTCTCGCGCGTTCTCAACCAGCCCCAGCGGGTCAACCAGCAGACGCTGGAAGCCGTCCAGGCTGCCATTGATTCGCTCGGTTTTGTTCCCAAGGCGGAAGCGCGCGCCCGGGCATTGAAGGATACCGGCAGGATTGGCGTGCTGACGCCCTTTTTTGCCGAGCCGTCCTTCACCCAGCGCCTGCGGGGGATTTCCGCCGCACTGCAGCAGACCAGCTACGAGATGGTGATTTACCCGGTCGATTCCCAGCGGCGCCTGAACGGCTACCTGCAGGGGCTGCCCATCACCCGCAACCTCGACGGCTTGATTATGATTTCCATTCACCTCACCATGCCGCAGATGGAAATGCTCACCCAGTACGGCATGCCGGTGGTGGTGATTGAAGACCCACATGAACTTGCCTCCACGGTGGAATTTGACAATCCGGGCGGCGGCAGGATGGCAGCCGATTTGCTGACCGGGCGGGGGCACCGGCAGCTGGGGTTTGTGGGCGTGCCGGATACCGACCTGCCGGATTATTCCATTCACCCGGTATATGAGCGCCTGACGGGCTTTCGCACCCGGCTGGCGGAACTGGGCATCCGGCTGGCGGAGGAGCATGTCAGCATGGTGGCTTATGACCTGGAAACCACATCCCGGGTGGCTTCCAGCATGCTCCAGACCCGGAATTGCCCGACCGCCATTTTTGCCGGCACCGACCTGCAGGCGCTGGGTGTGCTGAAAGCCTGCCGCCAGCTCCACCTGCGCGTCCCGCAGGATGTGGCGGTGCTGGGCTTTGATGATATTGACATTTCCGCCTACGTGGGGCTGTCCACCATCCGCCAACCGCTGGACGAATCCGGGCGGGTGGCGGCGGAGTTGCTGCTCTCCCGCATTGCCGATCCCGGACGCCTGTTGCAGCACGTTTTGCTGCCCCTCACGCTCATTGAGCGGGAAACCACCTGAACACTGCCGGGGAATCCATCCCCGGTAATCTTTGAAAAAAAGGATTGCAAAATGCCAGAAATACATTTTCCTGCAGGGTTTATCTGGGGGGCGGCAACTTCCGCCTACCAAATTGAAGGAGCCTGGAACGCCGACGGCAAGGGTGAAAGCGTCTGGGACCGGTTCTGCCATTCCGGCTGGCGCGTGGATGGCAACGATCATGGCGATGTTGCCTGCGACCACTATCACCGCTACGCGGAGGATGTGGCGTTGTTGAAAAACCTGGGGGTTCACTCCTACCGTTTTTCCACCGCCTGGACGCGGGTGCTGCCCGAAGGGCGCGGCCGTGTCAACCCCGCCGGGCTGGGGTTTTACGACCGCCTGGTGGATGCACTGCTGGAAGCAGGCATCCAGCCCAACCTCACCCTCAATCATTGGGACCTGCCGCAGGCATTGCAGGAGATGGGCGGCTGGAACAACCGCGAATGTGTCAACTGGTTCACCGATTATGCCCGGGTGATGTTGGATGCCCTGGGTGACCGCGTGCGGATGTGGTCAACCCATAATGAACCCTGGGTGGCTGCCTTCCTTGGCTACCAGTCTGCAGGCATGGCGCCTGGAATTGCCGACAGCTCACAGGCATACCAGGCGGCACACCACCTGCTGCTTTCCCACGGGCGCACCGTTCAGCTCTTCCGCCAGGGCGGCTACCCGGGTGAAATTGGGATTGTGTTGAACGTATCCCATTCCCAGCCCGCCAGCGACCGTCCTGCGGACGTGGCTGCCTTCCAGCGCTCCTACGAAAGCGGGCTTGCCCTGTTTGCCCAACCGCTTTTCCACGGCACCTATCCGCAGATGTTGATGGACTGGCTGGGAGCCATGGCACCCAGGGTGGAACCGGGCGACATGGAAACCATCCACACCCCGATTGATTTCCTGGGCTTGAATTACTATTTCTCCACCGCAATCAGCTACGATACCCATGGGGGGTTGTTGAAAGCCCGCCAGGACCATATCACCATGCCCATGTGGGGGCACACCGAGATGGGCTGGGGGGTCTACTGGGAGGGTTTGCACCAGCTTCTGCTGCATTTTAAGGAGCAGTATTGCAACCCGCGCATGTTCATCACGGAAAATGGCTGTGCCGCGCTGGACAAGCCCGATGCAGATGGGTTCGTCCAGGATGATGAACGGATTGATTACATCCGCCACCACCTGAAAGCCGCCCACGAAGCCATTGAAGCCGGGGTGCGCCTGGATGGATATTACGTCTGGAGCCTGCTGGATAACTTTGAATGGTGGGATGGATACCGGCCGCGCTTTGGTATTATCCGGGTGGATTATGACAGCCTGCGCCGCACCCCCAAGGCAAGCTATAACTGGTACCGTGAGGTGATCGCCCGCAACGGGCTCGCCTGGTAAAAACCAGACCTCCAGGGGGCGGGCAAAACCCGCCCCCTGGATATGATCGTCAAGCCGGGGCTGGATTCTGCAATCCGTTCCCGGTTTCAGGCATCCTGGCGGCGTGGTGATACCGGGTGATAGAGAATCAGGTCGTTGCCGGTCTCACCCGGCACCAGTTCCTCGTAGCACAGGGCGCAGTCGGCTTGCCAATCGGGGTTTTCATTCACCCAACGGTTGAGGTGCATCCACCCGGCAGGAATGGATTCAAACGGCGCCTCGAATGCGTTGGTGATTCGCATGACGGCAACCATTCCCCCGCCGTAGATGCGTTCCTGCACGCCGTCATCCGGCTGAATTTCCTCCGGTACGACACAGCCGTACTCGTAACCCCGCCTGCCCAGTGCGGCTTCTGCCGGGCTGACCTGGACATCAAATCCGAAATTGCGCCGCCCTGCCACGCTCAAGCCGTGCACCGCCAGCCAGTTTTGCATGGTGCTGATGGAATCATTTTCCGGCTCCAGGCTGATTGCCCGGTGGCAAATCACCCGCTGGGGGGTAAGCTCTTCAATGGTAATGGGACCGAAAGTGTGAGTCATGGGATTTTTCCTTTCTGGTGATTCAAACTGTGGACATCTTCCATCATACCCGCTTCCAGTTTCCGGTTTTGACGTTTTTTCTCAACTTGCGGGCAATCCATCTTCAATTGCTGGATTATTTTGGATTCCTGCATACAATGGAATTGCCAATGAAATTCGATCCCCGTATTCAACCTTCCATTGATTACATGGACAGCCACCTGTTGGAGGAACTGGATCTGGAGGATGTTGCCCGCCAGTCCGGTTATTCGCTTTCCAGCTTCTACCGCTTTTTTCAGGCGCTGACCGGTTTTACCTTAAAGGTATACATCCGCAACCGGCGGCTGGCATACGCTGCCCGGCAGCTGGTATTCACCCGCCGCCGCATCCTGGATATTGCCCTGGATGCCGGTTTTCATTCACAGGAAGTCTTCCACCGCGCTTTTGTATCCCTGCATGGCATTCCGCCCGGTGAATACCGCCGCACACGCAAGGCTTCGGTGGAGCAGCTGGACCGGATGGATGCCTTTGCCCGCCGCCTGGAGGAAAATCACCACCGCTCAATGCCGCAAATCCCGGTGCGGGCGGATATCATCCGGCGCGGCTGGGTGCATCTGGCGGGGCTGGAAATCCAAACCACCGTGGCAGAGAATATTGACACCCTCTGCATATCCCGCTTTTGGCAGGAATCGTTCCTGCCGCGGCTGGCGGAAATTCCCCACCGCCTGGTGCCAAACATGCTGGCAGCGTATGAGGTGACCGACCCGCGCGATGACACCCTGCTCCACTTTGCCTGTGTGGAGGTGGACAGCCCGCAGCCCCTGCCGGGCTTTTGCATGCGCAGCCTGGAGCCGGGGTATTATGCGGCTTTCACACCCCGGCGTCCACTCAACCCGCTGGAATACGTGGTGCTGGTGCAGTTTGCCTATGGGGAATGGTTCCCCATGTCCGGCTGTGAAATCCGCGCGCCTTTTACAATGGACCTGTATATTGATCAGCCAACCCGCGATGGCAGATCCACAATCCCGCAGATGACGGTGCTTGTCCCCATCCATCCGCCCCCGCCTGCCCGGCAGGACGGCAGCCTGCCCCCCTATGCTGCCAGTCTCACTGGCGTGGTTCACCGCCCGGATTAGAAATGAATGTAGCGGTTGACGTTGACAACAAAAACGGTGCCGCGGTGGTGACCGGGTTCCACGGGTGAAGAGCAGCTCTCGCGGATCAGCTTGAGAGCGGGGTCCACCTGTTCATCCTCCACACCGGCGAGGAAGGTGGTGTTGCCGCGCCGCAGGAAGCCGCCCGTGGATGCAATCCGGGTAATGCGAAAACCGGCATCCGTGAGGGCATGAGATACGTTGTCACTGTCTGCATCCGGCAGAATGGCGATGATGAGTTTCATGGCTAGAACTCCTCGTAATGCTCGATTTCAATTTCAAAGATGGTTGCCCCACCCACGGTAATGGGGGTGGGGGTGGGCAGCGGCAGGGGGGCGCTTTCCAGCGGCACGGCGATGTATTCCACCCGCTGGCGGCAGTTGGCGTTGAGTGTGTCCAGTGCTTCCTGTTCCTGCCCGCTGGCAACCGCAATTGACAGGGTGGCGTTCCGCAAGCCCAGGAAACCGCCCACGCTGGGCAGCCGGGTGACGGAAAACCCGCGCTGGTTCAACGCGTTGATGGCATGTTCCACGTCTTGCGCTTGCACAACCGCCAGCATCAGGATGTTGATGCCTTCCGGGGTTTGAGAGTCAAGCATGGTTCCTTCTCCTTCCTTGGCGACGAAGCCGCCGCATCGTCAGACTGGTTTGGCAAGGCTCACCCGGTGAAACCCGGGCTGGTCAATGGTGACTGTCTGCCCGTTGCTGAACGAGACAATGGTCTCGTTCCTGCGCAAAATCACTTGCATCCCTCGATATTGTACCGTAATTGGGAAGGGAAAAACATTAAAATCGCTCAAAATCACGCAGTTTGTGCCAATTTGGTGCAGTCCGGCAGCCTGCAAAAAGAGGCTGACAGGCGCCAGACCCGAAACCGGGTTGTATTCGCCAAACGGCTGACCGCTGCGGGCGTGGATGTGGCTGCGGAAGGCGTGCCCCTCGCACAGGGCTTCAGCTGCTGCGTTGAGCAGCCGGGTGACCAGGTCAGCTGCCTCGGCGCGGCGACCATACGCCAGCAGCCCTTCACCGATGAACTGATTCCACAACATCGAAACGCCCGAAAGGCTGGCGGGTTCCGGCGGGCAGTCCTCCGATGGACAGACCGGCATGCCATACTCCTGCCGGAAATCCGCAAGGATGGTCCTGTCAATCAATGCCTGGGCGCGGCGGGCGGATGGGATGCCCGCCCAGAGCGGCAGAAGCTGGCTGATATCCTCCTGGGAATAATCGGCAGTGCCCAGCCAGCCAGCCTCGCCGGGTGCCAGCCCGCGCACTTCCACTTCTTTCAGCGTGCCAAAGAGGGTTTGGGTGGCAAACCGCCCGTCACCGTGCATCCAGGTGAATTGCCGGGCGCTGATTTCCTCCTCCACCGGTTCGCCTTCCGGGTTGGTGCCGCGCAGGAAAAAGCGCGCCATCACGGTGGATTGTTCTGCAACCTTCAGGCGCAGCGAGAGCCGCTGCGGGTGGCGGAAGGAGCGGACAAGCGGGATGGTGCCGGGTTGGGTGATTGCCACCAGGGTCTGCCCGCTGGGGTTGGTGTGAGTCTGGGCATCGCGGTAGCGGTAGGTGCGCGCCCGCTCATCCCAGGTGGCTTCAATATCCTCCTGCAGGGCGGCAGCCCGGGATTCCAGCCATTCCGCTTCCTCCGTGTGTTGGATGCGCCGTGCCAGTACAGCCAGGCTGCGGCACTCGCGGAAGAGCAGCGCACCCAGCCCGGGGGATTCGAGTGTTTCAATGGGGACCGCCTGGGCGGTGGGATGCCAGCGGTCATACAAGGGTACATCCGGCAAGCCGGTCTGGACGGGGTTGGTCCATTCCGGGAAGCCGTCTCCATCCCGGTCCTGTGCCGGGCTGAACCAGTAGTGCAGGTGGCGCACCAGGGCGGGAACCACCTCCTCCAACCAGGTGTGATCCGTCCGGCAGGCATCAATCCGGGCTGCCAGTTCGGCAAGGATGGGCTGGGCGGTGTACCGGGCGCGCTGCCCAGCCAGCCCGGGTTTTCCGCTGATGAACCCATTTTCATCCTGCACGGCAAGGAAATTGCGCAGCACTCCCTCTGCCAGTTCCGGTGCACCCGGCAGCAGTGTGGCAAGGTACCACGCTTCCAGCGCAGTCTGTCCGTTCCACAGGTGGGTGTAGTCGCTGCCGTCGCCGCGCAGGGAGAAGCCATGCTCCGGCTGGCGTGAGGAGACAAAGGAAGGCTGGGGCAGGTGGGCGCTGCCCGGCAGGAAAAGCCGCAGGGCGTGCGTCTGCGCCTGCGCCAGGACAATATCCCAATCGGGGTTGCCGGTGAATATTTGCACGGTCTGGGCGGTGTTGAGCAGTTCCAGCCGGGCGGTTTCGGCTTCCCAGGGGACTTGCAGGGTGCGGCTTGCATGCTGGAGGGCTGCAGCTGCATCCGGCAGGGCGGCAAATGCCCAAGTGAGTGTTTTTTCCCCGCCGGGGTAAAATTCCAGCGGCACCATCAGGCTGGGGTAGGGTCCCCTGCCGGGCTGGGGATTCTGGTCCAGTACACCGGCAACCGTCAAGCCGCTGGTGCTGCCCTGCAGGTAGACCTGGCGGCGGACGGTTTCAGCGGCAATTCCCTGCCCTTCCCCCAGCGGCGAGAGCAGTGCCGCCAGTTCCAGGTCCAGGTGCTGCATCAGCACGGATTGGTTGAAAAAACGCAGCCTGCCGGCTGCCGTCCCCGAATCCGGGATCCAGTATTCGGCGGTGGTTTCCAGCCCCAGCAGCGGGGCAAAGTGCAGCCGGACATAATTCGGCAGCGCAACCTCCACCACCGGCGGGCTGTAAAATTCCTGCGGGTCGGTGATGGCGCCTTCGGGCGTGACAAAGCGCGGAAAAATGCGCATGGTGCGCGCCCGCAGCCCAAAGGTGGTTTCCAGCGCCAGCGCCGGCGGTTCACTGATCACCGGGGAAAGCTCCCAGGTGGTGTCGCTCAGGTAATTGGGATGGGAAAGACGGGCATCTGCCGAGAGGATCAGGCTGATGGGTCCATCGAGGCTGGTCTGGTACGTACGCATCACCCTTAGATTGTACGAGGATTGGGGGAGAAGGTCAATTGAAAAGTGTGCTAGAATGACGGTAACCCCACACGGGGCTTGAAAATTGCAACCATGAAGGTACCGGCGGGCACAAAAACCGTCCGCAGAGCGTCTTATCGGGCAGGGAGAACTCATGAGCGATTTTGATCCGACACAACCAAATCCAAACGATAACGAATCCACCAAACCGGGGGAACGGCTGCGCCGCCTGCTGGCATCCAGCCAGGAGGAAGGCGAAACCCTGCCGCCCCTGCCGGAATCCCCCGATATGGAAAGCACCACCGCTTCCCTGGCGGAGGACCTGATGACAGTCGCGGATGGGGAAGCGACACAACCCCCTGCCCCTGCCGCCGGGTCACCATCCCCCGACCTGGCAAGTACCACCGCTTCCCTGGCGGAGGACCTGATGGCAGCCGCGGATGGGGAAGCGGGAGAAGAACCGCAGCCGGAAACTCCGGCGGAAATGGCGCCCCTGCCCCCGGCAGAGGAACTGCTGGCGGAGGGCATGGAAAGCATGGATGTCACCCAGCCTGCACCGCTGCCGGAGGATCGTCACCCCACCGGCGAACCGGACCAGACAGGCGGCTGGTATGGCGAACTGGAAACCGGCGAACCGCTGGAACCGCCTGTGGACACTCCTGCCCAGCCTGCTGCCGTCACCCAGGCGCACGTTCCCCTGGAGCAAACCCCGCCCCACCTGCGCCCCACCCAGGCGCATCCCATCCCGCAGGCGCAGGCAGTGCCGCCTTCGCCCCCCGGCGTGCGGCGGGAGGCGCTTCCACAGCAGGTGGATGCTGTGGATATGGGCGCCACCCAGGTTTCGCCCTCGGCATATGTCCCCCCCGGCGGCAGGTCTGCCCGGCAGGCAGGAGCACCTGCCCGCCCGGCACAGTCCGCCCGCCAGAAACCCCCCAAGCCGCCCCGCAAGTCCAACGGCAATACCATGGGCTGCATGGTGCGCGGCTTCATCTTTATGCTTTTCCTGGGAGTGATTCTCCTGGTGCTGGCAGGCGCCGTGGTGGTGGTGCAGTATTTCACCATCCAGCAAGGGCTGCCCAGCGTGGAGGATTTGCGCCAGCGTGCCTCACAGTTTGAGACCACCCGCATCCTCGACCGCAATAACAACGTGTTGTACGAAATCATTGACCCCAATGCCGGTCGGCGCACCTATGTGCCGCTGGAGAAAATCTCGCCCTATGTGATTGCCGCAACCATCGCCACCGAGGACAAGGAATTCTACAACAATCCCGGCTGGGATCCGATTGCCATTGCCCGGGCATTGTGGAGCAACCTGCTGGGCGGCGATGTTGTTTCGGGCGCCTCCACCATCACCCAGCAGCTCGCCCGCATCCTGCTGCTGCCGGATGAAAAATATGAGGTCAGCTACAACCGCAAGGCACGCGAGATCGTGCTGGCGGCGGAAATCACCCGCCTGTACAGCAAGGAGGAAATCCTGGAGCTGTACCTGAATGAAATCAACTACGGCAACCTCTCCTATGGTATTGAGGCTGCTGCAGAGTCCTATTTTAATACCACAGCCGACAGGCTGACCCTGGGGCAGGCATCCTTCCTGACGGGCATTCCCCAGGCGCCGGGCGTCTATGATATCTTCACCGCCCGGGATGCCACCCTGCTGCGCCAGAGCCAGGTGCTGGGCTTGATGTACACCCTCAGCGAGGAAAAGGGCTGCATCTACGTCATGGAGAACGTGGACCGGGTTTGTGTCAGCCAGGCGGATTTTGCCGCCGCCGCGCTGGAAATTGGCAATTACCCCTTCCAACGGGCACGCAACACCGCCCGCTATCCCCACTGGGTGGACTACATCCGCGCCGAGCTGGAGGAACGTTACGATCCACAAACAATCTACCGCTCCGGCTTCACCGTCTATACCACCATTGACCCCTCGCTGCAGGCGCAGGCGGAGGAACTGGTGAAAAACCAGGTGGCGGCGCTGACGGACAAGAACGTCCAGGATGGCGCGTTGCTTGCCATCCGCCCATCCACCGGGGAAATCCTGGCGATGGTTGGTTCCGCCGATTACTACAACGAGGCGATCTCCGGGCAGGTGAACATGACCCTTGCCCCCCGCCAGCCGGGTTCGTCCATCAAGCCGCTGACCTATGCTGCAGCATTTGAAAAAGGCTGGACCCCCTCCACCGTGATCTGGGATATCCCCAGCAAGTTCCCGCCTTCCGGCATTCCCTCCGACCCCATGCCGTCCTATGAGCCGGTCAACTATGATGGACGCTTCCATGGACCGGTGACGTTGCGCTCGGCGCTGGCAAATTCCTTTAACATCCCGGCAGTCAAGGCGCTCCAGTATATTGGGGTCTATGATGATCCCGCGGTGGCAGGCGAGCAGGGTCTGGTTGCGTTTGCCAGGCGGTTGGGCATCACCACCCTGACGCGCCCGGATTACGGTCTGGCGTTAACGCTGGGCGGCGGCGATGTGAGCCTGATGGAAATGACCGGCGCATATGCTGTGTTTGCCAACGGCGGTCGGCGGATTGACCCGGTGGCAATTACCCGCATTGTGGACCGCACCGGAACGGTGGTTTATGAATACCAGGTGCCCCCGGGCGACCAGGTGGTGCGTGCCGAGCATGCCTACCTGATCAGTTCCATCCTTTCAGATAATGAAGCCCGCGCCCCTATGTTTGGCTATAATTCTGTCCTGGCATTACCCTTCCCGGCGGCAGTTAAGACCGGTACAACCAACGATTTCCGCGACAACTGGACCATCGGTTATACGCCCGACCTGGCAGTGGGTGTGTGGGTGGGGAATGCCGACTACACCCCCATGCAGAACACCACCGGGCTGACCGGCGCGGCGCCGATCTGGGCGTCCTTCATGGAATATGCCATCCCGCAGTTGACGGGCGGCACCGCCACGCCGTTTGTGCGCCCGGCAGGGATTGTGGATCGGGTGATTTGTGCTGTTTCCGGCACCGAGCCGTCTGACCGCTGCCCCAGCCAGCGTTCCGAACTGTTTGCCGCCGATCAGCTGCCGCTGCCCAGGCAATATGATTTTTGGAGCAAGACCCAGCTGGAAACCTGGACCGGGCTGCGGGCATCCCTTGCCTGCCCGGATTATGTGACGGACAAGGATGCCCTCAATGTCACCGATGCCGCCGCGGTGGACTGGATTCGCAACACCGAGCAGGGGCGCGCCTGGGCGGAGAGCCTGGGCTTCAAGCAGCCCATCCTATTCATGCCGGAGCGCGAATGCACCGCTGCGGATGAGCGCCCGACCATCCTGTTTGCCGGGCTGAGCGAGGGGCAGACAATCAACGAAAACCCACTGGATATCTACATGGTCATCTCGGCGGTCAAGGGCTTCAAGGAATACCGCCTGGAATATGGACTGGGTGAGAAACCGACCGAATGGAAGGTGCTGGTGGAACACATCACCACGCCGCACAACAATCCCGGCTTGATTTATACCTGGGATCTCTCGGAAATCACCGCCGGGGTGATCACGCTGCGGCTGCACCTCGACAGCGACCACAACACCTATGCCGAAAAGCTGATTCGCCTTAACCTGCAGGTGCCCACCGCCACGCCGACCATGACGCCCACCCCCACCGAGACCGCCACCCCAACCCCCACCCCCACGCCAACGCCGACTCCTACCCCGCCCATTACACCCACCCCCACCCCCACCATACCGGGTTCGGGTGATGGGTAGACCCTAGAACATTTTCATCTGGATGGCATCCTCCCAGCGCGGGGGATCGGCATCCAGCATTTCCTGCCACATCTCCAGCGTCAGGCTGGGGTTGGAATGGATCTGCCGCAGGTGGCGGAACTTGAGGAAATGCCAGCCGCGCGCGGCAGTTTCCGCCAGGTGCGGGTCCCGGCGCAGTTTAAATGCCAGCAGGCTGGCGCGGCCGCCCGGCAGCACCACCACGCAGCGCTCCGGTGCCAGCGGTGCCGGCTGGTACAGGTACCGGCTGACGATGCTGGTGGCGGTTGTATGGAAAGCGTACACTCCTGCCCCGTCGGGTGTCTGCCACAGGATGGGGCTTTCGCCGCGCACCTGCAGCCCCAACCGCTGCCCCAGCCAGGTGAGAATATCCTCCACCTCGTGCAGCTGGGACCGGCGGGTGGCAGCTGCGTCCTGCGGATTGAGCCGCCAGCGGGTGGGGTCATCCGGCAGGGGGCTGGCATAGGATTCCAGGCAGGTGCGGATCAGGTCCGCGGGCGGCGTCAGCAGACCGGGCAGGCGCTGGTTCAACGCGTCCGTCAGCTCCGGCAGGGTCCATTCCGGTTTGCCCTGCAGGAATTGCAAAATTTCCATCTCCACCCGGTCTGCCAGGGGTGTTTCTGTGTCCGGGCTGCTGCCTGCCAGCCACCACCAGCCTGTTTCCACGGATTTCCCCTCGGGGGTTTCAAAATGGCGCAGCATGCCGGGCGTGCGGAAGGGCTTTTCCGCAGCAGAGAGGATGGGAGTGAGCGGTTCGGGTGTCAGTACGGATCCCCCTTGGGGAGCTTCCGCCAGCCGGGTCAGCGCCAGCAGACCGGCGGAAAATGCCTGCAGGTAACTGGCGGGTTCCCCGCGCGCCGAGAGGTGTTCCTGGACGGCTTCGCTGCAAAGGACATCCGGCTGCGGATGGGCAGGCTGCCTGGTTGTGGCAGCCTGCCAGCGGATTTGCGCCAGTTCCGGCTCCGGGTTAAGTGCAAACCCGGCAAGCTCATACCCGCTGTACCGGGCAGCAGCCAGTGTGCCAGCCAGGAAGCCGGGAATCACCTCTGGGGTAATCGCCAGCAGGGGAACCTGGGGCGGCAGGTGCTGCCGCAAAACAGAGAAGACCCGCTGCATGGCTGCGGTATGCCATTGCCAGTCGTATCGCCGCCGCTCCAACGCGCCCTTCAATGGCAGAATGGCATCCCTGCCCCAGAACCAGCCCGACCACAGTGCCGAAAATGTCCAGAATGCCTGGTTGGGGCGGGGGATGATGGTGAACACCCCTGCCAGGTCCAATGGCACCTGCAGGGGAAAGAGGGTTTTCACCCTTCCCGAATACAGGCAGATGCCGCCGCTTTCGGGCGGCAGGGCGGGGTAGCGCACCAGCGGCACGCTGATTTTTTGCCCACTCCACAGGGTAACGGCATTTTCCAAAGCCTGCCACAGGTTGTTCTCGCGAAAGGCGGGCGGAATCAGCACCTGGCGGGGGCGGGGGCGTCCGGGGGGATGTCCCCACAGGGCGTTGCCCTCATCGCAGGTGGTTGCCAGCAGGGCGTACATCAGCTGCCTGCGTTCCGGCGGCAGCCCCAGCCCTTCCAGCCGGTTGATCAGGGTGGAAAGGACGTACAGCGGGCGGTTGAGGTAGGCTTTGAGGGCGGCTTCCACCGCCTCGCGCGGCTCCTCATCGCCCAGCCGGACGCGTTCGGCAGCCCGGGCGCGGTGCATGGCAGCATTTCCCGGCGGTTCCAGGTGGTCCAGGTCGTAGGCGGAGATGGGGTATTCACCCTCTGCGCTGCAGCGGGAGCAGCGCATCAGCCTGCCGAATGGCTGCCCCTCTCCGCTGCGCCACAGGAAGGATTGCACCGGCACCATTTCATTGCAGACCGGGCAGGGCGTCAGGTAGAGTGCCCGCAGCTGGTTTTCCAGCCGGTCCTCCCCGCGCCGGGTGGCGGCGATCTCCGCCAGAACGGATTGAAAATCTGCTTCCTGCGGGGCTGCAGCCAGCACTTCCAGGGTGAGCGTCAGGATCGGGTTGTTGCTGGCAACCAGCACGCGGAACCCCGCCCGGGCGGCTTCCAGCGCCAGGGTTGGGCTGGCACCCAGCGGATCAAGCAGCCAGGCGCCCGGCGGAAAGGCTGTTTGCGCCCAGCTGCCTGCCATATCTGCCGGAACGGGCGGGAGGTAGCGTTGAAGCGGGATGGTTTGCTCCCGTCCACTTCCAGCCTGGAAGGGGATGGAGAGAGCGTTCATATGTATTCATTATATATAAAATTGGTAAAGGAATTCAACCGGGATTGCTTCGGCACAGAATGCCGCGGTCGGCGCGTGGGGGCAGCGCACCGCGCTGCATACCGTGCGGTAGGGGCGAAGCATCCGGCATGAGATGTGTTGGTTAACGGGTTCTGCTGTTTCCGGATGCTCACCTGCACTGCACCAAACGCAGTGCGGTGCAAGTGTCGCCCCTACAAAAAACAGAGATTGCTTCGGCTGCGCCTCGCAATGACAGGGAGCGGAAAAATGCAGGTATAATCACTCTGCCGGATGCCCGGCATCCCTGCTGATGAGCCCGAACACCATCCCCCCCGATCCCGTTCCGTCTTCTACCGCCGTGGCGGAAGGGTCCGCCCTTCCCGCCCCCGCCTGGTCAACCCTGCGTTCCATCTGGCGTGCCGTGCGCTTCCTGGGTTTGCGGGCAATCCTGATTGCCGCCACCATTTTTATAGGCATCTTTCTAACCATTGTGATGATCAACCGCCCGGTGGATATGGGTTTGAGAACCATTCCTCCCCAGCTGGAAAGCACGTTGATGAGCCAGATCAATCTATATGTCCGGGCTTATAAAAGCCAGCATCCTGCCTACTTCACCATGACCGAGGCGGAACAGGACAAATTTGATGAAGTCTATACCCGCGTCCTGGTGGAAGAGCAGGGTCTGAACCTGCCCTACCTGCAGCGCCACCTGCGCTGGACGTGGAAAGCCCTGCAGTTTGACTGGGGGCAATTGCGCAACATCACCTCCATGGCGTTTGGGCGGGTTCAGAACACCCGCAGCCTGAACGAGGTTGTCTTGCAATATATGGGAAATACCCTCCTGCTGGCAGGCACTGCCAACCTGTTAATTTTCCTGCTGGGTATTCCCTTTGCGCTGTTCCTGGCGCGCCGCTATGGTTCGTGGCTGGACCGCCTGATGACGGTGCTTTCCCCGATTTCATCCATCCCCAGCTGGGTGATTGGCTTGATCCTGGTTGCCATCTTTGCCGTGGAGTTGCGCCTGCTGCCGGTGGGCGGGATGTACGATACTGTTCCATCGAAGAACACTCTCGACCAGGTTCTGATCGTTGCCAAACACATGGTCCTGCCGGTGGCGTCCATCTTCCTCAGCCTGTTCTTCCAGCTGGTTTATTCCTGGCGGACGTTTTTTGTTATCTTTTCGGAAGAGGATTATGTGGACCTGGGCAAGGCGGTGGGGCTGCCCAAGCGCCAGCTGGAGCGCAAGTACATCCTCAAGCCCACGCTTTCTTATGTGATCACCAGTTTTTCCCTGATGCTGGTTTCCTTCTGGCAGATGATGCTTGCACTGGAGGTGGTGTTTAATTGGCCGGGGATTGGCTGGCTGTACATCAATGTGGGGCTGCCGAATTTCTGGGGGGAAAGCATGTACCCCGGCGAACTGCGGGTGGCGCTGACCCTGGTGGTGGCGTTTGCCTACCTGTTGGGGGTGGTTGCCTTCCTGCTGGATATCATCTATATCCTGGTGGATCCGCGTATTCACCTCAGCCAGGGGCAGCCAACCCTGCGCCTGAAGCACATCCGCCTGAAGAGGCGCAGTCACGCCCCGCGCCGCAGTACTGCACCGGTGCGGGAGCTTCGCCCGCCGACCCCGGCTGCACCCCGGCGGGCTTCCATCCGGGTGGATTTGCGGTACAGGCTGCAGAGCCTTGCCGCCTGGATGCGGCGCGCCCTGCGCGAGGTGCAGCGGTATCCCACCGCGGTGGTGGGACTGGTGATCATCCTCTTCCTGGTTGCCGGTTCGTTGTACGCTGTGCTGGGCATGCCGTATGAGAAGATCGGCGGTGAGTGGGGGCGCACCAATCTGACCGGGCGCCCCACCGTTCCCAAGCTGGCAAAACCCACCTGGGTCAACCTGTTCCGCGCCAATGATTACCTCTCCACTCTGCGGATGGACAGCCGCCAGATGCCGGAGGTGCGCAGTGAGCATGCGCTCTCCGATGGCATGCGCCAGGTTACCTTCACGTTCACCTTTGACTATCCTTATCTCGATTTCCCGTCGGAAATGTACCTGTACCTCGACAGCACCTATGTTCAGAAAAAGCCGTTTGCCTCGCTGGTGTGGACGACGCCGGATGGACGTGAGATCAAGATGCAGGGGATTTCCATCATCCCTTACACCCAGTACAACTTTGACACCCAGCTGCGCTACAAGCGGATGGTCAATGCCAATCCAAACTGGCAGGCATGGTGGGTCTTTGGCGAGGTGTACCCCACCCCGGTTCACCATGCCCTGTTTGCCGACCCGGAAGCCGACAAGCCCAGGGTGGTCAACGGCACCTATACGCTGCGCGTTGAGGGCATCACCTTTGAGGAAGGCAGCGATATCCAGGCGGAATTGATCCTGCTGGGGCAGGTGTATGGGCTGGCTGGCACCGATATTTTTCGGCGGGACCTGCTGGTGCCCCTGCTGTGGGGCATGCCCTTTGCGTTGGGGTTTGGGCTGGCGGGGGCGGTTTCCACCACCCTTCTTTCCATGATCCTGGCGGCGGCGGGCGTCTGGTTTGGCGGCTGGGTGGACAACCTCGTCCAGCGGCTGACGGAGATGAACCTGGTGCTGCCGGTTCTTGCGATCTGCGTACTGGCGTATGCCTACCTGCACATCAACCTGTGGGTGATCATGGGAATCATTGTTTTACTAAATGTATTTGGCACCCCCACCAAGAATTTCCGCTCGGCTTTTCTGCAAATCCGCAACGACCCGTATATTGAGGCTGCCCAATCCTACGGAGCCACCAACTGGCGCATCATCCGCAAGTACATGGTTCCGCGGATTGTTCCGGTGCTGACACCGCAGATTGTCCTGCTGATTCCTGGCTTTATCTTCCTGGAGGCAACCTTGGGCTTGTTTAACATCAGCACCGGTTACCCCACCTGGGGGACCATTATCTACCAGGCGGCAACCCGCGGGGCGCTTTACGGATCGCGCTTCTGGGTGATGGAGCCGCTGGCGATGCTGCTGCTGACCGGGCTGGGTTTTTCCATGTTTGGGATTGCCCTGGAGCGCATTCTGAACCCGCGCCTGCTGGACGATTAATCAACCCGGGGGAATGGGGCTGCTCCTGCCTGCACCGCGGTATATAATATTCGTTGGGAGGATGATCCATTGAATCAAACCCTTGCAGCAAGAGACACAACCACCAAAGAAAATGCATACCTTGCGCTTGCCCGGCAGGGTCGGAACGGCTTCTGGCGCTACCTGGTGACGCTGGCTGCTGTGATTGCCGTCAGCATCGGGACGACCCTGGTGCTGATGGTGGTCGCCTATGTGTTTGAACAGACCCTGGACCCCAACGCCTATTCCCTGTTCACCCTCTTGATGGTGACCATGCTGCCCTTCCCGGCAATGCTGGTGACGCTCTGGCTCAGCCAGCGGTTCCTGCATTGCCGTCCCATCCGTACGCTGGTTACCCCGGCGCGAAAGATCAACTGGAAGGCGGCGCTCATCTCCGGCGTGGTCTGGTTTGCCCTGGCGGCGCTTGGCGACCTGGTGCTGTCCTTCCTCCAGCCGGGGAATTACACCTTCAGCTATGATTCCGGTCGGTTCTGGAAGTTTGCCCTGCTTTCCCTGGTGCTGGTGCCGCTCCAAACCTCCACCGAGGAGTTTCTCTTCCGCGGCTACCTCACCCAGGGGCTGGGGCTGCTTGGCAGAACCATCTGGCTGCCGTGGATTCTGCCTTCGCTGGTGTTTGGGCTGCTCCATTCCGCCAATCCCGAAGTGGGGCTGTACGGCTTCCTGTGGACCATGCCGTCCTACATCGGCGTGGGGCTGCTGCTGGGCTGGATCACCCTCAAGAGCGAAGGACTGGAGCCTGCCCTGGGGCTGCATGCCGCCAACAATCTCTATGCCTCCTGGATTGTCACCTTCGCCGGTTCCTCTTTGCCGGTGCCCACCCTGTTCACCATCCGGGAATTCAATCCCCAGGTGGCGCTGGCAGTATTTGCTGTTTCGGTGGCGGCATACCTGGCGGTTTTTTACCTGTTTCCTTCCTTCTGGCGCAAACCTGCACCGGACCTGATTGTGGAGGGCGAGAACCATGAAACTTGATTGGAAATTGAAATGGCTGATGCTGGTGCTCCTGGTGGCGGGCATCCTGGCAGGCGGGGCGGAGGGCGTCCTGGCGCGCTCCTATTCCGCCGACCGGTTTGATGTGCTGGTGGAGGTGCAGCCCAACGGCTCGTTTTACGTTACTGAAACCATCGCCTTTCGTTTTGTGGGCGGTCCCTATACGTTTGCAAAACGGGAAATCAAATTAAACGAACTGGATGTGCTGACCTTTATTGAAGCGCAGCAGAATGGCATGCCCATGGAGGCAGGTACGGCTGCGGGGCAGGTGGAGGTGACCAGTGGTGATCCCACCATCGTGACCTGGCATTTTGACCCCGTCAGTGATGCCGTGGTTACAACCACGCTGCGCTATTTTGTGGTTGGCAATGTCCGCCCCACGGCGGATGGCGACCTGCTCTACTGGCAGGCAATCCCGGCTGAGCATGAATACGATATCGAGCACAGCACCATCACGGTGATGTATCCACCGGAACTCACCCTGGCGGGAACACCCGTGCTGGAAAATCAAAGCGGGGTGCTTTCCGAATTTCCCGGAATGGTTTCTTGGGAAATTGAGGGGATTTCTGCCGATCAGTATGCCAGCATCAAGACCGCTTTTCCCTCCGGCAGCCTGGTCAGCGAACCGCCGCAGTGGCAGGCGAAGCAGCTCCTCGTCCGCCAGCGGACCTTGGATGCCCTGCCCTGGACAATTCTCCTGGCGCTGGGCATTGGCGGTGTGGCAGCGCTCTTCAGCAGGCTTGCCTGGGCGGGCAGCCGCGAACCGCAGGCGGATAAAATTCCGCTGGGCATTGTCAACCGCCCGCCGGGTGACCAGCCCCCTGCGCTGGTCAGCGCCCTGCTGGGGGGAGGTACGGCAAGTTTTCCCTCCACAACCGGGGCTCTGCTTTCCCTTGCAGAGCGCGGTTACGTGGAGATTCGCGAGACCGGTAAAAAAGGCATGTTTGGTGGCAGGGATTTTGTCTTTGTGCAGACCCGCCAGGACCTTACGGAATTGATGGAGCATGAACGCCTGATTTTGAAGACGCTGTTTGAACCTGCCCGCGGGCGGCGCGAGGAGGTGCGCATCACCGAGCTGGGTCTCGACCTCAGCCGGGCATGGAAAATAATCAGCAAAACGCTGGTGGATGAATTGACCACCCAGGGTTTGCTGCAGCCGGAACGCCTGAAGCAGCGGACGATGATGCAGCGGTTGGGAATCGCTCTCCTGGTGCCTCCCTTCCTGCTCTTCTGGGTGATCTTCCTGTTCATCTTCAACCCGAGTCTCACCTGGCATGGGATGATTGCCCTGGGTATCCTGGCAGGGTTGGGGCTGGCGGGGGTTGTTGTCTTGATCTACAGTTCCCGTTGGAACACCCTCACTGCCCGGGGAAAGACCCTGCAGGACCGCTGGGCGGCGTTTCAAAAGTACCTGCGGGAGCAGACCCGCGCCCGGGAACCGCTGCAGCCATCCTGGTTGGAGGAGTTTCTTGCCTTTGCGGTCACGTTTGAGCTGGGGGACCAATGGGTGCGCGCATTTGACCGCCAGGGGGTGCGCGCCCTGCCGGAATGGCTTAAACCACTGAAAGCCCTGGATGACAGCACTCTGATGAATTTCATCG
>Ga0208940_1000759_pt1 | contig 37912 bp, 20 predicted proteins | sample AD_JPNNA6_MetaG_FD_184445 | JGI IMG/M metagenome (GOLD analysis project Ga0208940, IMG submission 184445) | Active sludge microbial communities of municipal wastewater-treating anaerobic digesters from Japan - AD_JPNNA6_MetaG (SPAdes) (version 2) | ecosystem: Engineered > Bioreactor > Anaerobic... | reverse complement strand
AAGAAGCCGCCCGGCGCAACGGTATTGTCCTGGCTGCGGATCCCGTGGCCCAGGTCGCCGAGGCCTAGCCCTACGGCATGGGTATTTCTAATTGTCGTTGATGTTAATTTCTAATTGTCGCTTGACACACCATCCCCGAAGTCCCGTTTGTCACCTGGCCAAGGTAGCTGAATAGTTACCCTTTGCCACCACCGTCTCTTAGGAGCTAAAAGCGGCTGAAGCCGCCACTACCAACGGGAATTGGCGTCAGTCCCATGCCGAATCTACGCCATCTGTTGACAACAAAGGAGTCTTCAGCATGCGTTTAATCCATACGAGGAGGAAACAATGATAACAACGCCCCCAGCAGATGCTTGGCCTTCCGAGTTTATCCGGCGGATGCGCAGTTGGCTCGGCGATGAAGCGGATGCTTTCTTCACTGCGTTGGCGCAGCGCGACGTAGGATTGCGTCTCAACCCCCTGCGCGGTCCGTTGGAGGATCTCAAGGCGCGTCTCCCCTGGGAAACACAGCCGGTTCCCTGGTGTCCCGAAGGCGTGTGGCTCCAGGAAGAGGCGCCGGCCGGCGCGCACCTGTATCATACCCTCGGCGTTTACTACGTGCAGGACCCCAGCGCGATGGCAGCCGGCGTCCTGCTTGATCCCCATCCGGGTGAATGGGTGCTCGATCTCGCCGCCGCCCCCGGCGGCAAGACGACGCACATAGCCACGCGGATGCACGGTGAAGGTGTCCTCGTCGCCAACGAAGTCGTCCGCCGTCGCGCGACGGTACTGGCGATGAACATAGAACGGATGGGCGTCACCAACGCGCTGGTCATCAACGAGACGCCGGAACGGTTGGCAGCGCGGTGGGCCGGCCTCTTCGATGCGGTGCTGGTGGATGCGCCATGCTCTGGCGAAGGCACTTTCGCCCGTGACTCGCAGGCCATCCGTGATTGGAGCGTGGACACGGTGTCCGGCAACGCGCGTCGGCAAAAGCAAATCCTGGACCAGACGGCGCCGTTGGTACAGCGCGGTGGGCGTCTGCTCTATGGGACGTGCACCTTCGCGCCGGAAGAGAACGAGAGCGTCATCGCCGACTTCCTGACGCGCCATCCCGATTTTGCTATCGCCGACCTGCCGGCGCTGCCGGGCCTGCAACCTGGGCATCCCGAATGGGTGGGCGCACCGGACGCTCTGCAGCGCGCCGGACGTTTCTGGCCGCACACCGGACCGGGACACGGTCACTTCTACGCCCTACTTCGTCGCCAGGGCGAGCCACCCAACGACCTACCGGAACGTTGGACGGGCAGCGCCATTCCTGGACGCATTTGGAACCTCTATCAAAAGACTGTCGGCGCGGCGTTAGTTATGCCGGTCTCCGACAAAGGGCTGCTGCTGACCCCAACCGACGATCTCTACATCACACCGCTGGAGCCAAAGTTGTGGGATGGCCTGCACGTGTTGCGCCCCGGATGGTGGGTGGCCTCCCTGCGCCACAACAAGGTCTGGCCCGATCACGCGCTGGCGCTGGCATTGCGCCCGGAGGACGTCCGCGACATTGTGAACCTGGCGCAGGATGATCCACGACTGGAAAATTATCTGCAGGGTGGCTTCTGGCCCGATCACGGCTCGCCGGGGTATGTGCTGGTCGCCGTGGATGGTTTCCCCGTGGGGTGGGCCAAGCGCGGGGAGGGGCGACTACGTAGCCGCTACCCACTGCACCTGCGCGGTTAGGGCATACGACAGATGAGCGGAAAAGAGTCGATAGCTATCTGGAACTGGCACCTGAATGGCGATGGCCGGTCTCCAGACCAGGCCACCGCCGACCCGAGCCCTGCCCCATAATTTACACCCTACCCGCGCGGTTAGGATTTGCTTAGAAACGGCTGTGGTGGCACAATGGATATATACCAGGTGCACACTAAAATTTCCCTTTTTCTATCCGTAGATGAAGCCACTTGAGCCTATAGACGCTATCATCCGCACCAAAATCCACTTCAGCGGCTCAATCTGCTGACCACAGAGGAATTTCCCATGAACCGGCGTTCACCAGCGGTGGAATGAAAACTTTTCACCATGAAGGGCACGCAGAACACAAGGAATTTGAGTTTTTCTCTGTGAACTCTGGGTGCTCCGGGGCTATTTTCAGAGGAGTTTTCAATGCGCGTTTGTAAGGAAAGCAGTTCATGACAGACGATTTGCTACCCATCTATAGCCTATATATTCCCGAAGATCGCCGCGAAGCCATCGCGCGCGGAGAGACGTTACCCGATCGGACGTCGGGTGCGGCCTTGTTTGCCGATGTTTCCGGTTTTACGCCTTTGACAGAAGCCCTTACCCGCCTCTATGGCCCCAAACGCGGGGCGGAAGAACTTGCCCATCAATTGAACCGCGTGTACAACGCCCTGATTGCAGAAGTGGACCGTTATCGGGGCAGCGTGATCGGCTTTGCCGGTGATGCAATCACGTGTTGGTTCAACGACGATGCGGAATCCAGCGGTCTGGCGACGCTGCGCGCAGCCGGTTGCGCCTTCGCTATGCAAACGGTGATGCAAGCGTTCAAAAGTGTAACGCTTCCCGCTGGAGAAATCGTCTCCCTGGCGTTAAAAGCCACGATGGCCACCGGTCCGGTGCGGCGCTTTCTTGTCGGCGACCCTGCTATCCAATGGATCGATGCGCTCGCCGGCGAGACCCTGACGCGCATGGCGACTGCCGAGCACTATGCCGGACGCGACGAGGTGCTGGTGGATGTTCCCACCGCCATAGTTCTGGGAAAGAGGGTTCACATTCAGGAGTGGCGCCCTGCTGCTACGGAGAACACAGCCGAGGAGTGTTTTGCGGTCATCGAGAATGTCGATCTGCCGCTGCCCCCTGTGGAAGCTGATGCCCCACCGCCGCCGGCCCTTCCTCCGGCTACCGTCAAACCCTGGCTGCTTCCGGCAGTCTACGCGAGCTTGCAAGAGGGGGTCGGTGAACCCCTGGAAATGCGTCGCGGCGTGGTGGCGATTTTCCTGCGCTTTCAAGGCATCGACTACGACCACGATGAGCAGGCCGGCGCTAAGCTGGATCGCTATATCCGGTGGGTACAGGGGGTGATGCACCAGTACGACGGCACCCTGTTGCAACTCATCATGGGCGATAAGGGCAACTACCTCTACGGCGCTTTTGGGGCGCCGACGGCGCACGAAAACGATCCCCAACGCGCCGTGAGCGCGGCGTTGGAACTGCTCCAACCGTCCGCAGACCTGGAATTCGTCGGCCCGATCCAGATCGGCGTGGGGCAAGGGACGATGCGTACCGGCGCTTATGGCGGCGCGACCCGCTGTACTTACGGCGTTATCGGCGACGCGGTCAACCTCTCCGCGCGTTTGATGCAAAATGCCGCCCCGGGACAGGCGCTGGTCAGCCAATATGTTCAAGCAGCAGCACTCCAGGACTTCCGCTGGGAGCTGTTGCCGCCAATCACCGTCAAAGGCAAGTCGCAACCGGTGCCGGTCGTCCGGCCAATCCGCAAGGTGCAGCGTGCCCGTGTCGTCATGCCCAGCACTGCCCTGGTGGGACGGGAAGCAGAACTGGCGGAATTGCAAGCGACGCTCCAACCGCTCTTTGAAGGGCGCTTTGGCGGCATGGTGTATGTGTACGGCGAGGCCGGCGTGGGGAAAAGCCGCCTCGTCGATGAACTGCACATGCGCTTGATGCCAAATGGCGGCTTTTCGTGGTTTACCTGCCTTGCCGAACCCATCCTGCAGCAATCGCTGAACCCCTTCAAGTATTTTCTCCGCCAATACTTCGTCCAGAATACAGAAAACTCCGAGGAGACCAACCGCGTCAACTTCAAAGAGGTGCTGCTGGGACTGCTCAATAGCCTCGATAGCCTGGGCACGGCGGAAGGGGCCACGCTGGCGGCCGAACTCCAACGGACCCAATCCATGTTGGGCGCGCTGGTGGATTTACACTGGGCGGATTCCCTCTACGCACAACTGGAGCCGGAACTGCGTTTCCGAAATACCCTTATCGCCTTCAAAACTTTGATCCAGGCAGAGAGCCTGCGGCAGCCGGTGATTGTGCACGTTGAGGATGCCAACTGGTTGGACGATGATTCCCAAGAACTGCTCGCTACCCTCATTCAAAATGTCGACGGCTATCCGTTTGTGGTACTGCTCAGTGGACGTTACCGCGACGACGGCAGTTCATTCCACATCCCAGCGCCTGCTGACACCCCTGACCACGCGATCCATCTCAACACGCTCACTGCTGACAGTGTGCGTATGCTGGTGGTACAGTTGCTAAGCGCCGACATCGCGCCGGCTTTCGCGGAGTTCATCGCGCAAAAGACGGAGGGCAATCCCCTCTTTGCCGAACAACTGGCCCTGGATTTGCGCGAGCGCCAACTGATCGCGCCGCGCGACGGTATTTGGACCCTCGTCGGCCACGATGAGGTTGACGCGATCCCCGCCACCATCAATGCTGTCCTCATCGCCCGTCTCGACCGGCTGGCAGCGCAGATCAAGGCGGTGGTGCAGACGGCGGCGGTCCTGGGACGTGAATTTGAGGTGCAGATTCTGTCGCGGATGTTGCGAGATGACGCTGACCTGCCTTACAAGATGCAGCAGGCAGAGGAGGAACTGATCTGGCAGTCACTGTCCGAGATGCGCTATATCTTTCGCCATACCATGATGCGCGATGCCGCGTATGAGATGCAACTCCAGGCTCGTTTGCGCGACTTGCATGCGCTGGCGGCTGAGGCAATGGCGCAGGTCTATGCCGCCGAGTTAGCGCCGCATTACGCCGATCTGGCCTATCACTACGGCAAGGCCGAGGATGTCCGTCAAGAATTCCACTACGCGCAGTTAGCCGGTGAGTACGCCGCATCACGCTACGCCAATCAAGAAGCCGTCGCGCATTACTCTCAGGCCCTGCAAAGCCTGTCCAGGCTCGACCCGGACGAAAGCGCGGTGCAGCGTCAGGATGTTTACATGACGCTCGCCGAACTGCAAATCACCGTGGGGCAGTATGACCAGGCCCATCAACATCTTGAAAAGGCCCTGGCCCTCGCCATTCAAAGAGGTGATGGGCAAGGGCAAGTTCACGTGTGCCGGTGGATGGCCCAGATGCACGAGTTGCAGAGCGAATACGACGAAGCCCTGGAATGGGTGCAGAAGGGACTGCACATCCTGGGGAACCAGCGTACCTCCGAGGCCGCCGAACTCCGCCTGGTCGCCGGTCTGATTCACACCCGGCGTGGCAACTATGACGAGGCGACAGCCCAATTCCACGATGCCATGCAAATTGCTCAGTACCTCGGCGAAGCGGCCACCCTCGCCCGCGCCCACAACGGACTGGGGGTCATCCGCCTGCGGGAGGATTCCGCCGCCGCCATCGACCACTTTCAACAGGCTTTCACATTGTATGAGGGTGTCGGCGACATCGCGGGACAGGCGAAGTCCCACAATCTCATCGCCAATGCCTGCTTCGAAACCGGACAATGGGGTGAGGCCGACTTCCATTATCGCCAGGCGCGGGAGATCTTCGAAAAAATCGGCGATGTGTATAACGGCGCGTTTGCCGACAATAATCTCGGTGAGATTGCGCTCTCCCAAGGTCGCCTGGATGAGGCCCTGACGTTTTACCGCCAGGCCCTGCAGGCGTTCGAGCAGATCGGAGGCGCAGCGTATGTCCTGGGCGTTCTTCACATGAACCTGGGGCACGTGTTTATCCGCCGTGCGGAAATCGACGCAGCGTTCCAGGAACTCCAAACCGCTCAAGAGCATTTCGAGCAGGCCCAGGCGCGGGATTTCTTGCCGGAACTGAACCGCCACTACGCGGAAGCCTACTTCGTCGTGGACGATCTGGACGATGCCGAACAACAGGCCCGTCAGGCGTTGGATCTCAGCCGCGAGTTAGAACAGCGCGGCGAGGAGGGCAACGTGCTGCGGGTCTTGGGGCGGATCTTGAACGCTCAAGGACGCCTTGAGGATGCGAAAGCATGCTTGAAGCGTAGCCTGGACATCCTTGACGACATAGGTGACCATTATCAAAAGGCGCAAACCCAACTTTCTCTGGCGCAATTTTACGCTCAACAGAATCACTCCCTCGATGCCAGAGAGGCGCTTGAACAGTGTATGCCGGTTTTCCAACGTTTAGGCGTCACGCGAGATCTGGATACAGCGCGTAGCCTGGGAGCACGACTTGGCAACTCGTGGTAGGGCGACCTGGCAATTCACCCTACAAAACCGACCCGCAACCTGTCGGGGAAATTGAATGACACCCTACTCAGAGACGCTGGAACTCCCGCACAGCGATTCACAACCGCCCCAACGTGGGGACTTTTACAGGCTGGAGTTCTCCGACAGGCGGTTGCAGATGATTTTCAGCGCGAGAACTGGAGGCAACGCATAACCTTGGAGCACAAGTGAGTCCTTAACAGATCTCGAACCGACACCGGACTAACTGACTATCGGACTAAGAAGTAGCAGATGATTTTCAGATCAACTCGGCTATTGCCACCGCTGCCCTACCGACACGCAAGGCCGCCCCTCTTACACGATCTCGAACCGACACCGGACTAACTGACTATCGGACTAAGAAGTAGCAGATGATTTTCAGAGCAGGAGGGAACCATGAATGGCAAGTCTTTGAATCGGAAATGGTCCGTTGTTGTATTGAGCTTGATTCTCAGCGCAGGATTATTCTGGCTGCTATGGATGGTGTTGCCGGCTTCACCGGCAGGGCGCGTCAGCGCCGCCCCGGCGATTCCACCGACGCCCCACCGCACCGGCGTTGTCCCCGCCCAAAATTCGCCTGACGCGCCGCGCACGGCACCGAACCTCGGTGCATACGAGGCACAGCTTATAACCGCCGTGGATGTTTTCAGCGATGACAACACTATCAACGACAACTGCACGCTGCGTGAAGCGATCATCGCTGCCAACACGGATAGCGCCGTCGATCGCTGTCCGGCGGGCAACGGTGCGGATACGATTGCGTTGGGAGAAGGTGTCTACCAACTGAGCATCGCCGGCACAGGCGAGGAGGCCGCGTCGACCGGCGACCTGGATGTGCTGGATGCGCTGACCATCACCGGCGCAGGGTCGGAACTCACGTTCATTGATGCTAACGGCATAGATCGCGTGCTGGATGTGTTCACCGCGCCCGTAGTCATCTCCGGCGTGACGGTGATGGGGGGCAACAGCTCTGGCAGTGGCGGTGGACTGCAAATTCTCTCACCGGGCTACGTTGCGTTGCACAACGTCCACATCCGCGATAACGTCGCGGCCCAATACGGCGGCGGTGTGTACTACGAAAGTCCGGCAACGCTGGCGCCTAGCGGCTATTTTACCGTCAGCCATAACAGCGCCGAGCTGGGCGGCGGCGTGTATATCTTTGACGGTGAGTTTGTGTTGAGCCAGGGTCTCATCTACAGCAACACGGCCGCCGCCGACGGCGGCGGTATCTATGCCGAACATGGGCGCGTGCAGATGACCGGCGGCGAGATCTGCGAGAACGTTGCGTCCCTAGGCGGGGGGGGAGTGCTTGTCAACCAACCGAGGGCGACTTTTACTCAGACTGGCGGCTTCATTCTGGCCAATACAGCCGAGAATGGCGGCGGCGTCCTGGTCAGCAACGGGCAAGCATGGTTGTCCGGCGGCAGTATCCGTGACAACCATGCTTCCAACTATGGCGGCGGTCTGGTGGTCAACAGGCAGGCCCTTCTCGACGGTGGGCGCATTGTCAACAACACGGCGGCCTACGGTGGCGGCGTCTACGTGGGCATGGTGGGCGTGTTGACGCAGACCGGCGCGAGTACCATCGCCGGCAATGTGGTCACACAGGACGGCGGCGGCATCTATGCCGAGGGTGGCACGATTGTTCTAGAAGGTGGACAAGTGGCGCTGAACGCCGCCTCTTATGGCGGCGGCCTGTACGTCAACGACGGCACGGCCACACTGCGTGGGACGGCCAGGATCAACAACAATGAGGCGTTGAACAGCGGTGGCGGTGTGTACGCGCAGTTCGGTGACGTTACCCTAGACGATGGTAACATTGTCAGTAATACAGCAGCGAATGGCGGTGGTGTATTTGTGGCCGGAAGTAGCAGCGTATTCACACAGACCGGCGGGATGCTCGCTTATAACACTGCCGACAACGGCGGTGGTCTCTACATTTACTACGGACGGGCCACGCTGTCGCAGGCCGTGCTTTATGCCAATCAAGCGATCTCGAGCGGCGGCATCTACAACAACAACAACCTGGAACTGGTCAACGTGACCTTCAGCGGCAACACGGCGACCTCAAACGGCGGCGGTATTAACAACAACGGGACGGTCAAGGCGACCAATATCACCCTAGCGCGCAACGGGGCGTCTAATGGCGGCGGTGGCGGTATCTACAATACCAATCGAGTCTCCCTCAATAACGTCATCATCGCCTACAACAGCGGCGGCGATTGTAGCGGAACAATCATTTCGGAAGGATACAACCTGAGCAGTGACAGTACGTGCACGCTGACGGAAACCGGCGACCTCATGAACACTGATCCTCTGCTCGGCCCGCTGGCCGACAACGGCGGCAACACGTGGACGCACGCGCTGTTGCGGGGCAGTCCCGCCATCAACACCGCTTCCTGCGTCTATGCGCCTGCCACCGATCAGCGCGGCTACCGGCGTCCCGATGAAGGCAGTGCACGTTGCGACATAGGCGCCTTTGAGGAACAAACCTTCATCAACCTGCCGCCCATTGCCAACGCCGGGGCGGATCGAGCTATAACTGTGGGGAGGACGGTGATGCTCGACGGCAGCGCCAGTTACGATCCCGACGGCTACACGCCACTGACCTATCAGTGGGCGCAGACCGGCGGGACGGCAGTTGCTTTCAACGCCACCGTTTCCCGCACGACGTTTACTGCGCCGTCTGCGCCTGGCCTGCTCACGTTCACCCTCACGGTATATGACGCCTACAGACTGGCTTCTGTGCCGGACGAAGTCATCGTCAGTGTGGGCGGTGCGCCCATCACCGGCTTGCAAGCGAGCAACAGCAGCCCCACCCCGTTGGGGCAAACAACATACTTCACGGCAAGCGTCACAGCGGGTACGAATGTCTTGTATGAATGGAGTTTCGGCGACGGTGGCAGCGACAGCGGTCCGCACGTCCGTCATACCTATACCGAAGCGGGCTGGTATGAGGCGACCGTGAGAGCTTTCAATGTCAATAGCAGCGTCGATGCCGGCACCGTGGTCAGCATCACCCATAGCACGCGTGGATCCGCGCAGACCATCGGCAACAACACGGTTCTGACCAGTGCGCTCACCAGCATCAACGACACCGACTGGTATAAATTCGAGGTTCCGCAACCGGATTCGACCATCACCGTGACACTCAGCGACCTGCAGGCCGATTTTGACCTGCTGCTCTTCGCGCCGGAGATTGACGAAGAAACCGGACAGTTGCGCGACATCGGACGCCTGAGCAACATCGGGCGTCTGAGCAACATCGGGCGGCTCAGCAACATCGGACAGCTCAGCAATATCGGCCAACTGAGCAACATCGGCGACTTGCTCGATCTGGGACGTTTGAGCAACATCGGACGCCTGAGCAATATCGGACGGCTGAGCAACATCGGACGGCTCAGCAACATCGGACGGCTCAGCAACATCGGGACGCTGGTGGATATTTCCGCCTATCCTTTGACCGCCACCGAGCAAATTGTCTACAACGTGCATGAGTTGGCCGGCTACTACTACGTCGCCATTTACGGCCAGTCCAACCGGGAGGTAGGGCAAAATTACACCCTTGCCGTCAACGTCACGCCGCCCCAATACGTCTATTATCCGCTGACGGATACGATTGCCATCAGTGTCACCGTGCCGGCAACCGACCCGACGGTGAACACGCTCATCCTGTACAACACCGCGCGCATGGTGCAGTTCTACGACACGGAGCAGACGCCGATACTGGAGCAACTGTACCCTAAACTGCAAGCGCTGGCGGCTCATACCCAGGTCAACGGCGTGCTCGTGGATCTCAACAGCTATCCGGAGATTGCCGCAGCTTATGCCAAGTGGGACCAACACCCTGACAGTCCGCAACACGCCAATTTTGTGGCGATGCACCTTAAGTCTCTGTTGTACACACTGGCGCCCGCTTATCCTAACCTTAAGTACCTGGTGCTGGTGGGCGATGACCGCATCATCCCCCAGCGCCGCATCCGCGATGAGGCGCTGGTTTCCAACGAGCGCACCTACGAGGACGCCTATTTCGCGCCTGACATCGACACCTCCCTGGCCCGCCGCTACTTCCTCAGCGACGACTACTACGCCGGCCTGTTGCCGTTGCCCTGGCGTGGACGGGAACTGTATCTGCCGCAGGTCGGCATCGGTCGCCTGGTGGAGGCTCCCCAGGACATCATCGCCGCGTTGGATGCGTTCATGGCGCAGCCGGTGCTTGAACCGGAGGATGCCTTTGTCACCGGCTACGATTTCTTGATCGACGAAGCCCAGGCCATCAGCGCCACCCTTGCCTCTCAGGGAATCACGCCGATGACGACGCTCATCAGCGACACGTGGACGACGAACGACGTGCGCACACACTTCATCAGCGTGACCGCCGCCAGTGACCTGAATTCCCTCAATGCGCATTTCACCCATTATGGCCTTATCCCACCCACCTATCCATCCTCGCCGACATTGGAAGATATTTTCGTGCTGGCGTCCGAACTGACGGAGACGACTGATTACAGCGGCACCCTGAACTTCTCGGTAGGGTGTCACTCCGGGCTGAACGTCCCAGACGCGGGCGCGCCGTCGGTCGAGGAGGCGACGGATTGGCCGCAGGCACTGCTGCGTCGCGGGGCGATGTTCATCGGCAACACGGGCTATGGCTACGGCGATTCGGACTTGATCGCCTACTCGGAGCAGTTGATGACGGGTTTCACGGATCGATTGGGCCTCTGGGAAGATGGGCAAGCGCCGACTGTCGGCCACGCGCTGATGCGCGCCAAGCAGGAGTATTACAACAGCTTCAGCGCCGGGGCGTTCAGCAACTATGATGAAAAGGTTCTGGCGGAGATGACGCTGTACGGCCTGCCGATGCTGCAAATCCACATGCCGCAGACGACCACGCTCAACACGCCGACAACGCCACGTGCAGCTCTGTTGCCGGATGCCGACACAGTCGTCACCACGGCGCACCATCTGGCCCTGGACTATGTCGAACACGTCACAGAACAGGGCACTTACTACACTGTCGCCGGTGAAAATGAGGTGCACATCGCCGGCGGTCGTCCCATCGCGCCGCAGATCAGTGAAGATGTCGAAATCCCCGGCGCTATCGCCCACGGCGCCTTACTCATCGGGGGAACGTTTATGGATGTTGCGGATTTCGATCCGGTGGTGTCGCGCATTGTGACCGAAGAAACCTTCATCGAGACCGAACCGGACTTCCCCAGTGCGGCCTGGGAGCCGGCACAGTTCAGTACGATCAACCGCTTCCTCTCCATCGAAGGCAAAGCCTACGCCAGCCTCGTGGTCGTGCCGGGGCAATTCCGCGCCACGAGCTATGATCTGCCGACGACCGGCATTGAGCGGCTCTACACAGATTTGCAGTTCGAGGTTTACCACGCGCCCTTCACCGTCACGGACTTCATCGCCCCGAACATCCGCAACGTGCGCGCCATCAGCAGCACCCATTCCCTGCGCTTCGAGATCTGGGTGGACGACGACGCCGAGAATCCAGAAGACAGCGGCAAGGTCGCACGCGTTGTCGTGCTTTACCGGCATCCGGGGCAAACCACGTGGTCCAAGGCCGAACTCACTTCCCTGGGCAAAAACGCCGCCGGTATCGGCGTTGCCGCAGGCGTGGTCGATCCGATCAGCGCACCCATCGAGTATTTCGTGCAGGCCGTGGACAACAGCGGCAACGTCATCCTGGCGCTGGATCACGGGATGCCCTTCACGGCTGTGGAGGGGGTGAACATTAGGCCGCAGATCTATCTGCCTTTGGTGCTCAAAGAGGCTCCGGGTTTCTCACGGTGACGTTAAGATGCCTTTGAACGGCAAAATGTCACAGTAACTCAAATCGTTAGCTGAGGATGAGGAAATGATAAACCACAAAAGGTGCTGCGTTTGAATAGGAGTGAGTCTTGCCGTGGCGATGGTCTTCATCGGCATAGGCGTCACCATGCTACATACCAGGTCGATTGCCATTGCCCAAACCGGCATGACGCGGCACGCGGCCGCGCCCGTTTCCATCGCCGTCGGTTTGGTGACCGACAGACCTGAGGTCTACGATGGGAGTTTCAATGAAATGAGTTTCATGGGTGTTCTTCGTAGCGCAAGTGAGCTAGGCACCACCTATCAGGTTTACACGTCGGCGTCAGAAGCGGATTATGCGCCCAACTTACAGCAATGCGTCCTGGACGGCAACGCCCTGTGCATCGCTGTAGGCTTCGGTCTGGCGGATGCAGTGTCTACAACGGCGGTGCTCTATCCCGGCGTGCAGTTTGCCATTGCCGACGCCTCGTGGGAGACTATGCCCCCTAACCTGCGCGGTCTGGTATTTGCCGAAGACGAACATAGTCAATCACGCATTGACTTTCATTTTGTATTTACTATAATGAGTTCGAATGGATAAATTCTTCGTAACTATTCAGCCGTCCTTGCCAGGTGGCGAATGGGACTTTGGGGAGGGCACATAATAAGTTACCCCTTCGGCAGGTGATGACCCTCTTATCCCCCAACCCCCTTCTCCCCCGCAAGCGGGGAAGAAGGGAGCAAGGTGGGGGTGTGGCGGGCAGCTTCGCCGCCCGCCACACCCCCACCCAAAATCCCCCTTCCTGGGGGGAAGGGGGGCAGGGGGGATGGGCTTATAGAAACACGCATATCTTGTCATACAGAAGCACCTGGCCTACCAAAGTCTACGCCAAAACCTGGCATAGGGAATAAGTGGCTTCGTCAGGTTTACTAGCCTGAATAGATACAATTCTTCTTGATGAATGGCGATCCATTTGTCACTTGTCTGACGAAAGGAGGTGATGACCGACTCGCAACCACCGGCATGGATGTCTTTCAATCGTTCCCTATATCATTGTATGACCTATCAAGTGTGATCTGGAGGAGACTATGTTTCACAAATCGCAGTTTAGGACACTCATCGCCATTTTGACGCTGTCTGCTATGGCTCTGAGCGGCTGCAATGCTCAACCCGCCAGCACCGAAATCAACGTCCTCTGCACACCTCAGGAAGAGTGGTGCCAGGGGATGAAGCAGGAGTTCGAGGCCAAGTACGGTATTACCGTGAACTACGTCCGTATGTCCAGCGGCGAAGCCCTCGCCCGCATCCAGGCCGAGAAGGATAACCCCCAGTTTGACATCTGGTGGGGCGGTCCCATCGACAGTTTCGTGGCGGCGAAGGAGATGAATCTGCTGGAGCAGTACGACTCGCCGAACTACAAGAACCTGCTCGACCCTGACAAGTACAAGGATCCCGACAATTATTGGGTCGGCATCTATGTCGGCTCGTTAGGGTTCTGTACCAACAAGAATTGGCTAGCGCAAAATCCCGGCGTGAAGGCGCCCACGTCGTGGGACGACCTGCTGCGCCCGGAGTTCAAGGGGCAGATTATGGTAGCGCATCCCTCAACCTCCGGCACGTCCTACACCGCGCTGGCGACCATCCTGCAAATTCGCGGCGAAGAGGCCGGCTGGCAGTATATCCAGCAGTATGCCGCGCAGATGCAGCAATTCACCAAGAGCGGCGCAGCCCCGGCCAAGTTCGTCGGGCAGGGCGAAGCGGCAGTGGGCATCGTCTTTTCACACGACATCGTGCACGAGATTGATGACAATGGCATGCCCCTGGAGTTGACTTTCCCGGCGGAAGGCACCGGTTACGAAATCGGCGGGATGGGCATCCTCAAGGGCGCGAAGCACCTCGATGCCGCCAAGAAGTGGTTCGATTGGGCTATCTCGGCGGAAGGGCAGGCGCTCGGCCCGAAATATCACGCTTATCAGGCGCCGACCGTCAAGGGCGTGACACTTTCGCACCCTGAATTGCTGGAAGTGAAGTTGATCGATTACGATTTCCAGTGGGCCGGCGAAAACAAGAAGGCGTTCGTGGATAAGTTCACGAATGAGATTGCTGCTGCTGACAATTTGAAGCAGTAGACTCGCTCCATGTGAAGCGTGAAACGGCCTGTTGAGCGTTTCACGCTTCACATTTCATTTGGCTCTCAAGGCAATGAAATGACCCTCAAGCTCTCGTTTATGGACCATTGGCGCCGCCGTTACCGCGAGTTCGCCATCATCGCGCAAGATCCCGTCCTCTGGATGAGTTTGCTATTCTGCGCCATTTTTCTCTTCATTTTTGTCTTTTATCCTATCTTACGCACCGCGAGCAACGGATTTTTTACATCTGAGGGGCAGTTTAGCCTGGAACACTTTGCCCGTTACTTTGACAGTTACTTCGGGCCGCTCTATCGCCGGGTTTTCACCAATACCTTGCTGATGGGCGGCCTTGCCGCGACGGTCGGTACGTTGGTCGGCTTTATTTTCGCCTACACGGTGGTGCGCTGCAATCCGCCCGGCAAGGGCCTCATCCATACCCTGGCGCTGGTGCCGACGGTGTCGCCGCCGTTCGCCATCGCCTTGAGTACGGTGCTGCTCTTCGGGCGCAACGGCCTTATCACCCACCGCTGGCTCGGCATGACGTTTCCACAAGGCTCGAACGACATCTACGGCATGGATGGGCTGGTTTTTGTGCAGACGATCACCTTCTTCTCTGCGGCCTATCTGATCCTGCGTGCCATGCTTGAACGGCTGGACCCTTCGATGGAAGAGGCCGCCGAAAGTATGGGCGCGAACCGCTTCCACATCTTCCGCACCGTCACCCTGCCGCTGCTGATTCCCGGATTAGCCGGCGCGTTCCTGTTGCTCTTCGTCGAGTCACTGGCCGACCTAGGCAATCCACTCTTCATTTCCGGCAACGTCACGGTCCTGGCGACGCAAATTTTTCTCGCTGTGGCGGGTGAATACGATTATCAGAAAGCCTCGACGCTGTCACTGGTGCTGCTGATCCCGACGCTGATCGTCTTCCTGCTACAGCGTTACTACGTCACGCGCCGTTCCTACGTCTCGGTGACCGGCAAACCCAGCGGCGGCCACGTCGTGGAGAAAGAGCCGTGGATCCGCTGGCCCTTCGTCGTGGTCACCTATTTGGTCTGCGCGCTCATTATACTGCTCTATCTGGCAATCATCTACGGCTCGTTCTGCCGGACCTGGGGCGTAGACTTCAGCCTGACGCTGGAATGGTGGCGGTTGATGTTGACGCGCGGCATCGAGGCTATCCTCGATACGACGTTCCTCAGCCTCCTGGCGACACCGTTTGCCGTGCTCATCGGGATGATCATCGCTTTCCTGGTAGTGCGCAAGCAATTCAGCGGCAAGGGAGCATTGGATTTCGTCTCAAATCTGGGCGGTGCCGTCCCCGGTACCATCCTGGGCATCGGCTTCGTACTGGCTTTCAGCACCCCCCCAATGATCGTGGTCGTGCTGCTCTACGTCGTCCTGGCGCTTTTCTTGGGCTGCACGCTCTTCCACGAGAAACGTCAGCAGCTCATCGTCCTATTGCTCGGTTCTGCGGTGGGCATCGGCCTGAGTTTTCTGGATGACATCCTGGGGCTGACGGGATTGTATGACCTGCTCGGCGGCGCCGTCGTGGCGGCAGGATTGTACTTATGGCTGAAGCTGGGTCAGGCGCGAGGACGCATCTGGGTCGGGATCGGGGCGTATCTGCTGGCCTACAACCTGGTGGAGTTCGTCGCCATGCCGATTGCGACGCTGAGCCGCAGTCTGCCGCGCGGTTTCTGGAGCAACGCCATCTTCCAGCTCGCGGACCACATCAAGGTATTGTTTCAGCTTCCCCCGACGCTGATGACCATCGTCCTGATCTTTGCCGGTGTGCTGTTGATTCAGCCGGAAAAGGGGCGAGTGCGGCTCCTCCTGGCGACGTTCATTCTGGCCGTGACCGCCGCTTTGAGCTTCACCGCCATGCCGCTCACGCTGGTCGGAACACCGTTCATCATCCTGATGGCCTACGCCGTGCGCAGCCTGCCGGCTTCGGTCCGCTCCGGCGTAGCCGCGCTCCAACAGATCGATCCCGCCATCGAAGAAGCCTCCAACAGCCTGGGCGCCGACACACAGTACACCTTCCGCAAGATCACCCTTCCGCTCATCCTGCCGGCACTGCTGGCCGGGATGATTTTCAGCTTTACCCGCCACATGACGAGCGTGTCGGCCATCATTTTCCTCGTTAGTGCGCGCTGGCGCATCGTCACCGCCGCGATTATGAGCGAGTGGGAACAGGGCGGCATCAGCATCGCCGCGGCCTACTCGACAACGATTATCCTGTTTGTGCTGATCGCCATTGGCGGATTGTATTTTGTCACCAACCGGATGTTGCGAAGTAGGGAGTACGGAGTAAGGGATGTCTCCCCTTCGATTGAATGAAAACCTTTCGCCACGCCGGACGCAAAGAATTTGAGTTTTTCTCTGTGAACTCCGGGTGCTCTGGGGCTATTTTCAGAGAGGAGTCACCATGGATTTGATACTAGACGCCATCACCAAAACGTTCCCGCCGCGAGGGGGAAATGCGGAAGTCACGGCGGTTGACACGATTAGCCTGGAAATCGCCGAGGGTGAATTGGTTACTTTGCTGGGGCCGTCAGGGTGCGGCAAGACCACCACGCTGCGTCTGATTGCCGGCTTCGAGTTCCCTACGGCCGGGCGTATCTTGCTCGACGGGGAAGAGATCAACACCCGCCCGCCGCATAAGCGCGACATGGCCATGGTCTTTCAGAGCTATGCGATTTTCCCCCATCTCAACGTCTTTGAGAACATCGCCTACGGGTTGAACGTCCGGCGAATGCCCAAGGCCCAGATCGAGGAACGGGTGGCCCGCGTGATGGCGCTGGTCCGGCTTTCCGGCTACGAGAAGCGCGCGCCGAACCAGCTTTCCGGCGGTCAACAGCAACGTGTAGCCCTGGCCCGCGCCCTGGTGATGGAGCCAAAGGTCCTGCTGATGGACGAGCCGCTCTCCAACCTGGATGCCAAGTTACGCGAGCAAATGCGCACCGAAATCCGCCACATTCAGCAAAGCCTGGGGATCACCAGCGTCTACGTGACCCACGACCAGATCGAGGCTATGACGCTCTCCGACAGGGTGGTGGTGATGAATAGCGGGCGCATCGAGCAGGTGGGGTCGCCAGTCGAAGTGTACCGCCGCCCGCAGACACGTTTCGTGGCCGACTTCATCGGACGGGCTAACTTCGTCGCCGGGACGGTGTGCGGGCGCGAGAACGGCATGCTCGTCGTAGACGTGTTCGGACAGCCGCTCAAACTGGCCGGGCAAGAGCCGCATCCTGTCGGCGCTGCGGTGACGCTCATTGTGCGCCCAGAGATGATCCAGGTACGGACAGAGGGGGGAACCTACCGGGGCATCGTCCGCCGCGCAGCCTATCTGGGCGATGCGATTGATTACGATATTGAAGTCGCCGGACAGCTCCTCACGACCAGCGAAACGAACCCCCTGCAAACGGAAGTCTACGCCGAAGGAACCTCGGTCGGCGTCAGCTTCTACGAAGCGTGCGTGCACGTCTTGGGGAGTGCATAACCGGACCTCCAGGTGCACGCCACCCTGGCGCGGGTTCGCGGAGACGTTTTTAACCTGCGCCCGGCCGGGCATCATCTTGGGCTAAACCGTAACCCCTTGCATCCTGAGCGTCTGCACGCGATACAAGAGCGCGGCTTCGTCCATAATCCGCCGCCCGATCTCGGCGACGTGGCGATTCTCCGGCTGTTCCAATGGCGTGCCGCGCACCCAATCGTTGAATGCGCCCATCGCCGGCCCGCACCAGATTTGATAGTCTACTTCGCGCCCCGGCTCGCCTACTACGGCCCAGCGCGTCGCCAGCCCCAGATACCAGCGGAAAATGAGCGCCATCTGGCGCCGGGGATCCCGCTGCGCCTTCTCGATCTGCGCCGGATCGCGTTGATTGAAAAAAGTGATGCAGTCCGCCCACACCTCGTCGAGGGTACGCCTGAAAATCTGCTGTTCCAGCTTTTGCCGTTCTGCGGGCGGGATAGCCTCGATGCTGGCGTAAGTTTGATAAATCTCGTACAGCTTGCGCGCGCGCAGGGGAAACATCGTGCCACGCTTGAGCACCTGCAAGTTGACGCCCATCTCGAACATATCGGCGGCGGGGGCCATCATCACGTCGGTCATCGCGGCTTGCGCCAACAACTGCTTGACGTGCGGCGACGTGCCCGCTTCCACACAACTATGGTTGATCGAGCCGGTAAGTACGTAGGCCGCCCCCATCATAAACGCGCCGAGCGCTGCCGTGGGCGTTCCAATTCCCCCCGCCGCGCCGACGCGCACCGGCGTCGGATAGTGGTACTGCGCCTGTAGCTCATCCCGCAAGGCCAGCAGCGACGGCATGAGGCATACCAGCGGGCGGTTATCGGTGTGTCCGCCGGAGTCGGCCTCGACGGTCACGTCGTCGGCCAGGGGGACGCGCTCCGCCAGATGCGCCTGCGTCGCGGTGATGAGACCTTGCTCGCGCAATGCCGTCAGCAGTTTGGCGGGTGCGGGTTGCATGAACAGGGTCGCCACCTCGCGGCGCGAAATTTTGGCGATGACGCGGTTGCGGATGACCACCTCACCATCCGGCCCAGGCTCCAACCCGGCCACGCGGTACTGCACGACGTAGGGCGTGAGCGTCAGGTAGGCGGATGCCTCGATCACGTGCACACCATGCCGCAGATACAACTCCATCGCCTGACGTTCCAGCGCCGGTTCGTTGGGGTTGTTGATAAGGTTGAAGGCATACGGACCGTGGGGCAGCGCCTCCTGTATCTGCCGGATCGCCGTCTCCAGTCGGTTGGGAACCAGTCCGCCCGCCCCGAATGCGCCCAGCATCCCGGCCTTGCCCAATGCGATCACCAACTCCGTGCTCGCAATCGCATTAGCCATCGAACCGGCCATGTAGGCATAGTCCAGCCCGTAGGTCGCGCGGAAGCCGGGATCGCCCAACTGCTGCGCTGGCGTCGGCGGCACCATCGCCAGCACCGCCGCGCCGTCGCCGCCGAATTGCACGCTGCCTTCGTTCGTCAGACCGACGCCGCGTTCATTCTGCACCGCATAGCACGGCGCGTCGAGCGCACGCACCCGCGTCGCCATCCCTTCCGCATCGCAGGCCACGGACTCCGCCGGGCCAATCCAGGTGTAATTCTGCATAATCGTCGCTCCCCGTGAATAGAAATATGGAGTACGGAGTATGAAGTATGAAGTATGGGACAGATCCTTACTTCCTACTCCCTATTCCCAAATCTCGCACTTCGTAAATCCGCTGCTCTCCCCGCCATAAACTCCCGTCGCCGACCAGGACAATACCTTCCGGGGTGAAGTCCTTTTCTTTGATGTGAACTTCCAGCCGCAGGCGTTGCGATTCCGGCGGGACTTGCCCGCGATACTTCCATATCGTCCGCCCCGGCACGGGCATGAGCAGGCCGCAGCCCTGCGCCTGCGCGTAGACCTGCATCGCCTGCGTCAGCGCCTCCACACCAAGAGAGCCGGGCATCACCGGATCTTGATAAAAGTGACACTTGAAGAACCAATCGTCGGGCGACACCGGCACCTCGGCATAGACGTAGCCACGCCCCTCCTCGCCGCCGCCGGGGATGCACCATGCTCTGTCAAGAAGATCGAGCGGCTTCATCCTTTTTACCTCGATGGCCGGGACGGATTTTAACGCCCGTAAATCTGTTCCGGCCGTTAAATCCGTTGACCATAGCCACGGACGCCGCGCCACGCCGCCGTCCAGCCCGGCCTGGCGTTGCAGCGCTTCCGGCGTGAAGTAGCCGAAAGAGGCCACGCCGCGATAGAACACTTCACCAGCACAGGCCAGCTCAAAGCCGAACTTTTGCAGGATAATGCCGGGCAGCGCGGTTGAACTCAGCAGCGTCACACGGTTGGCGATGGTCTGCCCGCGCCCATCCACGGCACGCAGCAGTTCCCCCTCACCGTCGAGGTTGCGGAAATAGAAGTCGCTGTCGGGATAGAGCAACATCGAGCCGAGGTAGATCGAAAGCACGCCGCACGGTTGCAACGCCATCTCCATCAGCATCGAAGTCGGCAAGGCAGCGCAGTCGCGGAAGAACCAGGCGTCGGCCTGCACGTCGAACTCGCTCACCAGCACGGCGCCGGGTGTCACCTGGCCGGGGGCGCCATCGATAGTCAAGACACGGCTCATGCAAAGCAAATCGCCATTGGGCAGACGCGGTCCCCGCCGTCCACGATAGCGCGCGTAGGCCGGCCCGAAAGCCTCCACCATATCGCCGATGGCGAAAGCGCGGAGCTGGTCTTCGGTGAGAAGTGGAGCATAGTCCGTAGTCCGTAGTCCGTAGTCCTCAAGGGGTGATTCGTGATTCGCCAGGCGTGACTCGCCGATGGGCTGATGCGCTGCCTCTTGCAGCATCTCCCCCGCCGCCGCGATCTGCATCGCCATCAACTCGGCAGTTTGGCGCATGGCGGTTTGGCGGGCTTGCAAAAACGCCAGGTGTGCTTTTATAGTGTAGGAGGCGCTGCGGGCTGTGTGCTCCGTGAGGCGTAGTTCGTCATTCGTCACTCGCCATTCGTCACTCGCCGCCCCGTTGATGTGCGGAGGCACCGAGTCGCCAACTGGCGGCTGCACCGATGCGCCGACTCGCGGATTCTTGACGCTTGATTCTGGCTTCATTTGCACCCGCTGCGTTGTCAACATTGCCAGCACGGGGAGCAGACTGTCGTAATCAGATTTACCGCTTTTGTTGATCGGAACGGCGGCATGCGGCCGGTCGCCCAGGATACGGTCGATCCAGCGGGAGCATGCGCCGAGCGGGCCGAGTTCGATGAAGATGCGCGCGCCGGCATCGTCGTAGATGGTACGCACGAGGCGTGGGAAATCCAGCGGCGCGCACGTCATCTTGGCCAGGGCGTGCGCGAGGGCATCGCGTTCTAACGTCAGCGGCGCATACTCCGCCGCCGAGTAGAAGTCAATACCGTAGACAGGGCGGGTAGGCAAAGTAAACAAATCCACAAACGCGGGGTACTCCGACTGTATCGCCGGGGCATGGATGGCAGCGTCAAAGGACATCTGCAGAGCATGGCAGTTGAGCGCCGCAATCACATGGGCACAGGCGTCAGGGTGGCCGGCAATCACGGCTTCTCTTTCTTCGTTGACGATGGTGAGATACGCGCGTGGCTCAGCTTCCAGGGCCAGTTTGACCTGCTCCAACGGCGCTTTGACGATGTAACTGCACCATAGTTTCTCATCGGTGTTGGCCTCCAGCCCCCAGTATTCGCGCACGGCATCCTGCGGACCGAAGAGCCGCGTTTTGAAGAGCGGTGTCGTGTTCCAGGCATCACTGCCGGCGTCGCCGTCGGGCCAGACGCCAAGCGCCCACAACATACTCACTTCGCCCAGGCTGTAGCCGAGCGCAGCCGTCGGCTCCACGCCGAACACATCGCGCAGTGCCGAGGTGTAGAGGATGGCGAAGCTCGCTCCGGACTCGAGCACCGCGGTTGGATTGGCGTGCAGGCGGGCTTCGTCAGCCCGCGCGTCCGCCGCCGTAGGCGGGGTCAGGTGACGGGGATAGAGCAGTTTCTCACCGGTGGCACGACTGGCATAGTGCGTGACCGCGGCGAAACGCGCGTGGAGATGGGGGAAAAGCTGAAACAAGTCGCGCCCCATCCCCACGTAGGAGCTGAACGCACCGGGGTAGACGAAAGCAACTTTGCCTGTCGGCCCCTGTGGATGGGCGGTGAAGCTACTGCCAAGCGGCGACGTCCAGTCTTTCCCCTCGGCGAAGGCTTTCTCCACCCCTTTGACGGCAAAATCTAACTCGCGCCATAACTCGTCCCGGTCGTGCGCGAGCAATGCCAGGGCATAGCGGGCATCAGGTCGTGTCTGATATACGGCCTGCACGTCATCCGCCAACGATTCCAACGCCATGCCCTGTGTCGCCTGCTGTCGTAGATCCGCCATCAGCGCCAATATCCCATCCCGCTCATCCGCCGCCAGCGGGAACATAAAAAACGGGCGGGCGGCCATGTGCGCGTGAAGCACGGGAACGGCAGAGACAGCAGGAGATGCGGAAAGCACCATGCCGCCATGCGCCATTTGCCCGGTGCAATTCGCCATGCGCTCGCCTTCCGTCAACCATGGCTGGGGCGCAGGCGCGACGTAAAACGGCGCGTTGTTCTGGGGCGCGCGCGGGCCGCGCCAATCGGGCGTCGCGGGGATGACGCGGTGATAGAGACACAGCGCCGTCCGCGCCAGGGCTGCCAGCGCGGGCGCGTCATTGCCCAGATTGGTGGACACGCTACCGAGGGCGCACGTCGGCTCCGGCGCCGGGGCCGACGCCGGGAGCACGCCATCGGCCAACGCCGGCCATTCCCAATAGCCGGGGAGGGAGGCCGTCATTCCTGGTCGCTCGTCATCGTGGATAAAGGCGTACACCCGGCGATCGGCGGCTATGTCGGGGCGAGACAGCACAAGGGCAACACCGCCCATCGCGCCAGTCTCGCCGACGAGAGCCACATCCACCGCGCCGGTAGAGAGAAGTCGCAGAGCCTCCGCCAGCGCCGTCGGCCCGTCCGCCAGCGCCGGGGCCGGCCCGGTGAAGCGCCACAAGGCCACAATTTCTGCTGCCGCGGCTGCTTCTCCGGCCCACAGAACTGCCAGGGGGGCGTCCTGTGTCGCATGCGCATCGAACAGCGCATTGTTCGCCACGCGCAACGCCAGTTCCACGCCACGTAGCGCCTCTGGCATGGGAACGCATCGTTGCCCATGCGCCACCGCGCGGGCAAATTCCCGCGCATCACGGCACGTGCCGAAGTAAGTATCCAGCCCAATAATCGCCATAGATGTCATAGGTCATTCTTTCATGGAATGGGAAATCAGGATTCTCTGGGACTTTGCGCGGTGATGAAAAAAACGGCTTTAGTTTTTGCCACAGATGACACGGATTGCACTGATTTTTTATACTTTGCATGTCAATCCGTGGCTGGAGTTAGAAATGAGCGCAAGTTCCCTTACTTTTTACTCCTACTCCTGACTCCCTAATTGATTTTGCTCGAACAGTCCCAGCAACCGCGCACTGAGGGTAATTTCGACGCTGCTGACGCGGCTGTACAGGACGCTGTCGGCGTCGTGGACGGCGACAGCGGCGACGAGGCTGTAGTTGGTGACGGACTGCACGGTCAGGGTAGCATAGGTCGTTTCGCCAAAGTGTACCGGCCGGAATTGCTCGCCTTTCTGGATAAGCAGTGGCAAACCCACGACGCCGCGCATTTGTTTGGCCCAGATCAGCAGACTTTGGAGTTGCACATCGGTGAGGTAAGGGTTGAACGTCTGCACCGGGAATTGTCCCTGCACTTCCGGGAGGATTTCCGGCAGGCAACAGCGCACTGTCAGCCCTTGTTCTGAAATCGCCAGCACCCCTTCGACCCCACGGAAACTGGGGCCGTGGAAAAGCGTGCGTGCACGGTAAAGCGTTTCACCGGCTATAACGTAGGGCGTATGGCGCAATTCGCCATGCGCCATGCGTAATTCGCTATCGGTCATTGGCGATTCACTGATTCTGGATTCTGGATTCTGGATGAGCGTGATCTGCGCTTTGTAATGGTAGCGCGGCTTACCGTTGGCTGCGCTCGAAATCAGGGCATCGAAGTGAAGTTCTGCGTCGGATTTGGCCGTTTCGCGCAAGTCGAGGACGTAATCGGCAGACAGGGTCTCATCGAAGACGATGCCCTTGAGGACGCGGTAGTCGTCTACACCGGCGTAGGTGTAACCGGGGTAGAGGCTCTCGCAGGCGTTGATCATCCAGCCGACGGCGCAGGCTGTGGGGAGCACCGCCTTTCCGCCGATGACATGGTCACGCAGGAAGGGATTGGCGGCGAGCGTCAACGCGCGATGGATACGGTAACTGCGCAAATCAGGCGACGGCTCACGGGTCGGGGGCAACAGCGCGCCGCCGACGACAATCTGCGCCGCGCGCGGTTCTTGTGCCAACTCGTCGGCCAGCACGTCAGTTCCCACGTCGACCGGGATCATGGTGATATGGCGCTCAGTGAACAACCGCTTCAGTTCCGCCGTGACCATGCCTCCATCCCACGGCCCCCAATCCACAGCGACGACGTGGCAGGCGGGGTACTCGCGCTGCAGGCGATGCGCCAGTTTGTTGAGCGCCTCATTGGCCAGGGCATAATCGGCTTGCCCGGCATTGCCGTAGAACCCCGCCACCGATGAGAACAACACCAGATGGCGCAATTGTTCCGGCGGGAGGCAATCAAGTATAGCTTGTAGGCCGCGCACTTTTGTTCCATACACGCGGTCAAAATCTTTCTCCGTTTTCTGCTCGATGCGCTTGTCGGCCAGAACGCCGGCCCCGTGGAGGATGCCCGTCACGCGCTCGCGCAGGGGAGCGAGCGCGGCACGCAAGGCGTCGGCGTCGTTCACATCGGCGCTGAGGTAGAGCGCCGTGCCGCCCGCCGCTTCGATGGCGCACAGGGTGCCGGTGATCTCACGCTGCGCCAACACGCGCTCCACGGCACGTTGCACGTCCGCCGGTTTGGGGCGCGCTCCGTCGTTCCGCAAGGCTTCGATGGCGCGCTGCTTGAGCGCGGCCTCGTCGGCGCAGCCGGCGGCCCACGCCGGTTCCGCCGCCTCCAATGTCGAACGCCCCATCAGGATATATGTTCCGCCGTACCGCTCCGCCAGCCGGATCGCGCAATGGGCTGTAATCCCCCGTCCCCCGCCGGTCACAAGAAAAACACTGTTTTCATCAGGATAAATTGTATCCATAAGCAATGAAAATGGCATGCGATTAAAGTCGCTACTCCGAAAGTCGCCACGCCTCAAGCGTCACCCGCCCGGTTTCACTCCAGCCGACTTCGACGAGCCGCCGGTCGGGATCGTAGAGTTCGGCGCAGAGACAAGCGACGGCGCGGTCAACAGACAGGGCGGGGGCAAGGTCTACGGCGCGGCAATGGACGTTCGGCCATTCCAAAGATAGCGTCTTGGTCAGGCCGAAGAAACCGCCGGCCACCGGGCTGCCACCGCCGCGCAGACCCAAGGCGCCGTCGAGACGGGTGACGGTCATCCACGCGGCCCAGCTCTGCTGCGCGGCCCCGGTCAACGCAGGTTGGAGTCGGCCGGCCAGTAGAAAAACACGCTTGAGCCGGGCTTCATCGTCTGCCGAGAACAGTGCCCCATCGCCAGGGGGGTTGAGGTGAATGAAGGCCGCGACCGGTCCTTGCGTTGCGAGGATCGACGTCAGCTCTGCCGGATCTGACGCCGGCGACCACAGCACCACACGCCAGCCGTGTGCGGTCAGCGCCTCCGCCAGCGCGGGGGACAACGGTGTCCCGTCGTCGCCGATCAGGCAAATATGGCCTTCCGGCGGCGTAACTTCCATGGAATCAGGAGCGGGCAACCCACGCAAGCGCACCTCGCGGCGCGCTATGTCGTGCATTGCCCGCGTTACCCTTTTTTTAGGGATTGAGGGTTAGAGACCAGGGCTTGAGAGTCGACGAATTCGCCGCTGCGCCGCTCTGTTGATTCTTGCTTCGAGCTTCCCGTTTCCTGCATCCTGTCCACGATTTGCCGGAGAGTGCGCAGTTCGGCCAGGACATCGGGCGAAACTTCGGGCAGCTCGGGATGGGCGTCTTGCAGTGCACCGAGGATTTCGACGCGCTTGATGGAATCAATGCCCAGGTCAGCTTCCATATCCATGTCAAGTTCGAGCATATCGGCGGGATAACCGGTTTTCTCACTGACGATGGCGAGGAGAGAAGGGACGAGGGAGGGAAGGGGAGAGGGGGGGACGGAGAGAGAGTGTGAGGGAGTGGCAAGGTGATGGGGTGAGGAGGGGACGGAGAGATTTTCGCTGATCCGCTGATCCGCCGATTCTCGATGCTGGATGCTGGATACCGAGGGCGCGATGCTGGGTACCGGATGCTCAAGGTTCAAGGTCGGATGCTCAATGCCTGTATCCTGCGGATGATGCCCGTTGCCGTTGCCATTACCATTTCCACGTTTAACCGTCTCGCCGCCGTGAATTGGCCGACTTTCGACTTTCGACTTTGGACTTTCGACTAAAACCGGCTGACATTCGCCCATTCGCTCATTCGCTGATTCGCCGATTCGCTCTCCTGCCAGCAGTTGAATCGTTGCCCGGGCGTAGTCGGATTGTTGGGCCAGAAATTGCTTGTGGACGTTGAGCGTCTGCTCCTGTAGATCGTGGAAACGGGCCATGCTACGCGCCAGCGTTTCCAGCACCGCCGTCATCTCTGTTAACTGCGACGCAGCGGCAGCCTGCGCGAAAATCGTCCCCTGCTGCTGCATCAACTCCGAGAAAATGCGCCCATAGTCGGACTGATTGTGCAGATATTGTTCGTGGATGCGCATCGCCAGGGTTTGGTGTTCGTAGGATTGCGCCAGGACATGGTCGAGCGTCGAGAGTTGCGCGATGGGGGTTGTGGATTGTGGGTGGTGGGTTGGGGGCTGATCCGCTGCTTCGCCGATTTGCCGATTCTCGATTCTTGATTCTTGATCCTTGCTTCCTGTTTCCTGTAGCGCTTGCTCGAACGCCTCACGCGTTTTGTAACTCACATAATTGCTACCGTTTAATGAAATATGCAGTGCCATAATCCCTCCTCAGAAATTGCAAGTTATAAATTCAAGACATCTATTCAGGCTAGTAAACCTGCTGAATAGTTACAATTAAAGATTGCAATGATGCCTTGCGTTTTATATTTGATATGGGTCCACATCCCCTAACGCCAAACCTGCTATCTGCAATTGCACCACCGCCTCGCGCAGTTGACGGTCACTGCACTTTTGACGGCTGGGGTTGAGCGCGACGGCGATATGAGGCCGGTCGCCCAGGATGTCGTCCACCAGGCCGGTGACGACGCGGCGCGGGCCGATTTCGACGAAGAGGCGCCCACCGGCGGCGTAAAGATTCTCGATCTGCGTGGTGAAGAGGACCGGGTGCAAGATATGTTGCGCAAGCACCTCCTTGGCGGCCTGGGTATCGGCGGGATAGGGCTGACCGGTCGTGTTGGAGTAGACCGGGAAACGCGCCGGATGGAACGTCGCCGCTGCAACAGCCTGGGCGAAGGGCGCCGCAGCGTGGGCCATCAGCGGGGTGTGGAACGCCGCCGCTACCGACAGCGGCGTCACCGTGAACCCCTGCGCCCGCAAATCCGCCTGTGCCGCCTTGAGCGCCGCCGTTGGGCCGGCCAGCACACTTTGCGTAGGCGCATTGAAATTAGCGATGATCACCTCGGAATGCGGCGCGAGCGCGGCCTGGATGTCGGACAGCGCCCCCTTGACGGCTACCATGCCGCCGGCGTCGCCGGTGCCGCCATTGCCGTTGCCCTTGTCCGGCGGCGTCATCGCCTGGCCGCGCGCTTTGACCAGGGCGAAGAAGTCCGCGTCATCCAGCACACCGCCCGCCCACAGCGCGGACAGTTCGCCGAAGCTGTGCCCGGCGGCGAAGTCCGGCGCGAACCCGGCCTGTCGCAAGAGATTGAATAGCCCGGCGCTGAAAACGCCGATCGCGGCCTGGGCGTAGGCCGTGCGCCCCAACGCGGCTTCCTGCGCCTTCTCCTGCGCCGCGTCGAAGACGGGAATGGGGAAGACCACGGCGGACAACGGCGTCATGCCGGCTTGCGCGAACAGTGCATCCATCTGCCCGTAAGCCGCGCGCAGGGGGGGAAAGTTGAGCGCGATTTCGCGTCCCATGTTGAGGTATTGAGATCCCTGGCCGGGAAACAGCGCGACAACTTTGCCGTCGGCGGGGATCGCCTGCCGCCGATACGTGACACCCTTCGGATGCTCCCAGGCGTCGGCGTCGGGCTGGCGCTCCAGCGTGGCGATGGCCGCACGCAGCATGTCGGCGACCTCGGCGGGCGAGTCGGCCACGAAGCCGAGGCGGGCTGCATCTGCCGGAATCTGCGGAGCGCGACTGTGCGCCGTGAGGTCAGCGTAAGTCACGTCGGCGGCGTCGGTGAGGGCGGTCAGGGCGGATTCACAGGTGCTGCGCAATTTTGCGGGCGTGTCCGCATAAAGCAGTACAGGCTGCGCGACGTGATGCAGGCGATACGCGCCGCTATGGTCGGCGGTGTATTCTTCCAAGACGACGTGAAAATTCGTCCCTCCGAAACCGAACGCGCTCACGCCCGCGCGGCGCGGCGTTCCGTTGGCGCGAATCCACGGGCGGCTCTCGGTGTTAAGATAGAAGGGCGACTCTTCCAGACCAAGCTGGGGATTGGGGTGTGTAATGTTCAGAGTAGGAGGAAGCACTTTGTGGTGCAGTGCCAGTGCAGCTTTGATCAACCCGGCGGCACCGGCGGCGGCTTTGGTGTGGCCGATCTGCGATTTCACGCTGCCCAACGCAATGTGGGGCGAACGGTCCGTTGGCTCGTTGGTTGGCGCGACGAAGACAGAACGCAGCCCCTCAAATTCCGCCGGATCGCCGGCGCGGGTGCCGGTACCATGCGCTTCGATAAGGCCGACGTCGGTGGGCGCGAAGCCCGCGTCCGCATAGGCGCGGCGCAACGCCAAAGCCTGCCCCTCCGGACGTGGGGCGTAGATGCACTTGAACCGGCCATCGCTGGACGTGCCGATACCTTTGATGACGGCGTAGACCCGGTCACCGTCGCGCTCCGCGTCCGCCAGCCGCTTGAGCAGCAGCATCCCCACCCCTTCGCCGACCAGCATCCCGTCGGCGTCGGCGTCGAAGGGACGTGTCTGGCCCTGGCGCGAGAGGGCGGGCGTCTTGCTAAAGCAGAGGTACATAAACGGCGAATTGTCGGTGTCCACGCCACCGGTGATCATCATGTCGGCGCGGCCCTCGATCAACTCGCTGATCGCCATCTTGACTGCACCGAGGCTGCTGGCGCAGGCTGCATCCACCGTGCAATTCGTCCCCCCCAGGTCGAAGCGGTTCGCCACGCGCCCGGCGATGACGTTGCCGAGCAAGCCGGGGAACGAGTCTTCGTTCCAGGGGACGTAGGCCAGCTTGATTTTCTCGATGATGCGCTCCACCTCGTCCTCCGGGATGCCGCTACTCAGGAGGACTTTGCGCCACACGGGATATTGCAGGCGGCTGGCCAGCGACGTAATGAGCTTCTGACCGCCGGCCACGCCCAGAATCACGCCGACGCGCGAGCGGTCGAAGGCGCGCCCGTTGCCGTAGCCGGCGTCGGCTATGAGATCACGGGCGACCACCAGCGCCAGCAATTGCGACACATCGGTCACTTCGAGAATGTTGGGCGGCAGCCCGAATTCCAGCGGATCAAAGATGATGTCCGGGATGAAGCCACCGCGCTTGGCGTAAGTCTTGTCGGGCGCGCTGGGATCGGGATCGTAATAATCCTCTATGTTCCACCGTGACGGCGGCACATCCGTGATGCAGTCGATTTTGTGCAGGATGTTGTCCCAGTATTCCTGGACATTGTGCGCCTGCGGGAAAATTCCCGCCACGCCGATGATGGCGATGGGGGTAGGGTGTAAAGGTATGGGTTCCATGGGTTATTTCGTAATGCACTACCTCCTCTATACTTATATTTTTAACACCATGTTTCTGGAAAAGTTACGCGGAGTCACGGCATTGAGGATATAATTAATGATGACCCTCTCATCCCCTAATCCTCTTCTCCCCCGCCGGCGGAGGAGAAGAGGACGAAAAAAATGGGGATGTGGCGGGCGGCTTCGCCGCCCGCCACATCCCCAACAAAAATCCCCCTTCCTTTCAAACGCAAAAATGGCGAACGTGACAGGTGCCAGGCAGTTTGTTTATAATCACTCACTCACTTGCACTAATATCTTCCCTTTTTCCACCTGCGCGCCGACAATCGCGGCTACGCGCTCTACCTTCCCGGCAAACGGCGCTTTCAACTGCATCTGCATCTTCATCGATTCCAGTATGACCAACACCTGATCCTTTTCCACATGCTCTCCGGCTTTGACCAGGACGTTAACCACCAGTCCCGGCATCGGCGCGACCACGTCGCCGGCTGGCGTCGATGCTCGGTGACGGGTATGACGACCGGCCATATCCACATGGGCGAGAACGCGCCGTCCTTCTGCCAGCACCTCAACCGTCCCCTGCGCCTGCAGATGGAGATAGAACTCCCGGACACAGTTCCCTTGCCGGAAGACGTGTAACCCGTTGCCATTCAACGAAACCAAATCCGCCTTGACCGGCTCCCCGTTCACCAGCACGCGCGTATCCGTGATTTGTACATTGTATTCCTGTTCGCCGATAGAGACGCAATAGATAGACATGGTTCCTTCCTTAGTCAGCAGTCTTCAGTCCTATAGTCCGTACTTCGCCGATTCATTTACTCGCTGATCTGCTGATTCGCCCATTCGCTGATTCTTAATTCGCTCACATCTGTTCGCGCCAAGCGGCGATGCGCCAGGCGTTAGCGACGGTTGTGGGCGCGCAGGGTGCAGCTTTTTTGCGATGCGCCAGCAATGCGGCAGCGAGCGCCACGTTGCGTTCCAGGGCGGCCTTGTCCACCGTTTCCGGCGGGCTGAACCGGTCGAGGTAAGTGGTATCGAAGTTCCCAGCCTGGAAGGGGCGGCTTTCCACAATTTGCAGCAGAAATTCCAGATCGGTGGCGAGGCCGCCGATCTGAAGCTCCTGCAAAGCGCGGCGCAGTCGCAGGATGGCGACGGCGCGATTTTCCCCCCAGGCAATGACCTTCGCCAGCAGCGAGTCATAATCCGCCGTGATCGTCATCCCCGGATAGAGCGCGCTGTCCACACGGATGCCCGGCCCGCCCGGTTCCTTGAGATGCGTGATGCCGCCGGTCGTCGGTAGGAAGCCCGCCGCCGGGTCTTCGGCCAGCACGCGCGCCTCGATGGCCGCGCCGCGCAGTTCCACCACGTCCTGGGAGTAGCGCAGCGGCCTCCCGGCGGCCAGTCGCAACTGTTCCTTGACCAGATCCAGCCCGGTCACCATTTCCGTGACCGGATGCTCCACCTGGATACGGGGGTTGATTTCGATGAAGTGGAAGGCGCCCAGGTCGTCCAACAAAAATTCCACCGTGCCCAGGCTGCGATAGTTGAGGGCACGCCCCACCCGCGCCGCGGCATCGTAGAGGAAAGCGCGCTGGGCGTCGCGCAGGCCGTGGGCGGGCGCTTCTTCGATAAGTTTCTGCCGCCGCCGTTGGATGGAACATTCACGTTCGCCCAGACAGAGGACGCGCCCCGCGCCGTCACCGAGAATTTGCACTTCGATGTGGCGCGCGCACTGCACCAGCGGCTCCAGGTAGACTGTGTCGTCGCCGAAGGCCGCCTGCGCCTCCTTACGCGCCGCCGTTACCATTGCCACCAGCTCGTCGGGATTGCGCGCCAGGCGGATACCGCGTCCGCCGCCCCCCGCCGTCGCCTTGACCAGCACAGGGTACTGCACCTGCGCGGCCATATCTGCGGCGATGGCGGCGTCAAGCGGCGCATCCGGGCCGGGAAGCACCGGCAAGCCGGCGTCACGCGCGGCGCGGCGCGCCGCCAGTTTGTTGCCGGCGATGGCGATGGTCTCCGGGCGCGGGCCGATGAAAATCAGCCCGGCGTCCTCGACGGCGCGGGCAAAGTCGGCGTTCTCCGCGAGGAAGCCGTAGCCGGGGTGAATCGCATTCGCGCCGCTATGTTCCGCTGCCGCAATCACCGCCTGGATGCTGAGGTAGCTTTGCGCCGCCGGCGTCGGCCCCAGATAGATGGCCTCGTCGGCATAGCGCGTGTGCAGCGCCTCACGGTCCGCCGCGGAGTAAACGGCCACACTGGGCACGCCCAAATCGCGGCACGCACGCAAAAGGCGGACGGCGATTTCTCCTCGATTCGCAACCAATACTTTCATTAAAACTCCAGTTCGAAGTCTGGTGTAGGCTGGTAGTCCCTTAGTCGGGTAGTCAGAGAACGTCTGACTATTCGACTAGCCGACTACAAAGGAATGTTGCCATGCTTTCGTTTCGGCGTCGGCTGGCGTTTATCACGCAGGAAGTCCAGAGCGGCGACCAGGCGGATGCGGCTTTCGGCAGGCTCGATCACGTCGTCCAGGTAGCCGCGCGAGGCGGCGACAAAGGGGGTCGCCAGTTCGGCGCGATAACGGCGGATCAGGTCGGCGCGGGCAGCGTCCGGGTCGGCAGCGGCGGCAAGGTCTTTGCGGAAGACGACGTTGACCGCGCTTTCCGGTCCCATCACGGCGATTTCGGCGGTGGGCCAGGCCAGGTTGACGTCGCCCGCAAGATGTTTGGAGCCCATCACGATGTAGGCCCCGCCGTAGGCTTTACGCAGGATGAGCGTCACTTTGGGCACGGCGGCCTCGGCGTAGGCGAAAATGAGCTTGGCGCCGTGGCGGATGATGCCGTTGTACTCCTGATCCGTGCCCGGCAAGAAGCCGGGCGTGTCTACCAGCGTTACCAGGGGGATGTGGAAGGCGTCGCAGAAGCGGATGAAGCGCGCACCCTTGTCGCCGGCATCGATGTCGAGTACGCCCGCGAGCATCGCCGGCTGGTTGGCGACGATGCCCACGGGGTAACCGTCCATGCGGGCAAAACCGACGACGAGATTCTGGGCAAAGGCAGACTGCACTTCGAGAAATTCGCCATCGTCGACGAGCGCTTCGATGATCGCATGCACATCGTAGGGTTGCTGCGGGTCGGCAGGGACGATCTGGGCAAGTTCGGGAGTGGGACGGCATGGATCGTCGGCGGCGGGGCGGTGAGGTGGCGGCGCCAGGTTATTCGAGGGCAAAAAGGTCAACAGCCAGCGCAGTTGGGTGAAGACGGCATCTTCATCGGGGGCGGTGAAGTGCGCCACACCGCTGCGCACGGCGTGGATGCCGGCGCCGCCGAGTGTCTCGAAGTCCACCTCTTCGCGGGTCACGGTGCGGATCACATCCGGGCCGGTGATGAACATATACGCCGTCCCCTCGACCATGAACACGAAGTCGGTGATGGCGGGCGAGTAGACTGCGCCGCCCGCGCATGGGCCGAGGATCACCGAAATCTGCGGGATCACGCCGGACGCCTGGACATTGCGATAGAAGATCTCGCCGTAGGCCGCCAGCGCGTCCACGCCCTCCTGGATGCGTGCACCGCCGGAGTCGTTGAGGCCGATGAGCGGTACGCCGTTTTGCAGTGCTATGTCCATCACATAAGCAATCTTCCGCCCGTGCGCCTCGCCTACCGAGCCGCCGAGTACGGTGAAATCCTGCGCGAAGACGCACACCGGGCGGCCTTCGATTTTGCCGGTCCCCGTCACTACTCCATCTCCCGCCGGATGGTCATTCTCCATTCCCAAGCCGGTCGCACGGTGGGTGACGAACATGCCGATTTCGTTAAATGTATCGGGATCGAGCAGGGCAGTGATCCGCTCGCGGGCGGTGCGTTTACCTTTGGCGTGCTGCGCCGCGATACGGCTCTCGCCGCCGCCCAAGCATGCCTCAGCGCGCCGGCTAGGTAAGGTCTGAGTTGTATCCATGATGTTTCCTGTAGCAACTGTCATTTCTCACACAGTTAAAACACTGCGAGGGGAGAAAAGTTACGTTGACTTTTCGTATCTATTCAGGCTCGTAAACCTGGCAAAGCAACTTATTCCCTATATCAGGTCTTGCACGGATTTTGGCATGCGCTGAAGAGTTACGACTTTTCAATCGCAACTTTGGTTGTATGATGGTGTTATTACTTTTATGGAGGGGAAATGAACAACAGGGGGGGTCATGCGCCGTTGGGTGCAGCGGATGACGTCATCCAGCCGCCCAGAGGCAGGGTTGAGGGTGATGACGTTGTTCTTTCAGTTTATGAACCATTGACATCGACAACAGCACCACCTGAGCGGGAACACACGCCGGTGGCGACGGAGGAAGATAAAGCGGCAGCGCGAGAACGCGCCCTGGTCGAGGAGGCGAAGCACAACGCGGAAGCGTTTGGGAAACTTTACCAGCAATATGTCAGACGTATCTACAATTATTTTTATCGTCACACCGGCAATCAGACCGAAGCTGAAGACCTGACTTCACACACTTTTTATTGCGCATTACGTAGCATTCGTCAGTATAAAGATAAAGGTGGGTCGTTTCAGGCCTGGTTATTTCGCATCGCTCACAATCTGGCGGTGAACTGGTATCGCGATCAAAGCCGGCACCGGGTTATTTCGCTGGAAGGGGACGCCCATCATACCGGACAGGCGGTCCAGCGCGATGAGCCATACGAAAAAATCGTCCGGACAGAACTGGAGGAGCTGGTGATGCAGCTCATCGACCAGTTGCCGGAAATCCGTAAAACACTTTTGATCTTGAAATTTGTCGAAAAGATGCCTAACGAAGAAATCGCCACAGTTTTAGGCAAGACAGAAGGGGCAATCAAGTCCCTCTATCATCGCACCCTATTAGATTTGCGAGAGACATTGCAGCAAGGAGAATACGCCGATGTTTTTTTTTAGGAGAAGATATATTCAGTTGGGACAGGGTATCCTTCCTCAAGAACAGATACAGTTGGAACAGTTGATCCAGGCCGCGTTGTTGCCGGCACTGCCGACTGACCGCTTTGTCGATGCATTGGAACATGAACTGATCCAGGAAGCCCAGCAACAGGAGCGGCGTGCGCAAAATACAGGGCGAGGGTGGCGTATCGTCGGTTTCGTCGGCGGAGGATTATTGTCTGTCGCCGGGGCAATCCTGATGTGGATGTTGTGGCAGCGTCATCGGACGCCACAAGAGGGTGGCGAGGCAGCGGCAACTTCCAAACGTCCCTCCCGCTTTAGAATGCCGAAAATTGCCAAAGTAACCCCCGCGGTTTGACCTCTAAAGCTCATGGCTCCCGCACCTGCCGCAAGGCCAGCGCGACCGCCGCAGCCCAGGGGAGTGACTTGAACTTTCCCTCATCCAGTGCGGCCTCTACCTCCGGGCGCGAGAGCAAGAGCAATTCCTGTTCCTCTAGATCATCGGCATTGATCTCCGCCACCCGGCGCGCCCCCCTCGCCAGGAAGGGATAGGCTACACCCGCGCCGCGATTGCCGTCCACGGGATAGCAGCCCAGCGTCAGCCATTCTGTTGCTTCGTAGCCGGTCTCTTCCCGCAATTCACGTTTGGCTGCTGCGAGTGGATCTTCGCCGGGTTCCAGATAGCCCCCGACTACCGCCAGAGATGTTCCCTCCACGCTGTACTTCGTCTGCCGCAGGCATAAAAACAGGCCTTCCGCGGTGACTGCCGTGACGTTGATGTAATCCGGCGTGATGATCCAGGGCCAATCGTCGATGATGCGCCCATTGGGCAACGCCACGGTGTGTTCCTCGACAATGAGAAACTTGCTATGGTTCAAAATCGTGCGTCGGGCCAACGTTTTCCAGGGTTGCATAACGTGACTCCCCTCTATGTATTCCGTAGCTATTCAGGCCAGTCAACCTGCCCTATAGCAGGTTTGGCGCGCATGTGGGTATACCAGGTGCTTGTGGACGACGAGATAGGCGTGTTTCTATCAGCCCATACCCCCTGCGGCTGAATAGTTACTTCTGCTCAACACCATCTTGACTATACACGGCCTGGGTAACAAGTCAATCCTCGTTTCAACATGGACTCTTCCTTAAACTCTTCTTAAAGGAACCTGCGGTTATTCTTAAAGATTTTCGCAGGCAGATCGGATATGATAAGAGCGTAGCCTGATCCAGAAGCGAAGGCAAAATACCTTAAGGTGCTCTTTGGGGCATTTTCCTCACGCGCGGGGATCAGTGAGTCGCCAGCCTCAGGTTTCTGCGTTTGTACTTGTCCAGGTAGGATAAGGCGCTGACTCCCGAGGCTGGCTCTGAATCTAAAAGATGAGTAAATGTTTCGAGGATTATCATGAACCGGCGGTGGAATGAAAACTTTTCACCACGAAGGGCACGCAGGACACAACGAACGAATTTGTGTTTTTCTCTGTGAACTCGGGGTGCTCTGGGGCTATTTTCAGAGGAGGTGACGATGAAAACAAAAAAGACTTTCATCAGTGTTGGAATTTTGCTGGCGCTGTCTTTGCTGGTACTGCCCGGCTGCGGCGTCATAGGCCAGTGGACAGTCCAGTCCATGTTACCCGCCGCAGCACAGTCAGAACAGGCTGACGCCGCGACGGCTCCTTTAACGGCTCCCGAAACCGGCATTTTGACCCAGGGAACGGTTTTGGCTGATTTGGAGACCACACTGAACGGCATCTATGAGAATGTCAACCCTTCGGTGGTGAGCATCCGCGTCACGCAGAAGGTCTCGCTGCTGCCGCCAATGCCGTTCTATGGTTCGACGCCGCAGACCGATGAACAGTACCAGCAAGGCGCAGGGTCGGGCTTTGTCTGGGACAAGCAGGGACACATCGTCACGAACAACCATGTGGTTGAGGATGCGGACGAGATCAGTGTGCAGTTCGCCGATGGCAGTATTGCTCAGGCAGAACTCGTCGGCACAGATGCTGACAGCGACCTGGCCGTCATCCAAGTCGATGTTTCTGCCGAACGGCTCCACCCGGTGACCTTTGCCGATTCCACGCAAGTGTACGTCGGGCAGCTCGCCGTAGCCATTGGCAACCCCTTCGGCCTGGAGAACACCATGACGGTGGGCTTTGTCAGTGCAGTGGGGCGGTCGATGCCCGTAGACCTGGAAAGTACGAGCGGAACGAGCTATACCATCCCCGACATCATCCAGACCGATGCGCCGATCAACCCGGGGAATTCCGGCGGTGTGCTGCTCAACGAAAATGGCGCCGTCATCGGCGTTACATCCGCCATCATCTCTCCGGTGCAAGCCTCGGTAGGCATCGGATTTGCCATCCCCTCCGCCATCGTGGAGAAGGTTGTCCCAGCGCTCATCGCTGAAGGGAGCTACACGCATGCCTGGCTCGGCATCAGCGGTATGACCCTCACGCCCGATATAGCGCAGGCGATGGACCTGGACGAGAATCAACGCGGTGCGCTGGTGATCACCGTGCAGGAGGACAGCCCTGCAGGTAAGGCCGGTCTACGCGGCAGCGACGGTCAGATTACCGTGGATGGTCAAGACTTACCGACGGGCGGGGACATCATCATCGCCATCGAGGGCAACACCGTCAACACTTTTGACGATCTGGTCGCCAACCTGGCACGCCTGTCAGCCGGTCAGAAAGTACAGCTCACGGTGATCCGCGAGGGGAAAACGCAGGATATAGCGGTCACGCTGGGGAAGCGACCTCAAACCACCACCAGTGTGTCGGAGACGCCCACCCAAGAGAGCACACCCGAAGCGCCACAAGACGAGCCGCTCACAGCCCGGACCGCCTGGTTGGGTATTATGGCAACAACCCTCGATTCGTCGACGGCTACGGCGATGGACCTGCCCATCGACCAGCAAGGTGTCCTGGTGGGTCAGGTGTTGGCCGGAAGTCCGGCCGACAAGGCCGGTCTGCGAGGGAGCACAGAGACGATCACGATCAATAACCAGACGATGGTCGTGGGCGGCGACATCATCATCGCCTGGAACGAGGAGACTATTACCAGTATGCCGCAACTCCAGGCGCTGGTGCGCCGTGCGCAGCCCGGCGACAAAGTCAAACTCACCATCCTCCGCGATGGTCGGCAGCGAGAACTGACTGTAACCCTCGAAGCCAGGCCGTAGAGGCTATCTGATGACACGCCGTTGTCAGTGTAAGGAGGGAGGAGCCAATGCTCCTCCCTCCGTGCTTATCTGTGCCATATCTATTTTCGGTAGTGGCTAAATAGTAAGTGATGGGCCTGTCGCTCCAACGTGCTCTAGATTATATTCTGCAATGAACCATTTCAACACCATGTTATGAAAAGCCTCCGACTTGGAGAACGACAGGGTTTTGCGCA
>Ga0208940_1000746_pt1 | contig 38385 bp, 24 predicted proteins | sample AD_JPNNA6_MetaG_FD_184445 | JGI IMG/M metagenome (GOLD analysis project Ga0208940, IMG submission 184445) | Active sludge microbial communities of municipal wastewater-treating anaerobic digesters from Japan - AD_JPNNA6_MetaG (SPAdes) (version 2) | ecosystem: Engineered > Bioreactor > Anaerobic... | reverse complement strand
GCAGTTGTCGCAAGAACAAGCCACTCGTTTGGTGGTCAAACATCTGCTCAAACGCTCCCGCTCTACTCGTTGTCGCATGAAAGCCCAACGCACTCAGCGATCTCAAACCTAATCTAACATTGTCGAGCTAGAAACTGAAATAAACCTGCAAAAACTGCTACCAGAGCTTTAATCAGCACTCCAAACAACCCAAATACAGCACCCAGACAGCCGGTGTTTTTACTCTGTTTAGATGAGCGTTTGTGAGTCATAGAAAACTCCTCACTACTAAGCGGATTAACAATCAACTCTTTGACTATACTGCATCTATGACAATGTGTCTATGGGCGAAAGCCAAAATGAGGCTCTAGGTTTGAGCAATCTGACGGCAATTGCGAATCTAGTCCTTGGAAATAAGATGCTATTAGTTCAATCAATGTTTGACAAGCTCCATTGTCAATGAGTATTTTACCGTTCCGTATATCAAAATGAGGGTTTTGTTCTATGAATTGGACCAAACCACTATTGTTCTTATCCATTGTTCCCAAGTGATGAACAATTCTATTACGCACCTCTCCATATTGTAATAGTTGACTCCATAATTGATCCTTCTTTTTTATTTCCGAAATGTCAATTGCTGTCAATTTTTGAATATATTTTTTGTATTTTTGAATCCCCATACCACCGAGGTCGTCAACTGATATCGGCACCGCTCGTAAATCTTGAAGACATTGACATCTGTCTCTAAGTCCCTTCTCCAAAATGGAATAGGCGGACACTATGAATGAATTGCGAAGCAACTCAGGAAAGATATTTGACTGTACAAATAAATGTTCACTTAAATATTCTCTTTCATCTGGATCATCTGCTGCTTCATACTGTTGACAGGTTTGGTTTCTATTGCGCTCCAAGTTCGATTCCATGCCATATACATATCCTCGAAAATAATCGAGCAAAATGTCCATTGTAGATGGGAAATCAAAACTAGCGTCTTTGTCACCAAGGAAGGAAAAAACGTCTAATTGTTCATTCATATGATTTCACCAAAGCTTTGCGGGCTAACTCTATTTTGTAACGAAGGGCCGGATTCTCCCTCCAGCCCCTCGTACATTCCACTCTTACTTCCCCTTCACCACAATGCTCACCAGCCTCTTGTTCGGCACGATGACCTTGAGCACCTGCTGGCCCTCCAGATGCCGCCGGACGTTCGCATCGGCCAGCGCGGCGGCTTTGATCACCTCCTCGCCCGCGTCCGCCGGGACGGTGACGCGCCCCCGCACCTTCCCGTTGATCTGCACCGGGATTTCGATTTCGTCCTCGACGAGCATCGCGGGGTCCCAGGTGGGCCACGCCTGCTGGTGGATGCTGTACGGCTTGCCCATGAACGCCCACAATTCTTCCGCCATGTGCGGCGCGACGGGTGCGACCAGGAGCAGCAGGGTGGCGACGGCTTCATCCCACAGCGCGGTGCCGTAGTACGTGCCTTTGGCCTTGCTGAGCGCGTTCGCGTACTCCATCAGGCGGGCGATGACGGTGTTGAAGCTGAAGTTCTCCAAATCCTCGGTGACGCTTTTGATGGTGCGGTGCATCGCCCGCTGCAACTCGCGCCCGCCGAGGGTTTCCGCAGTCCCGGCCGGCGGCGTTTCGGTGACGATGTTCCACACACGGTTGATCCAGCGCACGATGCCCTCGATGCCCTGGCTGTCCCACGGGCCGCCCTGTTCCCAGCGCCAGCCGAACATCAGGTAGGCGCGGACCGTGTCGGCCCCGTACTGCGCCACCAGCTCGTCCGGCGCGACGACATTCTTCTTGCTCTTGGACATCTTTTCCACGTCCAGATGATAGAGAATGTCCTTCACCGTTCCGCCGGTTTCCTTGCCGGGGATGATAACGGGCATGTCCTCGTCCACCAGCACGACCGTCAGTTCGCCCGCCTCCGACGTCTGCACCTTGAGGCTGACATCGTCGCGGTCGATCACCTCGCCGCGCACCAGCGTCGCACTGCGCTCGGCGGGCGGCCATGTGGCCTGATCCTTGAAGCTGTAGACAGTAATCTTCTTGGCCCTGAACGCTGCGCCTTCCCACGCGCCGGCTACTTCCACACAGTCTCCGCAGCGCGGCTCGCCGAGGATGGTGCCCTGGTTGCGCAGTTGCAGCATCGGCTCGTCGAAGTTGACGATGCCGGCGTCGCGCAGCGCTTTGGTAAAGAAGCGCGTGTAGAGCAGGTGCATGACGGCGTGTTCCGCGCCGCCCGTGTAGGTGTCCACCGGCAGCCAGTAGTCTGCTTCTGCCTTATCCCAGGGAATCGAATCACTGTGCGCCGGTTCGCCCTCGCGGTAATAGGGACTGAGGTAAGCGTACTGGTACCACGAAGAGCAGACGAAGGTATCCATCGTGTCGGTCTCGCGGGTGGCGGGACCGCCGCAGCGGGGACAGGTGGTATGCAGGAAGCCGGCATGATACTTGAGCGGACTTTCGCCGGTAGGCATGAAGTCCACATCGTCAGGGAGCAGCACCGGCAGGTCTTCGTAGGGGACGGGAACCACGCCGCATTGATCGCAGTAGACGATGGGGATGGGCGCGCCCCAATAGCGCTGGCGGCTGATGAGCCAGTCGCGCAGACGGTAGTTGACGGTGGCTTTGGCGCGCCCTTGTTCTTCAAGCCAGGCGATAACGCGCTGTTTAGCGACATCGCCGGGCGTGCCGCTGAACGGCCCGGAGTTGATCATCGTGCCGTACTCGGCGTGGAAAAGTACATCCCGGTAGAACGGCAGATGGCTGAGCATTTCCATGCAGGTGCGATTGGAGCTGACGGGCGGATAGATCGCCTTGCAGTGCGCCAGGATTTCGGCGTCGGCCTGGACGGAATCCAGCTCGCGGACGCCGTCCGAGAAAATAAAAGCCCACCGCGCGCCGACGACCTCGTTCCAGTTGCCGGGCCGCAGGTGTGCCTGCATCAACGCGATGTAGCGGTCGATTTGTGCGTTCCCGTGCAGGGTGACGAACAGCCCGTCACCCATGTCACCTACCGGCGCGGTGGTGAACTCGAGGCCGGCCTCCTGCAATGCCTCGGCGAACCCCTCGCGGACGGAACCAGGGAAGACGAAGCTCTTGGCAAGACCGTCCACCCGGTCAATCACCGGAATAATCGGCAGGCCGAATTTGACGGCGAAGGCGAAGTCGCGGTCATCGTGGGCGGGCACGGCCATAATCGCGCCCGTCCCGTAGGTGATCAGCACGTAATCTGCGATCCAGATGGGAATACGCGCGTTGTTGACCGGGTTGACCGCATACGCGCCGGTGAAGACGCCGGTCTTCTCCTTCTCGGTGCTCATGCGCTCGATTTCGCTTTGGCGGGCCGCCTGCACCTGATAGGCCTTTACCGCCTCGCGGAACTCCGGCTTGGTGATGCGCTCCACGAGCGGATGTTCCGGCGACAGTACCATGAACGTCGCCCCCCACAGCGTGTCGGGGCGGGTGGTGAACACCACCAGGTTGCCCTCTTCCGGCGTGGCGTCGACGGGGAGGTCCTCCGGCGCGACCGTGAACGTCACTTCCGCGCCCTCACTGCGCTGAATCCAGTTGGTTTGGGCGAGACGAATTTTTTCGGGCCAGTCGATCTTGGAGAAGTCCAGCAGTTCGTCGGCGTATTGGGTGATCCGCCAGAACCACTGCTCCAGATCCTTCTTGTAGACCGGTGTGCCGCAGCGCTCGCAGATATGCTCCTCGCCGATCACCTGTTCGCGCGCCAGCGTGGTCTTGCAGTTGGGGCAGTAATCCACCGGTGCTTTTTTGCGGTAAGCCAACCCCATCTCGTAGAACTTGAGGAAGAACCACTCGCTCCAGCGATAATAGCCGGGCAGACAGGAGATCGCCTCACGCTGCCAGTCGATCATCGTCCCCATCGAGCGCAACTGTTGGCGCTCGCGTTCGATGTTGGCGAGCGTCCATGTTTTGGGATGGATGCCGCGCTGGATGGCGGCGTTTTCGGCGGGCAGGCCGAAGGCATCGAAGCCCATCGGGAAGAGGACGTTGTAGCCCTGCATGCGCTTGAAACGCGCGCGCACGTCGCTGGGGGCCATGGCGTACCAGTGGCCGATGTGGATGTCGCCGCTGGGATAGGGAAGCATCGTCAGCGCGTAAAACTTGGGCTTGCTGTGATCGACGAGTGAGCGGTAAAGGCCGTCGGCTTCCCAGCGCGCCTGCCACTTCGGTTCGATTTCTTGTGGGTTATAGGGGGTGGGCATCATTCTCCTCCACAGTGAGTTGGATAGTCCTATGATCAGGCAGTTTATCGTTGCGCATCTATAATTTCTTTGCACCATTTTACCTTAATTCAGGTAGATTACAAAAGGGCGCTTTAAGTTACCTTTTATACCTCTCTCTTCTCTCCCGTGGGGCGAATGACCCCCATGAACCACCCCTACGGACGGAATAGATTGACCTTGCGGTTGCCTGTTACTTTGATCGGATTATACTGGAAGACAGGGTCGCATTTTGGAGAGGACTATCTGACTAACGGCTGTTTGACCATCCCGGAAGGAGGGTCGTCGAACCTGCGGTACCGCTGACCCAGGGGTGGGGCGGGTACGGTCAGAGACCGGCCTGAGTAGCATTGCCCATACTTTGTCCTATGCCCATGATCACAGGACTCCTTGACTAACGACTATCAGACTTGACTAACGACTATCAGACTCTTTGCGGAGGAGAAACTTATGATGCTTCCTGACATTCCTATGGATGAAACGATTGAATTTCTGGCTGGTCTATTAGATACCCCCAGTCCCACCGGCGATACCGAACAGGCTATAGCCTATGTGCAAGAGGCCGTCCGCGATCTGCCTTTGACCTTCCACCGTACCCACAAAGGTGGACTGGTGTTGACATGGGCCGGCGACGTCACATGCCCACGCGCTTTGACGGCGCACACAGACACGTTGGGCGCCATGGTCAAGAGGATTAAAAATAACGGGCGGCTGGAACTGACGAGCGTTGGCAGTTTCGATTGGCATTCTATTGAAGGGGAAGGCTGTACCGTCGTCACGGCGGCAGGGCGGTACTATCGCGGCAGCATTCTGCCGATTAAAGCCTCCGTTCACATTTATGGGGCCGAAGCGCGCACTTTGGAGCGCACGCAGGAGAACTACGAAGTACGCCTCGACGAGAGAACCGACAGCGCGGAAACGACCGAACAACTGGGCATCAACGTCGGGGATTTTGTCTATTTCGACCCGCGTGTGGAAGTCACTCACGGCGGCTTCATCCGCTCGCGCCATCTGGATGACAAGGCCGGCGTGGCGTGTCTCTACGGAGCGCTGTTGGCGCTGCACCGGGCAGGCCTGACGCCGCGCTACCGGCTGGACGTGTTGATTTCGAATTATGAGGAGGTGGGGCACGGCGGTTCTGTTGGCATCCCCGCCGATGTGCAGGAGCTGGTGGTACTGGACATGGCGGCTGTCGGCGAAGGTCAGACTTCGGATGAATTCAGCGTGGGCATTGGCGCCAAAGACGCCGGCGGGCCGTATGATCTGGGCTTACGGCGGCGACTGGTACAGTTGGCAGACGCTAATGCCATCCCCTGTAGGGTCGATATCTACCCCTATTACGGCTCTGACGGCGAGGCCGCCTTGCACGCCGGCGCGGATCTCAGAGTGGCGTTGATCGGCCCGGGGGTGGATGCCTCACACGCCTACGAGCGCACCCATCGTGATTCCATTGAGGCCACGGCGCGCCTTATCGTCGCTTATCTGCTTGCGGAATAGCACAATCCGGTTCTCCGGGACTTGGCGTGGGGATGGGAAAATGGTTTTAGTCTTGGCTACGGAAATTTGCATCGGTCCTATGCTATTTCTCTGCGTCCTCAGGGGCGAAAAAGAGGGGGTGTAGCGACACCCCCTACAAAAATCCCCCTTTCCTGGGGAAAGGGGGCAGGGGGATGGGCGTGTAGAAATACGCCTATCGCCTCATCCAAGAGCCTTTTGTCTACCCCAATCCGCGCCCAACCTATCCTAGGGAATAAGCGGCTGCGTCAGGTTGACTAACCTGAATAGAGACTCGTTTAGTATATTCTAAGCCATTGTTAACGCTCTACTAATCATTCTGTGCGATACTGGTACAAGAACGTAGAGGAGGCAGATATGAATAAACAACAGGGCAAAAAAGTGGGTTTTTCGGCGGTTTACCTGCTGGTGGCGATTGCACTGGCCGGACTTTTCCAACAGCTTGTGTTTCAACCCATGGTGATTCGCTGGACCGAGGTGCCTTACAGCCAGTTCATCGCTCAACTCAATGCCGGTGAGATCTCCGAAGTGCACTTGACGACGGATCGCATTATGTACACGTGTTGCGCCGGCGTCGAGGGCGCCACGGAGGGACGGGTCAATAACGTCGTGCGGGTGGACGACCCCGACTTGATCCAGCGGTTGGTCGATGCCGGCGTGACGTTCTCCGCCGAAGAGCCAACCAACACTCTGCTCTCGGCGCTTTTAGGGTGGATCATTCCCATGTTACCTCTGGCCTTGATCTGGTATTTCGGGATGCGGCGAATAGGTCAGGCCGGCGCGGACGTGATGTCCATCGGCAAGAGCCGGGCGCAGGAAATTACCGGCGAGAAGACCGGCATCAAATTCGAGAACGTCGGCGGCGTTGATGAAGTCGAAGTCGAATTGAAAGAGATCATTGACTTTCTCAAGGACCCGCAGCGTTTCACGCGCGTGGGAGCCAAATTGCCTAAAGGGGTGTTGCTAGTGGGACCGCCCGGCACGGGCAAGACGTTGTTGGCAAAGGCTACCGCCGGAGAAGCGGGGGTGCCCTTCTTTTCGATCAGCGGCTCCGATTTTGTGGAGATGTTTGTGGGCGTGGGCGCGGCGCGCGTTCGTGACCTTTTCGAGCAGGCCAAACGCCGTGCCCCATGCATCGTCTTCATCGACGAGATCGACGCCATTGGGCAATCGCGTGTCACGGTGGGGGCGCTTGGCGCCAACGATGAACGCGAGCAGACCCTGAACCAGCTTTTGTCGGAGATGGATGGCTTCCAGCCCAACCAGGGCGTCATCATTATGGCCGCGACGAACCGCCCCGAAATTCTCGACCGGGCCTTGCTCCGGCCGGGACGCTTTGATCGGCAAATCCAGGTAGGCCTGCCGACGGAGGTTGGCCGGCGACAAATCCTTGAGATCCACACGCAGGGCGTCCAATTGGCGTCCGACGTTGATTTGGGGCGGATTGCGCAGATCACCGCCGGTTTTTCGGGGGCTGACCTGGCGAACATCGTGAACGAGGCCGCATTGTTGGCCGTGCGCAACGAGCGCGAAGCGGTGACGATGAACGACTTCGACCTCGCCATCGAGCGCGTCGTCGCCGGATTGCAACGCAAGATCGCGTTGAAGCCGGAGCTAAAGCGCCGCGTGGCCTATCACGAGGGCGGGCACGCGCTGGTAGCACAGTTGCAACCCGATACCGACCCCGTCCATAAGGTCAGCATCATCCCCACTGCCAAGGGCGCGTTGGGTTACACGATGCAGATGCCGGAGGAAGACACCTATCTGATGAGCCGGCACGAGTTAGAGGAACGTCTGGCGGTCATGTTGGGCGGGCGGGCGGCAGAATTACTCATCTTCAACGATACCTCCACGGGCGCGGCGAACGATCTGGAAGTCGTCACCGCATTGGCACGGCGGATGGTCACCGAATTTGGGATGACGGAGGCGTTGGGGCCGGTGCGTTATGCGATGGAGGCCGGCACGAACTACCTGGGGCGTTTCGACGGCTTGCGGCAGGATGTCAGCCCGGAAACGGCAACGTTGATCGACAAAGAGACACGTCGCATTATCGAAGCGGCCGAGCAGCAGGCGATGGAGTTGTTGCAGCAGCACAGCACGGCGTTGCATGAGATCGCTCGCATCTTACAGGAGAAAGAAGTCATCAGTGGGGACGAAATCAAACGTCTGGTACAAAAACCACAGTGACGCCGGTTGGGTATACGACAGATGAGTGGCAAAGAGTCGCCCGCTTGTTGCAAAGCCTGAGTTTGGCAGTAGAATAGAAAAAACTGGGGAGACATTATGGGTGAGGGTGTACTTCCATTACTTGAGGTCCAAAACCGACTGCGTTATCATTTCCTACAACCCGACTTGTTGGAACTCGCCCTGACCCATCCTTCGTATGCTCATGAGCATCCTGAAGAAGGAGGCGCAGAGTTTCACAATCAGCGGCTAGAGTTTTTAGGAGATGCAGTCCTAGATTTTCTGGTCGCCGCCTGGCTATACCAAACTTACCCTGACTTTTCTGAAGGCCCTTTGACACGTTTACGGGCGACATTGGTCTGCACAACGACCTTAGCCTCCCTTGCTCAGCGCCTGGGACTTGGTGAGGCGTTGCGTCTAGGACGTGGAGAGGAAGAAAGTGGCGGAAACGCACGTGTGGCGAATCTGTGTGACGCTTTGGAGGCTCTGGTAGGGGCGCTCTATTTGGATGGCGGCTTAGAAACCGTCTGGGAGCACATGGAACCGTGGTTCGCCCGGGAAGCCGAAGCGATCCTGCACGCCGAAACTTACGTTGATGCCAAATCGCGTTTTCAAGAGTGGGCGCAAGCTGAACGAGGTGTTACGCCCGCCTATCACATCGTTGGCGAAGAAGGACCGGAGCACGCCAAAGTATTCACCGCGCAAGCCGTGCTCAAGACCGAGGTGGTGGGCGAGGGACAGGGATCCAGCAAACGTCTGGCGGAACAAGCCGCCGCCAGATCTGCAATAGCCACCTTGATGCGTGAAGAACAACTCACAGACAAATAGAGGTAAATTCATCATGATGCGTTTTGATCGTTTTACCGAGCGTGCCCAAGAGGCAGCCCAGCGGGCCGTCGAATTGATGACACGCTATGGTCACAGTCAGGTGGATGTGGAACACCTGCTCATGGCCTTGATTCAACAACAACAAGGTACCGTCCCGGCGCTGTTGGTGGAAATGGGCGCCAATCCAGGACAGCTATCCGAAGCCCTGGATGTGATTTTGCGCCAGACTTCCCGCCCCGGCATTTACGGCGCTGGCGGGGGACAGCAAGTTTTTATCACCCCGCGCGTCAAGCGGGTTCTGGATCTCAGTCAGGAAGAGGTGACGACGCTCAAAGATGAGTACATCTCCACCGAGCACTTGTTCCTGGCGATCACGTTGGAACGCAATACGGCAGTCGCCCGCCTGCTGGCGGAAAACAACATCACCCACGAGCGCACGATGGAAGTCGTGCAGAAGATGCGCGGAGGCCAGCGGTTGACCAGTCCCCAGGCCGAAGAGCAATACCGCGTGTTGGCGCGGTTTAGCCGGGATCTCACGCAGATGGCGCGCGAGCGCAAACTCGATCCGGTGATCGGGCGCGACGAAGAAATTCAGCGGGTCATTCAGATTCTCGTGCGGCGCACCAAAAATAACCCCGTCCTCATTGGCGAAGCGGGCGTCGGCAAAACGGCCATCGTCGAAGGCCTGGCGCAAAAGATCGTCAGCGACGACGTGCCCGAAATCCTCAAAGGCAAACGCCTGCTGATGTTGGACCTGGGCGCGTTGGTCGCCGGGACGCGCTTCCGCGGTGAGTTCGAAGAACGACTGAAGGCCATCCTCGAAGAAGTGCAGCGGGGCGAGGGAGAGATTGTGCTCTTCATCGACGAATTGCATACCGTCGTCGGCGCCGGGAACGCACAGGGCGCTTTGGATGCCTCGAACATGATCAAGCCGGCTCTGGCCCGTGGTGAATTACAGTGCATCGGGGCGACGACATTGGACGAATACCGGCAGTACATCGAAAAAGACGGCGCTTTGGAGCGCCGTTTTGCGCCGGTCTTCGTGGATGAGCCTTCGGTGGAAGACACGATTGCGATGTTGTTCGGCTTACGCGACCGCTACGAGGCCCATCACAAAGTGCGCATCTCCGACGAGGCGGTGATTGCGGCAGCGCGGCTGGCGCACCGTTACGTCACCGACCGACATCTCCCCGACAAGGCCATCGACATTATGGACGAAGCTGCGGCGCGCTTGCGCGTGGCGCTCTTCACCCTGCCGCCGGACCTCAAACAGATGGAAGCCGAGATCAACCGCTTGCGCGTCGAAGAAGAAGCGGCGGGCAACATGCGTGACTACGAGCGCGCTGCCGAGGTGAAAACCCAGCGTCTGCGTCAGGAGCAGGATTTCACGGCGAAACGCGAGGAATGGTTGAGCCGTCACCAGCTCGACGAACTGGTTGAAGCGCAGGATATCGCCGCCGTTGTCTCGGCGTGGACCGGCATCCCGGTCTACCAGGTCCTGGAGAAAGAAGCCGATAAGCTACTGCGGATGGAAGAAGCCGTCCGGCAGCGCATCATCGGACAGGACGAAGCTATCGGCGCCATCGCCGACGCTATTCGGCGGGCGCGCGCCGGACTGAAGGACCCGCGTCGTCCCATCGGCAGCTTCCTGTTTCTGGGTGCTTCCGGCGTCGGGAAAACCGAAACGGCCAAGGCCCTGGCGGCCTTCCTCTTTGACGACGAAGATGCCCTGTTGCGCATCGATATGAGCGAATACCGCGAGGCGCACACGGTCTCACGGCTTTTCGGTGCGCCGCCGGGTTACGTAGGTTACGATCAGGGCGGACAGTTGACCGAAGCGGTGCGGCGGCGCCCCTATCAGGTCGTGCTTTTCGACGAAGTGGAGAAAGCGCACCCTGACGTGTGGAACGCGTTATTGCAAATTCTCGACGAAGGCCGGTTGACCGATGGACAGGGGCGGGTCGTCGATTTCCGCAACACCGTCGTCATCATGACCTCGAATATCGGCACAACGTATGGGAAGCGCGGCGGCGCCTTGGGTTTTGCCCGTGGCGACGACCAGCAAGATGAAGAAGCCCGCCGGCGGACGCTTGCCGCTCTTAAGGAAACGTTCCGCCCGGAGTTCATCAACCGGGTGGATGAAATCATCATTTTTGCGAATCTGACACTGGAGGACGTGACGCGCATTGTCGACCTGCAAATGCAGGAAGTGCAGTCGCGGCTTGCCGAGTACGATCTGCACGTCACGTTGACGCCGGAGGCCAAGCAGTGGCTGGCCGAGCAGGGTTTCGATCCCCAGTTTGGAGCGCGTCCACTGCGGCGGGTGATCCAGCGTTATGTCGAAAGTCCACTGAGTGTGCAAATCTTGCGCGGTAATTTCGGCGCCGGTACGCATATCCGGGTCGATGTGGGTGACGAAGGGCTGAAGTTTGCGGCAGAAGCTCCTGCGCCCTTCCCCGCCCTTGTGCCGGCGCCCGAAGTGCAAGAGGTGGAAAGCTGATGATGTGACATCAAAAAAGGAGGTGATGCCCCCGACCTTACACAAAAATGCGAGAGGACTTAGTTTGGCTGTGTGTTTACTTACTAACTTTTGCTAAAAACAGGAGGATTACTAATGCGTAAAACCGTTTTGGCTCTACTGTCTGTGCTTTTGATCGCCGGTATGCTGCTGAGTGCCTGCGGTGGCGGTGGCGGTGGCGCTACCTACAAGATCGGCCTGGTCACCGACGTTGGACGGATCAATGACCGCAGCTTCAACCAGTCGGCATGGGAAGGCGTGCAACAAGCCGGTAAGGAACTCAATGCCGAAGTGAAGTACATCGAGACGACCGACGCCAAGGACTACGAAAACAACATCAAGCAGTTTGCGGATGAAGACTACAACCTGATCGTTACCGTCGGTTTTGCTCTGGGCGATGCCACCATCAAGATGGCGAAGGCATACCCGAAGATCAATTTCATTGGTGTAGACCAATCTCAGAGTGAGACGTTGCCGAACCTGGCCGGTCTGGTCTTCCATGAGGATCAGGCCGGTTATCTGGCCGGCGTTTTGGCCGCCTACCTGACCAAGAGCGGTACCATTGCTGCGGTGTTGGGTACTGACCTTGTTCCGCCGGTGGTGGCCTTCAATGAAGGGTACATAGCCGGCGCGAAGTCGGTTCGTCCTGATATCAAGGTCATTTCTACCTACCACCCCGGAGAAATCAGCCAGGCGTTCACCGACCCCGAGTGGGGCGCGGCGACCGCGGCACAGGCGATTGACCAGGGCGCCGATGTGATCTTCGGCGCGGGTGGGATGACGGGCAATGGCGCTTTGGAAGAAACCGCGACGCATCCGGGGCTTTACTGCATCGGCGTGGACACCGATCAGTGGGAAACCGTGCCCGGCGCCCATGCCTGCCTGGTGTCCAGCGCGATGAAGATGATCACGCCGAGTATCGTCGAGCTGGCTAAACTGGCGAAGGAAGGCAAATTCCCGGGCGGCAACTATTATGGCGCTGCCGGGTTGGCGCCGTTCCATGACTTCGACAGCAAGATTCCTGATGATGTCAAGAAGAATCTGGAAGCTATCGACAAGGGCCTCAAGGACGGCTCCATCAAGACCGGCTACGGCCAGTAGAATTTGGGTGTGGAGGGGAAGGTGTGGGTACACCTTCCCCTTTTGTTGTGGTGAGGGAGGATAATTTTGCCTGCGCTGGTGGCGGTTGCCGAAGAGTTTGATTTTGGTGGTGAAGTGCTCGACGTTCAACGTTACGGTTCGGGCAACGTGAATGATACTTTCCTCGTCACCTTAGACTCCGGTCCTTATGGAAAAGCTATTCTCCAACGGGTCAATCAACAAGTCTTCCATCGCCCCGAGTTGATCATCCTCAATATGCGCGCTTTTATGGATTATCTGCGCCGCGAGATGGAACAGTCTGCTGAGCTGCCAGAACGTCGCTGGGAAACGCCGGACATTATTGCTTCCAAAGGGGGCGCAGATTATTTCGTGGATGCGGAACAAGGTTTTTGGCGTGCCACGACCTTTGTTGAAGGCGCACAAACCTATGACACGATCCAGAGTTACCGCCATGCCGCCGAAGTCGGCTACGCGCTTGGCAGATTTCATCGTCTTCTCAGTGCTCTTCCCGTAGAAAAGCTGTACGATACCCTGGAAGGATTTCATATCACCCCGCGGTATTTAGCCCATTATGATGAAGTTCTTGCCAGAGACGGCTACAAATCGTCGCCGGAGGTGCGTTATGCCCTGAATTTCGTGGCGCAACGCCGGGGATGGGCCTCTGTCCTGGAAGATGCCGTCGCGCGCCGTGAATTAACGATCCGTCCGATTCACGGCGATCCTAAGGTGAACAATATCATGATTGACGACATCACCGGGCAGGCCGTCAGCATGGTGGATTTGGACACGGTGAAACCGGGGCTGGTGCATTACGATATTGGGGACTGTCTGCGCTCGTGTTGCAATCCTCTGGGTGAGGAGACCTGCGCTCTTGACGAGGTAAGATTTGAAACCGACTTATGCCAGACGATTTTGGAGGGGTATCTTTCTCAGGCGCAGCCATTCTTGAACCGCCATGACTACGAGTATCTCTATGCTGCCGTCCACCTGATTGCGTTCGAGTTAGGACTGCGGTTTTTCACCGACTACCTGGAAGGCAACGTGTATTTCAGGACGCAAGATGCGGAGCACAACCTACGCCGGGCGCTGGTCCAGTTCCGGCTCACAGAGAGTATTGAGAGGCAAGCCGACGCCATTCAGATGATTATTAACGATCAGCAATTATCTTCAGCGATTATCTATAGGGGAATTCCACATTAACTGGCGTTCACCAGCGGTGGAATGAAAACTTTTCACCACGAAGGGCACAAAGAATTGTAACTATTCAGCCACCTTTGCCAGGTGGCGAACGGGACTTTGGGGAGGGCACATAATAGGTTACCCCTTCGGCAGGTGCTGACCCTCTCATCCCCCAACCCCCTCCCAAAATCCCCCTTCCTGAGGGGAAGGGGGGCAGGGGGGATGGGCTTATAGAAATGTCATACAGAAGCACCTGGCCTACCAAAGTCTACGCCAAACCTGGTATAGGGAATAAGTTGGCTTCGTCAGGTTTACTAGCCTGAATAGATACAAAGAATTTGTGTTTTTCTCTGTGAACTCGGGGTGCTCTGGGGCTATTTTCAGAGGAGGAGGTGTAACTTTGGAACAAGTGAAAGGTACCAAAAGGACTTTTTCCTTAAAGGCTATTCTGTGGACAGTGCGTATGCCGGCATTGGCGATGATCACGGCGCTGCTGGTCGGGGCGTTGGTGATGCTTTCGTCGGGCGATAACCCGCTGGTGGCTTATGGGGGGCTGTGGAAGGGCGCGGTGGGCAGTTTCTCGGCGCTGTCGCAGACAATCCGCAAGGCGACGCCGTTTATTTTGACGGGACTTTCGGTGGCCTTCGCCTTCAAGGCCGGTCTGTTCAACATCGGCGCTTCGGGGCAGTTCTTGATGGGGACGATCTTTTCAGTGGCCGTGGGGGTCAATTTCCACGGGCTGCCGGCGGTGATCCATTTGCCGTTGGCGCTTCTGGCCGGCGTGGTCGGCGGCGCGTTGTGGGGCGGAATTGCCGGTTGGCTGAAAGTCTGGAAAGGGGCGCACGAAGTGATCACGACGATCATGCTGAACTACATCGCTTCGTTGTTTGCCGGCTGGACGGTGTATGCCGGCGGGACCGCCGGGCAGAAACCCGGTCCGCTATCCGATCCAGAAGCTGCCGCGCGGGCGATTTCCGAGACGCGCGATGTTTTGGAGAGTGCCCGCATTCCTCTGTTATTCCCCCAGATCCTTGACCGGGTGCATTGGGGCATTATCCTGGCGCTGTTGATGGCCGTGCTGGTCTGGTGGGTGCTGTGGAAGACCACACTGGGTTTCGAGATTCGCACGGTGGGGCAGAACGCGCAGGCGGCGCGCTACGCGGGCATCCGTGTAGGCCGGACGATGGCGTTGTCGATGGCTATCGCCGGTGGTCTGGCGGGCCTGGCCGGCGCGGTGGAAACGTTGGGTCTCAACTACAAGTTCGCGCCGGAGTTCACCGGCAGCGTCGGTTTCGAGGGGATTACGATTGCTTTGCTTGGACAAACTCATCCGTTCGGCGTCGTTCTGTCCTCGTTTTTGATGGGGGGCCTGTATGGCGGTGCGGCGAAGATGCAGTTTGATTCCGGCGTCGACAAGCAAATCATTCAGATTGTCCAGGCGCTGGTCCTGGCGTTTGTGGCGGCTCCGGAGATCATCCGCTCCTTGTACCGGCTCCGCAAGTCTGCGCCGGAAGAGACATTGCAACAGACCACGGCGGCCTCAAGTTGGAGCGAGGAATAGAAGGATCTTATGAACACGGCGAATAAAAAGCAAAATGGACGGAATCTCTCGGCGCTTATGCGCCTGACCTCGCGTTGGAGTTGGATCGTCGTGGTGGTCCTCTTCACGCTTGCTGTGCTGGTGGAGCGGACGGCGTTAGGGGAGACCTGGCTGCGCGTGTTTTTGGGGAAAAGCGCCCTTAACTTTGCGCTGCGGGCTGCCGTTCCGCTGACGCTTGGTGCGTTGAGCGGCGTGATATGCGAGCGTTCCGGCATCATCAATATCGGGATCGAAGGGATGATGCTGGCCGGTGCGTTTGGCGCTTTCGTGGTGAAGGTAAAAACCGGCGCTTTGCCCCTGCCGATTAGCCTCTTTCTGGCGACTATGACGGCACTGCTGGTGGGCGGTGTGATGGCTTACCTGCACGCCCTGTTGAGTATTCGTTACAAAGTCAACCAGATCATCAGCGGCACCGTGATCATCACCCTGGCAACCGGGCTGACGACTTACTTCTTCAATCCCGACTGGATCAGCAAAGGAAAGTTTGGCGATATTGCGATCCCCTTGCTTTCCAAAATACCTGTTCTGGGTGAAGTCCTCTTCTCCAATGGATTGATCACCTATATGATGTTGATCCTCGTGGTAGCGCTGCAAGTGTTGCTTTTCCACAGCCAATGGGGACTGCGCACACGGGCCATCGGTGAGCATCCCCGCGCCGCCGACACAATGGGTATCAACGTCAACCGCATGCGCTACTACAACACCATCATCGGCGGGATGCTGGCCGGGTTGGGCGGCGCTTTTCTGGTTCTGGAAGCCGTCGGACAGTTCAAGGAAGGCATGACCGCCGGGCGGGGGTTTATCTCGCTGGCGGCGATGATCTTCGGCAACTGGACGCCTGTGGGGGCGTTTGGCGCGGCGTTGCTCTTCGGCTATTCCCAGGCATTGCAGAATGAACTGTTGCTCGCCGGCGTGACGAGCGTGCCTCGCCATTTCATCAGTATGCTGCCCTACGTGGTGACCATTGTGGCCGTGACCGGTTTTGTCGGACGCACGCGCCCGCCGGCTGCCGAGGGTCAGGTCTACGAATCGGAGTAAAGCATGGACACAGACGTTGTTCTTGAAGTACGGAATATCACCAAACAATTTCCCGGCGTGTTGGCGAATGACCACGTCAGCTTTCAACTACATCGCGGCGAGATTCTGGCCTTACTCGGAGAAAACGGTGCCGGCAAGACCACGCTGATGAACATCATCTACGGGCTGTATCATCAGGACGACGGCGAAGTGTTCATCCAGGGGGAGTCGTTCCGGGCGCTAAGCCCGCGTGACGCCATCACCCGCGGAGTCGGCATGGTGCATCAGCACTTCCAACTCGTCGAGCCGATGACGGTGACGGAAAACATCATCCTGGGATCGGAAGTGATGCGCAATAAAGTCTTCCTCGACATCGACCGCGCCCGTCTTCAGGTCGATGACTTCTCACGGCGCTATGGCCTGGAAGTCAATCCCGATGCCGTGATCGAAGATTTACCCGTCGGCATCCAGCAGCGTGTGGAGATCATCAAAGCATTGTATCGCCAGGCACAAATCCTGATCCTGGATGAACCGACGGCAGTGCTCACCCCGCAGGAGATCGAAGACCTTTTCCGGGTGATGCGTCATCTGGTAGAGCAAGGGCATTCGATCATCTTCATCACGCACAAACTGAAGGAAGTGTTGGCGGTAGCGCATCGCATCGTCGTGATGCGCAACGGGCGGGTCGTCGGCGAAGCGCTGCCCGCCTCTTCCACGCAAGGTTCGCTGGCGTCGATGATGGTTGGACGTGAAGTCATCCTCAAGGTGCCCAAAGGGCCGGCCAATCCCGGTGCAGTGGTGTTGGATGTGCAGAACTTGCACGTGTGTGACGAGCGTGGGCAAACCGCTGTCAAAGGGGTGACGTTCCAGGTGCGCGCCGGTGAAATCCTGGGCGTTGCGGGCGTGCAAGGCAATGGTCAGACCGAACTGGTGGAGGCGGTGACCGGGTTGCGTCCCTTAGAGGAAGGACGCATGATCCTGGCGGAAAAGGATGTATCGAAGGCCCCGCCCCGCCGTTTTACCGAGCAGGGATCGGGGCACATCCCCGAGAACCGCCACCGTTATGGGATGGTAGAGCCTTATCCCGTCAGCGAGAACCTGGTGCTGAACTGTTACTACACCACGCCGTTTGCGCGGGGCTGGGTGCGCGATTATGCGGCCATTGACGCTTATGCCACCCACCTGATCGAATTGTTCGACGTGCGCACGCCGAGCATCGCCACGCCGGCCGGTAACCTCTCCGGCGGCAACCAGCAGAAGATGGTGGTGGCCCGTGAGCTGGGGCGCAAAATTGCTTTGCTTGTGGCGGCACAGCCCACGCGCGGCCTCGATGTAGGATCGATTGAGTTCATCCACGGTCAGATTGTGAAACAACGCGATGCCGGCGTAGCCGTGTTGCTGGTCTCCTCGGAGTTAGATGAGATCATGGCGCTGGCGGACCGCATCATCGTGATGTACAAGGGTGAAATCATCGGCGAAGTGGACGCGGCGACCGCCACCCGCGAGCAGTTGGGCCTGCTGATGGCGGGTGTGCGGCCTGAACAGGCCGAGTCGGCGTAAGGGGAATGATTTTCGCTGAGACGACGGTGGGGCGATGGGTAGCATCATCACCCCACCGTTTTTGTAGCGCTACACTTGAGGGTTGAAACTTTGTATCTATTCAGGCCGGTAAACCTGGTGCAGCAACTTATTCCCTATAGCAGGTTTGGCGCTGATTTTGGTATGCCGGGGACTCTTGAATGACGGGCTAGGCGTGTTCCTATAAGCCCATTCCCCTTGTCCCCCTTCCCCCCAGGAAGGGGGATTTTTGTAGGGGGTGTGGCGGGCAGCGAAGCTGCCCGCCACACCCCCTCTTTTTTGCCCCCTTCTTCCTCGCTTGCGGGGAAGAAGGGGGTTGGGGGGATAAGAGGGTCATCGCCTATAGCCGACGTATCAATATGAATCATTCCCCAAGTCCCGTCCGCCACCTGGCAAGGGCGGGTAGTTACCCCATAAGTTATAAGCAAATTGGGGAACTATACAAAAAGCGGCCTGGTCTTCCAACCAAACCGCTTCTCAGTGGGTCGTACAGGATTTGAACCTGTGGCCCTGGGCTTAAAAGGCCCCTGCTCTACCGGACTGAGCTAACGACCCACACGCGGGCTAGTATAGCACGGGAGAGGCAGTTGTCAACCAACGGTTGACTTTTCGCCCCCTCTAGGCTATATTCAGACTGTACAGCAATCTGCCGACGACTGCACTGATGACTGACGACTATTTGGGGAGATAATGATGTTACATATTACCGGGCCATGGATCCAGGATGAACATGGTCGCACCTTGATGCTGCGGGGCGTCAACCTGGGTGGCAGTTCGAAAGTGCCGGCCCATCCCAACGGCGCCACGCACATCCGCGAGGGCTTCTTCGACCACCGCCACGTCTCTTTCGTCGGACGCCCTTTCCCGCTGGACGAGGCCGACGAGCATTTCGCCCGTCTGCGCGCGTGGGGCTTCACGTTTTTGCGCTTCCTGGTGACGTGGGAAGCCATCGAACATGCCGGACCGGGCCTCTACGACGAAGCCTACCTGGATTACCTCTACGCCGTCGTCAAAAAGGCCGGCGAATATGGGCTGATGCTTTTCATCGATCCCCACCAGGACGTGTGGGGCCGCTTCTCCGGCGGGGATGGCGCCCCCGGCTGGACATACGAGGCGGTCGGATTCGACATAACGCACTTTGCGGAGACCGGCGCGGCGATGGTCCATGCTATCCACGGCGATCCCTTTCCGCATATGGTGTGGTTCACGAACAACGACAAACTGGCGGCGGCAACGATGTTCACCCTATTTTTCGGCGGCAACGACTTCGCCCCGCAAACGATGATAGAGGGGCAGCCGGCCCAGGACTTCTTGCAACGCCACTACATCGATGCGTTCAAGCAGGTGGCGCTGCGCCTCAAAGACCTGCCGCACGTCGTCGGTTACGACACGCTGAATGAACCCTCCGCCGGCTTCATCGGCTGCCCGGATCTCCGTGTCCGCTCCGCCGTCTATACCAAAGGCGCCTCGCCCACGCCTTTCCAGGCCATGCTGCTGGGGGCAGGGTATCCGCAAGAGGTTGAGGTGTGGGACCTCCGCCTAACGGGGATGAAGCGTACCGGCACCTACCGGATGAACCCCGACGGCGTGCGTGCCTGGCGCGAAGGTGTCACCCCGCTCTGGCAGCAGAACGGCGTCTGGGATGTGGACGCAGCGGGGCAACCGCATCTACTGCGCCCCGATTACTTCGCCCGCCGCGGCGACCGCGCCGTGGATTTTCACCGTGACTACCTCAAGCCGTTCGCCAACCGTTTTGCCCGCGAAATTCGCCACATCGATCCCGCTGCGCTCATTTTTGTTGAGGGCGTCCCCAACGCTTACGAATTATCGTGGGGGGCAGAAGATGCCGCGAACATTGTTCACGCCGGGCACTGGTATGACGGCGTGACGATGATGACCAGGAACTTCATCCCCTGGTTGACGCTGGACCCGCGCACTATGAAGCCTGCTTGGGGGAAAAAGGCCGTCCGGAAGCTCCTGGCCGCACAACTGGCTGAAATCAAGCGTGTCTCCGCACAGGCCATGGGCAATATCCCCACGCTGATCGGCGAGTTTGGCATTCCCTTTGATCTGCAACACAAAAAGGCCTACCGCAGCGGCGATTTCTCGTCCCAGGCGTTGGCGCTGGATACAACTTTCGCGGCACTGGAAGCTAATCTGCTGAACGGCACACTCTGGAATTACACCGCCGATAACGATAACGTCCACGGCGATCAGTGGAACGGTGAAGACTTCTCCATCTTCAGCCGCGACCAGCAAACCGGATCAGGAAGCCTCGATGATGGCGGGCGGGCGCTGGCAGCCGTCGTGCGGCCCTACCCGCGCGCCGTTGCTGGGGAGCCGCTGGCGCTGACTTTCAGCGCCAGCGACCGCGTCTTCGAGTTCACCTTCCGCCACGATCCGGCAGTGACAGCACCCACGGAATGTTTCATCCCCAACTTTCAGTATCCCGACGGTTATGCCGTCGAAGTTTCCGATGGCGAATACACGGTGGATCGCGCCACCCAGACGCTCATCTACCGCCACGACCCGGCACAGACCGGGCATTGGCTCCGCGTGGGGGACGCGCGCACGAGCATCCCCGTCGCCGCGGAAGAACAACGCCGGCGGCGGAACATGGGTCTGCTTCTCAGCGGCGCACTGGCGGCCATTGGCTGGGGCGTGTGGCGTCTGCTCTCCCGTAAGAAGAAACCGGTTCTTCAGGATTTCGTGGAGTCGAAATAAGAAACTAGCCACGGATTTCACGGATGGAGACGAAAAGTATAAGAAAATCGTAACTATTCAGCCACCTTTGCCAGGTGGCGAACGGGATTTTGGGGAAGGTGCGTAATAGGTTGCCCCTTCGGCAGGTGCTGACCCTCTCATCCCCCAACCTCCTTCTCCCCCGCGAGCGGGGAAGAAGGAGGCAAAAGGGGGGTGTGGCGGGTGGCGAAGCCGCCCGCCACACCCCCACCCAAAATCCCCCTTCCTGGAGGGAAGGGGGGCAGGGGGGATGGGCTTATAGAAACACGCATATCTTGTCATACAGAAGCACCTGGCCTACCAAAGTCTACGCCAAACCTGGTATAGGGAATAAGTTGCTCCGTGTTTCACGCTTAAACATTTAAACCCTTGATATTCAAGGAGCGTACAGTATGGATTTTGCCGTGTTGGCGGACGCTATGGCCGCATGGATGCGGGAGTATGCAGCGCAGGCCGGAGCGCAAGGGTTTGTCGTGGGGTTGAGCGGCGGCGTGGACTCTGCCGTCACTGCGGCGCTGGCAGGGCGCGCGGTGGGCGTCGACCACGTGCTGGCCGTCTGGCTGCCATGTCACAGTCTGCCCGAGGATGAAGGATATGCGCGGCTGACAGCGCAGGCGCTGGGATTGGATCTCCTGACCGTCGATCTGTGCGCGGCCTTTGACGCTCTTATCGCTGCGGTGCCCCCGGGACCGGACATCGCGCGGGCCAACATCAAGCCGCGCTTGCGGATGACGGCCTGGTACTACCTGGCCCAGTCGCACCACTACCTCGTCGCGGGGACGAGCAACCGACCGGAGATGATGGTGGGCTACTTCACCAAATACGGCGACGGCGGCGTGGACATTGAACCGCTCGGCGAGTTGTATAAGCACGAAGTACGGGCACTCGCGCGCGTCCTGGGCGTACCGGAGCCGGTCGTCAGCCGGGCGCCCACGGCGGGATTGTGGGTCGGGCAAACGGACGAAGGGGAGCTGGGCCTAACCTACGCGGAGTTGGATGCGATTCTGGCGGCACTGGCAGAAGGGCGTGTTCCCGCGGCGCCGGAAGCCGTCGTGGCCCGCGTACAGCGGATGATCGCGGGATCGGCGCACAAGCGCGCCCTTCCACCCATCTTTCACGTTGAGCGAATATGACGCAAGGGAGACCTTCACCACGAATCTCTACACATCGACCCTGACCGAATCTTGCGTTTCATCCCCACGGCGCGAGACGCCCTCGCTGTTGGCCGCCAATCTCTATCTGTTGGTGGGATTGGGCGTACTCATCTGGGGGAGTTCACTGCCGGACATCGGCGTGCGCTATGTGGTGGGCATTGCTGTAGAATGTGTTCTGGCCGTGGGCGCTCTGTTCTTCATGCGCCTGGAGAAACTCTCCGTCCGCGAGACATTGCGCTGGCGTTGGCCGGGATGGCAGCCCCTCCTCTTAAGCGGCGGGCTGGCCTGCGGATTGTGGTTCATCGGCATCATAATCAATCTGATGGCGACGGTTGCCCTCGGCTACACTACTCCCCTCCCGCCGACAACGTTCCCACGCGATGGGCGCGAAGCGTTCTTGCTGGTTCTTTCGACCGTCGTTGTTGCCCCTCTCTGTGAGGAAATCATGTTCCGGGGATACGTACAGCGCGCTTACGAACGGCGCAGTCCCTGGATCGGGATCGTGGTCGGCGGCATCATCTTTGCGCTGTACCACCTGCGTTTCCAGGGCGCTTTTGCCCTGGTGCCGGTCGCGTTCACCCTGGGATGTGTGGCCTGGCGCAGTGATAGCCTTTTCCCCGGCATCCTGTTGCACGCTGCCTACAACAGCATCGCGTCGGTGGTGATGATCGCCAGCAGTTTCTCCTCGGCGGCGGTGGTGAGCGGAGTGATAATGGCATTCGTTTGTATAGGGCTGTTCATGGTGCCGGTAGCTCTGGTAGCGCTATGGAGACTCTGGCGGATAACTGCTCCACCGGTCAGGATGGCGCTTCCCGGCCCGCTGGGGTGGCGAAAATGGGCATGGATGGTTCCACTCGTCGTGATGCTGGGTATCTACGGATACTCGGCCTTTGGGGAAGTCGTGGTGGGGCGGTTTCCTGAAACCCTGGCGGTGGAAAAACTGACGCTGCAACCTCCGGCTGCATGGGATATCCCCACACGCTGGTACTACAGTATCCAGGGGGGCATCAACCAAACGGTAGGCACAGCGACGTGTGAGTTGACGCCACAAGCCGATAGTATTGAACTCGCATGCCGGGTTCATCAAGATGCCTTCAAGGCCGACTTGCCTTTCGAGGTGCCGGCAGGACTCGACGTTTCTGCGCTGCTGGGCTTTTCGCTTGCGGGCGAAGCCGGCGAAAGCACGCAACATGTCGGCTGGGCCAAGACGGATCTGACATTGCAGAGTTTGACAGGCACGCGCCAGACGAATCATGCAAGGCTCACCCTCGCGCATATAACCGTCGGCGGCACACCGACGCTGCAAGTCGAGCGCGCCGGTGTGACCGAAACGGCGACACTGCCGGCCGAGATTTTGGTGGATGGAGAGTGGCCCTGGCGGCTGTCGGCACTGCCCTTCGCCATGACCTATGGGAGCACGCAACCGCTGGCCCTGGTCAGCGCTGAAGGACACATTCAGATCGTCCCGGCCTTCGTCCTCGTGACCGGCAGCGAACCGTCGTGGACGCCGGCAGGCAACTTCATCACATGGAAAGTCACCGTGACTTGCGAAATGGACGGCCAGGAAACTACGTTGACCGCCTGGTATGACGTGGAGGCGCCGCACACGTTAGTACGCTACGACAATGGCGAGGTGAGTTATTTGTTAGAGAGGATAGAGTAGATGCCATACTACCGTGAAGACGAAGCGCACGCATTGCGCGTCGCTTTTGAGAAGGAAGTGTCAACCTGGCCCAAAGTGACAACCCGACGGATGTTGGGATGTCCGGCCTACGTCGCCGACGGACGCCTGTTCGCCTTTTTGGTGACGGAAGGGGTCGTCATCACCCAGTTACGACGCAATGACATTCAAACGTTAGCCCAAGACAATTCGGTCGAACCGTTCAAAGCCGGCGAACGGGTCATTGCCCGCTGGACAAAAGTGACCGTCACCGATCCCAACACCTTAGGGCGCATTATGGCCTTCATCCGCAAGAGTTACCAGACGGCGCTGGATAGAGGATAATCGCCCGCTGCCTCACGAAACCATTCCTTCTGTGGACGAAAGGTCCATAGCTCTCATACGGCCTGCATTCACCCCGCACTCCAGACAAATTTCATCTGGACCTAAAGGCCGCCCACAACTTGCACAGTATTCCTGCTCTGCCATTTGACGTACCTGGCGGGCGCGCGTTGCATTTCTGACCAGTGAGATGAGTAAGATCAAAAACAGCACGATGAGAACAAAACCCACGACCCACCACAAAACCCCCGATAGCCAGGTCCAGACAGACCTTAAAGCCGTTCCCAGCCCTGCCCAGAGAGACCTGGCCGTAGTCGCTACAACGATGCCCAAAGGCACCGGCGTTGGAGTAGACGTGAGGAGCAGGGGGGTGGGGGTGGGGGTCTCTGTAGGTGCGGGTGTAAAAGTAGGCTGTGCTGTGGGTTTAGATAGCGCCTGTAGCTTGAAGATTGCTTCATCGCCGGCTTGCCGGCCCTCGATTTCAACATTGACCTGCACACGATGATCGGCATCAGCGGCGGACAGTCCAGATTCGTAGATCAACACATATTGCTGCTTGAGTTGATCCAATACTGTAAGAAAGCGCTCGGTTAACTGTGTAGAATCGGGCGTTTCCTGGTAATTGCCGCCTGTCATACGCGCAACCCGTTCCAAATAGCCTCGATCGATCTCATCGCCCAATGCGATCGTGAAGATCGGCACGCCGGCGCGAGCTGCTTCCTGGATAGGCGTCTCGGCGCTTGCCACAAGGCTGCCAGGCCCCTCATCGATGCCGTCGGTTAGCAGGATAACAGCACGGTTCCCAGGAGGTGACTCTTGGGCCCAGAGAACGGCTTTGTAGAGGGCATCGTAAAGCGGTGTACTGCCTTTAGCTTCCAACCCGTCGATGAGGGCGATAACGGCCTCATGATCGGCGGTGAAGGGATGTTCGCGTGCCTCATTCAACACATCAAAGTTTATGGCGTCCGCGAAGCTGATAAGGGCCACCTTATCCCTGGCGCTTAGTTGTTCGATCAACGCGCGCGCAGCAGTTTGAGCAGCTTCCAGGGGTTGTCCTTCCATGGATCCGGAAACGTCTACAACCACAACCAGCGACAGGGCAAAATTAGCGTTGGTTGCTGACATAACAGAACGAATGGGACGCGGCACAGGGGCGCGATCCTCAATGACTTCAAAAGCAGAGGCATCCAGGTTAGGAACCGGCACGCCGTTTGCATCCCTGACGCTGATGGCAAGGGTTACTTCCGGGAAAGCCTTCACATCCACTGAGTTCACCCCTACAAAAAGCGAGGTGGGCGGATGTTGTGCGTAGACGGGAATTCGCATGAAGCAGATAAGTACAACCATCAATGCCGTAGACCATCTCCACATCACACTATGCCACTTCATCGACTTCATTCCAGACTCCTTTGAAAATAGCCCTAGAGCACCCAGAGTTCACCCTATTGGCAGAGAGAATTTATTCCAACACCCGGGTCACAGCATAGACCGTGACTTCCTCATCGATGCCTTTGAAGTGCATTCCCGGAATCGGTGTAGCCTCGACCGCGTCCTTGACCAGATCGTAGGTCGCCGGGCTGATGAGTACCTCGTCTGGCTTGGCTACGGCGCAGATGCGTGCACCCAGATTGGCGGTGGAACCGATGATGGTGTAGTCGGTGCGCAGTTCGCAGCCGAATTCCCCCACGACCACTTCGCCCGTGGCAATGCCGATGCCCAACGCTGCCGCTGCGACGCCGCGCGTGGCCCAGTCTGCCATCAAGCGCCGATGCACGGTCTGCATTTCTAATCCCACGCGCACAGCCCGCAGCGCGTGGTCAGGCTGGGGCAGCGGCGCGCCGAAGAGCGCCATCACTTCATCGCCGATGTATTTGTCTAGCGTTCCCTCATAGGCGTGGATAATTTGCGTCATCCGCCCTAAATAGTCGTTGATAAATTCCACCAGTGTCTCCGGCTGGAGCTGAAGCGCCATGGGGGTCGAGCCGCGCAGATCGCCGTAGAGCACAGTCAGCACCATCCGTTCACCTTTGAGAATGTCGACGTTGGGATTCGCCAGCATACGATCCAGGACGCGCGCATCAAGAGAGCGTCCCAAGACACGCCGCAAACGGCGTTGTTCCAGGCTCTCGAAAATTGCCGTATCCATCTGGCTCACAATGGCCTTCAGCAGTCGCTGGTGGTCGCGGGTAAAGCGGCGTTGCGGTTCGCGGTTGACCGCGCCGAAGACGCCGATGATCTCGTTGCGCAGAATCAACGGGATGGTCAAAATGACACAGGGCGGCGTTTCATATTCCTCGTAAGTCAACTGCGCGCGGCGGATGGCGGTGTTGGCGGCCCGTGTCATCGTTTCATAGTAAACCACCTTTTGCAACAGGTCATCATGCGTCACCGCCCGCATTTCCAATTGTTTGCCGGTTTGATCGTATAACATCACGAAACCCATTTCAGCGTCGATCACGCGGCACAGCTCCTGCAAAACGACATCCAACATCTCATCGAAAGGCAAATACTGATCTCGAATCTGGTCAAAACGGTAAATGGTTTCCAACTCTTTGTTGCGCTGCGCAAGATCGTGGTCCACGTAGGCCTGAACAATGGCCGAATCCATCTGACTTTCCGCAATCTGCATGAGTCGGACCTCATCGGCGTCGAAAGCGGAGGCATGACGTCCCATCAGCACAGCTCCCAGCGGTTTCTCGTCCATAAAGACGGGAATAGCCGCCATACGGAATGTTTCTGGAAGCGTGGATGTTAGCGCTGGAGGCAAAATGTCTGCGGCTTTCCACAACATCACCTGGCGCTTGTGCATGGCCTCGCGGACGCATGTCTCCGTCAGCGTCTCGGCTATGGCGCGCCAGGCACGGTCGCCTTCTTGCACCACTCTCAGCTCCAGCGCGCGCGTCTCACGATCCACCACGTATACCAGGCACACATTGGCCTGGAACTGATCGCATATCACATGCGCCAGGCCGGAGAAGATGGCCGTGGGGCCGGGAGCCGTGTCCCGAATATGATCCATCGCCAAAACGATATCTAATGCCTTCTGGCTGAACGCCAGTTGTGCCTTAAGCTCTGACTCCTTCACCATACTCTGCCTCCCGCCGATGAGCGCATCCTGGAACCCATCAGGCTCATTTTACACACAATCACGGCTTAAAGCAAGTTGGATTGTAACTATTCGGTCAGCCTTGCCAGGTGGCGAATGGGACTTTGGGGAGGGTGCATAATAGGTTGCTCCTTCGGCCATCGGCGCTGACCCTCTCATCCTCCAACCCCCTTCTCCCCCGTAAGCGGGGAAGAAGGGGGCGAAAGAGGGGTGTGGCGGGCGGCGAAGCCGCCCGCCACACCCCTACAAAAATCCCCCTTCCCTGGGGGGAAGGGGGCAGGGGGGAGGGGATTATAGAAACACGAATATCTCGTCATACAAAAGTACCTGGCATACCGAAATCTACGCCAAACCTGGCAGAGGGAATACGTTGCTTCGTCAGGTTTACGAGCCTGAATAGATACAAAATAAGAAGATGCCATGGGCTGGTGCACACCATGTAAGCACGACAATGGCTATCCGACTATAAGACTATTTTCGAAGCAGGTTGCAGATGAAGGAGATAAGATTACCATGGAATCCTCTAGCGAATGAGCGTGCCTGGATTTGTACAGCAGTCGGTTCTTTCGCGTAGTGAGGTCTTGCTCAACATAACTTCACGTGAAAAGGAGTTCCACGATGATCGTCATTGGCTTGATGTCCGGCACTTCCGCCGACGGAACGGACGCCGCGCTTGTGCGTCTCGAAGGCGCACCGCCCGCGTTGATCTGGGAAGTGCTCGGTCATACCCACGTTCCTCATCCCCCAGCGCTGCGCGAGGAGATTTTCGCCTGCTTCCGCCCGGAAACCGGCAGTGTGGATCGCCTCTGTCGCCTTAACTTTGCTCTGGGACGCGCGTTTGGCGAAGCGGCGTTGCAGGCTATCGCCGACGCCGGGCTGACGCCCGCCGACATTGACCTCATCGGCAGTCACGGGCAGACACTCTGGCACATTCCACCCGGATCAACGGAAGAAACTGTAGGGCAAGCTGACCGCTTGCCCCAAACGCAAGGAGCGACATTGCAACTGGGAGAACCGGCAGTCATTGCAGAAATGACAGGTCTTCCCGTCGTCAGCAATTTCCGCGCCCGCGATATGGCTGCCGGAGGGCACGGCGCGCCGCTCGTCGCCTACGTGGACACGCTGCTGCTCACGCATCCCACCCTCACCCGCGCTGCACAAAACATCGGCGGCATTGCTAACGTCACCTATCTCAGTCCTCAGTCCCCCCTCTCTTCTTCAAGCTCTAATTCCCAATTTCCATTCGCTTTCGACACCGGCCCCGGCAATATGTTGATTGACTACGCGGCCTGTCGCGCCACGGATGGCATACTGACTTTCGACCGTGATGGCGTGTTGGCGGCGCGTGGCCGTGTGGACGAGGCGCTGCTGCGCGACTGGCTGCGCGAGCCGTATCTGCACCGACGACCGCCCAAAACCACCGGGCGTGAATTGTTCGGCGCTCAGTTCGGCGCGCGCGCGTGGGAACAGGGCATGGCGCGTGGGCTGATGCCGGAAGACATCGTTGCCACACTCACCGCTTTCACTGCCGCCTCCATCGCGCAGGCCTACCGCGACTTCCTGCCTGCCATGCCTGACGAAGTCATCGTCAGTGGCGGCGGGGCGCTCAACCCCACGCTGATGGCGCTGTTGCGTGAGCGTCTGTCCGGTATCCGCGTGGTCCCCTCCGACGACCTCGGCCTGGGCGTGGCGGCCAAAGAGGCCGTTGCCTTCGCCGTGCTCGCCTACGAAACCTGGCACGGTCGTCCCGGCAACCTTCCCGCCGTCACCGGCGCATGCCGTCCGGTCATCCTCGGCCATATCACGCCGGCGAATGGCGCATCAGCGAATCAGCCCATCCGCCGATCTTCAATCTCCAATCAACAAATTTCCGCTCACATCACTGAATCTCGCCATCCCGCTACACAGGACATCGATACCGTTTCTACGCTGGAGATGGTGCGCCTGATCAACGCGGAAGACGCGAAAGTGGCGGCGGCGGTGAAGGCGGAACTGCCCGCGGTTGCGGAGGCGATAGACCGTATCGTCGCACGGATGCGTGACGGTGGCCGGCTGATTTACATCGGGGCGGGGACGTCGGGGCGTTTGGGGGTGCTGGATGCCTCCGAGTGCCCGCCGACATTCAGCGCCGCGCCGGGGCAGGTTATCGGACTGATTGCCGGGGGCGATGCCGCGCTCACGACGGCAGTGGAAGGGGCGGAAGACAACCCGGAGGCCGGCGCGCGCGACATTGCTGTGCTCGACGTGGGCGCGCCAGACAGCGTGGTGGGTATCGCCGCCAGCGGCAGCACGCCCTATGTCTTGGGCGGTATGGCCGAGGCGCGGAGGCGCGGCGCGCTGGTCGTCAGCCTGGCGTGCAACCGCCCGGCGCCGGTCCATGAGCTGGCAGACATCGCCATTGCCCCCCTTGTCGGCCCGGAAGCGCTCACCGGTTCGACACGGCTCAAAGCCGGCACGGCGCAGAAGATGGTGCTCAACATGCTCTCCACCGGTGTGATGATCCGCCTGGGCAAAACTTACAGCAATTTGATGGTGGATGTGCAAGCTACCAACGCTAAACTCCGTCGGCGTGCGTTGCGCATTGTCGTCGAGACGGTACAGGATGCAAGAGGCAGGATGCAGACAGCAAGAAGCAGCGCATCAGTGGATCACGCATCACGCATCACGGAAGAAGAGGCCGCACGCGCTCTGGAAGTTTGCAACGGCGAGGTCAAAACGGCGATTGTGGCGCTGGTCAACGAGGTGACGCCGGAAGTGGCCCGTCGCCAACTTGAAACCGCCGGCGGCGTCGTGCGTCGGGCGCTGAACATTTAGCCACGAATCTACCCGCATTTTCACGAAGGTTCTTGACTATCTGACTACCCGACTAACGCTTATGGGGTAAAATGATTCAACTAACCGACATTCTCATCGGCATAGATGGTGGCGGCAGCAAGACGACAGCGCTCATGGCCGACCGGGACGGTGTCATTCTGGGACGCGGCGCGTCCGGGCCGTCGAACTACCTCGTCATCGGTGCGGAGGCGGCTTACGTGGCGCTTGATGCAGCGGTGGCAGCCGCCGGGGACGGACGTCCACTGCGACCGGCGGCGCTCTGCCTGGGCATGGCCGGCGCGGCGCGCCCTGCCGATCAAACCGTGATTCGCGCCTGGGCTAACACGCGCTATCCCGGCGTGCCGATCGTCATCACCCACGATGCGCGATTGGCATTGGTCGCAGGGACGCCGGAGGGGTGGGGGGTCGCCGTACTCTGCGGCACTGGCGCGATGGTCTACGGCGAAGATGCACACGGACGGGTCGCCCGCGCGGACGGCTGGGGCTATCTCCTCGGTGATGACGGCAGCGGCTATGCCATTGGGCGGGCGGCGTTGCGCGCCGTGGCCCGCGCCGCCGATGGGCGTGGCCCGCAGACTGCGCTCACGGAGGCGATTCTGCAACACTGGTTGCTGACGCGGCCACAGGATTTGATCGGTCATGTTTACAAATCCGCGCAGCGGGCGGACGTTGCCGCGCTCGCGGCGTTGGTACAGGCGGTGGCCTTGCAGGGTGACGCCGTAGCCGAGGCGATTTTGCAGGACGCCGGGCGGGAACTGGCGATCTCTGTAGAAGCTGTCGCCCGCCGCCTGGCGTTGACCGGTGCGATCCCCTGCGCGTTGACCGGCAGCGTCATCCTCAAGGGGCAGAGCGTCCGTGCAGCGTTTGTGGCGGCGACCGTCGAACGGGGGTTGATATTATCGCCTCTTACGCTGGTTCACGAGCCGGCGCGAGGGGCCATCCAGTTGGCACAAGCATTGTTGTAACGCCAAACCTGCCAGGTCTCGGAAGATCTGTCAGGTTTTTTTACAGTGAAACCAGTGCCTTGAGGCTCTCGATGAGTTCGTGCGCCTTTTCCGGCGAATCCGCCTCGGTGAACAGGCGCAGCAGCGGCTCGGTGCCGGAAAAACGCAGCAGTGCCCAGTTGTCGTTCTCCAGCAGGAACTTTGTGCCGTCCATCTCCGAAATGCTGACCACGGGATATGGGCCAAGATGCACTGGCGTGACCAGATGCTCCTGCGCCAGCGTCTTGATCCGCCGGGGGATGACGATGCGCATTTCCGGCGTTGCCACCATGCTGTCTTCCGCAGCATAAAGCCGCCCGGTGATGGCGTAGACTTGCTGCAACAGTGACGAGATCTTCTTACCGGTGCGCGCCAGCATTTCCACAATGAGCGCCGCCGCGAAGATGCCGTCTTTCCCCAGAATGTGTCCGCGAATCGTCAGCCCGCCGCTCGATTCACCGCCCAACAGCGCATTGTGCTCGACCATCGATGCGGAAATGTGTTTGAACCCCACCGGCACCTCGTAGCATGATTCGCCGAAATGCGCCGCCAGCCGATCCAGTAAATGCGTCGTTGCCAGATTGCGCACCACACCGCCCCGTTCACCGCGCACGGCGTGCAGATACCAGTAGAGCAGGAGCAGAATGTCGTTGACGGTGACGTACTCACCCTGCTCATCTACGATGGCGATACGGTCGGCGTCTCCGTCGGTCGCCAGCCCCAGATCGTAGCCCTCGTTGCGCACGTGAGTGACCAACATGCGCAGCGCGTCCAGATTCGGCGCGGGCGAGCGTCCACCAAAGAGCGGATCATGTCGCTCGTTGATGAAGGTCACGCGGCAACGCCCTTCGGTGAGGATGATACCCATTGTCAACTGTCCCACACCGTACATCGGATCTACGATGACCTTCAGGCCGGCCTCGCGGATCGCGTTCAGGTCAATCAGGGCTTCGACGGCATCCACATATTCGTTGGTGAAATCCCGCCGTTTGACGGTCCCCGCTTCCAGCCCCAGGTCGAGGTCGATCTTCACCACGTCTTCCAGGCGCAAAGTATTCGCCTCAGTTTCGATCTGGCGCGTCTCATCATCCGGCGGCAACGAACCATCGGCGCGAAAAACTTTAAGGCCATTCCATTCCGGAGGATTGTGACTGGCGGTGAAGCCCAGGCCATACGCGGCGTTGACCCGCGCCGTGGCGTAGGTGATGAGCGGCGTCGGCGCCGCCTCGCGCAGCAACGTGACGGCGATATTGTTGCCGGCGAAGACTTCCGCCGCCGCCGCTGCGGCGCGGTCGGAGAGGAAACGTCGGTCATAGCCGATCAGCACGCCGCGCTTCTCCTGACCGCGGCGGGTGATTTCGTTCGCCAGCGCCTGAGAGAGACGGCGCACATTGTGCAGCGTGAACCCCTCACCGATGATTGCCCGCCAGCCGCCGGTGCCGAACGCGATCAGGTTTTGTTCTTCGGTGCGGCGCGGGCGATAGAGACGCTTTTGCAAGATGAAGGTCGCCTGATCGAGGTCTTCGCGGTTGTTGATGCCCAACACTTCGTCCTGGTCGTAAATCTGGTAGCTCTCCACGCGCATCCCGGCGTGGATCAGGCGATGCGCACAGTCGGTGAGGCGGTATTCGCCATCGACCGGTGAAGGGGGGAGCGTTTGCAAGGCGGGAAAGAGCGCCCGCGTCTGGGCGACGTAAGCGCCCACGTTCAACTCGCGGATCTCGCGCACTTCGGGCGAAGCGTCCGTCTCTTCGATGATGTCCATGATGCGTCCGGCAGCGTCACGGATGATGCGCCCATAGGGCAAGGGACGATCCACCACAGCCGAAAGCAAGGTCAAATGTGCCTGTTTGAGGCGATGGCGGTTGAGCAGCCCGCGGATCGAGTTGAGCCGAAAGAGCGGCGTGTCGCCGTAGAGGATGAGCAGATCGCCGTCAAAATCTTTGAGGAAGGGTGCCAGTTGTAAAACGGCGTGGCCCGTGCCACATGGCTCTTTTTGGACGACGTAGTGATATGGACATGACGCTTCCACACCCCACAAACTCATCTGCGCCTCGTCTTGTGGCCGGTTGACGACGATGTAGAGGTCTTCGGGCGCCACCAGTTGCAACGCGTTGTGGATTACGTAAGCGGCGATTTTGCGGTCGCCCAGCGTTTGCAGCACGATCGGCACCCCATCAGCGGTGATCGACTGCCGCCCCGCCGCCAGGATCACCGCTTTGAGCGGTCGCGCCAAGGGGCTGTCCTTTGTGACCATGCGTCCTTCCTTCAAGAATACAAGAATAGTCACATAAAGCGGAAATTTGCGTCAGTCCTAAAAACTACCAGTTCGTGTACGATCCGTCCCGCCGGTGCAGATGCGGTGCTTCCCAGAATTTGAACGCTTCATGCGCCAGGTATTCTTCGTTACATTCGATGCCCAGGCCAGGCGTGTTCGGTACCGGGAACCAACTGCCTTCCAACTTATGCTGCACGGGAAAGACATTTTCGTCAGGATATTCCTGCGCTTCGGTGGGCGAGACGCGGACTTCCAGCCAGGCGAAGTTCGTCACTGCCGCTGCCAGATGGACTGTCGCTGCGGTGCACACCGGACCGAGCGGGTTGTGTGGCATCAAATCGATGTAGTGCGCCTCGGCCCACCCGGCGACTTTCTTCGCTTCGGTCAAACCGCCAACGTTGCAGACATCGACGCGGGCAAAGTTGGTGATGCCGCGTTCAATGTAGGGAAGGAACTGCCATTTGCTGGCGAATTCCTCACCGATGGCAAAGGGAATATCCACCATCTTCCGCAGTGCCTCATAAGCCTCCGGCGACTCATCACGGATCGGCTCCTCGATGAAGTCCAGCGTGCCCGACGGCATCCGTTGACAAAACGAGGCCGCTTCGGCCACGCTCAAGCGATGGTGGTAATCGATCCCTAACACCGGGCCTTTGCCGACGCTATCGCGCACTTTGATGAACCATTCGGCGGTCGGGCCAATGGACTCACGCGGTTCGAACAGGCGCGGGTCGTTTCCCTCGCCGGGCGCCGCTCCCATGCGGATCACGTTCCACCCCTGGCTCAACAGCAGATTCACATTCTCGAGCAGATGTTCACACGTTTGACCGCCGGTCGTTGCAAAACAGGGCACATAATCGCGCTGTTTGCCGCCGAGTAGCTGGTAAACGGGCACGTTAAGCGCTTTGCCGACAATATCGTGCAGTGCAATGTCAATGGCAGAGATAGCGCCGGTGAGAATACGCCCACCCTCGAAGTATTGGCTACGATACATCCGCTGCCACAGGGCGTCTATGCGCAGCGGATCCTCGCCGATCAGGAACTCGCGGTAATGCTTCACTGCGCCTGCAACTGCCAGTTCGCGGCCCGAAACGCCGGCCTCGCCCCAACCGTAAATGCCCTCGTCAGTTTCCACCTTGACGAGCATCTGATTGCGGTGTCCGACCCAAACAGGATAAGGTTTAACATCTGTGATTTTCATACCCGTGCACTCCTTTTTGTCGTCGTCCGTTAATGTCGCTTCTTTCCCAGCATGAGTCCACCGCCTAATCCCACGAGCAAGGCCACGCCGATGCCACCCACGAAGCCCCATGACGACGCGTGGCTGGTGGCCTGTGGCGTTGAGGTCGGGGACAACAAGGCCGTCGCGGTCGGCGTAACTATCAGGTTGGGCGTTGGCGATGGAAGCGCCGTGGCCGTGGGAGGAACAGCGGTCGGCGTGGGTGGTAACGCTGTCGGCGTCGGCGGTAGAGGGGTTGGTGTTGGGAGCGGCGGCAACAGTGTTGCCGTGGCTGTCGGCACAGAGATCACCAGTTCCTGCCCAACCAGGATTTTGTTAGCGTCGGTCAGACCGTTCAACTGGAGCAGAGTCTCCGCAGGAACCTGGTATTTTTTGGCAATACTGCTCAGCGTGTCGCCGGCCTGCACCACGTGGACGATGGCCCCATCCGGGCGCGGGGTTGCTGTCGTCGCGGGTGTTGCTGTTGGAGCAGGCGTCGAGGTGGGCAGAGAAGGGTCGCGGGTCGCCGTCGGCGCCGGGGTAGCGGTGGCCGGAACTTCGTTCAAGGCGATGAGAACGGCGTCATCAACGTAAACGTCATTGTGCATGCGGAAAATCCCTTCTGTCCAGTCGGCATGAGAGTAAGTGAAGACGGTGACCGTACTGTTCCGCGCGACGGCTTCTACCTCGTAGTACGTCCAGACATCAAAGGCTTCTATTTCCGGCGACCAGACGACGTTGGGCGACCAGGGATCGGTTCCACCGGTGGGATCAATGCCCACTCTGGGGTGCATTTTGGAGGGGTTGTTCGATTTATCTCCCGTCGGACAGATGTTCCACTCCTTCGCCGCCATGCAGCTCCAGAACTGCATATAGGCAGAGAAACGCAGGGGCGTTCCCGGTGTAATTCCGCTGACCTGCTGATAAAACCCGGCTTCATGCTGCCCGGCGAAAGAGAAATACTTGGCCGCAAACCAGCCGCTGTGCACGCGGTTGGGATACTCGGTCGCTTTGACATCGCGGAACTCCGGTCGCCGCCAATACTCAGGGGCTTGCGCCGTCGCCGGAACATTATCCACGTAGTAAGCGCGCCAGCCGGGGCAGACTTGCACTTCCTGGATGCCGTCTTGGAGCGGCCACGAGCGGATGCCCCAATCAAAGTACTCGAAATCCCCATTCACCAGAAGATTGGTGCTCCCTTGCTGCGCATGGACACCGGAAACAAGAGCCAAGCTAGATAAGATGATCCCCATAACCCACAAAACGCGCTGAAATCTCCCCTGTCGCCGAAACATAGCAAAAACTATTGCAACCTGCCTTTCTATACAAAATTTTTTCATCAATGACCCGAACTTCACTTATCCGTCCCCTTCATGACATGGACGGCCAATAAAAAGTGACGCTCCAGACTTTCTGCCCATAGGGCAGGCATGGAACCTGTAGCCGCTGGGGGTGTTGGACTTAGACCAACGAATTGCTTGTGGCGAAATCAACCAGTTCGTCGACGTAGGCAAAAGCCAGCCCTACCACCGTATCCGCCCCGCCGTAATAGATGGCGAGCCGCCCGGTGTCTGCGTCGCACAGCGCCGCGCACGGGAAGACGACATTTGGCACGTCGCCCACGCACTCGTAGAGCTGCTGCGGGGAGAGAATGTAGTGACGACTGCGGGCGATAACTCTCCACGGTTGATCGAGATCGAGCAGCGCCACCCCCGCGCTGTAGACAAAACCGTTGCACGACGTCAGCACACCGTGGTAAATCATCAGCCAGCCCGCGGAGGTCTCGATGGGAATCGGCCCGGCGCCGACTTTTGTACTTTGCCAGCCGTCTGCCGTCCCGAAAACGTAGCGGTGATTGCCCCAATAGTGCATGTCGGGACTTTCGCTGTAGAAAATGTCGCCGAAGGGCGTATGGCCGTTGTCACTGGGACGGCTTAACATAGCGTAGTGACCCTTGATCCGGCGTGGGAAAAGCACGCCATTGCGGTTGAAGGGCAGGAAGGCATTCTCCAACTGATAGAATGTCTCGAAGTCGTAGGTGTAGGCCAGGCCGATAGTCGGACCGTGAAACCAGTTGCACCACGAAACGTAATAGCGGTCTTCGATCCACACCACACGCGGATCGTAGCCATAAACCCAGCGGTTCACTTCCGCACAAGCGCAGTCGGCATTGTTGCAGGCGAAGTGAATGCGCTCGGGGTTCAGCTTCCACGTCACGCCATCCCGACTGTGCCCGACATGCAGTTGCATATTCCGCGAGGTATCGTCGCAACGGAAGACGCCGGCGAACGCACCTTTATACGCCACAACGGCGCTGTTGAAGATGCTGTTCGAGGCAGGCAGCAGGTCGCGGGGGATGATGGGATTGCGCACCGAGCGCCACACCACCCCGTGGGAGTCCGCCGGTCTTGCTTCCCACGGAATGTTCGGCAGAGATTCGCCAACGATTTTGACAGCCATGAGAACTCCTTTCACTCGAAAACAAGTTTGTGATGGTCGAAGAATCCATCCGCTAGCATACCCGAATCTGAGAATTTGGCAATTCGTGCCTATCGCTGAGCACGCTGAGGACGCAGAGAAATAGCATCCATCTCCGCATCATAGGACTTACGCCAATTTCCGTGTGTAGTGACGGCCTTAGCCGTTCTTAGCTCCTAAGAGACGCCTGAAGGCGTCACTACAAATCCTCCGCCGCTTGATTCGAGCCAGGCTGGCGTAAGTCCTGATCATCCTGACGAGTACAGAATTTGGCAATTCGCTGTATCTCTCCAGCCTTCGCCGTCTTGACGCTAGAACAATCGTTCGTATAATAGGAATAGGAGTTGGCGATGGATACCTTACAGAAGTTACAGCTTTTGGGACCGGCGGCGGCTTATGAACCGGCAGAGGAAGTCAGCCCGTTAGGGGAAAAGGCGTCTGGGTTGCCAACGCCCGGCGAACTTGCCGAGTGCATCTCCCACGCGACCTTGCCGGGGGGCAGGCGCGTGCCGATGCTCAAAACCCTCGTCTCTTCTGCCTGCGAGCGTGACTGCCACTATTGTCCCTTCCGCGCCGGACGGGATTTCCGCCGCGCCACCTTCACCCCCGACGAGCTGGCGAATTTCACCATGCAAATTTACCGGCAGGGCCTCGTCCAGGGAGTCTTTCTCAGTTCGGCGATTCTGGGTGGCGGCCCGCGCACGCAGGATCGCATCATTGCCACGGCGGAGATCCTGCGCCGCAAGTACCACTTTCCGGGATACCTTCACCTCAAGGTGATGCCCGGGGCCGAGCGCGACCAGATCGTCGCCACGATGCAGTATGCAGATCGAGTCTCGCTCAACCTCGAAGCGCCCAATGCCCGTCGTCTGGCGGACCTCGCGCCACATAAGCAATTCGCGGACGAATTGCTGCAACGTCTGCGCTGGATTCACGAGCTGCGCCAGGCCCTTCCCGCGCGCAAGCCCAGCCTCACCACGCAGTTCGTCGTCGGCGCCGTGGGCGAATCGGATGTGGAGATTCTGATGACATCGGCTTACCTCTATCGAGACTTGGGACTGGCGCGAACGTATTTCAGCGGCTTCGATCCCGTTTCCGACACGCCGTTGGAACACAATCCACCGATCCGGTTGCACCGCGAGCAACGCTTGTATCAAGCCTCGTTCCTCCTGCGCGATTACGGTTTCGACGTGGAGGAACTGCCTTTTAGACCCGACGGCAATCTTCCCCTGTATGAGGATCCCAAAATAGCCTGGGCCAACCTCCATTTGAGTCAGGCCCCTATCGAGTTGAACACCGCCGAGCGCGAGCTGCTGCTGCGTATTCCGGGCATCGGCCCGACGAGCGCCGAGCGGATTCTTCGCGCCCGTCGTCAGGGGACCCTACGCTTCCTCAGCGACTTGGGCAAACTCGGCATCGCTACGCAACGCGCTGCGCCGTACATCCTGTTGGATGGACGTCGATCCCCGCGCCAGCTTACCTTCTGGACAGGCTAATCCTTGCTTTGTGGGTATCTATTCAGGCTCGTAAACCTGACGAAGCCACTTATTCCCTATGCCAGGTTTGGCGTAGACTTTGGTAGGCCAGGTGCTTCTGTATGACAAGATAGGCGTGTTTCTATCAGCCCATCCCCCCTGCCCCCCTTCCCTCCAGGAAGGGGGATTTTGGGTGGGGGTGTGGCGGGCGGCTTCGCCGCCCGCCACACCCCCCTTTTGCCCCCTTCTTCCCCGCTTGCGGGGGAGAAGGGGGTTGGGGGATGAGAGGGTCAGCACCTGCCGAAGGGGTAACCTATTATGTGCCCTCCCCAAAGTCCCGTTCGCCACC
>Ga0208940_1000745_pt1 | contig 38468 bp, 43 predicted proteins | sample AD_JPNNA6_MetaG_FD_184445 | JGI IMG/M metagenome (GOLD analysis project Ga0208940, IMG submission 184445) | Active sludge microbial communities of municipal wastewater-treating anaerobic digesters from Japan - AD_JPNNA6_MetaG (SPAdes) (version 2) | ecosystem: Engineered > Bioreactor > Anaerobic... | reverse complement strand
CCGCGAGGGCTGAGGCGTGGCGACGGGGCGGGGGAGAGCCTGACGGCCACCCCCGCCCCGCAGCCATGAGAGCAAGGAGGAAGCAGCTATGCGGCACCACACCGAGGAGACCCGAGCATGACCGTTTACGCCGTCGCCCTGTCCAAAGGCGGGAGCACCAAGACCACCACCGCCGCCGAGCTCGTCGCAGCCCTCGCCCGGCGCGGCCGGCGCGTGCTGGCGATCGACCTCGACCAGCAGGGCAACCTCACGACCAGGCTCGGAGTCACCGACGACACCGAGGTGTCAGCCGTAGCCGCCGACGTACTCACCGCCGAAGCCACCGCGCCCGAGGCCGCCATCGACGCCCCCAGCGTGCCCGGTGCGAGCGTGCTCGCCGGAACCCACGACCTGGCCAGCCTCGACCACCGGCCCGAGGTGATCACCGCGCTGCGCGACCACCTGCCCGAAGTGGCGGGGGAGTGGGACGACGTGGTGATCGACACCCCGCCGGCCCTCGGCCTGGTCACCCTGGCAGCCCTGGCGGCCGCCGACGTCGTGGTGGCGGCCGTGGCGTGCGAGACCGAGGCCTACGACCAGCTCGACCGGCTCGTGGAGGTGATCGCCCAGCGGATCGCCCCGAGGATGAAGCCCGGCCAGCGGGTGCACTGGATCGTGCCCACCCGCTACGACTCCCGCCGCCTGCTCGACCGCGACGTGGTGGACATGCTGACCGAGCAGCACCCCGGCCGCGTCACCGCCCCCGTGCGCGAGGCCGTCGCGGCCCGCGACGCCTACACGTCGGGGATGCCCGTCTCAGTGTTCGCGCCCGGCTCAGGGATCGCGGCCGACTACGCCGCCGCCCTGGCACCGATCATCGGGACGCCCGAGCCGGTCGGCACCAGCACCGAGCAGCACGCCAACGCCTGACCACATCGACCAACCAGACCAAGGAGACCAACGCCATGCCGCAGAAGCGCCGCACGCTAGGCGATCGCAACCGCGCCTCGATCGCCCTCGACCCGACCCCGGAACTCGAGCCCTCGGCCGAGCCGCGCAGCTCGGCACAGCCCATCCCGGCCGCGACGCCCGTCAAGGCCCCTCAGAAGCCCCGCACAGCGCCGAGCACGGGCAGCACGCCCCGCACGCCCGCACCGGCCCGTAAGACCGCCACGGCGGCCGCCAGCGACACCGCCAGGCTCGGCATCTACCTCACCCCCGAGGAGTTCGACGACGCAAAGGCCGGCTATCTGGCCGCGTGGAGCAACGGGGGAGAGGCCGACACGTTCGGTAAGTGGATCGCGGCCGCGATCGAGGCCTACGCAGCCCGCACACCCAAGCAGCGAGCAGCTGCACCGGCCAGGGGCCGCGCCGAGGAGCGCACCGGGTCCACCAGGTCGTTTGCCATCCCCAGCGACACCGTGGGACGGATGCGGGCCGCGATCACCGCCGACCAGAAGGCCGGACGGTGGCCCTCGGACAGCGCATGGTGCGGCGAGGCCATCGCGGCCGCCGTCGACCAGGCCCGAGAGCAGAACGGCGGAACGCTCCCCACCCCGCCGCCGCGCCTGCCCAACCGGCTCGTGCGCTAACCCATGTCAGACCACGCTGACAGCATTGACCAACTCGACACGGCAGACAGGACACACACACCATGACCGAGCAGCAGCAGAGCCCCGGCCTCGACCCGGCCGAGGCCTACGCCACCGAGTACCGCCGACTGTGGGATGCCACCGTGGCCACCCTCACCGCCGCCGTGCAGCTCGACCACCCGCAGCACGGAGCGGTCGACTTCTCCGACTTCCTCGCCTCAGCGTTGGGAGCCGTGGCCGCCAACGTCGGAAGCGTCGGGCGGATCACGGCCGGACGGTCCGGCTCGTGGGAGTCAGCCGCGCTCGGGCAGCTCGTCGGCGGGACCGTGGGCTATGACGCCGACGCGGTGGAGCTGGCACCACGGCGCACCGTCCCGGTGCTCGTGCCGCTCAACGTCGCGCAGCTCGTCACCGAGGCCTACCAAGACGCCCAGGCCGAGAGCCGCGAGGCGATGCTGCCGCACGTCGACGACGCCGCCCAGGTGATCTACCAGGCGGGGGAGCAGTGGCGGGCAGAGCACCCGGCCCCGGCCGAGGATGCGCCCGAGGCGGAGTGGGAGACCTACTCAGCGGCTGAGGACGCCCAGATCGAGCAGGAGCAGGCCGACGAGGACGTGCTGCGCGCCCGGTACTTCGCCACGTTCGAGGCCTACGCCGAGGCCTTCACCGCTGCCGTGCTCGACGAGGCCCGCGCCATCGAGGGACTGTCGGTGCCGGTCGAGGTTCAGGTGCAGACCGATCCCGAGGCGGGGTGGTGGGGCACCACGGACACCACGAACCCCGTCGACGACGAGTACCAGAGTGACCCGCTCGCCTGGCGGTTGTGGTCGGCAGCTCGTGACCGGGTGCCCGTTCCGAGCGTGCTCGTCGAGATCCCGGCCGAGGCCGAGGAGTGAGCATGTCCAGCATCGACGTGATCGCCTACGCGCTCACCATCGCGGCCCTGGCCGCGCTGGCCCTGCTCGGGCTCAGGGTGTGGCGGCAGACCCCGGAGCGGGTCACCACGCGAGGCCTGGCGGGCACCGCGGCCTTGACGGCCGTCAGCGCCCTGCTCGCGGGCTACCTGCTCACGATGGCCCAGCCGTTCCCCGTGCACGTCGGGCTCATCATCTACGCCCGCGTGAGCGTCCTAGCCGCCGTGGCCCTGGCCGGGCTGGCGATCGCCCAGGCCACCAGGTCGACGAGGCGGGCCGACTCGTGATCTGCGACCCGTGCCGAGAGCCCCACGACGCGGCCGACTGCATCGACACCCAGGCAGGCCGCGAGTACCCCTGACGGCACTGCGCCTGTCAGCACAAGCCCCGGACCAGCGACCCGAAGGAGAGCAACCGTGAGTGATGTTCGTCTGTCCGTGACGCAGCTCGACCCGCAGCAGTTGGGCAGGCCGGGCACGATCCTGCTCGACGTGATCGAGGATGACGCCACCGTGGCCGAACGCGCGATCGCCTGGGCCACCGTGCGCGGCTATGACCGGCTCGTCCCGGCCCTGCAGAGCATCCTCGGCGGCCCGGCACCCGAGAGCGGGTTCGCCGCAGTGATCAACAAGCCACATTCGCTGCTCGTGTTCGCCACCTGGCCGTGGTGCCCCACGCCTCACGCCGTCGAGGGCGCGCCGAGCACGGAGTGGCCCGACCGGTAACGACCGATTACGGGCGGCCATCGTCGAGGACGTCGACGACCCGCGTGTGACTTCGTCTGCTGAATGGCGGGGTTCTTCGGTCGCTTCGTGGCGGGGTCAGGTGACACCGATGACCAGGGTGCTCTGTGCGGCTTCGATGACGTCGTTGGTGATGGTGTCGAGTTCGTTGATCTTCAGGACCCGCTGGATCTGGGGGAAGAGGCGTTCGAGGAGCCGGAAGTTGCCGCGGGTGATCCGTGCGATGGCTGCGATGGCTTGGGCGTCGGTGAAGTCGTCGGGGTCGAGGGTCTTGCCGAGGGATCGCCAGTGTCGCTCGAGGACGAACAGCAGTTCGTCTTGTCCCAGGGGCCGGTACTGGTGGGCGAAGCCGACTCGGCTGTAGAACTGGGGGTAGTGGCTGAACTGCTTCTCCAGGCCGGGCATGCCGATCAGGATCAGGGCGATGTCGTCGCGGTCGTAGCGATCGCGCAGCAGTTCCAGAGCGGCGGGACGCAGTCGTTCGGCCTCGTCGACGATGATCAGCTCCACGTAGTTCCTGCCGTGTCGCCATCCCCAGGCCTCGGGAGTGGCCGTGCCGGGAGGTACGAGGTGCTGCTCGATGCACATGTTGGTGCGGGTGATGGCTTGGGTCAGCTCGTCCTTCAGGGTCCGCGGGGTGGTCAGCACGCTGGGGGTGTAGAGCACGGTGCGGCTCCGGTTCAAGGCGGCGTAGATCTTGGCGTCGTTGTCGGAGCGCGGCCCCCAGTAGGTCAGCAGGTCATGAGCCTTCTCGTAGTGTGCGTAGCGGCGCGCGGAGAGTGTCTTTCCTACGCCGGCTGATCCGAAGCACAAACCGATGGTGTGCCCGCGGCGCACGGCGTCGGCGAACTCGGTGAAGCGGCGGTGCTCCTTGGTGACGATGAAGCGCTGGCTCACCTGAGGTCCTCCTTGTAGATCTTCAACGCCGACCTCGGCGCCGGAGCCGGTGCTTCGGTGATCCGTGGCGTCTCGGTAGGTGCGGCCACGAGGGCGATGCGTTCGTTGATGCCGGCTCGCAGCGCCCGGCGGCGGGCGTTGCGCGCGGCCTGGATCTCCTTGAGGCTGACCTTCTGGTCGTGGTGCTCTTGGTTGACGGCCTTGCAGACGAATTCGTCGTGATCGAAGACGCGGATCTCGGTGATGTCGCGGGGGTCGTAGCGGATCACGACCGAGCGTCCGACGTAGCCGGCCAGAGTTGGCGAGACGTAGCGCAGGCCCTGGAAGCGGATGCCATCGCGGCGCACGACGCGGGTCTTGGCGACGGTCAACAGCAGTCTGTCGAGGTCTTCCAGGGTCTCGGGCATTCGGGGCAGCCAGCCATCGGCGATCCACGCGCTGCGCGGGGAGGTTCCGAGCTCGCTGTGCGTGCGGTCGTTGTAGGTGGCCACGAACGCCTCCAGGGCGCTATCGAGGGCGGCCAGGGACAGTTTCGGTGTCGGCCAGGGGTGCCCTTCGGTGATGTGTCCGGGCAGGGTGGCGAGTAGCTCGGTGTTGATGGTGCCGAAGAACCGCTCGATCTTGCCCCGTCCCTGGGGTCGGGCGACGGTGGAGTGGATCAGTCGGATGTGGAGGTCGACGGCGGTGTGGGCGAGCTGGTCACTGGTGAAGTCGCTGCCGTGGTCGACGTAGAGCACGTCGGGCAGGCCGCACATCGGCCAGGCCGGGTCGGTCTTGTGCCAGATCGCTTGGCGCAGCGCCAGGGCGGTGTTCATCGCCGACGGTGCGCCCAGGAAGACTGTGTAGCCGCAGACCGCCCGGGAGCAGTCGTCGAGGATCGTTGTCAGCCATGGCCGTGCGGGCTTGCCGTCGGTGCCCACCACCAGGATGTCGAGCATGGTGTGATCGGATTGCCACATCGCGTTGGGCAGCTCTGCTTGCCGGCGTAGCACCAGCTCGTGCTTGTCGCGGTAGGACGCTGCGCCCTCCAGGGCGAGGGTGACCATGCCGGGATCCAGGGTCCGCACGATGTCCCACACCACCGAGTAGGAGGGGACCGGCCACCTCCGGGCGGCGCAGATGCCCGTGACTTTGCGATGGATCGTGGCGATGGCCGGCCGCGGCTTGCTCAGTGCCAGGCCCTCGATCAGGTCGACGAGGTCGGGCGGAAGGCGGCGGGAGCCGGCGTCCGCCCGTGAGGCTGTCTCCAGTCCGGCGTAGCCGTCGGCGCGGTAGCGGGCGTGCCAGCGCTCCAGGGTCCGCAGCCCTACATCGGTCTCGCGAGCTAAGCGCGCGAGGGGCACCTGGTCCTCGACGTGGAGCCTGAGGATTCGCCACCGCGCTCGAGCGTCCACCGACGCACCTACTGCAAGGCGTTCTCGCGCCCGCGCTCGGCGCGCTGAAGGGCGCGGTAGACCGTGGAGCGGCCCACGCTGAACAGCTCGGCCAGCTCGCCCACGGTGTGCTCGTCGGCAGCATGTAGCTGGACGAGGTGAGCTTCTTGCCGGGGGGTGAGTTTCGGTGACTTCCCGCGCAGCCGGCCCTTGGCCTTGGCGACCTTCATCCCCTCGCGGGTGCGGGCACGGATGAGGTCGGCTTCGAACTCGGCGACCATCGCCAGCACGTTGAACAACAGTTTCCCCATCGGGTCGGTCGGGTCGTACACCGATCCGGCGATGCTCAGCTTCACTTCCCGCGCCGCGAGGTCGTCGGCGATCTGGTGGGCATCACGGACTGAACGCGCCAGCCGATCGAGCTTGGTGACCACGAACGTATCGCCGTCCCGACAGGCAGCCAGCGCCTGCCGCAGGCCCTCACGGTCGGCGTTGCGGCCCGTGAGCCCGTGATCGACGTAGATGCGCTTGGGATCGACGCCGAACGCCGCGAGTCCGTCACGCTGCGCGGTCAGGTCCTGCTCGTCGGTGGAGACTCGGGCATAGCCGACCTTCAAGGGGGACATGCTCCCCAGTGTGTCATATAGCCTCCCTTCACCGGACAGTTCACCGGACGGGTCTTACGGGACAGCCCGCCAGGCGTGCCGTCGTTCCTCTCGATAAGTAGCGGTGGTGTCCGGTGAGGGTTCGGCCTGCGGGACGGTTCGCGCCTCCCGACGTCGACTGGCACGCAGACCCGTTGCGGACTAACCCCCGTCGCACTGTTCGTTCGGGAACGCGTCGTCGACTTCCTGCTGTCCCAGGTCGAGACGAGGCCACGTCGCAAGGTCGGCGAGCATCTGCCGGTCGTGAGTTGCGACGACTACCGCGCAGGAGGTTGTTGTCAGCGCCTGAGTGAGCTCGTCGACGAGGGAGATCGAGAGGTGGTTCGTCGGTTCGTCCAGCATCAGCAGGTCGGGCTTCGCGGCCAGGCACATCGCCAGGTGCAGACGGCGCTGCTGGCCTTGGGACATCCGGCCGACCGCGACACGCTGCGTCGCCGCGTCCAGTAGCCCGAGGGCGGACAGGGACGGGGGTTGCCCCGGCGTTCCGTGTGCCTGGAAGCGGTCCGTGTGCGCTCGGTAGGTCTCGTAGGCGGTAATGTCCGGGTTCCATCTGGGCGCCTCCTGCGACAGCAGCGCCACTCGGTTTCCGTGGTGCACGCGGAGCTGTCCATGTGTCGGCTCGACCTGACCAGCCAGTACGGCGAGGAGAGTGGACTTGCCGGCGCCGTTCGGTCCGGTGAGCAGCAGCCGGCCGCCGCTCGTCAGCGACACGTCGACCGGGGATTCGAGTCGACCGTCGACGACCAGCCCATGGCCGTCGAGGACTGGGCGATTGGCCCGGATGGGCCGATCTGGCCAGGACAAGTGCCGCGGGGGCTCGGGCACGGTGATGCGGTGGCGTTCGAGATCCTCCACCCTGCGGTTGAAGGCCTGCACCACCCCGGCGGTGCGGGTGGCTCGCTGGTGCTTGCCCGTCCCCTTGTCCGGGCGCCAACCGGTGCGGAGACGGCCGCGTGCGTCCTCCGCGGCCTGCTGGAGCTCGGCGCGCTCGGTCTGCTGGGCTACGTGCTCCTGCTCCCAGCGCTCGCGCTCCCGGCGCCGGCCCTCGGCCCAGCCGTCGTACCCGCCGGAGTACTCGCGGGGAAGACCGTCGCGGCTTGGGTCCAGGTCGAGGAAGGTCGTGGCGACCTCGCGCAGAAGTGCCCTGTCGTGACTGACCACGGCCAGTCCGCCGGGGTGTTCGCGGAGTCGTCGGGTCAGGAAGGCAAGCGCCTCGGCGTCCAGGTGGTTGGTCGGCTCGTCCAACAGCAGCAGGTCCGTGCTCGAGCCGAGCACGACGGCCAGACGCACTCGATAGCGCTGCCCCACCGAGAGTGTGGCCAGTCGCCGACTCCGGTCGGTGCAGGCGCCCAGCCCGTCGAGAGCGACGTCGATACGTCGTTCGGCGTCCCACGCGTCGAGGACCGTGGCGACCTCGAGGGCCTGCGCATAGGCGTCCTCGGCTCCAGCCTCGCCGGCGGCCAGCGCCTCGGTCGCGGCGTCCAGTCGGTCAAGAGCGGTTAGGGAGTCGCCGACGGCATCCTTGAGCAAGTCCCCGACGGTGCGATCGTTGTCGACGTCGAGGGTCTGCCCGACGAGGGCCAGGGTGCCGATGCGCGTCACCGCGCCCCCGTCCGGCGAGAGATCGCCGGCCAGGACGCGCAACAGAGTCGTCTTGCCGCGGCCGTTCTCGCCGACCACGGCCAACCGTGAGCCGTTCGAGACCGTCACGTCGACGCCGGCCAGGACAGAGCGCTCACCAAGGGACACAGCGATACCCTCGGCGCGCACGTGGGCAGCGGTACCCGCAGGCAATCCGCGAGTTACCCAGGCAGGAGCGTCGGAGGAAAGGGAAGAAGGGTCAGTGCGAAGCATGCGTGTTCTCTCAGCTCGTCAGGGAGCCGGGCAGCACGCGTAGCCGCCCGGCATAGGCCAGGACGGCGGACGAGAAACTCAGTCGGGTTCGGCCGCCGTCAGCGGACGAACCAGGGCTTCGCACAGAAACTCATGGTGCGGACTCTACGAGCGGCAGGCGACGTGTTGCCAACCGATTACTCGACGCTGTTGTGATCCACCCAGGCACCGCCGTACAGAACTTCGTACGGCGACGGTCGGAGGACTTGTCGACTGGATCGCCGCAAACGGATCCCCTTACGCGACACCGCGCTGGCTCCCATCCAGCCGCGCGCAGGTGCCGTTTACGCGCAGCAGCTCGTTGGCATGTCGCTGCGGAAGAGGCCGGCGCAGATGCGCAGCGCCTCGCTCATGGTCAGGTAGGGCGCCCAGGTGTCGGCGAGGTCGTCGACGGTGAGCCCGAACTTGATCGCGTAGGTCGCCGCGAGCATCACGTCGCCGGCACCGTCGAGAGCGGCGTGGACCCCGAGAATCTTGCGGGTGTGGGCGTCGATGACGAGCTTGAGGGCTCCGCGGGTGTCGCGGTTGGCCAGCGATCTGGGGATGTCGTGGGCGTCGAGGACGCGGGAGTCGCACTCGTGCCCGGCGGCCACTGCCTGCTGCTCGGTGACCCCGGCGGAGGCGAGCTGCGGGGTCGTGAACGTCACCGCTGGCAGGCCGCGGTAGTCGACGGTGGTGGGCTGTCCAAGGGCTCCGGCAGCTGCGGCGTGCCCGGTCTGTGCAGCGACGTAGACGTACTGCGGGGCACCGGAGACGTCACCGGCGGCGAAGATTCGCGGGTTGCTCGTGCGCTGGTGCGCATCGACGGTGATGAACCCTCGGTCGGCGGTCTGCACGCCAGCGGCGCTCAGCCCTAGGTCGTCGGTGTTCGCGTGCCGCCCGGTGGCCACCAGCAGGCGGTGGCCCGTCACCTGCGCACCGCGCTCGGTCCGGACCAGTACCCCCTCGGGGGTCGGCTCGACCGCCACCGCACGTTCCTCGACGACGGTGATGCCCTCGTCGGCGAACACGGTTCGCAGCACGTCCGCGACCTCTGGCTCTACGTGCGGTGCGAGCCGGCCGACGAGGGTTACGGCGACGCCCAGCTGGGCCCAGAGCTGGGCCTGCTCAAGCCCGACGTACCCACCACCAAGGACCACCATCGAGGAGGGGATTTCCTGCAGCTCCATCGCCGTGGTGCTCGTCAGCGGGTCGATCGTCTCCATGCCTGGCAGGTCCGGGATGTGCGGGACCGAGCCTGTCGCGACGACGTACGCCGTGCCGGTGACATGCTCGCCGTCGACCTCGAGCGTCTGCTCGTCGACGAACCGGGCGTGGCCGTACATGACCGGGAAGCCGTGCGCCTCGGCGACGTCGGTGTACTTCGCCTGACGTAGCCGGTCGATCAGCTCCTGCTTCTGCGTCATCAGCGCCGCCAGGTCGACGCCCCCCGCGCCGGTCGGGACGCCGGGGAACGGGTTGACGAGCGCCCGATGACGGCGCCCCGCGGCCGCGAGGAGGTTCTTGCTCGGGATGCACCCCACGTTCAGGCAGGTGCCACCCAGGACTCCGTGCTCGACCAGTAAGACTGACTTCCCGCGTGACCTGGCCTCGATCCCGGCGGCCATCGCCGCGCCCCCGCTACCGATGACGATCAGGTCCCACGTGTCCTTGATGCCCATCGACGGACCGTAAACGTTCCACCGCACGGCAAGGTCAAGCCGTAGCCTGCGACCATGCGAATCGGGGAGCTGGCGGAGCGCGCTGGTGTGACGACGAAGACCTTGAGGTTCTACGAGCAGGCGCAAGTCCTACCGCGGCCGGCCAGGACGGCGTCGGGCTATCGCGACTACGACGAGACCTCGATCGCCCGGCTCCGCTTCGTGCGAGCCGCTCAGGCAGCGGGTCTGAGCCTTGCCGAGATCCGCACCGTCATCACGGTCCGCGAAGACCAAGGGCCGCCGTGCGGACACGTCACCGCGCTGCTCGACCGACACGCCGCCGCCCTGGACGAGCGCATCGCAGAGCTCGAGGCGACGCGCGAGGAGGTCCGCCGGCTCCGAGACCGCGCAGCGACCCTGAACCCGGCCACCTGCTCTCAGGACGGCGTCTGCCACGTCATCCCCACTGACTGACAGGCGGCCGCGGGCTTAGAGTCGGTGCTGGCGCAGAGGGCGCCACCGGGCCCGCGGACAGGACTGAGTCCACCTCCACAGCACCACGACGAACCAGACCCGTCGACGATCTCCTCTGCCTGGCAGCGCGGGCCGCCAGCTCCAAGGAGACGTCATGCCCTTTCTGCCAGCGCGCGCCGACCTCGAGCAGCTTCGGCGCCAAGCCAAGGACCTTCTACGGAAGGCCGAACGCGGCGATCCCGCGGCCGCCACTCGGATCCGTTCCGTATCCGAGCAGCTCGCCCTGAGCTCGGCGCAGCTCGCCGTGGCCCGTGAGCACGGGTTTCCCAGCTGGACCCGGCTCAAGCTCGAGGTCGAGCGACGAGCCGTCCTGGACGGCGGCGACGCCGCCCGGCTGGCAGACCTCCTCGCGGCGCACCCCGAGCTGGCCGTCCAGAGGATGTCCGGGTGGTGTGACCACCTGCACGGGGCCAGTCCCCTGGGCTACGTGGCGATGATGCGCTTCGACACCACGCGCGACGCCTGGCGGGACGTGCCCGGCACCGCTGCTCTTGCCCGCGTCCTGCTGGACGCCGGTGCACCGGTCGAAGGCGATCCCTTGGACGCCGAGACGCCTTTGACGACCGCCGCCAGCTACGGCGACGCGGAGGTCGCGCGTGTCCTCGTCGAGGCTGGAGCGGACCTGGACGCCACCGCATCGCCCACCGCCGGTGGCGTCCCAGGAGGCACCGCCCTTCGACACGCCGTCGTCTTCGGCATGACCGACGTCGTCGACGTCCTGCTCGCCGCCGGAGCGAGCGACCTGGTCCAGGCCGCGGCTGCTGGCGACGTGACCGGCGCCCTGACCCTGGGGACCTCTGAAGTGGACCGGGTCGCGGCCCTGCGGACCGCGGCGGCACACGGCCGGCTGAACGTGATCGATCAGCTGATCGCGGCGGGCACACCCGTAGATGGCGTCGACCGGGACGGATCCACCGCCCTGCACGAGGCGGCGTTCTCCGGCCGAGCCGACAGCGTCACCCGCGTGCTTCATCACGGCGCGGACCCCACGCGCCGCGACACGAGGTTCGGCAGCACGCCCCTGGGGTGGTGCCAGCACCAGCGCGCCGAGATCGGTCCCGGGAAGGGACACGACGCGGTCGAAGATGTCCTGCGTCCCATCACTCCCGGCGCCATCTGAGCTGTGCCGCCACGCTGCGGCGGCAGAACCCCGCCATATAGCGCTAAAAGTCACAGACCCGCGATCGCGCGGGGGACGTCTCGACCGGAACCGGGGACCGAAACCGTTTCGGCTCTAAACTGAGGTTGACCGTTTTCGGTCGGCCGGACGAAGGGAGGTGCACGCGATGAGCGTCACCAACAGCAAGACCACGATCACCGAGGCCGAGGCTGCGCGCCGTCGACGAGCCGTCGACAAGGCGCGGCACAGCTCGGAGATGGAAGGCGGCCGATCGAGCGAGGCGCACCGCGCCGCCCAGGAGGCCTACGTGCGCGGCGAGATTGAGATTGACCAGCTGATCGAGCTGTCCAAGCGCAGCTGATGCCCGAGCGAACCCTGTACCTGGCGGCTGACCCGATCCAGGCCTACCTCACCGTGCGGGATCGGCACATCGAGCCGTGGGCTGGCACCGACGAGGTGCAGCTGCTCGCCCTGCGCGGCGCGTGCCCTGGCGGCACAGCGGTCGGCATCGTCGTCGACGAGCGCGACTTACGCGAGGTCCGGCCCGGCACGTATGCCGTTGACCGGGACACGGCCGAGCAGGGCATCACCCGCGCCTATCAGCCGTGGCACGTCGACGTCGAGCGCGACGAGGGCGAACGGTGGAAGGGCTACCTCGATCCGACGTACAGCCTGACGTTGCGGAACCTGCTCGACGAGCAGACCCCGATGCAGTTGCGCGCGGCCGAGGATGACCGGGTGGAGGCCCGGATGATCCAGCTCGACGCCGACCCGTTGCCGGTGACGCTTGACCTTGACCACCTTCGCGCGATCCACGGTCATCTGTTTCAGGACGTCTACCCGTGGGCGGGGGAGACCCGCACAGTCGACATGCTCAGGCCCGGCGGGCCGTGGTTCACCCCGTGGGCCGAGATTGAGCCGTCTTTCGCGCAGCTGGCGCAGCGCATCGAGGCGCAGCAAGGGTTGCGCGGGCTCGACCCGACGACGTTCGCGGAGCGGGCCGCCGAGGTCTACAACGACGTGAACACCATCCACGCCTTCCGGGAGGGCAACGGCCGCTCACAGCGAGTCTGGATGGACGACCTGGCACGCGGGGCCGGGTACGAGCTGGACTGGACCAAGGTCACGGGTCTGACCAACAACCTCGCGTCACAGAGCGCCCGCGAGGGTGACCTTGCCCCGCTGCACGATGTGTTCCGGCAGATCACCTCGCCCCTTCCCGAGCAGGCACCGCAGGCGGCCCCGGCCACGTCGTCGACGTCGGCCGCTGACCTTGCTCGACGAGCGTTCGGCACGCCCGCGACGGACGCGACGAAGGGCACCACCTCGACGCCCGAGGCAGGCCCACGGCGGCCGCCGCCGGGACGGATGAGCGACCGCGCCCCAGGGATCGGAGACTGACCGGTGAGCCAGGTCATCGGGTACGCGCGGGTGAGCACCCACGAGCAGGACACCGCCGCCCAGGAGAGCGCCCTACGGGCCGCCGGAGCGGTGAAGGTGTTCGTCGACCACGCTGCCTCGTCGAGGCGCGCAGACCGGCCGCAGTGGCTCGCCTGCCTGGACTACCTACGTGCTGGGGACACGTTGGTTGTGTGGCGGCTTGACCGGCTCGCTGGCACGCAGACGTTGGCGATCGAGACCATCAACGATCTGCACGAGCGTGGGGTGCAGATCAAGAGCCTGACGGAGCCGGATATCGACACCACGACCCCGATGGGCCGCGCCCTGTTTGGCATTGTCGCGGTGTTCGCGCAGTTGCGCGTCGACACCATCCGCGAGAACACCAGGGCCGGTCTGGCGCGCGCCCGCGCCGAGGGCCGGGTCGGTGGTCGACCTACGGTGATGACACCGACGCGGGTGCGGGCGGCGGTGCAGATGCGTCAGGACGGGCAGAGCCTTGACGCGATCGCTGAGACGTTGGGGGTGGGGCGTTCGTCGGTCTCGCGTGCGCTCGACCGTCTGGACGCTGAGGCGTCGGAGTCGGCTCGGGTGGACACCGCTGCCAGGTCGTGAGCGTCACCGCTGAGCCGTGCAGCTCGTCCAGGTGTTGGGGCCAGGCCATTCCTTCCCCCTGACCCGATAAAGGCCAAAAAAACGACGGCGCTCGGCCTGTCAACCCGGAGGGCTCGAAGGAGCAAAGTTTCGGCGCGAAATAAGCGACGAAGGAGCGCGTGCCGAAAGTTTGCGGGGGAGAGGCCCACGCAGTGGGCTTGACAGGGTGAGCGCCGTCGTAACGATCGAGGCCGAGGGTCAGGTGGAAGATTTGTTCGCCGCGTCAGCGGCCGCCGGTTGCGACGTGTTCGCGGGTTCAGTGGCCGTGGCCTTGCGCGGGGTTGAGCGTCGCCGGACGCGCTGCTTCTTCTCGGGCTCGTCGAGGCCGAGCTTGCGCAGCTCGTCAGCGGACCAGCCATCAGACAGCGCGGCCCGGTAGGCCTTGACGTCCTCGGCTTCGGCGGCCGCGATCTGCTCGCGCAGGTCGTCGAGAGACTGCCGTGCGGTGACCAGTGCGCGCACCGAGTTGATCCGGTTGTCCAGTAGCGCGCGTGCCTTCGATTCGGTGGTTTGTGCGTCCAGTGTTGATGCCATGCACCTAGCGTACCGGGATCACCGTTGGCGGGTGGGATTGGCCGCTTGCGCGGCCAGGCCGTCGCGCTGCTCGGCCAACCATTCGGAGTCCCGGACGGAGCAAGCTATACGATCCGGTGCCCGGATCGGCTTGTTCGGCTACACTGGCGGTAGCCGTTTCCCGCATTGGGCGGGGGCGCTGCGCTGGGCAGGAGGTGACACGCCGTGTCGGATGAGGCCGAAGGCCGTGCGCCCGGGCGCACCACGGCGCGTCGACGCCGAGTCGAGGGAGGTCGTCATCACCGGCATGTCGTGCGGGTGACCCCGGAGGAGGAGGCGCAGCTGCTCGCCCTCGCGCTGCGCTACCGGGTGAGCGTGCCCAAGCTGCTCGTCGACTCGGCCCTGGCGGGCGGCACCGAGGCGGCCGCCGAGAACGCCAGCGTCCGTCAGGCCTTGATCACCGAACTGTTCGGGCTGCACCGGCTGCTCGCCAATGTCGCCAACAACGTGAACCAGATGACCAAGGCCCTGCACGGCACTGGAGAACTGCCGCCACAGACGGGTGAGGTGCTGGCTGCCGCACGGCGGGCGGCCGAGCGGATCGACGACGTGATCGACGGGCTGACGCCATGATCCCGAACGTCGTGCGCGGGGATCGGATGGGCGGGCTGATGGTCTACCTGGCCGGTCCCGGTCGCAGCAACGAGCACACCGAGCCGCACCTGATCGCGGGCGATTCCGCGATGATGGCCTGGCACGACGACAACGAGCTGAGCCGCGATGACGCGCTGGTGATCGCGCGTCACCTGGACCGGCCCAAGCGCGCCCACGACGTCGAGGTCAAGGGCGGGCATGTGTGGCACTGCTCGCTGTCGCTGCGCGCCGAGGACGGCCAGCTCACCGATCAGGCCTGGGCGGATATCGCCAACGACTTCATCGAGGAGATGGGCTTCGATAACGCCGGGGGAACGAAGGCTGCTGCACGATGGGTCGCGGTCCGGCACGGCCTGTCGAGCAACGGGAATGACCACGTGCACCTGGTGGTCAACCTTGTGCGCGAGGACGGAACGAAGGCGAGCATCCACAACGACCACGTGCGCGCCCAGAAGGCTTGCCGGACGTTGGAAGCCAAGTACGAAGCCAAGTACGGGTTGCAGCGGTTGGAGAGCACCGAGCGGGACCGGGCGAGCCGAGGCTACGACCCGGCCGAGCGCGAGGCCGACGCTCGTCGACGGGCACGCGGCAAGTTCGAGGGGGCACGCCGGGCAGGGACCGAGAAGCGCACCTGGTGGGGGCTGGACAAGGCCGAGCGTGCGCAGCTCGTCGACGCGCAGCGCCGGGACGATCAGCCCCGGTGGGCGCTGGCCCGCACCGTCCGGGCGTGCGCCACGGCGGCCAGTGATGAGGCCGAGTTCGTGCGCCGGATGCGACGTCAGGGCGTGCTCGTGCGCGCGCGCTACGCCGAGGGCACCCAGGACGTCATCACCGGCTACAGCGTGGCCGCCAAGCCCGAGCCGGGCGAGCGGCCGATCTGGTACGGCGGTGGCCACCTGGCGCGCGACCTGACCCTGCCACGGCTGCGCGAGGAGTGGCCGGACACGGCCGAGGGCGCGATGAGCGCGGCCGCCGAGTGGACGGCCGCCAAGCGCGGCCGCCGACCGGTGTCACCGGGCGCGGAGATGCGCGAGCCCGACCCGGCGTTGTGGCGCGAGGTCGGCGCGGACTTGGAGCGGCTGCGCGAGCAGCTGCGCTCGGTCCCGATCGAGGACCGGGACACCTGGGCACGAGTGGCACGGCAGACCAGTGGCGCGTTCGCGGCATGGTCGGCACGGGTCGAGGAGACACCGGGACCGCTGGCCGCGACGTCGGATGCGTTGGCCCGCACGGCCGAGCTGCGACGTCGCCCGGTGCGGCCGCAGCGGGCACCGAAGGCCTCAGCGTCGGGGGCAGCGTTGCTGCTCATCTCAGCGGCCAAGGGTGGCCGTGGAGCGGTCGCCCAAGCGGTCATGCTGCGCCAGCTGGCGAACCTCGCCAAGGCGGTCTACGACATGCACCGGGCCGATCAGGACGCCCGCCGCGCTGCGCAGATCGAGCGGGCGATCCGCACCGATCTGGCGAAGGTGTCGGCGCGGCTGCCCGACCCCGGCCCGGCCGGAGACAGCAAGGGTGCCGAGGCCGTGCGCGCGGCGAGGGCCGCGCAGGCCACCGGCCCGCAGCGCACGCCGGGATCACCGGTGCCGAACCGGATCGAGCCGAACCGGACACGCACCCCGGCGGCAGCCAGCACGCGAGGTCACGGCACCAGCCGAGACCAGGGAATCGACCGGTAACAGGAAGGAGAGGTGACGATGAGTACGCAGGACAGCGACGGCATCGACGAGGCCCTACAGGGGGTGACGCACGTCGCCATGACGGCGGCCGCCCGGATGGGCGAGCAGCTGGCGCGGATGCGCGAGCAGCAGGCCCGTGAGGCCCAGGCACGCAGTGAACAGGCGGCCCGAGAACAGGCCGCCCGGATGACCGCCGAGCGGGACGCGGCTCGGTCCTCCCTGGCACCGGTCCATCGGCCGGAGTGGTGGGACACCGCCCAGGCCGAGGACGTCACCAAGGCCTACACCACGGCGAAGGCGTGGAGCGAGGTCGACCCGGAAGCGGTGCGAGCTGAGCAGCGGATCGTCGAGGAGGTGCGCGCCCGGTTCGGCGTCGACGTCACCCGTGACGGTGAGCCGGCCAACGTGGCCGAGGCGATCGAGCGGGCCGAGCGGGCCCGCGCTGACGCGAACCAGGAGCGGGGCGGAGCCCGCGACGATCGGGCCGAGGCGGTCGGTTTGATGGCGGCCGCGAACGCGACCGACCGTGCGGCCGAGGCCGACGTGCGCGCCGCCGAGGCGGCAGCGGATGACCCCGAGCTGGCGGACCTGATCGACCCGCAGCAGCGCGACCCCGAGGCCGACGTCGACGAGGCCCGCGCGGCCGCCGAGACCACGCACGGGCGAGCGTCGGAGATGCGCGAGGACGCCGGGCACTCCTACGACAGCGCAGAGCGACGCGAGGCGATGGCGCAGGGGTTCGACCACATCGAGAACCGCGCGGCCGTCGACGCGCGGGTGCGCTCGGACGTCGCGCAGGGCCGCCCAGCGACCGAGGCGACCAAGGGCGCACCGGGGAAGGCACCCAAGGCCCGCAAGAACCGCAGCGGGCCGCAGACGGCCCGGACGGTGCAGCGCACCGGCCAGAGCCGGTAGCAGCACCTCGATGTCAGGCCAACCCAGCGCGTCCCCGACACTTGACAACAACCCTGAGACAGGATTGCGACCATGAAGCTCGTACCGCCCCTCGGCCCGCCGATCCCAACCGATCCGGCCAGGGCTCTCTCGCTGCTAACCGACGAGGGAGTCACATGGGGCGACTCTTCGCTATGGCTCCCGGCGTTGCCTGAGGGCAGCGTTGACCTCTTTTTCATGTCTCCGCCCTACGCCGATCAGCGGGCGTACAGCCGCATCCACCCCGATAGGTACGTCGAGTGGTTCCTGCCCTTCGCTAGGGCCATGTACGAAGCAACTGCCGAAACAGGGTCGCTCGTCATCAACATCAAGAACCGGGTGGCCAAAGACGGGCCCTTGAAGGGCCAGCGACACCCATACGTCTTCCAGCTCGTGATCGCCTTGCAGAACATGGGGTGGCGGTGGATCGAGGAGTACGTCTGGCACAAACCCAACGCGATCCCCGGCAAGTTCGGGCCCAGGACCAAGGACTCGTTCGAGCACGTCTTCCACTTCGCGCGCGGCGCGAAGCCGTACTTCGACCTCAGCGCGATTCGAGTGCCCTACAAGACCAGCCCCGAAGAGGTGGCTCGACGCAAGCAGGACACCAACGGCCGCCGATCAACTGAGGCAGGGTTCGGGCGTAACCGAGTTTCGACGTACGCCCACGGCGGTGCCGACCCCGGCAACGTGATCCCAGTCAGCCAGACCTACAACCAGCACAAGGGAGTCGCCCACACAGCCCCCATGCCGGAGGGACTGGCGGAGTTCTTCATCAAGGCGTTGACACCCAGAGACGGACTTGTGATCGACCCATTCGCGGGCAGCGGCACCACCGCCGTAGCAGCTCGACGACTCGGGCGTCGCGTTGGCGGCGTGGAACTGCACGAGGAGTACGCCATCGCCGCGCGTGAACGCCTCGCAGCCAGCGCCGAGACCAAGGCCGGATAGGGCCGCAACGTGACCATCGAGAGCACCGTCACGGCGATCGTCAGTGCAAAATCCTGGGACCAGCGAGTCGCGCAGATGCGGCTCGTCGCCCAAAAGCACGGGACCGCCGACCACCCGAAGATCTACGCTGCCGTGGCCCGAGAAGCCTATGTCCCGCACCTCGCGCCGGACTTCGCCTACGTGCACTCGATGGACTTCTACGAACTGTCCACCTTCCAGGTTGGCTACCGTGCCGCCCGCGCGTCGACCGCCGATTTCACCAACATCACAGAGACCAGCCTCGCGCAGGCCCTACTTGCCGAGCCCCGCACCTTGCTCACCTTCCGCACCATCCTCGGCCTGCTCAAGAACGAACTCGCCAGCGCGACCAAGTTGGTGGTTGCTACGGCCTCCGCTAAAGCGGTCTCGGCCGGAGTCATCGACGGTATGGAACGCAACGGCACCACTCCCACGGAGGCGAACGCGAATGTGCTCGCCCGCACGATTCTGGGAGCGATGGACGGGACCCTGTTCGGTGACCCACCGGGCGACCTCCGAAGCAAGCAGGAGAAGTACGACACCCGGCAGGGATGGACCTCAGTGCAGGACCTGGCGCGCAGCGGAGTGCCCTATGACGCGTTCCTGCACCAACGGCACTACGGCGGAGCCTTCCGCCAGCTCCTCGACGCCACGTCGACGAGGCGAGGTGATTTGCTGGAGGACGCCGTGGCCGAGCTGTTCACCGCCAACGGCATTCCATACATCCGAACTGGCTCACACAACCAAGCCGAGATTGCGGAGCGATTCGAGATTCATGTCGCCCCGGCCCCTGACTTCGTGGTCTACGACCAGTCGGACACGCTACGCGCCATGCTGGAATGCAAACTCGTAAACGACGGCGGCACCGCGAGGGACAAAGCGCTCCGCTTTGAGCGGCTACGCGCCGAATCGATCCGCCTTGGCGGCGTCCCCCTCCTCGGAGTCCTTGCAGGCCTGGGGTGGACACGGGTAAACGACACCCTTGGCCCGGTCGTCAGAGACACCGATGGCCGGGTATTCACCCTCTCCAACCTCGACGAGATGCTGACCGTCTCGCCCTTCCCGCTCCTCACCGGTACCGCTGCGGCTAGTTCGTGACGTCGCGCACGTCGGGGAACAGGTCTGGTGGCGGCGGCTCGTAGGGCAGCGGCTCGTCAGGTCCAGCGGTGTCCTTGGACAGCGCCCACGGGCCGGTCGGGCTCATCAGCACGCCCAGGTGATGGTCGGCGTGGTCACGCAGCCACACCGACGTCCCGGTGGAGGCGTCCATGCGCAGGTGCTCCCAGGCCCGCCACATGGCTTCCAGCCGGGTGATCGCCTCGGCCGACTCCCACCAGCGCGCCGACCAGCGGTAGTCGGCGCGACCTTCCTCACCGACGTTGCGGCGGAAGATCGGGCAGACGAACTCGCGCACGAACTCGTCGACGGACCCGTAGTAGAGCACCGGAGCGTCCTCGGCCGAGGCCTCGGCCTCAGCTGGCGGGTTCAGCTCGGCCTCGGCGGCCGACGTCGCGGCCTCCCGCAGCGCGTCGAGCCGATCCGGGGTCAGGACGGCCGCTACGGCCTCGGTGACGATCGGGGCGACTTCCTTCTGCACCTGGCGGTGAATCTCGGCGGTGACCGTCGCAGCGACCAGGCTGCCTGCGATCGAGGCGACGTCGAGGCCGTCGAGCGCGGCCGCGACCTTACGCCCGACGTCGGGCGGGACGACCGGCTCGTCTGGCTCCTCGTCGACGTCGGCCACGGGCGCGTTGCCCAGGTCGTAGACCGGAGCGTCGTCGTCCCACTCGCCCAGGCCGCTCATGAGGACACCGGCTCGGTCCAGGCCGCCAACGACTGCTGCACGACGTCGAGCTCCCGCTCGGCTTCACCGATCGTCGCCGCCGCGCTCGGGTCGTGAGCGGCGATCGAGGCCCGCACCGATTCGGCGTGCGGGCCGGTCATCCACGGTTGGGTCGTGATGAGCGTCGGCCGAGCACCGGAGGCGAGCACCACGGCGCGGCCCTTGGGCATGGCTTGGAGGTCGGCCACGTCGAGGATGCGTTCGCGGGTCAGCTGCTCGTTGACGCTGCGCTGCCCGCGTCCGGTCGACACGCTCGTGACGCGCTTGTCGTAGTCCCCGATCAGCGCGGAGAGCATTTCCAGGAACTCGCGCTCCTTGACGCCGCCGCCGTACACGGCGACGTTGCTGGCGGACCAGAGCTTCTTCATGCCGGACTCGCCCCACACGTCGACGCCCTGAGACCAGGACTGCAAGATCGTCATGAGCACGATCCCGCGCGAGCCATAGTGCGAGTACAGGTTCGGCAGCTCGCGCCACCGGCAGACGTTGGCGGCCTCGTCGAGGACGCCGAGCATCGGACGAGGGAGACGGCCACCGGGTGAGGCGGCCGCCAGTTCCTCGGCGGCCTCGACGACCGCCACGGTGAGCGCGGTCACCAGCGGCCCGGCGGTGCCCCGGCCCTCCTTGGAGAGGCTGTAGAGCGTGCCGCCCTCGCGCACGAAGGTCTCGGGGGAGAACTGGCGGCGGTGATCGCCAGCCGACAGCGGGGTCACCCAGCGGGCGACCTGCCGGTTGGTCAGGCAGGAGGCCATCTGCTGCGCGGTGCCGTAGACGCCACCGCGCTGCTTCTCGGGGGCGAAGATCACGCCCGCCACCTGGTCGGCGGTCAGCTCGTACCCGCCACGCTCCAAGATGCCCACGGCCTCCTTGTCGGTGGGGCGGGTGAGCCAGCGGTAGACGTCGGTGATCGGCCGCCCGTCGAGAGCGGCCGCCAGGAGCAGACCGGCGAGCAGGTCTTGCGCTGAGGGGTCGAAGAACGCATCGGTGCGCGCACCGGGATCACGCGAGCCCGAGGCGAAGTGCTCGGCCATCTTGGCCGCGCGTACTTCGTCGGTGACGTAGGACAGCGGGTTCCACCACCACTCGGTCGGTTCCTCGCGGGCCACCGACTGAGGATCGAACACCCACACCGGCCCCGCTGCCTCGCGCGGGTCACGGGTGGCATCGAGCACGTCGCGCTTGTTGCTGGTGACCAGGACCGCACCGGGTGCGTCGAGGATCGCCGGGACGGCGCGGCTGGTGGTCTTGCCGGTGCGCGGCCCCCAAATGTCGATGTGCATGTCCTCCCACGACCCGTACAGCGCCGTCGACGAGCCGACCGTGCGCCCGATCGGCACCCCGGAGGAGCCCTGCACCCCGAGGCGCTGCGCGGTGGCCGAGACGGACTTGTGCGTCAGCGTCTCGACGTCGCGGCCACGGCCCATGTAGCGGGCCGCGTGGTCGACGCGGGAGGAGCGGGAACGTCGACGAGCCGCGACCCGCCACCCGAGGCCACCGAGGACCAGGAGCACGAGCAGGACCGCGACGGCGATCACCGTCGAGGCCATCGGCCAGGCCACGTCGCCCTTGATGACCCCGAAGAGGGTCTGCCACGGGTCGGCCGGGATCGGTTCGAGCCCGGCGATCTGGTGGCCGAACTTCGCGGCCGCGTAGACCGTGACCAGGGCGACCATCACCAGGCCGAGCACCACGAACAGGGCGATCGTCTCGCCCGTGACGCGGCCCGGTTGCGGACGTCGGTTGTTCGTGGTGGCCACCGGTCAGCCTTCCTCGGGTGCGGATGCCGGGGACTGCACCCGGCTCTGGGTGTGCCACAGCTTGTTCGTGTCGTTGATCGTGCGCTCGGCCTCGGTCAGGTGCACCTCAACCGGGATGCCCGGCCGACCGCCGACCTTGACCAAGAACTTGCCTCGGCCGGGAGGTGCGGCCTCGCGGCCGGTGTGCGGGTCCCAGGCGGGCGGGTCCTGCCAGCCGATGAGCATCGACTGCTCGGCCCGGCTGAACGGGATCGCGGACGTCAGTAGGGGCATCTCGGCGGCGGGCAGACCACCGCAGATGACCATGCCGGACCGCTCGACGAAGCCCTTGGCCTTCATGCGGTCCTGCTCACTCGACAGCGACAGCAGGTCGCTCATCGTGTGGCTGATCATGGCCATGCCGACGCCGCGCTGCCGGTTGAGTCGGGTCAGGGCGTCCACCCGGTCGACCATGCCCCGCCCGGCGCGCAGTGCCCGCCACAGCTCGTCCATGATCACGAAGTAGTGCCGCCGGGGCTCCAAACCCGCGTCCGCGAGAGCGTTCGCCACGTTGACCGTGCCGAACCCGGCCGACCAGCACGCGAGCAGCGTCGCGGCTTGCAGCTCCATCTCGGAGTCGTCGATGCCGCTCACGTCGAAGACGACGGGCTTGTCCCGGCGCATCGGGTTCGAGGTCTGGCGGGAGAAGGTCTCCCCGAGGCGGCCGCCGGTCGTCAGACCAATCAGCGAGGCCTCAAGGTTCTCGGTGATATCCCGGTAGCGCGCATCGTCCCCCCGGTCGAGGGCGACGATCCGCAGCTCCTCGGGGGCCTCCCGCACGACGTTGAGAAGGTCGGAAAGCACCGGCACCCCGTCGTGCTTGTCGTCGAGGATGCGCAGCGCCCGGTCGAGAATCGTCTCCTCGCGGTCGGTCGGCTGCTGTGAGCGCAAGATCGTGATGAGCGCCGACACCATCGTCAGGCGGCGGCCGTGGGCATCGGCCAGGACCGCAGCTCGTGCCGAGCCGGTGAGCCGCTGCGCGGCCTCGGTCGCCTCGCCAGGGTCGAGCACGTTCAGGTAGCCCCGCCCACGGCCGAGGCTGATCACCTGACCGCCGAGGGCCTCCACCATGTCGACGTAATCGGGCTTCAAGTCGCCCAACACCAACGGCATCACGCCGTACCCGGCCAGGCCGGTGGCCATCCGGCGGATGCCGGTCGACTTCCCCAGACCCGGCTTGCCGAGCACGAACACGGACGGGTTGGCGATCAGGTTCGCGCGCTGGAACCAGCTGATCGGGTCGCAGCACAGCGTCGCGCCGGAGGTGATGTGACGGCCGAACGGCACCCCGACCATCGGCGTGCCCGAGCCGACGATCCACGGCCACAGCCCGCAGACCTGCACGGTGGTGCCCCGGTACTCGTCCGGGGCGTCGACCAGGACGTCCTCACCCCGGCCGCGTCCCAGCCAGCCGCGCGGGCCGGGCCGGGTCGGAACGATCGCGGGTGCGGCCTTGCGCTTGCCGCCACGGCGGAAGCGGCGGCCCTTGGCCCGCTCGATGGTCTCCTCGTCGACGAGCTGCGAAGGGTCAACGGTGGTGCTCACAGTCGCTCCCTCATGGCGGCGGGCACCTTCAGGTGCTTGGGCAGGATCAGGCCGAGCGGCAAAGCGGCCGCGAACGCGGACGCTTGCGCGCCGTACACCGGCCGCAGCCGGAGCCGGGCCGTGGCGGCCAGGTTGTCGACAGCGGCCTTGGCCTCGGCCAGCCGGTCGGCGTCGAGCACCGTCGCGGTGACCAACATGCCGAAGTTGACCAGGCCCGCGCCGGAAGCCTCCTCCGAGGCCGTCGCGGCCGCCGAGCGGGTGGCCAGCACCGCACGCGCAGACGGTCGGCTCGTCGACGTGGCCACGAACTGCGCCGACCGCAGATCGGACTCGACGATCGCCGCGGCCTTCGCGGCGTCGATCGGGCGGTACAGCAGCGTGACCCGCTTGCGGGCCACCTCCCGGTGCGGGGCGAGCAGCCGCGCCAGCACCGAGGACTGCACCGAGCCACGCGGCGCGGTGGTCATCGACCAGGTAACGCTATAGGCGTCATCGTGGCGGTAGCCCTCCCAATCGGCCTCAGCTGCAACCGGTCCGACGTCGGACCAGTCGAGGGCGGTGTCCTCGCCCTCGCTGTGCGCCTGGTCGACCAGGGACGCGATGCCGGGGTTGTAGGCGACGCGGATCACCTCGCACACCTCGGCCGCGCTGAGCGGGCGGGCTGCACCGGCTCCCGTCGCGGACAGGCTGCCGGTCAGGCCCGGCAGGCGGGCCGCGAGGTCGCGGCCCATCTCGACGTCGGTGCGCTTCTTGCCCGTGGCCGCGCTGACTGAGGAGAACGTCAGCGTGACGTAGGCCTTGATGACGCTGGACCCGGCCGGGTACAGCTCGACGACCTCGTTGAGCATCGCCTTGGCGAACGCGGGAGCGTTCGGGTCGAGGTTGTTGGCCACCTCCCGGCGCAGCCGGTGGCCGGTGTCCGGGGCGGTCTCGACCGTCACCGCGCAGGCCTCCAAGCCGGGCTCGTCGCCCAGGTTCGCCAGCCAGTGACCCCAGTCGGCCACCCACACGTCGACCTGATCGGGGTCGACCAGGCTCGCGCCGTCCGGCTCGGTGGCGATCACGGCCGTGTAGGTGCGCGTGGTCGGGGCGTAGATGAGCGCGAACTGGCGGCCGTAGGAGTCGGTGTGCTCGCTGAGGCGCAGCTGCGCGGCGATGCCGGGCAACTGGTGGGTGCCCCACAGCGCGAACCCGAGCGGGCCGGAGCGGTACAGGTGCGCGCCCTTGCGGGTGGCAGTGCCCCACGACATGCGGGCCAGGCCACGGTCGAGCAGGCTCTTGCCGTGCCGGTCGCGGGTCAGGATCGTGCCGAGCACCACGGCCAGGACGGCGAAGGTGATCAGGCCCCGAAGGAGGCCGCCCGCCATCGTCACCAGGACGGAGACGATCAAGCCACCGAGCATGATGCCGGTGCCCAGCGAGCCGAGACCGAACAGCCCCGAGGACGTCGGCTTGCGCCAGTTCCCGTAGGTTCGGGGTCCGGCGATGGGGGTGCTACCTGCTGCCATTGGGTCCTCCTGAGCTGTCCTCGGCGGCCGACTGGACAGCACCAGTCGCCGCCTTCACGGTTCCGGTCACGGCCTGCACGCCGACACCGACAGCGGCACCGACCGGCCCAGCGGCCGCACCAGCGGCGGCCGCGCCTCCTCCTGCTGCTGCACCGCCAGCGGCGGCACCACCACCTGCGCCCGCGCCAGCGGCGCCGGTCCCACCGGCCGCGCCGGTCGAGCCTGCGCCCGTGGCACCGGCCGGGCCACTGGCCCCGGTCGAGCCGGTTCCAGGGCCGCCCGAGGGGCCGGAGCCGCCCTGACCACCGGAGGGACCGGCCGAGTTCGTCGAGCCGGACGGCGGGGACGAGCTGCTGCCCCCGTCGTCGCTGCCCCCGCCGCCCCCATGACCGCCGAGCAATCGGCCGGCGGCCACCGCGCCCGAGGGCAGCATCGCGGCACCGGCCACGGCCGCCATCGCCATGCCCGAGCCGGAGGCGATCGAGGAGACGGCCGGGACGATCAGACTCATCAGCGCCGGAAGGGCCACCAGCGCCACGGCCATGAGCGTCAGGCCCACGATCACGCTGATCAGGCCCGAGCCGTCGTCCTTGAAGATCGAGGTGCCCGAGAGCTTGAACGCCGTGGCGTACACGATGGCCGCAGCAGGCTTGTAGAGGATGAAGGCGAGCAGCCACCCGACCGTCTTGCGGAACATGTTCCGCCCGGTCTCGGTGTTCGTAGCGGCCGCCGACACCGGCAGCACCCCGGCCAGCACCACCAGCATCCCGGCCCGCACGATCATCAAGAGAATCTGGATGACCGAGCCGATGATCGCCAGCAGGCCCAAGACGATGATCAGGATCGCCCCGAGCCCGCCGGTCGTCGGGTTCGTGGTCAGCGCCAGCAGGGCGGCCATGTTGCCGCCGAAGCACGTCCCGTTGGTGTCGGCAATGTCGCAGCCGAGCGAGCCGTTGAGGAGCCACACGCTGAACGAGTCACCGGCCGCGACCAGGAGCGAGACGGCCGTGAGGCCAGCGCCGCTGACCACGACGAGGGTCAGAAGCGACTTCACCAGGTCTTTGCCGGGCTCGGCGCGCTGCTCCCACGCCATCCGCACGGCACCGAAGATCACGCCGATCACCGCGACGGCGATCATGTACCACCAGAGGCTGTTTTGGATGAACGCCACTGTGGGAGAGCCCGGCGAGCTGACAGCAGGCGCGATCGCCGTCACCAGGCCCACGGACGCCGAGATGATGATCGTGGCCACGAGGATCACCCCGAGCCGGTCGACGTGCTTCTGTCCCTCGTGCCGGTGGCCCAGGCCCATCCGCACGCCCGCGACCATCAGCGACAGCACGCAGATGCCGAACGCGATCCACGTCGCCCACCCGAGGATCGTGTTGATCCCGCCAACGTTCGCCGCATGATCGCCAGGCGACACACCGGCCGACCCGCCGCCGCCGGTCAGCGTCGGAGTGCCGATGTTGACCCACATCGTGCCCAGCGACGCGACGGCCTTCCCCACGGCCTCGAGGACCGCGTCAGCGGTCTTAGTCAGAGCGTCACCGATGGTCGAGGCCGCGAAGTCCTTGGCCTTGCACACCGGGTCGTACCACTTGCAGTCCGCCATCACGCACCGGACCAGGGGATGTAGCCACTTAGGTTCGGCAGCTGACTCATTCGGGACGGCAGATCGCCGGAGTCGGCCAGAACGACCTTCCAGTCGCCCTCGACCCACTTGAGGGTGAACACCTGGGCAGCGATGACCCCCGTCGAGGTACGGATCGCCAGGTCAACGTCGGCCGTGTTTCCGTCGTATCGGTTGATCTTGAAACCGGCGATCTGAATCCGCACTCCCGACGAGTCGGGGCTAGCCGGAGGCTGAGCCAGTGCAGCGTCGCGGCCCGGACCAGGAACGGTGAGCCGCTGGTTGATCTTCTTGCCCAGCAGCGGAGCCTCACTGCCCATCGCCATAAGGTTGCTCGCTGCCAGCAGCGCCCCGGTCGGGGTCCGCGCGTAGCAGAAGCGGAAGCCGTCATCCTCGATCTTGCCCGGACCTTGGCCCTTGATCGAGGGTGCGGCGGTCGTCCCGACGAGCGCCCAGGTCGCAGTCGGGCCGGTGGCCACCGTCCCGGTCATCTCCACGGGCGTCAGGCCGCACACGCTGGCCTCAGAGGGTGCGCCCGAGGAGGATGCCGTTGCCGTGGTCGAGGGAGACGGAGCCGACGTCTGGGTCGGCTCCGTCTTGCCCCCGAGCAGGTTCGTCAGGCTTACCACGAGGCCCAGCACGACGATGGCGGCCACGACCACCGCCGAGGCGATGAACTTCTTCGAGGCCCCGGTGTTCTCGTCGTCGACGGGCGGAGTTCCTGCGTTGTTGTCGGTCATCGTCTCGGCTCCTTCTTGCCGTAGGGGTCGGGTCAGGTGGCCAGGAACCCGACGATCGCGAAGGCCGCCGAGACCACGAGGACACCGCCGAGCACCCAGCCGATGGAGGCAGCGTGCTCGCCGCCCTCGCCACGGCGGTTGCCGATCGCCATGCGGACACCCGCGAAGATCAGCGCCATCACGAGGATGCCGAGGGCGATCCACTTGCCCCAGCCCATGATCGTGGTGAAGTTCTGGAACCCCGGAGGCGCGCTGCCACCGCCGGGGTTGGGGACGTCCATCGGGACCAGCCCCACGAGGTCGAGCAGGATCATGACTTCTCCTCATTGTGTGAAGGGTCAGCGGCGGCAGTCGCCGTCGCTGCAAGTGAGCGAAGCTGGCTCACAAGCTTGGAGACCGGACGCGGAACGCGCTCGGTCACGGGATCGCCCAGCCGCCAGGGCTCGACCCACGGCACGTCCCAGACGCGCGGAGCGCCCCCGCCGACGACCTTGGCCAGGTCACGGATCGGCGGCGGCAGTTTGCCGGGGGCGTCGGCCACGAGGACGAGGCCGAGCAGCTGCACCGAGGCTCCTGCGCCCGAGGCCGCCCACTGCGTGAGCGCGGCCCGGGCTGCGAGCAGGCCCCGCACGCTGGTGCGCGCCACGACGACACACGGGGCTACCGCGCCGGTCGGGAGTTCGGGCCAGGCGTGGTCAGCGGCTCGCCACGAGCCGTCCAGTTCGGCCAGGGTCGACTCTCCCGCGCCACCGTGAGCACCGACCACCCACAGCGATGCGGCCGCGTGCGAACGCCGCACCGGCAGCGCCTCTTCGGGCATGGGCACGTGCGGCTGAGGTGCTGTGGGACCCGTCGCAGGCTCCACCGGCTCGGCGGCCGCGACGGGCTCGGGTGATGCACCCGGCAGCCACTCGCGCCAGTCCTCACCGCTCATCTCCGGGCGATCCTGCACGTCTGATCCCGACGCGCTTCTCACCCACGGGTTCCCCTGTGTCACCCTCCGCACCTCCCGGTCGATAATGTGCCAACAGCAACGCTGTCCAAGCCTAAGAGTAGTCCACTCTGAGACTGAACACTACCCGACCATACACCTATCGACGGAGCGCTACCCGATGCGATTCTATGCAACATCGTCTAACATGTCCTCATGTCCAGTCGCCATCGAAGGAGTGTCAGCGTGACCTCGCGCCTGGACGAACTGTTCGACGGCCTCCCAAAGCGCCTAGGCGTGCAGGAGGTGGCCGAACTCCTCGACATGACGACGCAAGGGGTCTACAAGTGGATTCATTCGGGCACCATCCCCGCGTACAAACTAGGCGCGACCTGGATCATTCTTCGCGACGAGTTGCGCGACGCCATCGCCTCCGGGTCCAACCTGACCCAGCAGCTCCCGGCCTCCTTGCAGGCCGAGAAGGAGCCCGAGGAGGACGCGGACTGATGCCGCGTCTCGGGGGGGCCGCTGTCGTGATCGCTTGTGCTGCAACGCTGCTCGGCGGATGCAGCAGCACACCGGAGCCGCCGCCCAGCTCGCCCTCGCCGAGCGTGCCCGTGACGGTCCCGACCGGGCTCACGCCAGCCCCGACCGGGGTGCCTGAGCAGCACGACGACGGCTCGACCGGCAGCCCCAAGCCCGGATCGACGCTCGTGCTCGACGATGCTGCACGGTCGAGCGCGATCGAGCGCGGGCAGAAGGTGATGACGCTGTTCGCGCGGCGCACCGTGTCGGCCCAGCAGTGGCAGGCCGACCTCGTGCCCTATCTGACGCCGCAGGCGGCGCAGGCCTACAGCCACGTCGACCCGATGAACGTGCCGCCCACCAAGGTCACCGGGCCGGTGACGCTCACCCCGGCCTCGACGCCGCTGGTCGCGCGGGTCAGCGTCCCGACCGATGCCGGGGTCTACCTGGTGCTCATGTCGCGCAGCGACGACAGCCCCGTGTGGCTGGCCGACCGCATCATGCCGCCCGAGGGCTCTGGGGACTCCTGATGAGCAGCAACGGCCAGGGCTCGGGGCCGCGCAAGGCCGTCATCGCTCTCCTGCTCATCCCAGCGTTCTTCCTGACCTTCCTGTTCAGCCTGGTCTTCACCTCCGACTCGACCTCACAGGCCGCGTGCGGACCCACCGGGGCAGCGCTCATCGTCGACCCGGCGAGCGTGCCCCAGGGGCCGATCGCCGGGTACGACCACGAGCAGCTCGTCAACGCCGCGCACATCATGCTCGCCGCGCAGAAGCTCGGGCTCAGCGCCCGAGACCAGCAGATCGGCGTCATGACCGCGATGGGCGAGTCCAGCCTGCGCGTGCTGGACCGAGGCGACGCCGTGGGACCCGACAGCCGCGGGCTGTTCCAGCAGCGCGACAACGGCGCGTGGGGCTCCTACGAGGACCGGATGAACCCGTTCATCTCGGCCACGAACTTCTTCAAGGTCGAGATGACGATCGCGGGCCGCGAAGCCATGGAGCCCACGCTCGTCGCCAACGCGGTCCAGCGCAACGCTGACCCGTACTACTACACGCCGTTCTGGGCACCAGCCGGTGAAGTCACCAAGGCCCTGGGCGGGATCAAGGAGCAGGCCGGGGCCACGGCCACCAGCACCGCCGGAACGCCGCAGTCGTCCTACGCGCTCGGGCCCGTGAAGCCGCAGACCGCCACCGTGGCGAACACGGTCGGGCCGATGTTCGGCATCAAGACCGCTGGCGGCTACCGCGATCCGCAGGCCGAGCAGTACGACCCCAACGGCCACCCGGCCGGGCTCGCGATCGACTTCATGACCAACGACATTCCCGATGGCAAGGCCACCGGGGACAAGCTGGCCAAGTACCTGCAAGACCACGCGGCCGACCTCGGCGTGAAGTACATCATCTGGCAGCAGCACATCTGGTCGGTCGAGCGAGCCGACGAGGGCTGGCGGCCGATGGCCGACCGAGGATCGCCCACGCAGAACCACATGGATCACGTGCACCTGTCGCTGACCGGCGACGGATCGAGCACCATCCCCGGATGCGGGCCGGGCGGGCTGCCCGGCGAGGTGGCCCTGTCCGGTTGGGCCGCCCCGGCCAAAGGCCCGATCACCTCGGACTTCGGGCCGCGCAACTCCCCCGGCGGGATCGGGTCGACCTATCACCGAGGCATCGACCTCGGCGGCGGCGGCTGCTACGGCCCCATCTGGGCCGCCAACAAGGGCCAGGTCGTGACCGCTGGCCCGTCCAGCGGCTACGGCAACCTGATCGAAATCGACCACGGCGGCGGGGTACACACCCGCTACGGCCACATGTTCAACGACGGCCTCATGGTCAAGATCGGGGATCAGGTCACCGCCGGGCAGCAGATCGCCAAGGTCGGCACGACCGGCAACAGCACCGGATGCCATCTGCACTTCGAGGTGCTGATGAACGGCCAGCAAGTAGACCCCGAGGCCTTCCTGGCCAAGGTCAACGTCACCATCAAGTGAGGGAGAGACCCATGCAGAACACCGCGACCGTCCGCCCGGATGGGACTGGCGTCGTGACCATCGACGGCCAGGAGCCCACCCGCATCACCGGGCACAGCGTCGAGGACACCCGCCGAGCACTGCTCGGGCACGTCATCGAGCACGCCCGCCGCACCGGGCAGCACGTCGACGTCCTGGCCCGCGACCCGGAGGCCGAGCACCGACTGCGCGTCCACCCTGACGGGCGCGTGCAGCCGCTTCCCGCGCAGGTGCCGCCCGCACCAGCGACCCCTGTGCCGCAGCCGACCACCACCGCTACGCCGCCGGTTCAGATTCAGCCGGCCCCGCAGCCCACGCCCAACGGCACCGCCTCGGTGCCGACACCCGCGCCCAGGAGAGAGGCATCCCCCATGACCCAGACCGAGCAGCCCATCCAGACCCGCCGAGAGGCCCGTGAACGGTCCTTCCTGGCCGACGCGCGCATGAGCGCGCCGCCGCCCACGGGCTGGCAGGCCTTCCTCGCCCGCCTCGGGATCAAGTCTGGTCCGAGCCCCGAGGAGATCTCCAAGTGGGAGGACGAGCGGGCCATCTCCCAGCACTGGCCCGGCCCGCGCACGATCGCCGTTCTCAACGGCAAGGGCGGCGCGGGCAAGACCCCGGCCACCGCCCTGCTCAGCGCCATGTTCGCCCGCGCCGGAGGCTCAGGGGTGCTCGCGTGGGACAACAACGTCACGCGCGGCACCCTCGGGTGGCGCACCGAGAGCGGCCCCCACGAGGCGACCGTGCTCGACCTCATCCCGCGCACCGACGAGCTGCTGACCCCTGGCGCACGGGCGGCCGACCTGGCCGCCGTCGTGCACCACCAGACGATCGACAAGTACGACGTGCTGCGCTCGAACCCGCTCCTGCTCTCGACCGAGCAGAAGCTCACCCCGGACCAGCTCGACGCCGTGCACGCCGTCGCCGCGAAGTACTACCGGCTGATCTTCATGGACAGCGGTAACGACGAGGGCGACGCCCTGTGGCTGCGCATGATCGACCACGCCGACCAGATCGTCGTGGCCACGACCACCCGGCCCGACCACGCCGAGGCAGGACGCCTCCTGCTCAACGCTCTGGCCGAGCGAGACGAGCACTCAGCTCGTCTCGCAGACCAGGCCGTCGTCCTGGTCTCCCAGGCCGACCGCGAGGAGGCGCAAGCGGCCTCGATCGCCCAGGGCTTCGACGCCCTGGCCCGCGCTGTGGTCACCGTCCCCTACGACCCCGCGATGCGTCAGCAGTGGCTCAGGGTCGACAACCTCGCCGCCACAACCCAGCGCGCCTACCTGCGCGCGGCCGCAGCCGTCGCGGCCGGGCTGTGACAGTCCCACTCGTCACAGACGCAACACGCCGACTGACTAGGGAATGACTTCCAGATAGCGATGCCACTGCAAGGATGCACTTATGTCTGCACCAGGAAGCACGCACCGAAGCGAGGTGCGCAGCGCGATGGTCACGTTCCGCTGTAGCCCCTCGGAGCGCGCCGAGCTGCGTCGGCGCGCCCAAGCAGCCGGAGTCTCGATGCAGGCCTACCTAGAGCGCATCGTGCTTGACCGGCCCGAGGCTCAGGACCGCCGATCCGGCCGTCCTGCCGACAGCAAGCAGCAGGAGTTGCCCATGACCGGCTGACCCCCAGACATGACGAAGGCCCCCGCGCCAACGGGAGCCTTTGTCCGAGATTGAGCGTCCGGCTCGAACCCCGGACCTCCGATTTGTAGCCAGTCCCTTGCCAAGGACTCAGCGGCGGAAGCCGCTCAGCGGTTTTCTCATGCCCTCGATCGACCCGAGGAACGATGCCAACGATAGCACTTGCACGTCCGAAAGCGAGTGAATCACTCGCTCGCCGGACTCAGCTCGTCGACGTCGACGAGCCTTCTAGCGGGCTAGCACGCCCGCGTCGGTACTACCGGCCGTGCACCGGCCCGCGTGATCTGCGCAGCGCGATCGCGCCCTCGTGCCGAGGCCGCGCCTGGCGGCCCACAGACGGCCCCAGGCTTCCCGCCAGCGTGCCGGTGTGGTCTAGCGCGGCCGACTGGCTCGACCGGCTCTCAGCGGCCCTCAGAACGCCCGAGGGCGAGGAGAAGCGCGCCGCTGCCAAGGTCAGCGCGGACACCCTGATCGACGTCGCGGCCGCCGACGCCCGCGCGGCCGACTCCCGCACGGGTCGCGGTGTCGCCACCGCCCACGACACCGTGGCCAAGGCCCTGGGCTGCTCGGGCAAGACCGTCCAACGCGCCCGGCTGCTCATCGAGGCCCTGGGCTTCGCCAAGACCGTCATCGTCGGCCGCTACCTCACCACCGAGGAGCGTGCCGAGGCCCACGCCCACCACGGCGGCGACCAGCGCCGCATGGCCTCCGAACGCGCCCTGGTCGTCCCCCGTCATGTATCGAATGTCCACCTACCCCCGTGGGGTTGCTTTAACTCTCATCTCCCTACACGTAGTGACTTACCAAAGCGCGCTAGCGCGCGCTCTGGGGCCGCTTCGCGGCAGCCAAGGACGACCAAGAGCCCGAAACGCTGCCAGCCACGGCCCACGATCGCGGTGCAACGACTCGCGGCCGCCCTGGCGGCGCGCCTGCCGTGGCTCGCACGAGGCCACATCGGGTCCCTGTGCCGCACGCTGACCGTGCTCGGCCTCGACGACACCGGATGGAGCGCCAGCGACGTCATCGACATGCTCGACCGGCGCAACGTCCAGCTCGGGCTCTACAGCCTGACCGGCGGCTCTCAGCGCGACCCGCTGGCGCTGTTCGCCCACCAGGTGCGAGCAGCCCTCGTCGACGTCGACGAGCCCCCGCGCCTACGGCGCGCCCGCGAGGCGGCCGCCAGGGCAGCAGCGCGTGCAGCTGCTCGGGCCGAACGCGAGGCCGAGGACGCCCGTCTGGAAGCCCAGCGCAACGACCCGGCCGTCCAGGCCCGGATCGCGGCCATCAAGGCGCAGATGCGCGAGCAGCTGGCGGCCGCGCGCAGCCAGGCCCGATACCGGCGCTAACGCGCCGACAAGCAGGCAGGCGGTCCAAGACTCGGTCACGGAAGGTCACCTACTCCCTCCCCCTGACGTCCCACTCTGCGGCCACGGGCCACCGCGTCAAGCGCTGCGCGCCGGTTCCTCCGAGAACTTTTCGGACGCGCTCCGGTCGTTCCTCCCTCCGCTTATTTCGCCCGAAAACTTCTCTCCCCCACCGCCCTTCGGGTTGACCCGGTGACCCTTATGCGGCCGCGACGGGGACAAACGTCAGGGGGTGGGAGGAAAAAGTGGTCAGCGGCGATGCCAAGAGCACGGTGCCGGGTTGGCCTCCCGTCTCACCTTTTGACCAACTAGCCCAAACACACCAAGGAGACACGATGAGCACGACCACCCGCAGCCACCACCGATGCGCCGTCGACGAGTGCACCAACCCCACACGCGGCGACCTCATCCGAGCCCACGGCGGCCGCTGGCACCTGATCGACGGATTCGTCTACAGCGAGGACCGGCGCGCGTTCGTGGGCGACTCATGGGCGCAGGCGTGCGAGGAGCACCGCGACACCGTGGCGCAGGCCGTGCGGGCCGACGTCGAGGGCTGGCGCGACCGGTGGAGCGTCCAGGTCCGAACGCTCGACTACAGCCACGCCGAGGCCTCAGCCGTCATCGAGTACGCCCAGGGCATCGGCACCGACGACGGCCGCCTGTTCTGACCCGCCAAGATTCCCCGAAGAAAACCACCCGACCTACTAGACAGCATTGACCAACTAGACTAGACTGACCATATCAACACGGCAGACCAACCGGGGACCTACCACCCCCACCACGAGGAGGACACCATGAGCAAGGTTGACCACAAGGCCACCCGCCAGGCGATGACCGAGCAGGCCGCCGCATTCATCGCCAACCCCGCCGGATGGCCTGCCGCGATGGCCGCCCGGGCGCTGCGGCTGCGCGCCGGTCACCCCGCCTACTCCCCCAACAACCACGCCCTGATCGTCGGTCAGCTCTGGGGACGGTTCGCCGCCGAGGGCATGACCGAGGACGCCGCGTTCAGCGCCGCCATGCACGCGGCCGCCGACGAAATCGCCCCGCGCTACATCTGGGCACGCCGTGGCTACACCCCGACCGGTGGCGCGCTGTGCGTGTGGTCCAAGCCGTTGCCGATGTGGGTCGACCCGATCAGCGGCGAGAAGGTCAGCAAGGACACCCCCGGAGCCGAAGAGCGCCGCGTGTTCCGCGTCGAGGAGACCTACCGCGCCGTCGACGTCACCAACGACCAGGGTGAGACCGGAGCGGCCGCGTTCGCTGCCCCCGAGCTGCCCGAGGGCAAGGCCCGCGAGGTGTTCGAGCTGCTGGCCGCGTGGATCACCGGCCAGGGCTGGACCGTGCAGCGCAGCGGCCGCGAGATGGCCGAAGGTGGCTACACCAGCCACGCAACCCGGCAGATCGTCGTGCACGGAGGACTTGCCGAGTGGGCGGCCGTCGAGACGCTGGCCCACGAAATCGCGCACGCCCTGCTGCACGGTGCCGACGATGAGCGGCCCTACGCAGGCGAGCACCGGGGCGACATGGAAGCCGAGGCCGAGGCCGTCGCGTTCGGGCTGCTGACCGCGTTCGGTCAAGGCGAGTTGGCCCGAGGATCGGCCCGCTACGCCGCCGAGTGGACCCGCAACCCCGAGCGGGTCGCCGTGGCCTACGAGCGGTCGTGCCACGTGCTCGACGCCGTGGCGGCCGTCGCGTTCGGTGCCCAGGACGTCACCCTCACCCGCTCGGCCAAGGCCGAGAAGGCCCAGGCCAAGGCCGATAACAAGGCCCTAGCCGCCGCGCTGCGCGAGGCCGGACTAGAGCCCAAGGGCGAGGCCTGGCAGCGCGCCAAGGCGGGCGAGTCCATCGAGGCCATAGCCGCCGACCTGCTCGACGTCGCGGCCTGACAGCGAAGGGAGCCGGGGAGAAATCCCCGGCTTTCCCACGCCCGACCTACTAGACAGCATTGACCAACTAGACTAGACTGACCATATCAACACGGCAGACCAACCGGGGACCTACCACCCCCACCACACCAAGGAGCACCGCCCATGACCCGACTCACCGTTACCCGCGCCGCCGACCTACAGGCCGGGGATCGCATCGTCAGCGTCGGCCCGACGATCACCTACCGGACCCCGCGCAAGGTCGCGGCCGCCCTCGCCCCGATCGCGCCCGGCTCACCCGTGCTCGGCGTGCGCCTGGTCAACCCCGACCCGACCAGCCCGCTAGAGCTGGTGCTCTACCCCTCGCAGGTCGACGGGCTCGCACTCGTCATCGAGCGCGACTAGGAACAGGTGGGCAGGTGGGCCGGGTCAGTCTCCCGGCTCACCACTCCCCCGCCCCCGAGGCCTTCCATTCTCGCGCCGGTCCCGGTGCGGTCAAGGGCGCTGCGCGTCGCTGCGCGATGGCCTGGCGGCCACCCTGGACAGCACCACTCCCGGCGACATTCTCGGCCTCTATCAGGGGACGGGGGGAGAGAGGGCCAAGCGTCACCAACCGCGCGCAGCACGTCGAAGATCGACCAAGAAAAAGCGCCCGACCTACTAGACAGCATTGACCAACTAGACTAGACTGACCATATCAACACGGCAGACCAACCGGGGACCTACCACCCCCACCACACCAAGGAGGACGTCATGACGTGGAGCCCGACCATCAGCAGCGATCGGCGCGAGGCGATCGGCCGAGCAAGCCGGGCCGTCGTGCGGCTGGCCATCGACCCCGAGGCCAAGGAGCCAGCGCACCGGCAGAACGTGATCGTCAACGACGTGCAGGCGTTCAGCGACCGCGAGGCCTGGGACGCCGTGGCCGCGCTAGAGCACATGGTGCTCAGCCGTGGGCTCGTCACCGCCCAGCAGGTCGAGGCAGAACGCCGCGCCGTCGCCGTGGCCGTGCTCATGGGCGAGGAGGTGGCGCGGTGATCTACGCAGGCGACGAGACCCTGAGCGACCAGCAGCAGAACCCCGAGCTGGACGACGAGGGCGACCCCATCGACTACCCGTGCGAGGAGTGCGGAGCCGACGCGGGGGAGGAGTGCCGCCCCTACTGCACAGGCGTGCCAGGTCGCGCGGCCGAGGCCGAGGGAGACGAGCGATGAAGGCCCGCAGCGCAACAGTCGGGTCGACCAGGGTCACCTACGCCGGACGCAAGGGCTTCACCATCCACGGCCGCGCGAAAGGCGGCCGGTGGGTCCGCGAAGCGTGGTTCGCCAGGGCCGGAAGCGTCGACGCCTACGCCGCCGGTCTCGGCATCGCCTACGGCCAGGAGGTCCGCGAGGCCCAGGCAAAGGCCATCGAGCGATGGGACCAGCAGGCCAGCGAGCAGGTAGGGGGATAAAGCACCGTCCCCCCGGTGACGCCACGAGAGCGAGCCGGGGGGACGGCATCAACACGGCGACCGGTTACCACGCCGGACGCACACCACCAGTCTACGAGCAGCAGGAGGACAGCAGATGGACCAGCAGCACACCCCGCCCACCCTGGCCGAGGTGCAAGGCACCCTCGACGAGCTGGCGGCCGCCGCCCGAGCCGGAGAGGCCGACCGCTACCGCGCCGCGCTGCGCGTGGCCAAGGCCCAGGACCTCACCGAGGAGCAGATCAGCGACGCCTACCGATGGGGCCGCCGCCACGAGGGAGCGGCCGCGTTCGACTGGGAGGGCACGACATGCTGTGGTGAGAATCGACCAAAAAACATCGCCCGACCTACTAGACAGCATTGACCAACTAGACTAGACTGGCACTATCAACACGGCGGACCAACCGCCACAACCACCAAGGAGCACGACATGTCCAGCATCACCTTCGCCGGGAACCTCGCCGCCGACCCCGAGCTGCGGTTCACGCCCAGCGGCCGAGCCGTGGCCCGGTTCACCGTCATCGAGAACCGCCGCCGCCGCACCGAGGACGGCCAGGGTTGGGAGGACGCCGAGCCCAACGTGTTCCGCGTCCAGGTCTGGGGATCGTTCGCCGAGAACGTCGTCGAGTCCTGCGGCAAGGGCGACCGCGTGCACGTCACCGGCAGCATCGTCACCGACCGGTGGATGGACAAGGAGACCCGCGAGGACCGCACCGCCCAGCACGTCAAGGCCGACGAGGTGTCGTTCAGCCTGCGCTACCACACGGTGCGCGCCACCAAGGCCACCCGGAGCAACAGCCAGGCCCCCGAGGCCGAGGACACCCACGAGGGCTGACCCCTCGTCGACAGGGCGGGGGAGAGGCCACACCGGCCGCCCCCGCCCGTCGCATGAGGACCACCGACGCGCAGACCACCAGACCAAGGAGAACCCGAGCATGACCATCTACGCCGTTGCCCTCAGTAAGGGCGGCTCGACCAAGACCACGACCGCCGCCGAGCTCGTCGCCGCGCTGGCCCGGCGCGGCCGCCGCGTGCTGGCGATCGACCTCGACCAGCAGGGCAACCTCACGACCCGGCTCGGTGTCACCGACGACACCGAAGTGTCAGCCGTCGCCGCCGACGTGCTGACCGCCGAGGCCACCGCGCCCGGGGCCGCGATCGACTCCCCGAGCGTGCCCGGCGCGAGCATCCTCGCGGGCACCCACGACCTGGCCAGTCTGGACCAGCGGCCCGAGGTGATCACGGCGCTACGCGACCACCTGCCCGAGGTGGCTGGGGAGTGGGATGACGTGGTGATCGACACCCCGCCCGCACTCGGCCTGGTCACCCTGGCCGCCCTGGCGGCCGCCGACGTCGTGGTGGCCGCCGTCGCGTGCGAGACCGAGGCCTACGACCAGCTCGACCGGCTCGTGGAGGTGATCGCCCAGCGGATCGCCCCG
>Ga0208940_1000738_pt1 | contig 38640 bp, 31 predicted proteins | sample AD_JPNNA6_MetaG_FD_184445 | JGI IMG/M metagenome (GOLD analysis project Ga0208940, IMG submission 184445) | Active sludge microbial communities of municipal wastewater-treating anaerobic digesters from Japan - AD_JPNNA6_MetaG (SPAdes) (version 2) | ecosystem: Engineered > Bioreactor > Anaerobic... | reverse complement strand
TTTGTAATGCGTATCACAGTTGGGAAAAAGGCGGAGTTGAAAACGGCATAGGATTGATTAGAAGATATTTTCCGAAGAAAACAGATTTTGCCTTGATTTCTAATAAAGAAATAAAAAAGGTTGAAAATAAGCTGAACAACCGACCGAGAAAAACTCTTGGTTTTCTAACACCGTTAGAAGTTTATATTAATTGCGCTTAGTCATTGAACACAGCTTTATAGATATTTTTTATATTAAACTTCAATTTCCCAGCGGAATAGGAAATTTGAATAAAAATCCGGCCTCGGCGAAACTTTTGCGGTCTAAATAAAAAAATCTAAAATACGGAATGACGTAATATGGAATGAAAATTCCAGCCATAAAACCTGTTTTATTGCTTCCGGTGTTTCTTACTGCTCCGGCTTCAAGTCCGATAATGAATTTTGATTTATAGAGGGCTAAAAACTCCGGTCCAGCGAATATACGGGTGCCGTTTTTATTCTTAACAGCATCAAAAAATAATCCATAACCGATTTCGTCATTAAAGTGCAGAAAGCTCAATTCTCCTCCGAAGACTCCGCCGCTACCGCCGCCTCCGGCATTGATTCCAATCGGCATGTAATTTTTCGGAAGACTGAACCATTGTCCATTTAGATGAAAAGAAAGAAAAAACAAAAGGGATGTAAAAAACAGTTTCATGTAATTTTCCTTGTATTTTACCGGACAGCTTTGAGTGAAAATAAGTCATTACTATTTTTAAAAATATGTCCGGCTAGAATTCAGCCGTCAATAATATTATAGCGGGTTTCAATATAATAATTATCAATCCCCGATCGGTATGGGAAACTTGAATAGAAATCCGGCTTCAGCAAAACTTTCACCGCCTAAATGGAAAAATCTGAAATAAGGAATGACATAATATGGAATGAATAATCCCAGCATGAATCCCGATTTGTTTGTTCTGGTGTTTGTTACTCCGCCGGCTTCGAGACCTATTATCATTCTCGAATTGTTGCTTGGAATAAAAATTTCAGGTCCGGCGAATATTCGGCTGCCGTTTTTGTTTGCGAGAACATCAACAAAAAAGCCGTAGCCGAAGTCATCTCCTGTATGTACAAAACTTAATTCACCTCCGAAGACACCGCCGCTTCCTCCGCCGCCTGCATTAATTCCGATAGGCATATAATTTTTCGGAAGATTCCAATTCTGGGCATTCAATTGAAGAGAAAGGAGGATGGTCAGAATTGATAAAAAATATTTCATTATGATATCCTCTCTTCAATGATCGAACGGTTCGACATGAATCGAAACGAATATACCTGAGCCGTATTTTTCCGCAAGACAGTTTTCAATATTCATCGAAATATCGTGACCTTCCGTGACGCTGAGCTTCGGATCAACAAGAATATGAGCATCTATTGCAATAGAGTTTCCTATTTTGCGTGTTTTGAGATTATGGAGATCTTTAACTCCGGAAATAGCGCAGATGTCGCATCTAATTTCTCCAACCATTTTTTTCGGCAGTGATTTTTCGAGCAGTTCGTTGACAGCCTGAAAACTGATTGCGATTGCGACTTTTACAATGAAAAAGCTGACTATTATTCCGGCAAGCGGATCAAGTATCCTGAATTTTTCACCGAGAAAAATAGCGCCTCCAATTCCGGCAGCAGTACCTATTGAAGAAAAGGCATCCGACCGGTGATGCCAGGCGTTTGCGATTAATGCATCGCTATTGATTTTCTTGCCTGCCGAGGCTGTCACGCGGTATAATGCTTCTTTGGAAATAATGGAAATAAACGCGGCGATGAGAGCAATTTTCTCCGGTGATTCAATAGGCATTCCTTGGTAAACATAGTAAACTGATTTTGCACCGTTAAAAAATATTCCTGCGCCTACTGCAAAAAGCGCCGCTCCGATTAAAAAAGTCGCGAAAGTTTCAAATTTCCCGTGTCCGTATGAATGATCTTCGTCACCTGGTTTGCTGACGAAAAAGTAAAAGCTGGCAATTACAACTATGTCGGTAGCAAAATCGGAAATAGAATGTACGGCATCCGCCACCATGGCGTTACTGTTCCCGAATATTCCGGCGAAAAGCTTGAAGGAAGAAAGTGCAATGTTAATGATAAGCCCGATATAGGTTATTCTTAAAGCGATTGAGCTTCTTTCTGATTCCTTCATAAAGTCTCCGGTAATTAATTTAGTTCATTGAAGTGCTGAGGAAAAGATAAGTACTTGAATTTATTTAGCGGAATTCGATAATGTCAAATATATTGAGAAAAAAAATTGCATTTGTTAGGTGTTTCTCATTTTGTTATTCATAACGGAGTTTTCAATGAAAAATGTACCTTTTTCGAAAGAACAGATAGTTAAAATTGCGGAAAAGTTTCCGACTCCTTTTCATATTTATGATGAAAAAGCAATCCGTGAAAACGCGAAACGTTTAAATAAAGCCTTTTCAATTTTTGAAGGATTTAAGGAATATTTTGCAGTAAAAGCATGTCCCAACTATCATCTGATGAAACTTCTCAAAGAAGAAGGTTTCGGCTCAGATGCGAGTTCTCTTGCCGAGCTTATTCTTTCAGAAAAAGCCGGAATCACCGGTGAAGATATAATGTTCAGTTCGAACAATACTCCGATTGAAGAATTTGCCAAGGCTAAAGAGCTCGGTGCGATCATTAATCTTGATGATATCACTCATATCAAATATCTTGAAGACGGTTTGGGGCTGCCTGAGCTTTTGAGTTTCAGATTTAATCCCGGTCCATTGAAGGGCGGAAATGCCATCATCGGAAAACCGGAAGATGCAAAATACGGCCTGACAAAGAAACAGCTTTTTGAAGCGTATGCCGAGATAAAGAAAAAAGGTGTAAAAAGATTCGGGCTTCACACGATGGTTGCTTCAAACGAGCTTCATTATAAGTATTTCGTCGATACTGCGAAAATGCTATTTGAAATTGCAGTCGAATTGAAAAAGGAACTTGATATAGATCTTGATTTTATAAACATCGGCGGCGGTATCGGCATACCTTACAAGCCCGACCAGAAGGAAGTTGATGTTGAAAAAGTCGCAGAAGGAATCCGCCTTGAGTTCGATGAATTAATCTGCAAAAACGGGCTAAAGCATCCTAAGCTTTATATGGAATGCGGACGCATGGTAACGGGTCCTTTCGGTTATCTTGTAACGCAGGCTATTCATAAAAAGGAAATATATAAGAATTACATCGGTGTGGATGCCTGTATGGCAAATTTGATGAGACCTGCTCTTTACGGAGCGTATCATCATATTACTGTTCTCGGCAAAGAGAATAAGCTCCGCGACAGAATATATGATGTGGTCGGCTCACTTTGTGAAAACAATGACAAGTTTGCAATAGACCGCGAACTTCCTGAAATAGAAAATGGTGACTTCATCGTCATTCATGACGCTGGAGCTCACGGGCACGCAATGGGTTTTAACTATAACGGAAAACTGCGTTCCGCAGAACTTCTTCTTAAGGAAGACGGAAGCGTCAAGCTTATCCGCAGAGCTGAAACTCTTGATGATTATTTTGCGACACAGATTTTTGAATGATATTTGCAGGCGAGTTCTCAATTCCTGCCGACAAAAAAGATGACCCTCACGGATTCGTGAAGGGTCTTTTTTCTTTTGATGTGACAGTAAAAAAAATATTGCGCCGCTCAGTTGACGCGAGAAAGAAATCAGCGGTAGTAATTAATTACCGCGTTGAAGTTGAAACTGATAATAAAAATGCAGAACAAATGCGCGCGTTCGGATTTTCTGAAACTGCTGAAGTTCAAAAAGAGACATTGTCTGCTAAAAAAATAAAATCAACAAAAGAAGTAATTGTAATCGGCGCGGGTCCGGCTGGACTATTCGCAGCTCTTCGTCTAATCGACGCCGGTTTTTCTGTTACAATTCTCGAGCGCGGAAAAAAAGCCGAAGAAAGAATGCGAGACATTGAGATTCTTGAGACTGATGGAATATTAAATGCCGAAAGCAATGCGGTGTTCGGCGAGGGCGGAGCCGGAACTTATTCTGACGGAAAACTCACTTCGAGAATTCACCGCGGAGATATCGATTATTTTTTCAGCAGGATGGTAGAGTTCGGTGCGAACGAAAGAATTTTATTCGAGTCAAAGCCTCATGTCGGTTCGGATGTTCTTCGTGAAGTTGTAAAAAATATCCGTATGTTTATAGAAAGATCAGGTTCGTCTGTTCGTTTTTCAACACGAGCTGATGATTTTTCCATTGAAGGTGTAAAAATAAATGTTAAAACTCCGAGCGGTGAATTTTGCGCTGATGAACTGATTCTTGCAATCGGACATTCCGCGCGTGATACTTATGAGATGCTTTCAGATAAAATGATTCTTGAGAAAAAGGGATTTGCTGTCGGAAGCCGTATTGAGCACCCGGCTGAATTTATCAATAAGTCTCAATATGGAAGATTCTCGGAGTTTATGAGTGCGGCAGATTACAAACTTGTTTTCAATAATCCCAAAACCGGAAGGGGAGTTTATTCGTTCTGCATGTGCCCTGGAGGATTCGTCGTCAATTCGTCGTCGGAAGAAAAAATGTTCTGCGTAAACGGAATGAGCAATTCCGCTCGTGATGCTGAATTTTCAAATTCTGCGGTAGTCGTTTCCGTTAAACCTGAAGATGTTTCAGGCGGCGCGCTTGAAGCGGTTGAATTTCAGAGGAAGATTGAGCGGTCGGCTTTTGTTGATAAATTCAAAGCTCCATCTGTACGTGCGCGGGATTTTCTTATAAACAGAACTTCCAAATCTCTTCCGAAAAATTCTTACCGTAACGGCTGTGTCAGTTGCGATCTGACTAGCATATTTCCTGAGTTTATTATCTCTGAAATGAAAGCCGGACTCAGGCGTTTTGATTCTATTATACGGGGCTTTTCTGAAGAGGGTTTACTTATCGGCACGGAAACGCGGACTTCATCTCCCGTCAGAATTAAAAGAACAAAGGAAATGACTGCCGAGGGTTTTTCTAATGTGTATCCTGTAGGCGAGGGTGCTGGTTATGCGGGAGGAATAGTTTCATCCGCCGTGGACGGAATCCGTGCGGCGGATGCTATTATTGAGAAATATTCCTGATTATTCAACCATCTCGAGAACTCCCCATCCCTTGGTGTTTTTATATGAGTCGTTAGTCGGATCATTCCATTTCGTAACCGATTTTCTGATTCCGCTGCCGTCGGCATCGTCATTAATCTGAAGTTCATATCCGATCTTAGTTCCGGCTGAACCTTTTATAGTCTGGAATGTGAATGATGCTTCTATTAAGTAACCTTTTTTTGTCCGTACCGCTTTTGACTGAATCATTTCCGGCTGAGCATGTCCTCCGCCGACGGTTTTACGGTTTTCGAAACTTATTCTAAACTGAAAATCTTCATCCTGATATCCGCCGGCTTTTGCATTGTTTTCATCGATGAAAAATTCAAGCGAATCCTGCATATACGGTTCGGTTGCTTTGGCGCTCAAACGCGGATCGGTGACATCTGCCAGCACATATAGCTTGTTTTCGTCCCAAAGTGTTTTTATCGAGGCTGTTGCACCTTTGTAGTTTGTCAGGTAAATGTTTGTTGCTGCCGCTTCAGCTTTTTCCCATATTTTATCAATTGCTCCGTCAATTACGGGAGTTCCTTTTTTAGCTTTGTATATTGAAGCCTCTTTACGCGGTAAATCTTTCTTTGGAGGAAGTTTTGACGGATCGGTTAAAGCCCAGAAAGCCCATTTAGGCTGAAGCTTATCTGTGAAAAGTAAAGGCCAGTCTTTTCTTTTCACGGGGTACGATGTCAGCCATGTGTGACCGTCGTGAAATCCCCAGAATGTCACATTTTTTATAGCAGCTGAATGTTTTTTGAAGACATCCATTATTTCCTTATATCGGTGAGCCTGATAAACGAGATATTCTTCCGACGGTGCAGCGAATTCTCCATATTCGTCTTCATAAAAAGACATGTCCATCTCTGTTATGTGCAGATCAAGACCGAAAACTTCAAGATTGAAAACCGCCTGTTCAATCATAGAAACTGAAGGATACTGCAGTTTAATATGCATCTGAAGTCCGATGCCGTGAATAGGTATCTTTTTGTCTATCAGACTTTTTATGAGTCTGAAATAAGCTTTGTTTTTTTCAGGTTCGAATGTATTGAACTCATTAATGAATAGTTTGGCATCCGGATCAGCTTCATGAGCGTAAATAAAAGCTTTTTCAATATAGTCAGGTCCGATAAGTTCATACCACTTTGAATGGCGCAGCTGGTCGTTTGTAGAAGTGTCAATCGGTTCGTTGATTACATCCCATGCGTATATTTTTCCTTTATATTGACCGACAACTTTGTGAATGTGATTACGCATTCTTTCAAGCATCAGTTCTCTGCTTGCCGGTTTTCCGTCCTTGTCCTGAAACATCCAGTCTGCGACTTGAGTGGGATGATCCCAGATGAGGCAGTGCCCGCGCACTTTTTTTCCGTGTTTTTCCGCGAAATCCATTATTTTGTCAGCTTGGGTAAAATCAAACTGACCTTCCTTCGGTTCTGTAGATAAATACTTCATGGCATTTTCTGCTGTGATGCTGTTGTAGTGTTTTATCAGAATTTCGGCTTCAGGGCCTGTGAGCTGGTCAGGTTCAACTGCGGCTCCGATCGGAAAAAAATCCGCATTAGCCTTGTAGAGAGAATCGTTTTTGAAAATTCCGCATGAAAAGAACGCAAGAAATGCTGTGATACAGAGAATAAATTTCATAGTAAACACCTTTTTAAAAGCAGTTTAATTATGCTAATGTTTTGTTTTCTGATTTGATAAGTCAACAGAAAATATAGACTTAAGTGATAATTAAGGAAAATTTTTTAATGTGAAGTTTGAACGGCAAAACAATCACGTAATGCCGTTCAAATAGTGCGGCTAATAGATCAATGCTTTCTTTCTATTCTGAATATTTTCAAGAAATAGACAAATGCTGCGCCTTGAACTGCAACTGAAAAAGCTGAAACAGCATAAACTCCCAGCCTGTCATACATCAATCCTATCAATGCGCTTCCGGCAAACCAGAAAAGCCCGAAAAGCATATTGAACAATCCGAAAGCGCCGGCTCTTTTTGATGCCGGGACTCTGTCGGCTATTGCCGCCTTCAAGATAGATTCCTGTGTTCCCACGCTGATTCCCCATAGAGCCATCCCTGCAATGATTGTATAAAATGATCCGAGAAAAACCAATGGAGCCGTAAATATTTCCGCGAGAAAAAGACCCGCAAGCGCCTTTACTCCGATTCTGTCATATAGAAAGCCGAAGAACATTGCTGCTGCAGCGTCGATTGCCATAGCGCCCGCATAAAGTAAAGGTATTGCTTCTTCCGTGAAAGCGCCTGTTTTTTTGAGATGAAGCCCTATGAGCGGAAAATCTGTGATTCCCATTGCAAGAAGACCGGCAGCGATAACAATAATCCAGTAAGGGCGCGAATATCCTTTGCCTGAGATTTCGGGCGTCTTTGATTTGATTTCAAATTTTTCCGGATGCGGAAACAGAAATCTTGCTATTACTGTTATACCTATCGCTAGCGCGGCCGGTATGAAAAGAAGCAGGAGACCGTTTCTGTAAGTCTGAATTTCGGTTCCGGATTTAACTGTAAAAAGCAGAATTGAGAAAAGAGCCGGACCGACAAAAGCTCCAATCTGATCCATTGCCTCATGAAGTCCGAAACCGAATCCGCTTCCGGTGTGTGTCGAGGCAAAGGAAATGACGGCGTCGTGTGCGGGTTTTCTGACTGCTTTTCCGACTCTCTCAAAAAATAGAAAAGCTACTGCGAGTTCCCATCCGTCAAGAAAGGCGAGCATCGGAAGAGAGCAGAGCTGTAGTGTGTACCCTGCGATGATGAATATCCAGTATTTGCGTGTTTTGTCTGCGATTGAGCCTGAAACAAAGCGCAATGCGTATCCGGCGAATTCTCCGATTCCTGCCGCAAGACCTATCGCAAAAGCGCTGGATCCGAGCAGTTTTAGAAATTGTCCGACAACGCTTCTTCCTCCTTCGTAATTCATATCTGCGAAGAGGCTTACGAGGCCGAAAAGAATTATGAAAATGATCGCACTTCTTTTCGTTAGTTTGATGGTTTTCTTCATTTGTTCCTCCGTTTATTCAAAAATTTCATTGTTCAGTTCGGTCAGTTTGTCTGTGACCTTTGCGTAAAGAATTTTTCCGCTATCTGTTATATTGTAATATTTGCGGATTTTACCTGCGGTATTTATATCTTTTCTTTCGAGATAGCCTTCTGATTCGAGATTTGCAAGCAGGGGATAAAGTGTTCCGTAAGACAGACGGTATCCGTGTTCTTCGAGCTCTTCCTTAAGTTCCTGTCCGTAAAAAGGTCTCTTGGCTGTGTGATATAGTATGTGTATTCGGATAAATCCTGCATAAATTTCCCGGAGTATTTTAGGTTCGCTGGAACTTTTCATATAACCTCAATATCTAATATAAATATCGTATTACGATATCAATATATGATATATATTTCAGATTTCAATTTTTTTTTGGAATTAATTCAAAAAACCGTCAAAATGAATCTGGATGCTTATTTTGTTTCTTTATAAAATGCTTGCTATAATAAACTTGCGTAAAAAAATGGGCTTCAGAATGGAGAAATTCTTTCTTCACGCTTTGATACTTGTTTTCGACACTAAACTGAACGTTTAATCGTCTGCGAAGGCTCTGTTTTGGATTACTTTTCCCTGCATTACCGTCATTGGAAGTGTTTGAGGAAGACCCTCTCAAGTCTCAAAAATCAGTATCTTGCGGAATTCTTTGAATAGGGGGATAAATGGAAAGTCTCGGGATAAATATAGGATCGTCGAGCATAAAGCTTGTTCTGCTTAAGGGCAAACAAATTGTATGGTCGGCAGTCAAAGAGCACGAGGGTAATTTCCTCGAAACTCTCAAATCGCTTCTTTCGGACAAAGCCATTCCAAAGGGAGTAAAGGCTCTTGTTACAGGTCATGAAGGCCGTCATTTAATAAATGTCGATAATGTACTCGAATCAATCTGTGTAGAGACAGCGACAAGAGAACTCGGTTACGAAGTTAATGCTGTCGCTTCACTCGGCGGTGAGATATTCGTTGTTTATAAAATCGATTCTGACGGAAAAATTATCACAAGCTTTTCGGGTAATAAATGCGCGTCCGGAACCGGTGAATTTTTCAAGCAGCAGTTAGGCCGAATGGACATGAAACTTGCGGATATTTCCGGAGTTCATGATTCATGTAAAGTGCACAAGCTTTCAGCCCGCTGTTCGGTTTTCATGAAAAGCGACTGTACACATAAACTCAACAAAGGCGAAGCGAGCAAAGGCGATATCGTTCTTTCGCTAAGCGACGTTATGGCAGTTAAAGTTGTTGAGTTCCTAAAGAAAGCAAAAATCGCCGACGGAAAGGTAATTCTTTCAGGCGGACTTACCAAGAATGCGCATATCGTAAAATTCGTAAGAGAAAAACTTCCTCTGATTGAATTTATAGTTCCTGAAGAATCTTCTTATCTTGAAGCATTCGGTGCGGCTCTTCTTGCTTCCACTCTCGGAACTCAGCTTCCTGAAGGAAATGATCTTTTCAAGAAGCATGAATTGTCTTTTGGAAGATACAGCAGTCTTAAAACAGCTGAAAAGCGCGTTCATTATATTCCTTCAAAAAGAGGAAAGGCAAAAGAAGGACGCGAATATATTCTCGGTGTTGACGGCGGATCGACTACAACCAAGGTCGCACTAATTGATATTGAGACTGATGAAATTGTAGCTGATCATTACGGAAGAACTCACGGAGACCCGGTTGCAGCTCTTAAGAAATGTCTCGAAGAAGTCAAGAAACAGCTTGCTGAACAGAATGTTGATTACCGCAAAATAAAAATTTCGCTCATTTCGACTACAGGTTCATCGAGAGAGATTCTCGGTGTATTTCTTGAAACAGGCGGAGTTTATAATGAGATTATCGCTCACGCGACGGGTACAACTTATTTTAAACCTGAAATCGATACGATTTTTGAAATCGGCGGTCAGGACGCGAAATACGTTTACCTCAAAAACAAAGTTCCTATCGACTATGCGATGAATGAAGCATGTTCGGCCGGAACAGGATCCTTTCTTGAAGAATCAGCTTCCGGAGATCTTAACATTACCGATGTAAAAGATATCGGTGAAATAGCTGTTGCTGCAGAGCGCCCTCTTAAATTCGGTGAACATTGCTCGGCATTTATAAATTCCGATATCAGAAAAGCGATTCAGTTCGGCGCGACAAGAGAAGATATCACTGCAGGTATTGTAACTTCAATAGTTTCCAACTATCTCAATCGAGTTCTCGGTAACCGTTCTGTCGGAAGCAACATCGTTCTCCAGGGAGGAGTTGCAAAGAATAAGGCTGTTCCTCTCGCGTTCGCGATGATACTTGATAAAGACATCACAGTACCGCCGGATCCTGAGCTTCTCGGTTGTTTCGGCGTTGCGCTTCTCGCAAAGCTCAAAAACAAAGACGGATTCCTTGATAAGTCTGATTTCACTATCGACAGCATAATGGATACATCTATCGTTTACGAAAGAGAATTTAAATGCCAGGCTTGCGACAACTACTGTCCGATCAAGGTTCTTAACGTAAACGGACACAAATACATGTTCGGCGGACGTTGTAATAAATACGCGAACAGCAGAAAGAAGAAAGTTTTCGACGAAACTAAAATATTCAACTATGTTGAGAAACGCGAAGAAATCATATTTAAAGATTTTGCTCCGGCAGAAGAGATGACGAAAAGACGCGGAATAAAAGTCGGTCTTCCTATGGCGTTCTCGACATATTCGCTTTATCCGCTTTATTCGCATTTCTTTCATAAGCTCGGAATAGAAACCGTTCTGTCAAAAGAAATCGATCAGGAAGGCGTTTCAAAGGCGGAGAGTGCGTATTGTTTCCCTGCGGAAATAGCTCATGGTGCGATTCAGTCTCTATTAAATACTGATGTGGATTATGTTTTCGTGCCTCACTTCAGAGATCTTGAAAGTTATGAAAAAGATGTTCATGCGACATTCTGTCCAATAACACAGGCTCTTCCTTACTATATCAAGAAAGCATTTCCTGATGTAAAAGAATCAAGATTCCTTACTCCGATTGTATCTTTCAAATTCGGAAATGAAAAAGCTCTCGAAGGATTCATTGATGCCGGAAAGCATCTTGGAATCGGCGAACGTGAAATCAAGGAAGCGTTTGATTACGCATTCGCAAAACAGCAGGAGTTTCTTGCTAAGTATGCGCAGATCGGCGCCGAAGCGATGAAGAAGGCTGAAGAATCCGATCATCCTATAATCGCGCTTCTCGGACGTCCTTATAACGCGTTCTCAAAAGACGCGAATATGGGAATTCCGCAGAAGTTTACTACACGCGGATATTCTGTTATTCCTTTTGACATGATTCCTCTTAAGGATGCTGAAATATTTCCTAACATGTACTGGTATTACGGTCAGCAGGATATGAAAGCTGCGGTGTCTGTAAAAAATAATCCGAATATTTTCGTAACATTTATTACAAACTTTTCATGCGCACCGGATTCTTTCATGCTTCATTATCTCAAATGGATAATGGGAATGAAACCGTTCCTTGTTCTTGAGCTCGATTCACATTCGGCTGATGCCGGTATTGATACCCGTGTCGAGGCTTTCCTTGATATCATCGAAGGATATAAGGCTAAGTTTAAGAACGAAGAAGTTGAAAGATTCGACAATGGTCTCCGTTTCATAAATAACGGAAAGGATAAGCTTCATCTTATCGACACAAAGAAGGGCAATAAGCGTATAGAAATTTTTAACAATAAAGATGTGGTTCTTCTTCTTTCGAACATGGGTCAGCTTTCGGTTGAACTTGTTGCCGCAGCTCTAAGAGGTGCCGGAGTAAATTCCGATGCGATGCCTGTTCCGGATACTTTTACCCTTCAGATGGCAAAAAACTATATGTCGGGCAAAGAGTGTCTTCCTTCCCAGCTTGTGCTTGGTGAAGCTCTTCAGTACATGTACTCGGAAAAATTCGACAAGAATAAGACTTATCTTCTTTTTGTTCCGACAACTCTCGGGCCTTGTCGAACTGGTCAGTACTTTGTTTTTTATGAAAATCTTTTCAAGGATCTTCGTGTTGAAAACATGATTACCGTTACGATGGATTCGGATAATTCTTATAATGAATTCGGAACAGAGTTTACGAAGAATGTCTGGAAGAATATGATCATCGCGGATTATATGAAAGACATCGAGGCGACTCTGCGTACTTGTGCGGTTGATCCTGTTAAGGCGATCGAGATCTACGATAAGGAATGGAGAAAACTCATTGATGTAGCTGAAAAAACTCCTGGTAAGATTTATTCGGTTCTGAAAGGAATCGTCGATGAACTCGCCAAGATTCCTTTGAAAAAGAAAATGAAGGATACTCCGAAAGTTCTTGTTGTAGGAGAAATCTACGTAAGAAGAGACGATTTCGCAGTTGATGAACTTGTTCAGCACTTCTGCAGAAACGGAATCATTCCGAAAATTTCTTCTGTTTCTGAGTGGATTTACTATTGCGATTATACGCGCAAGCACGACATAAAGAAACGTCTGCGCCTAGTTCCTATTTATAGACGTCTTTTCTCAGGACCAATGAAAGAACTTATTATGTGGAAACTTGAGCATCTTTATAAGACTCATGTTGATCATAAGATTCTTTCAATATTGAACAAATGTGAACTCGTGCCTTCTTCTCCGCATAACATGGATAAGATTATGGCTAACGCAGAAAAATATTTCGTTCACAGTGATCTTTATTCTGAAATTTCAATTTCATCCGGGGCGGCTGCTACAGCTCTTCTTGATGATTATTCGGGTGTAGTTAATATTTCTCCTTTTGCTTGTCTTATCGGCCGTGTAATCGAAGGAATAATCGCACCTTGGGCAAGAGAGAAAAAGCTTCCTGTAATGAGTGTCGAAATCGACGGAGACATTCTTCCTCCGAATATCGTAAGCAAGCTTGAAATATTCATGCTTAACGTTATCAGATTTAGAAATAATCCGAAGATAGAAGATTTCATTCAGAAAGAAACAACCGCTACAATTAAACGAAACGTGAAAGCAAGTTAAAATAAAAAACCCCGCCGAAAGCGGGGTTTTTTATTTCTTTGATTCAAATTTGTCTTCCCATTTGTGCGACCAATCATGAAAAGGCTGAAGTATTTCAAAAAGCTCGATCCCGTCTTTTGTAAGAGCATAGCCTTTAGGTGTCTGTTCGATAAGCATTGCTTCGGTGAGATCCTTTATGCGGGCATTGAGCACGGATGGAGACATCGAATTGCATTTAGATTGAATTCCCCGGAATGTTAAAGGCCCATCACTTAATTGCCAGATGATGCCCATCGCCCATCGCCTTCCGAGAAGATCAAACAGAGCCATAATCGGAGCGCCTGATTTGGATCCCCTTACAGGGCTTCCCGGTTTTGGAATGGACATATTTACACCTTATAAACTAAAATAGCCTACCGCATTAATAGCGGCAGGACTTGTTTTGAAGTCTGAAGAATTGATGATTTGGAATCAAATCTTTTTTGGTTCAAAATACTTATTTTGCTGCAGCCAAACGTTCTTTGATCGTCATTCCCGCAACTCCGATGTTTTCGTAGGGAAATTCCTCAATAAAAACCATAAAGTTTTCAGGTTTTAAACCGGTAATTTTTACAGCTTCGTTTGTGAGATTAACGATAAGCTCTTTTTTCTTTTCTTCAGTGATTTGTCCCATTTTGATGTTAATTAATGGCATGGTAATACTCCTAATTATTGATTGCGCGCTACGGATATAGTAGCGCGCGCTACCGATTCAGTAGCAAGCTTTTTTTGTAATTTATAACAATTAATTTACCCGCATTATTCTTTACAATATGTAAAGTCTGGAAACATTGAGATATAAATGTAAAAGGTGATTATTATGAAGAGAAGTCGGAAAATAGCAGTATATGTAATAACAGCTTTCTTTTTTTTGCTGTATATACTTACCGATACAGTTGAATTGTTTCAGTCGGGACTTTCTTCATCTCAGATGATTCTAACTTATATTGCAATGGCTGGAATTTCATTGTCGCTAATCGGACTTTATGCCGCTGAAGACACTAAAAGCGGATATATGCGTTTGATCGGGATTCTATTGATTTCTCTTTCTTTTGTTTATTTTTCAGGAACTGCTACATATGCTTTTGCAGAAAAAAGCCCCGATTATGCGCCTTTGGTCAGGAAGCTAGGTTCGATATATCTTCTTCATGGTGTAATTCTGATAATCGGAACTTTTCTTTTTGCCGTCACTTTACTTAAAGAAAAATCATTTTATTTAATTGTATCAATAATGCTCATTGCTTCTTCTTTGTTGAGTTTTTCGGCCGGACTGTTCGGTCTTACCGAACAGTTATACGTAGTTTCCAACTTTGTCAGAAATTCCGGCTTTGTCATATTCTGTTTGCTGAGAACAGAAAATACAATCAAAGCCGGATTTCTTTCTATTTGACAATCTTAAAGAAGCTGACTTCGGATTTTAGAGTTTCCGCCATCGAAGAGATTTCTTCAGTGCTTGCGGAAATTTCTTCAGAACTCAGTGAATTGCTCTGGGTCATTTCGCTGATAACCGAAACTGATTTAACTATTTCATCAATAGCAACTTTACCTTCACGGATTGCCGAAGTGATGAAATTTGTTTTTGTTAGAACTTCCTTGAGACCCTGATTCACTTCTTCGTTTGCAGAATTCTGTTTTTCTGTCAGACTTGATAGTTCCTGCATCATGTTGGTGATAGATTCTATGCCGAGCAGGATTGTTTTTTCTTTAGCGATTGCACTTCGTACTTTTTGAAGTGCGCTATCAGAATTTTTATTATTCTGCATAATTAGACTGTCAATCTGCTTTATGCTTGAAGTGGTTGCGTCAGCAAGATGGCTGATTTCATCGGCAACCACCGCGAATCCGCGCCCGGCTTCACCGGCGCGTGCAGCTTCAATCGCAGCATTCAGCGAAAGAAGATTTATCTGTTCAGAAATATCATTGATAATGTTAACAATGCCGAGCATGTCTTTTGATTCGTCGGCGCTTCTTGTGATGATATCTGTCATTTCATTCATTTCTTTTGAATTTGAAATGACGTCTTCGTTGATTGTGCGGACTTTGTCATTTGTCATATTTATGTTTTGGACTACCGAGTGAATTATAAGCTTAAGATCATCAGCCATTTGATTGATTCGGTTTATTTCAATCTGTTGAGTTTCAACAGAAGTCATAATGCTCTCCTCGCTTGCGGCGAGTTCTTCCAGGGTTGCGTTAACCTGTTCAACCGATGATGATTCGCTTTGAATGTTGTCCGAGAAAGAAATTACATTCTGGGAAATTTCTACTGAAGACGCAGCAAGCGTCTGTGATACGTCTACAATCTTGGAAATAATAGCCGAAAAACGGGATATAATGGTATTGTAATTGTGATCAAGTTTATCAAGTTCAAACTTGCTGTTAATATTGCTCGAATTAGTTTTTTCGGGATGAATCGTTCCATTCGCAAGCATGTCAAACTTGCTGTTGAGTTTTACGATTGGTTTTGAAAGTTTACCGGATATCAATGTAGCCATAATTAGAATAAAAATGATAAATGCTGCAGCAATGCAAACGCTGATGATTACATTATAATAAACATTTCGGTACACGTAAGATTGAGGAATTGATAGTATTACAGAATAACCGGCTGAAGGAATAGGACAGTAGAAGAAAATACTTTTTTGTTTAGTTTCAGGGTTTTCTGTAAGAGCGAAGCCTTTTAGTCCGGAAAGTGCTTTTCTGGTAATATTTGATAATTCTTCATTTTTGAAATCGTATATAGTAGGTTCAATTACTTTCTTTCCGCCTTTTCCGTCATCTTCGAGATGCATGACGAATTTTTTATCTTTATGATATAGAAATTTGCCGGAGCTTGTAATAAAGTAAAAGTCGGTTTCTTCTCCAAGATTTTTTTTCAGTTCCAATAGTATTTCATCTTTTAATGCCGCAAACTCGGAATATTGAATCGATCCTCCGATCATTCCTTTTCTGTCAATGCCGGTATGTATTGAATCGGTAATCATAACTTTGTTTTCAGTGCCGGTAAAAATCGTATGAGCTATCATTATCTGCATTTCGCCGGTAGATTTTGATATCATGAGATCTGATATAAAATCCGGCTTGTTTACATAGGCATTTTCTCCAAGAGTTGCTTTCCAGTAATCTCTTTCTTTGAGATTTCTTTTTTTCGCTTTAGGATCCTTGTTATTTTCTGTTTCGAGATTGCCCTGAGAAGGATTTCCTCCGGAAGCGGTATTGAAATAAGATCCGTCAGGAAGACAGACAATGAATTTATCAAATGATTTCAGCCTTTTTACTTCAGCCTGCAGATAAGAATCCATTTCTTTCCAATTCATGCTTTTTACACGGCTTTCGTTTGCATAATGAGAAATATGAGCCATCTTGGATTTAAAGTAAAAATCAATTTTGGCTGCGGCATAATCGCTTGACTGCTGCAGAATATCCATTTCCTTCTGTTTGAATTGGTCGGCATTGAAAAAAGTGATTCCGGAAATGGATATGATAAAAGGGATAAGTCCGACACCAAGAAGAGAGAGAATTATAAGTTTTCTGATGTTTAGGTTTAAGAATTTCATAATATGCTCCGAAACGAGTCTAATTCAAATTATTGTAAGAATCAATATATATTTTACCATATTAAATCTGTATAGAATTTTTTCTATTTCAAAAATATAATTTAATGTAATTATTTTTTTGAAATAGAAAAAATTCCGATAATCTAATAAGGGGTTTGTTTATATGAAGAAAATGCTGATTTTTTGTGCGGTTTTGTCTTTTCAGTTAATTTTGCCGGATAAATCCGATAAAAGGCTTGTTTACTGGCAATTGCGCGAAAATTCTCTGAGGCAGGAGATAAACGGTCTTAAGGATTCGGAAATCTATCCTTTTGTCGGGGATATTCTTTCAAGCAATCTAATTTATGCTGAAAATCTGATAAAAACAATCTCATCCGGTTCATCGTCTGAAATTGATACTGAAGATTACATTGAATCGTATTGCAGACGGAGTTTTGACTCGGCTTATCTCAGAAAAATAGCAGCGGGTTTTTCTTCGGATTTATGGAATGATAAAATTAAGTCATATATCATTAATAATATAAATTCTTTATCAGATGCAAATTTCGGTTATCATAGTGATTTTTATTCCGCAAAACTTATAGATAAGCTGATTGATGCAAAGTTCAAAAAGCAGCTTATTACAGAGTTTTTTGTTATAAGCATGATTGACAATTATGAATCGCTTTACCTTCAGTTTAAAAATTCCGCACTTGCGGATATGAAACATTCTGCAGATGAGACTAACGCCGGAAAATTTTCTGCAAATATTATCAGGGCAGAAACTGACCGCAAAACCAGAGAATTTGATATTGAAGCCCGTCTGGAAATTTCAAAAGATAATTTTGATTCGGCAATTCTTGCTGAAGAAGTAAGTTATCTTGCCAAAAAACGTCTTGGTGTAATCAAGGATTCATCAATATTTTTGAAATATATTAATGATGCGGAATCTATTGAGCGAGGAGACTATTATCTGGATAAAACCGCCGAGCTTGAGAAGGCAGTTTTTGCAGTGCTCCCCGATAAGCTTTATTCATCACAAATCAAAAAACAATCATCTGTTAAAACTGAAGGAGGAATTACTTTCAGTGAGGATGCTGATTATACTAAATTTGTATCTGAAGTTGACCGAATCAGAAAAGATAGTCTTTCTCCTGATAAATTCTTGAAGTCAGTTGAAGGTTTGTCCGGTAAATATTTTTCTTCAGAGACTTCTATTTATAAAAAAAATGCGGCAGATGATTATGCGAAGCTTTCATTTCTTTTTATGGAATGGAAAAATAAAATAAAGCTTTGCAGATCAAGAGAAGCCGAACGGTATCTGATGAGAGAAGAACCGGTTAGGAAATATATTTTATTTATTAATGAAAAAGAATTTTCAGCTGCATCACTCGACTCTTTGTCTGAAGGCTCAAAAATATATACAGCTAACAAGGTTAAATTGCGTAAAGCTCAGGATGCTTTTCGTTCATTTTTTTCCGTGGATAAAACAGACAGGGAATTCATGACTCCTTCAGACTATGAAAAAATATCCGCCGCTGCCGCAGAATTTTCTATCTTTATGAAAAAAATGCAGACAATTACTGTTGCGAAAAACAATGTTAAGAAAATAAATAAAAGCAAATTTCCTTATGCCGAAGCCGAGATCTCAGCATTGTCGTCAATGATCGAATCGGAAATGAAAAGATACCGGGAGATGAGATATTCTTTTGATATGATAAATGAATACTCTGCGGTTTTTGCCGGATATGAGGAATCAGCAAAGTCGGGAATTACGTCAGATGAACTGAAAGATTTTTATGAAAAGAAAAGTCTTCTTCCGTATGTGAAGGATTATGATCAAAAGAAAATAAATACAGAGAACAGGGCACGGGATTATATCGCCAAAATGCTTGTTGATGATAATGCGAGAATCAAACAGCTATCTGATTATTATGCGAGAGTGGGTTTATGTTCGAGAATTAATTATGATTCGGAATTGAAATCATTATTTAATCAGGCTCATGTCAGTAAGATAGGAGTTTTTCCGGTTACGGTAAAAAATATTGCCGAGACTGACAGGAAAGTTTCGGCATACATCATGAAGATTATTGAACGGAAAAGATGGGAGCGCGGCAGTACGGAAGTATCGCCGGATTCGGAAATTGATCTTCCAGAGTTCGGAATTTCTGTTATGGTGCCGTCTGGTTGGGAAAGGAGAGAAGGGGACGTAGAATCCATTCCGTTTACAAATAATTCTGACGGATCGGAGTTTCTTATCAGCTGTATCGAAGATGATCAAAAATCGGCATCATCGGTTTTTGACACATGGTCGGAAAAACGCAGGCTGCGTCTTGTGAAAAGCAGCGGAGGGAAGTATCAAGGTAAAGAATTCATAAGCCGGGTGTATGAAACCAAAAGTAAAAAAGTAGTCCTTGCATACTGCGCTGACTTTAATGAAAAAAAAATAATTGTTTCAGGTGAGATTAAAAAAGAGAAGTATCAGTACTTTGCTCCGAGAATTGATTCACTTTTTAAGTCTGTTAAAGAAAAGTGAATCAATTCGGCTGATGGTTTACGGCGCGAGACTTATGCCGAAGCTGATTTTATGCCCCTTAAACCTTTCTCTTACTATTTCATCATCAGAACCATATCTAAAATAAATATTTCCAGAATGAGGTCTGTATCTGTAATCAGTAAAAATGCTGAATGACTCAGAGATTCCTATTCTGAGTCCAGCCATAAATTCCAAATTGAAACCAATACCGGCTGATGATGTTTTATTGGTATTTTCATAAAATTCAACGGTATCGACGCCGATTCCAAGTGGTATTCCGCCGTAAAAACTTGTGTAGTCTGGTAACGAAGGAAAATATACCCAAAGAGGTATTCTTAGCAGCGGGATGTAATTTAAGATATACTGTTTTGCTTTATACGAGCTGTCTTTAAATTTTTGCGTGTCATAGACAAATTCAAATCCGTTGGTGAAGAATCCCCTGCTTGAAGAAAGGTATCTGAGCCCTGCCCCTAATCCCATATCCATCTTGGTGGTTATTGTAATATTTTCTGCGTCAAAATATTTATCATATCTCGCTACATGCTTGTAAAATGTAGCTGAACCGTAAAGATCAAGGAATGACGGATATTCGCTTGGTTTACGCGGCGCTTTTCTTTTGTATGTGCTCGAAACGTCTGATGCGTCAACTTCACCGCTTGCTGCAGAAACAACACGGAAAGACTTAACTTCGACAATTTTTACATTTATTTTCAATCCGACATTGTCTGTTTCGCCTGCAAATTTGTTAAAGCGTGTTGTAGTTCCGATTATGACGTATTTTGCTCCGACTCCTTTGCCGACTTCGGCGGCATTTTTGTTTGAAAAAATGCCCGTCTGCTGAAGCTCCTGTTCTTCGATTATTTTATCAATCTGTGAACGTTCTGAAATGTTGATACCTTTTGAGACCAGAACGCGTTCAAACTCATTGGTTGCTATTCGTGCATCTCCGTCAACTGAGTCTGTACTGCTAAACGGCATTACTGCGACAGGATCTGACCCGAGTTTTATACTTTTTGTTAAAGAAGCCGCCATGTCTTCATAAGGTCCGGCTGAAATGAGCGCGGGGAGAAAAATGAGAATGAACAGCATTTTTTTCATATTGATACCCAATTTATATATTTTATTTCTGTATCTTAGTAAACCTTTTAAGTCATTTTGTCAAGAATTCAATTATTGATGAATTTCGCGTTTGTAGAATGAAATTAAAAAAAGCTTTACAAATAATGAGTATTCCAGATGTTTCTACAAATAGAAACATCTGGATAATATGGAAAACATAAAAAAGAAAAAAATGATTCAGCAGCCGAAATACCGCAATCAGGCGGCTTTGAATGAAATTCTCAGGGAAATATCTCTTCTTCCGCCTCTTGTATTTCCCGGAGAAATCGCGAAGTTGAGGCTTCAGCTTTGTGATGCAGAAAAAGGCGGAAGATTCATTCTTCAAGGCGGTGACTGCGCCGAAAGATTTATCGACTGCCGTGAAAGTACTATATTAAATAAGCTCAAAATTCTTCTTCAGATGAGCGTTGTTCTTACTTATGGTGCAAAAAAGCCAGTGATTAAATTAGGACGCATTGCAGGTCAGTATTCAAAGCCGCGATCAAATGATTATGAAAATATCGACGGAAAAGAAATTCCTGTTTACAGGGGAGATTCAATAAACGGTTATGAAGCTGATATTTTAAAGAGAGATCCCGACCCGGCTCGCTTATTGGAGGCTTTTTACCGCTCAGCAGTCACTTTAAATTATCTGCGCTCGGCGATTTCTGGAGGATTCGCAGATCTTCATCATCCCGACAATTGGTCTCTTGATTCTTTCAGAGAAACGGAATCATGGGGGAAGTACAGCGGAATAATAGAGAGAATAAAAGATTCACTTGAATTCATGGAGTCGATCGGCGGTGTTATGAGGGATTCGGTCGGTTCTACTGACTTCTTTATTTCCCATGAAGGGCTTCAGCTTGATTATGAAACTGCGGTCAGCCGGATTAATACTGAAACCGGGAATTACTATAATTCTTCAGCTCACATGCTCTGGATTGGAGAGCGGACTCGTTTTCTTGACTCTGCTCATGTGGATTACTTTAGTAAAATTGAAAATCCTGTCGGAATAAAATTCAGTTCAAAAGCGGATGTTAATGAGCTTCTCGAAATAATCAGAATTCTTAATCCTGAGAATGAAAAAGGAAAGATAGTACTTATTCACAGATTCGGAGTTTCAGAAATTTCAAAATTAGAAGATTATATTTCAATAATTAGAAGGAGTAAATTCAATCTCTCCTGGTGTTCAGATCCGATGCATGGAAATATTAAGAATGCGGATGGAATAAAAACCCGGGATTTTTCGGATATTCTTTCAGAATTAAAAAGCGCGTTTGAGATACATTCCAAATCAAAATCGATTCTGTCGGGAGTTCATTTTGAGCTTACAGGTGATGAGGTGACTGAATGTATAGGCGGAACTTCCGACATAGGTCATGCTGATTTATCTCAGAAATACGAGACTTACTGTGATCCGAGACTTAATTACTCGCAAAGTATGGAAATGGCTTTTCTTATTTCACAGATGCTTTCATCAAAAAAGTAATGGCACATTTTTCATTCTTGTGATAAAATCTCTTATGTGAGCTGTGAGAGATTTTTTTATAGGAGTAATTTAACAAGCATTTAATGTAGTTTAAGCCATTGTAAAATTAGCTTTCATAAATGCAAAAAAAGATCACGGAGCTTGCAAAAAATAAAGACTATTGCAGATTAGTTTACATCCGTAAACGGATAAAAAAATTAAAGAGGGAAAAATGAAAAAAATTATTCTAAGTGTATTTTCTGTTATTTTCGCCGGAACGCTTTTTGCTGAAGATGCGGCAGTGTCTAAAACAGAACTGACATTCTCTGTAAAAGGAACAGTTTATGCTACAGCATTTGAGGGTATTGAAAAAGATGCGGGAGGAAGCTATTCAGCTTTCAGAATGAGACCAACACTTTCTTTTTCAAACGGTTCAACTGAAGCCGTATTGGGTCTTGAGTATGATGCATTATTCGGTGCGGAAACAAAAGATGATGACAAAAGTACCGAAAACGTCGGAATAAGCGCTGATAAAAAGGGGATTGAAGTCGCACAGGCTTATGTTAAAACCAAGGTTGCGGCGTTTGAGGGTCTTTCCCTTGAAGGCGGAATCGATACTGTGGATTTTCCAATTGTTTTCGGAGACAATATTCCGATGCTTGCCGCTTTTTATTCGAATGATAAAATGAATCTTGGAATTTATTATCTCAAGACTTTTGAAGGAGATTATAAGGATAACAATGATTCTGAAATATATGCTGCCGATCTTACCATTAAAATGGGTGAAAACTCAATACGCCCGGCATTTTTTGCATATAAGTCGGCGAAGGGTGCGGAAGTGGGACAATATGAGGACGGTGTAGGTTATATGCCTGCTCTTGCCCTGAATCTTGCTTTCGGTTCAGCAGGAATTGATTTTGCGGGAGTATATGCCGGAGGAAAAAATAAGGAAACAGATGTTAAATACGCGGGATACGCATTGGATATAGCTCCGTATTACAGCATGAATGAGACTGTAAAGCTTACAGGTTTTTTTACGATGGTATCCGGGGATGATCCTGATACTGCAGATAAAGATGAGTCTTTTCTAAATTCAACAATTGACGGGACAAGTTCGGGAATAAATCTCTGGAGGCTTTATATTATTGAAGACGGCGGATCATTTACAACAGAATCAGATGTAGCCGGTTCGGGAAAGTATGAGTCTACTGCGGGTTACATGGCTGCCGGTGCCAGTCTTGAAGCTCAATTCGGTGATATAAGTACAAAATTTACTGCGGCATATATCCGCGCTTTACAGACAGTATCCGGAACAAAGAAAGACATGGGAGTTGAGTTGGATGCAAATATCGGATATGAAATTGCAAAAGGTTCGACGCTTTATGTTGAAGGTGCTTTTCTGAAATCAGGTAAGTTCTATGAGCAGGGCGGAGCAGTAGACATTCAGAATGCTTACTATGCAAATATCGGGCTTAATTATGAATTGTAATCTTTTATTATAAAGTATTTCTTTCATAAAATATAAAAGGCTCCGGATTACGGAGCCTTTTTGTATGTTCTACTTTCTTTTTAAAATGCGTTCGATTTCATCTGTTTCATTTTTAGTTAAAGGACCGAATTGCAAAGCTTTTGCGTTTTCTTCAACCTGCTTAACTGTTTTAAATCCCGGAATGGGGATTGTTATTTCGCTCTTTCCCCAAATCCATGCAAGCGCACCTTGAGCCGGAGTTCTTCCTTTGGAAGTTAAAATTTCTTTTACGGAATCCAGCATTTTCATGAATTCGTCAGAAGGACGTCCGTTTTTGAAATACGGAACCCATTCGTGACCGGCTCCCCGGACATCATCCTGCGGAAGCACGGAATTCTTGTCGAATTTTCCGCTCAGAAATCCCATCGCGAGCGGACTTCTGTTGATGCTCGCAAGATTGTTCTCTACGCAGAATTTAAGCATTTCCGGCGCATCTTCAAAGACGTTCAGGCAGTGCTGAATGACTGAACAGTTTTTTCTTCTTGCGAATAATACCGCTCCGTCAACGAGGTCTGTGCTCCATCCGTAGGTGCGTATTTTCCCCTTTTCAACAAGCTTTTCCAAAACTGAGCAGACAGTTTCAACATCGGCTACGCCGATATTCCATTCGTGAAGAAGATATACGTCGATGTAATCTGTCTTCAGTCTTTTGAGTGAAGCGTCGCACGCTTTTTCGATATAAGACGGAGAAATATTGGTTCCGTTGAGAGTCTTTGTTTCTGAGTTTCCGAAGTGAGCAAACTTGGTTGATATTACTGCTTCGTTTCTTTTTCCTGCCAATGCTTTGCCTAAAACTTCCTCGCTGTGACCGACCCCGTATGCATCTGCGGTATCAAAGAAATTTATGCCGAGATCGAGAGCCGTCTGAATTGCTTTTACGGATTCTTCATCGTCAATATTTCCCCAGCCGTCTGGTTTGCCGCCGTAGTAAAACGGACCGCCGATTGCCCAGCATCCCATGCCGAGCGCGCTTACTTCTATCTGCGAGCGTCCAAGTTTTCTTGTAAATTTTTCAGCCATATATCCTCCGGTTTTATCTGATGAGTGCGAGTTACTCATTCTGAAAAAGAATTGATCGGTTTACATCTTTTTCATACATTGAGCGAACTAGGCAGAAATCAGTTTTCGTTACATGCAGAAATATAGCCGGTGCTATAAAGAAAAGTAAGAGCCGGTTTTTGATAAAAATACAGAACCACTTGAGAGGCATTATGTATATTGAGATTGACCGGTCACTGCGTAATCCCATCAGAAATCAGCTTTATGAAAAGCTTCTTGAAAGAATTCTGAAGGGTGAACTTGCACCCGGAACAAAAATGCCGTCGAGCCGTCATCTTCACGAAAAGAATAATATATCCCGAAATATTATCATCGAAGTTTATGAACAGCTTTCGTCTGAAGGATATCTTGAAGGAAAACCCGGAAAGGGAACATGGGTTGCAGAAAGCGTCATTCTCGGGGATTCGTACAGACGGCGTGTGCAAACTGAAACTGCAACTGAAAAGAAAACAAAGAGAAAGGACTTAATCCGGTTTAACTGTGGAATTCCCGATCTCAAGCAGTTTCCTGTAAAAAAATGGAAACGATCTCTTGATTATGCATGGTCTCTTGCTGATGAAAAAATACTGTCATATCCGCCTGTCGAGGGAAGACCGGAACTGCGCACCGAGATTTGCGATTATCTGCTTCTGGTAAAGGGAATCCGCGTCAGGCCTGAATGCCTGATAATTACTTCAGGTACTTCGGAAACGCTTTTATTGATTGCATCTCATTTTTCCGGCGGAGCTCGTGAACTGATAATAGAAGATCCCGTTATAGATTTTGCGCCAGATATTTTTAATCAGTCGGGTTATAAGCTCAGAGGAATTCCTGTCGATGAATCCGGAATCGATACAGAAAAACTTCCTTCAAAACCGGCGGGCAAACTTATATTTGTTTCTCCTTCTCATCAGTTTCCGACCGGTTGCGTATTGAGCGCGAAACGCCGAGTGAGTCTGGTTGATTACGCGGCACGGAACGGTATGTTTATTATTGAAGATGATTATGATTCGGAATTCCGCTATGAAGGATATCCCCTGCGTTCGCTTTTTCTTATGAATCCTGATATCGTAATACACGCGGGAACTTTCAGTAAGAATATGTTTCCTTCAATTCGTCTGGGTTATATGGTTGTTCCTGAAAGTATTGCATCAGATATTTTAATGACCAAGGAGAAAATTCAGATGCGGACTCCGGCTCAGATTCAGCTTGCGGCGGCTCATTTTATGAAAAGCGGAGCCTTTACGAAAAACATCGCACGGATGAAACGGATTTACAATAGAAAACACAGCCTTATTTCGCAGAAGCTAAGTGAAGCTTTTGGTGATGATATAGAAATTAACTCGAATGCCGCCGGAATGCATTTGAATGTGTCTCATAAAAGATATAAGTTCAGCGCAGATGATTGCCGGAAGTTTGAAGAATTCGGTGTCGGGGTTGATTGTGAAGCTTTATATTCATTAAGCGGAAAAAAAGGCGGGCTTCTTCTCGGTTTCGGTAATGTTTCGGAAAAAGAAATTGCTGAAGGAATTAAAAGACTGAAGCAGGCTGTTGATTCTGTAATCGGTTGAATTAAATGAAAATAAAAAACCCCGCCGCAGCGGGGTTTTGGTTTCTTTAAGTGAGAAATTAAGCATTGAGAAGAGCTGCAACACCCGGAAGAACTTTTCCTTCAACGAGTTCCATAGAAGCTCCGCCGCCTGTTGAAATGTGAGTCATCTTGTCTGCAACACCTGCTTTGTTTACAGCAGAAACGGAATCTCCGCCGCCGATAACAGTTACAGCAGAAGTAAGCGATGCAAGCTGATTCGCAATTGCAAGAGTACCTGCAGCGAATTTTTCCATTTCAAAAACGCCTACAGGGCCGTTCCAGAAAATAGTCTTGGCATCAGAAAGAGCGTTTTTGAAAAGCTCGATTGACTTAGGTCCGATATCAAGACCCATCATATCCTTAGGCATTGCATCAACGTCTACGGTTTTGATGTTTGCGTCGTTTGAAAAAGCATCTGCCACTACAACGTCAGTCTGAAGAAGGAACTGAACGCCTTTTGCCTTAGCTGCTTCGATTGTTTTCTTAGCTGTTTCAAGCTGATCGTCTTCGCAAAGAGAAGAACCTACTTCTTTGCCCATTGCTTTGAAGAATGTAAAAGCCATTCCTCCGCCGATGATGATGCGGTCGCATTTTTCCATGAGCTTTTCGATAACAGTAATCTTTGAAGAAACCTTAGCTCCGCCTACGATGGCAACAAAAGGTTTAGCAGGTGATTTTACGATTTTTTCTTCAAGGAATTCGAGTTCTCTTTCCATGAGAAAACCGGCTACAGCAGGAAGATATTTTGCAACGGTTTCAGTTGAAGCGTGAGCTCTGTGAGCAGTTCCGAAAGCGTCGTTTACATAAACTTCGCCGTATGTCGCAAGTTCCTTAGCCATTTTTTCGCGCTCGGAAGCTTCCTTGCTTGTTTCTTCTTTATGAAAACGTGTGTTTTCTAGAAGAAGAATTTCTCCGTTAGAAAGAGCATCTACCATTTTTTTAGTTTCGTCGCCCATGCATGAAGGGGCAACTTTTACGTCTTTTCCGATGAGTTTTGCAAGCTGAGCAGCAACCGGAGCCATTTTGTGGTGGTTGTTTACATATTCTTCTTCGTTGAAAGCTTTGCCGGCTTTTTCAGCTTTTTCTTTGTTCTTCGCAGTGTCTTTTTTAGGATCGCCGAGATGGCTCATAAGAACCAGGGATTTCACATTCTGCTCGAGAATGTATTTGATGGTCGGAAGAGCCGCTTTGATTCGAGTGTCGTCCTGAATGACTCCGCCTTTGATAGGCACATTAAAGTCAACACGCATGATGACTTTTTTCCCTTTGATGTCAATGTCTCTTACTGTTTTTTTTGATATTGGCATATAATACTCCTTAACCTTTGTTTATGAGTTCAGTACCTTCGTTTTACGGAATGAGTCAAGATATTTTCCTTGGAAAAAATGTAAATTACTTATGGAAATGTGAAATATTCCTTTAAACAATTTTCAATTGGATCTTCAAACGGAGATACAATTGAAAATTAAGTACACGAAGTTTTATGCATTATAATCTAATTGGGGTCAGTTGCTTGCTTAATGCGATTTGACAGGTGAATGAAATTGTAATAGACAAAAAAAGAAATGAGTGTTAAAAGTCTGATATGGATAGGAATCATCTTAGAAAAACTATTGTTGATGTTTTAAAAACTTCAGATGTTAAAAAAGCCAGTCTGTTCGGATCGATTGTATCCGGTGAATTTACTTCTGAAAGTGATATTGATATTCTTATTGAATTTGATGACAAGAATAACAAGTCGCTATTTGACTTAATTGAATTGAAATCGTTATTGGAAGAAAAAACAAATTTCAGAATCGATCTGCTTACTTATGATTCTGTTGCTCCGGATATGCGGAAGTATATCTGTGATTGCAGTGAATCAATTTATGGTTAAAAATCCAAAACTATATATTGACCATATTCTTCAAAGCATCGAATTGCTTGAAGGTTATATGTGTAACTGCGATCAATTTGAGTTCAGCAGTTCTATGAAACTCCAGGATTTGGCTTGCAGACGTCTGGAAATAATTGGTGAAGCAGTAAAAAATATACCGGTTGATTTTAAAAGCCGTTACCCTGAAGTCAAATGGAGAACAATTGCCGGTTTGAGAGATATTTTGATTCATCAATATTTCGGGATAGATTTACTACTTCTTTGGAATGTTATAAAGAAAGATATTCCGGAATTAAAAAAGCAGATGCGAAAAATATACACTACTGAAAAATGGATGGACTGAATTATTTTCAGATCAATGTAATTCCTGATAAAAATCTGCGCTTTTGCAGTTTCGTTAATATAAAGAAACAGGTGATAGCGCAAAGTGTTTGTTCCGATAAACAGCCGAACATTCAGTTATGAATGTTCGGCATTAAGTTTATTTCCCGGATTTTTTTAATTTATCAAGATTTTCAACGGCTTTTTTATGTTTTTCTTCAGCCTTTTTGCGTTTGCTTGAATCAGATTCTTTTTGCTTTTGGGCTTTAGTTAGTTTTTTTTCGGCAGTTGATATTTTCTTGATGGCTTGCTTTCTTTTTGAAGATAACACATCTATTTCTTTATTGAACTTTGCACTTAATTCTTTTGTCTCTGCTTTCCCCTGGGCAGACTCATCCTTGTCTTTTGATTTTGTTCTTTTCTCTGCCATTTGCAAGTTTGCTGAATATTCTTTTTCTATCTCTTTTTCATTGAGATCTATTTGTTTTATTTCGTCTTTTCCTTCTTTTATTGCTTTTTCTGCGTTTTTAATTTCTGTCTCGGTTTCAGATAGCTTTTTGTCGGCATTATCCAACTCTAATTTCGTTTTAGAAACCTCGGTTTCTGCTTTTATTACGTCGGCATTTTTATCTTCTGCAAAAGATTTTGTTGTCATTAAAACCGAACAGATTGCCAGCATGCTGAAGAATGATAATGTTTTTGTGAAATGTGATGATTTAATCATTTTGAAATCCTTTTAATTTTATTTTAACTGTTTTGCATCGACCGGTTTGATTGACCGAAATTCTGAAAAATGACTGCGGATTTATTCCTCCCCCGTATCTGTTAATATTATTAGTCTGATTCCGGTAAAGTCAAGAATAACTTGTTTGCATGGATCATGCGAGAATATTCAAAGGGACGAGGAGCTCAGTCGCCGCTCCTCATCCCTTTGAGATCCCACTCCTGGCTCTTGTCGCGCGTATTCCTCACACCGGCTTTGCCGGATGCTCCGGACGCGCGAGTTGAGTCTGTCTTCGACAGACGGTTTAGGTGCTTTTTCTCTCATTCTTTTTTTCTGTAACAGTTAATTCATGACAGATAGCCCTCTCTCTGAAGATTAACACTTGATTAAGAAAAAATTATAATTCTGGGAGAGGGTGAGCCGGAGGCTTAGTGAGGGCACAAGAATACGTCGAACTTTATTGATACTTGAATTTATAAATTATGTAACTTTCACTGTGTCAATAGTTCTTCTTCTCGCATATAAACCTTGACATGTATAATTTAAATGGTAACTAATGTTAAAAATATAACACTAAAGAATGAATTCTGAGTTTTTATTTATTTTTTGTAATAATCAAAATAATTAAGGGGAACTAATGAAGAAGTTTAAACTATCGGCACTGCTGATTTACGCGGTGATACTTGTATTTTCTGCCTGCGGAGGAGGCGGCGGCGGAAGTGACGATCCGCAGAATCCGGGCGGCGACAAAACTATATCTATTTCCGTCATTAATGGTGTGACGCCTCCGGCGTGCGGAGAAACACCTGTTTCGGTTATTACAGCGAACGCGCAGTTTTCAGGAACTGTGAGCTGGAACATTTCAACTGCGAAGTTTGCCGCTAATACGGTATATACTGCAACTATTGAACTTACAGCAAAAGACGGTTATACAATTGAGGGTGTTTCTGATAACTTCTTCGAAGTATCCGGAGCATCGGTAGTAACTAATGATGCTGATTCAGGAATTATAACTGCTGAATTCCCTGCTACGGGTTCGGCACCTCCGACAGTTGTAAACATAAAGGCAATTTCGGGAGTAACAGCTCCGGTGAAAGATGCCGTACCCGTTACAACAATCACAGAAACAGCGCAATACACAGGTACTATCAGCTGGAGCGGCTCACCAGCAAAATTTGCCGCGAGCACTGTTTATACAGCAACAATAACATTGACAGCAAAAACTGGTTATACGTTTAACGGAATCAGCGCTGATTTTTTTACGGTAAGCGGAGCAACAATCGTAACGAACAGTGCCAATTCAGGTGTGGTAACTGCTGTGTTTCCGAAAACGGAGACACCTGTATTTTCTGAAACAACTCTAGGCAGTATCACTACGATAACTTTTGCAACAGAAACAGAGTTTAAAATAATTACGACGCCTGATATTCCAACGACTAATAAATTCCCTATCGGTTATAATGATGCTAGTTCAGCGAATGTTCCGGCACGTTTCATCATGGGTGAGACCGAGGTGACATATCAGCTATGGAAAGAGGTGTATGACTGGGCAACGAGCACAGACCGCGGTGCAGATAAATATACATTTGCGAATGTGGGTACGATGGGTGATGGTAGTGGTGACACGAACCAGCATCCGGTAACAAAAGTAAATTGACGGGACACGATCGTATGGTGTAATGCGCTTACTGAGTATTACAATGCCAATAATGGAGCTGGTACCGTCCTTGAATGTGTGTATACGTACAGCGGATCAATAATACGAGATTCGAGGGATTCTAACGCAACAGCTTGTGATAATGCAGTTCAAAATTCATCTGCAAAAGGATTCCGCCTGCCCGGCAGTATGGAATGGGAATATGCCGCGCGCTATATTGGTTCGTCTGTACCTTCACATTCGAATTATGTGTTAAAAGACGGCAGTTATTACACGAAGGGCAACAGCGCAAGCGGCGCTACAGCGGATTATAATAATGCGTCAGCGACCTCTGCAGTAGCGGTTTACGGCGTGTCAAGTACGGCCATAGTAAAAAGCAAGGTTGCAAGCGGCGCAAATGCCCTCGGTCTCTACGACATGAGTGGTAATGTGTGGGAATGGTGCTACGACTGGCATCCTTCTTATGTCGGATCGTACCGGGTTAATCGTGGCGGTGCCTATTTATACGGTGCGTACAGCATGCTCTTGGGCATCGTGAACAACGATTACCCGTATCGCGAGAACGGCGACATCGGCTTTCGCTTCTGCAGGAGCAGGTAAAATCCTCTCTCCCAGCCTCTCTCCTTTGCTAAAGGAGAGAGGGGTAAGAAACAATGGAAGCATAAACAATAATTGATTGATTCAAACGGGCTATTATCGACAAAATGGGTCTCATGAAACTAACATTAACTAAAGCCATATTTGTCTGCATGCTTCTTGAAGCGGTGATCATTTTAATTTCATTGTATATGGGATATTACCGTCTCAAGAATTTTGAATTGATTCAAATTGACACGGCAAAAACACTGATCGAGATTCAGGGATTGATTTTGGTTCTATTGATTCCGGTCGGTCTTGTAAATATTGCCTTGTTTATTTCATGTCTTGTTAAAAAGAAATGGAAGACTTCATTGCTTGCGGCAATCGCGGGAATTGTGCTATTGATTTTTTATCTAATATCTTTAGCGGCTGTGTCGATGTCGTTTTGATATTTTTTCTAATTGATTAATTATTTTGCAAATTCTAGTATTGGATGGATTGAAATTATGAAGAAAGAATATGATTTTTCCAAAGCTGAAAAAGGCAAATTTTATACTCCTGTTGAGCAAATTGATCTGCCGATTTATCTCGATAAATCCATTAAAGATTTTTATAAAAATGCCGCCCGGTTGAAGAGAATTGATTTAAGCAAAATGGTAAATTCAATTCTTAAAAAAGAAATGGAAATACATAAGGATATTCTTGATGGGAAGTAGAGATGTAGTTGTCAATATGATATCCTGATCCAGAAAAATTGTGCGTTTACTGCGTGAATTGAAAAAATCCCGTAATGATATTATAAGATGATTGATAGTCGAACAATCCAAAGTACAAAAAGCACTTCAGAAATAAAAGAATGATAGAAAAATTAAACCAAATAGTCCGCTGAAAGCGGACACCTCTTTCGCGCAGACTATCGCAGACATTTCAAAGAAATGCGCGATAGTTCTGTCGCGACAAGCACCGCGCAGCGGCGCCCTTTTCCGAACGCACACGGATGTGCTCAAGTCCGAGCGCCCACGGATGGAACAGCGCTCGGATAACGTCCATTTCTTTTGGGCGACGCAAAAGAAATGGACAAACGGATTAAAAAGGTGCGGAGCACCTTTTGTGTATTGCATGACACCATGCGGCCACTGGGTAAAGGATGTGATACGCCTTTTAATGTCATCTGCCGAGCGACCGCAATTTTCTGTAATCAGTTTTGCCGCTGCCGAGTTTCGGTATTTCATCAATCTTGACTGTTTTTCTGATAAAATAAATCGGCGATAGACCTTTTTCTCTGAGAATTGAATTAGCTTCTGTACGTGTCAGGTCGATTGTATGAAAAAGAATTATTTCCGGATTTTCATCATCCGCATTTGAATCAACTGCTATGACTGCTTCGCCTTCTTTGCCGGTGAACGATTCCGATAGAATTTCCTCAATGAGCGGAAGAGAAATCATTTCTCCTCCGAGTTTTATGAAGCGCTTCAGCCTGCCGGTGAAAAAAAGCGAACCGTTTTCTTCTCTGACGATATCTCCTGAATTGTACCATTGAAGATTGTTGAAAGTAATAAACGGCGGTTTTCCTGAATAGTTCAGGTATCCGCCGAAAACGCTTGGGCCTCTCAGCAGAAGAATTCCGGATTCGCCTTCACTGACTTTATCGCCGGTATCAGGGTTGATGATAGAATATTGAAATGATGGAAGTAATTTGCCGATGCTTCCCCGTACGGGATTATCTTCACGGTTTACAGATACAACCGGAGAACATTCAGTTATTCCGTATCCCTCAATAATTTTCAGCCGGGTCCAGTTCTTTTCGATATAGTCATACAGGCTCAACGGACATTTCTCCGCTCCGGTTACTACGAGTCTTAATGTCGCGAGATCTTCGGGTTCAGCATTTTGTGCTATTGTATCCAGAAATGTCGGAGTCGCTATCATTACGGTTGTTTTGAATGAATTTATAAGTCCGGCTATTGTGCGGCCTTCGGTCGGATTCGGATGATAGCATGTTTTTAATCCGCACACTGCGGGAAGAATAATCGTGACAGTCAGTCCGAATGAATGAAAAGGCGGAAGTATTCCGATAAGCGAATCGTTTTTGTAAAGAGTGAATGAGTTTATCGCGTCACGTATATTAGAAAGAATATTTTCATGCGTCAGCGGAACAGCCTTTGGAACTGATTCCGATCCGCTTGTGAAAAGAATTGCCGCCGTATCGGGATAATTATTTCCGTGAAGCAGTTCGGGAAAAAGTTTTATCTTTAATGCCGCAAATATTTTTTCCGGCAGCTTTACGGAAGCTGCAATATCTTCTGCGTAAATAAACCGGCTGTTAATGTCAGAAAGATCAGTGCCGAGTGATGCGAGTTTTTCCGTAAACGCGCGTGAAGTGATTATAGAGCGGACATTGAGCATGTTCATCATTTCTAGAACGCTTCTGCTTCCGGTGGTCCAGTTGACGAGAACGGGTATTTTTCCTGAGAAAAGTATTGATAAAAAAATTGCCGGAAACGATGCCGCCGCGGGAAACATCAAACCTACATGCGTTTCCTTTATTTTCATGAATTTTTTTTTCAGAATGAAAATTCCGATTGCAGCCTCTCTGTATGAAATAGTTCCTCTTATCCGGTCGGATGCTAAAGGGCTGCTGCCTGAAACGCGAAGTTGTTTCACGAAAAGTTCCTGTATAAATCTGCCGTCTGGTACAGTTACCTTTCCGCATTTATTTTTTCTGAACCATTTCGGCGGAGCCTGTATCGGCTGGATAAATTCATCTCCGGAAAATTTTCCGACTGCGGATTGAAGCATATCGGATACTGTAGTTATGCTTTCCGGATCTGTAACTGGATAACCTGTTTCAAATTCAAGCCAGCTTATAAGTTCAATTTTTGAAAGGCTGTCGATACCGAGATCCGAAGACAGACTGCTTTTTTCGCTGATGCTTTCGGGCGGAATCCCCGAAACATCCGACAGTTTTAAGATGACGGATGTTTTAACCGATTCAGGAATAACACAGGCTCTGTTATAATGTCTGTTCGCATTTACTTCCGGAAGAATTCTTGTGCCGCCCCTTTCCCAGATCGTGTACGGCACATAGGTGTTGGATTCAACCGCGCTGTTGTAGAATTTTTCCAGATATGAATTCATTTGTGTTTTGTCTGATTGGCGCGGAAAATCTTCGGGTTCGTATAAGGTGACTGAGACGTTTCTTTTGGGAGTGAAGATGATGAAAGATTTTATTGCGGAAATCATGCCCGATATCATTGCCTTGCCGAGAAGCGGAGGAGACCCTGAAGCTCTTGAAAAAGAGCTTCCCCAGATTCCTTTTGTCGAGATGAGAACTATTCTGGGATGACGGCAGTTTTTCAATATAGTTTCAACGGAACTGTTTCCGCCGATAACTTCCATTCTCGATCTATAAATGCGTCCGGCTGGATATACGAGAACATTTTCTTCAGAATCAAGTGCTGCCGCACATTCATTTAATGCCTGAATTACCTGTTCTTTGACCGCCTTTCCGTATACAGACGGATCCGGCATGGGAATGACTTTCATGTTTTTCAGAAATGAGCTCACAACCGGAAGATCGATTCTGTCGCTGTCTGCGAGAATTCTCGGATTGAAATATTTCTTGAGCACAAGTGTGAGAATTATGGGATCAATAAGCCCGGGATGGTTCGGAAGAAAAAGTATTCCGCGGTTTCCTTTCGCTTTGATTTCATCCATACCGTTGATTGTGATTCTATAGCGGATTCGTATCATTGCCAGAGCTATTTTTGCAGCGAGTTTCCAAATCATCTGAGTTTGTTCCTCATAATAAAGATGCTGATTGTGGAAATTATAATTGCGGAAAATATTCCCCAATACAGAAAAGATTGTGAAGGAAGAAAGTGCGTATCCATCAGATTTGCGAGAAATCCTGACAGCATAATTCCGCCGAATATCGCGAAATTGGCTGAAGCCCATACTGTTCCTTTTGATCCCTGTTTCGGTCTGATTTGTATAAAACTTTCAAGCGGAATCATGAAAAGTCCAGTGCCGAATCCCATGGTCACAGCGGCTGCATGAAGCATCGGAACTGATTTGATGAAAGGGATAGTAATCATTGAAAATGACAATAAAAATCCCGCAGGAATTATGACTCTGTACCATCGCGGACCTTTTGCGAATATTGAGCTTGCGATTCCTCCAAAGGCAAGGCCTATGAGTTCAGTTGCAATTATCAGGCTTGTTGCGGTTTTGGTGAGAGAAAATTCATTTAAACCGAGCGGATTAAGCAGAAGAATCTGGAGAGAGCCGGAGAACCAGATGAACACGTCGCACACAATCACGAAAAATAGAAGATTGTCCTTTCTGAGAGAGAAGAGGATTTTCAGTGTTTCGAAGGGGCCTTTCCAAGGAAAAGGTTTTGATGTCTGCACGGTTGTTCTGCCCGGTATCAGATAGCTGAAAAAGATCCCTGCCAGCGAAAGCATTACGGCAATAAATCCTACTGCATATTCGCCTCTGCCGAAAATTCTTGAGTCAAGCGCCGGACCTGCAGCCGCGATTCCTGAAAGAATAGCAGCTGTTATAATCATTCTTAATATGCCGTTGACGCGTATTATTTTTTCTTCAGGAAAAAGATCCGGCAGATATCCGTTTACAGCCGGGCTGAATACTGTTGTCTGGGTTGCCATAATCGCGAGCATTGTAAAAATCAGTGGCCATGATCCGGAAATCAGTCCGGCGGCACCGCAAAGCATCGCGAAAAGTTCGGCCCACTTTGAAATTATGATTACTTTTCTTTTCTGAATTCTGTCGGCGAGCCATCCTGCCGGTGCGGCGAAAACAAGAAATGGAAGAGTGAAAATGGTCACAGCATATCCCTGATTTTGTGTTAGACCTGAGCTTACGGCTATGAGCATTGCCGCCTGTTTGTAAAAGTTATCGTTGAATGCTCCCATGAAATAGACTATCGAAATCGGTACCAAAGATTTTAATCCGCTGGAATTTCCGGTCGTTATTTTTGTGCTATTAGAATCGTTTTCCATGAATTGCTTCCGCAAAAATGATACAGAATAAAGCGCATAATGCAAGGAAATATCTTGCAGAATGGTTTCTTGTAAGTATGATGTTGAAATGCTTGTGATGAGAAATAAGTATATGGATGATGATGTGAATCGCGGCTAAAAAAGAATCACATGGGGGGTTCTTTCTGTCTAGCGAACTGATGTAATGTCATACCTTTAAATGGAGGTCGCAAAATATCAGGTAAGTATTGGGAGGTAGGTCCTGAAGCTGATAAACCTGTCGGAGAAGGTATAGAGTTTATAATCAATATGTTAACCTGGAAAATAAAGGTTTACTAGGAAAAGAGAGTTCATTTCAATTTGTCATGGAAGTTCACAAAGATGGCTCTGATAATGAAAAACATAATGCAGTTGTACAAAGCGTAATATAATATTTTTAGCCAAATGATAAAAATGAAGAAGGTAAAATAAAATGAAAATAATTTGTTTTCTAATGTGTTTAAATCCTATTTTGGGGAGTACATATTTGTTGGCTGAGAACGTGTTTTCACGAGACTATATAAAAGATGTTCAAGCAAATGGTCAGATTTTATTTTTGAAAGAATTGGATAGATATAATTTAAACGATCAAAATAAGATCTTAAGTCATGCTGTTAGTTTTAAAAGCCAGATATCTCTTCAAGATGGTTATTATGTTGTTGTTTCCGGTAAAACTGATCCAATAATTAAACATATATTGCTCATTATCGATGGAAAAGTATGGTTAGATTACAAGTATAATTATTCAGAGAAAAATCGGAAAAAGATTATTGGAATATCAATAGAAAGCATGGAAAGATTAAATGCAACAATTTCAATTTTGGAAAGAAATGATTATGATATAGCGTATTACTGTTTTACCGGATCAAATATTATTAGAGAAATTATTTATTCTAAAAATAAAAACAACCTAACAAAAATAATTGGTTATCGTATGCCCAATCTTGAAAATGTTTCATATGAAATTACAATGCAAGATGGATTCTATAAGCAGGCCATATATTATAATGATAATTATCAAATAATTGGAGATTGGGGTGATTCATCTATATCTCCATTGCCGAACGATTTTTTTTTAAATATAAGTGGATGGTTTTATAAACCGAGTTTGGTTGAAAAGTATATAATTACTAAATTCTATCCAATGAAAAGTAACATTTTTCTTCCTGAAGAAATTAAAATTTATATGAAAGGTCAAATTGCATATACAGTAAATTGTGAATACGAAGAGGTAATTTCCGGAAATATTCCAATAATAAAAGAAATGACTGTTTATTCTACTGCGAGTCATAATTCAATTTTATTTAAAAAAGTAGGAAAATATGATAAATATTTCATTTTCTCCTTAGTCATGGGAAAAACTCAGAGAATTAAAGAAATTAATAATATCGGCTATGATGAACTTAAAACAAGTATATTGAAGTATGTTGACAATTGATGAGACATTATCTAAAAATTGTGCATGGGGCAATCAAATTATAATCAAACTGGGGAATCGTTGAATATGGTAACTGGTTAGAGTAAATGAGGCCTCTATGATAATGGATAATGGATAATGATAAGATAGTATCTTGAATTTATGGATATTGAGCCCGAAGACGAAGACTTAGCGTAATAGTGATGGAAGAAGAGAGAAGACTTTGAAATTAATGACAGCTATTCGTAAGTCGTGTAAATATTGAAATAAATGCCCCAGAATAAATTACGCGTATACTGAGCGCAGCGAATAAGCGCGTAATGATATTATTAGATGATTGATTTCAAAAATCACGAAAGTGCGCCACGCACTTTTGCAAAAGATGAATGATATCAATAACACCTAACCGTCGCGCCCAGCGCGACACTAAGGCGGTAGGAGAACCGCCACCGAGGCGCTTCACAAGCAAACTGCTCGACTCATTTTGTGCCCTCCTGGCACAGAGTCTCGTTGCCATCATCGTGATGGCTCAAAGTTCGCAAAAAAGCACCTCGTTAATAAACGCAGACTATCGCAGATATTACGAATAACGACGTATGTTTGAAAATTTCTGCAGATTTCATAAAACTGTTGGCGGGAATAGCCCATAATTTTGCAGGCTTTGCTTACATTTTCTAATTCTCCGGCAAGTTCGATCAAATTTAGCTTTCTTCTTGCAGCTTTGGTTTGTACATTTGTGTTGGTGGTCATGGTTTTCTATCCTTAAAATTATTTGTGGTAAAATCATTTTAATTCTCAGAGAAACTTTGACCACCTTCATTTTGAGTGGACTGTCAGGTGAATACTAGCACAATACATGTTATGTACCGCTTGCACAAGACTCCTTCTCTCATACAATGCTTAAAATACCATCTTTTGTCTTATTACTCAAAAATTCTTATATTTCAAAAAAAAATAATTTACAAAAGTGAACTGACCCCCTAAAGTTAGACACTTAGGGGTTAGAAAAATGACAAGAAAGTATCCAGTTGAGCTTGAAGAACAGGTTCGGAAAGAATATAAGCCAGGAATAAACGGCTATAAAAAACTGGCAA
>Ga0208940_1000736_pt1 | contig 38697 bp, 34 predicted proteins | sample AD_JPNNA6_MetaG_FD_184445 | JGI IMG/M metagenome (GOLD analysis project Ga0208940, IMG submission 184445) | Active sludge microbial communities of municipal wastewater-treating anaerobic digesters from Japan - AD_JPNNA6_MetaG (SPAdes) (version 2) | ecosystem: Engineered > Bioreactor > Anaerobic... | reverse complement strand
CCCCCCAACACTTCAGAATTTTGTTGAGCAGCTATGGCGCGCTGACCATTCCAACCTGGTCTGCTGGCAGCTCGGTTTCTGCAATCAGTGTCAGGAGGCGCAAAATTGCCTGGCAATCTCCAAGCGAGGTATGATCTCCACCGGGTAGCGGCTTCGGCCTGCGCCCTTCTCGGAAATAAATCTGTTTTCCAATGTAGTCACTATACATATATTCCAGGCTGTCCAGGCCGATCGAAACTTCAATCTGATATCGCGCTGCAGATTTTTCGAGGGGATATCTCACAATCGGCTGGCTGTAAACAACCAGGTTTCTCCCGGCAATAATTCCCCAGACCTGTTGATAAACATCCAGGAAATCGGGCGCGTCCTGAACCATTTCATTGGTTATTCCGTGCAGGGCTGTCGCCTCTGGCAAAATGGGTTCGGCCGGCTTGACCAGGCTTTCAAAATATTCTCCTGTAACCAGATCGAGCAACGCAATTTTCACAACTTCGCCATAATCATCTGCATCGTAATCCAACCGGGTGGTCTTTACATCCAATATTACCCAGCTATCGGAGTGGCTGAATATGTTGCGCGCTCTCAATATCGTAAATTCTCGTCTCCTGGCCCGAAACTCTTGCTCTTTGCACCGTCGGCACAACCCTTCGCTGCTCTTATCCCGTGACGCGGAGTACAAAGAGCCACATCGCTTACATGTAAGCGATGGCGCTGCAGCCTGTTTTTTAGCCTTTTGGGGCTCAGGTTGTCTGGCTTGATCCAATGGGTTTGGATGTCGCTTTGATTTTGATTGAGTAGTCATGATATTTTCCTCCAGTTTTGAAATTTGAGTTTAGGTGGTTGATTTACCAGTACTCTAAAGTGCCCAGGCCCAGTTGGTCTGAGAACTCAAACAGGGCCCATAGTACCCAGGCTAATGAAACATCTGTATATGGCACAGGCGACTCCACCGCCAATTTAACGCTCACAGCAAATTGCGTTGGCACCTCGTCCCATACTGAACTCAATCGGGGCTCAACCCGGATACCATCACCATTACCAACACCAAAATACAGCAGATATTCATTGATTACCGCTTGCATCCGATGCATGACCATCTGTTGTGTCCAGCGAATTTTGCCATGACCCCGGTGCATTTCTGCACGCAATCGCTCAACTAATTTAGGATGCAATTCCAGGTATCGGTTGAGCAAATAGATAGCTCCTGTGGGTGGGCTCAAGCGTGTTGAGTTCAGCTTTTGAGATTTTGATGACAGGTAAATTTTTTGTAATGGCCGAACAAAGTCTAGCGACGGTTGTGGATCGTTCTGATGTTCCGTAACGTATTCAAACCACAACCCCGTGAGTAAATCAGCATCATCTTCAGGATTCCTTTCCGGCAGTTGTGGCAGCCAATAGGCGTGGGTGTCATCGGTGATCTCGGGCTCCTCTGTTGTCAGGTCCCGCCAGGTATCAGTATCCAGGTTCCAATCCGGCCGGACAGTAAATTCATTTAACGACATTACCAATAGTCTAAATGGGAGTGCCTGTCCATTGGAGCCATGTAACGCGATCACTCGTTTCCAGAGAGCAGCCGTTTTCTCAAATGCAGTTCCCCGCGGCAAATTTATGACCATTCGCACTTCGGGCACAAATGCTTCGGCCGCTGAACTCTGGAAGAAGGCAACTTTGTGTTTGATGGATTCTGTTATGCGAGGCAGTAGGCCGCTGTCAATCGATTGTTCTACCTCTACAATCAATTGCCGCCCATCCTCCATAGTTATGACATGATCAGGGCGCAGAGTTTGCCCATCCGCATACGGAATTGTTTGATCGGTGACGATGTTTATCTGGGATCGAACCGCTGTCTGGTGTACATCTACCATTGCTAGCGCATGTGTTATTGCTCTGCCATTGTTCAATCGGCAGGCATGAATGTTTGCATATCCCATCAACCGTAGCAGAGCAGCGCCGGTTTCGTCCACCATAAAAACCGTGGGCTGACGCCCATGGATACCAGGTCGCTCCAGTTTTTGATCCACGATGTGAAACAGGGGTGGCAGTCCCGCACTGGCGGCGTGCAGCTTGTCCATAACCCGGTCGAGCCGCGATCGATGCATACCAGTCGTTTGACGCAGTTGCATGCCATCTACAACCCCAGTCGGGACGAATGCGGTCAGCACCTTTTCCCATTCTCCGTCTGGCATTTGGGTCTGTAGTGCTGTCAGAAGATTTTTTAAATCGCTGTCGGTGGTGCGCATAAAACAACTCCCTAGAACATTGATGTTCTTAATATTCACCTGACTTATGATTATTCGCGTGCATCATTTTCCAAGTAGCTTCTGTATTTGCTCGTGTTGTTGGGCTAGCTGAATCCGCTGCCGATATACTGTGTCTTTCAAATCTGAAATTTCCGCCCGTGCCTCGCTTAATTCCCTGGTAAGTTTTTTGTTGGTTTGTTCGAGCGTTTCTTGAATTTTTGATGCCGCCTCAATCTCAGATGCGTGCTGTTTAAGTTGCCGGACGGTCTGTTGATTTTCGGCATCCTTAAGAGACGTGATTTGTTGGATATAGGCCCTCAGTGCAGAAGCGATGGCCTGGCCGGCATCTTCGGCTTGCCCAGTATGTTGTGTAACAGCTCGCAAATCCAGATCAGGAAATTCATACCGTAGCTGCTGCAGCAGTACAGAGACCACATTTCGAGTATGTTGCGTTTGATCAGATTTGCGAAACATTAGCGCCACTCCGTATCAACCAATTTGCCACTGTTTTGAACTCGACGAAAATCGGGGCGCTCGCCGCCCAGTTGCAGCAGGATTCCAACTGGTAACCCGCTGCTGTATAAAAATGCGCGCAGCGCATAGATGTGTTCAGCGCGACAACAACGGTTTTTGACCGATACGGCAATCAGACCCTCAACCACTAAATCAACATGGCAGACACCAATCTGCCGGCCTCCACACATTTGCGGCACACTGACACGCTCGAGAACACCTAACCCATTCTGACGCAAATTATGAGCCAGCCGAGTGCATATCCGGGTGATGGTGTACAGATCATCGCCTGTGGCATTCAGCTCACGATATACACGGTAATATCCGCCAACAATCACCGCTGATAAGTATTGATATCGGTAGGCCATCCAATACCTCATGGGTTATCCGCCGGCTTGATCCAGGGCATTCACGGCTTGTTCCAGGTCACTGCGTCCTGGGGTGGTGTAAATTCGGGTCGTGTTTAAATTCTCATGCCCTAACAACATGGCAACCTTATCCAACGTAACCCCTCGATCCACCAGAGACTTGGCGAAAGTGTGTCGTAGAACGTGGCAAGAGATCTCTCCCAGATTAGCTTGCGCCGCAAAACGAGAGACCGCCCGTTGAGCTGTGCGTTTTTCGATCCCTTCCCCGTTTTGCCCAATAAAAAGCATCTCTACCGGAAGATCAGGGCGAAATTGTAAATAGGTTTTGATTGCCCGTCGCGCCTCCGCATTGAGCGGCAGTTCCCGCCGCTTGGATCCTTTTCCCGCTCGAACAACCAGGTACCCTCGGCTGTCTTCCAGGATAATATCTGCCAGTCGCAGGTTCACCAGTTCACTGACACGCAACCCGGTATACAGCATAACCTTGACCATAACCGCATCACGCAAAATCAATAACCGCATCCGCGGATAACGCGTCATCGCCCGGTTAACTTCATCGTCAATTGTTCGCAATAAACGGGCGCGATCTCGAGGATCTAACCAGCGCGGCGCGGAATCGGTTTGTTTAACCGGGTGGATGCCATCCGTCGGATTTGGCCCGGATTTGACATAGCCGGCTTGCTGTGCCCAAAGCCCGAATGAGGCCAGCGAAGCTACCCGGCGGTTAATCGTTCGTGGTCGAGCATTCTGCTGCTGCAGGGCTTGTTTGTACTCCCGAATAATCGTATTGGTCAAAGCAGACACGTCAAAGTCGCGCTTATGGTTTTGGACATACCAGCGGATAAACAACGAGATATCGTTGGTATACCCGGCAACGGTCATAGGAGATCGCTCGTTTGTTTTGAGGTAATCGGCATATTCTTGCAGGTAGGTAGATATCATTTTTAAAAACTCCTTGTGTCATCAATGCTGGATATATTTTCCTAAAGGGCCCGTAACGTAACGACCCGGGTCCTGGCTGGGAACTGCCGGCGGCGTCTGTCCGGAACGCAGTCCGGTGCGGAAGCGAGCCGCCTGGTATTCCTGGGGTTGGGTGGCTGCCCATTTGAGCCAGGCCAGGACGCGGGCTTTGTTCTGGGCATAGGCTTCCAGGACTTCGGCGGTACTGCCGTTCCAACCAATCTCGCGCAGTGCGGCAGTCACTTTGGCAGGCAGCTTGACTGGGGCGGGCCCAGCACCATCAGCCTTGCTTTCTTTGGCCGCGGCCTTGGCCTGAATATCAACCAGACGGGCTTCAAGATCGGCCTGCTCGATGTCAGGGTCCCAGTCAGGGTCTGTCACAGCTGTGACCAACCAACCTGGTCCTGCCGCTCGCTTGGTCCTCAGCGCCAGGGAATACAATCCCAGGAACCGCTCAATGCGATCCAGGTCGTTTTTCTCGACCAGCTGGGTCGCTGTTTTGGGATAAATGCCGATCTTGCGCAAGCGTAAAATCAAGGCGTTTTTCCGCTTGTTTTCGGGGCTGTTTTGCGATTTTTTTGCGCCGCCGCTAGTTAAGTTAAGAGAAGTTGTTGTTAATTCTGAATCAACAACATCATCTTTGCTTAGCTTGTCTTTAACAGGCGTCATCGGTAGTAATTTACTACCGATGAAAACCCGAATTTCGTACACGAAGGAGGTGTGCCCCTGATAGCCTGTGACCTCGAACCGGGTCAAGATTCCACGTTCCATGGCCCGGTCGATGCCTTCAAAGACGGCGGTGCGCGACATGCCCGTGAGCTGCTCGAACTCGCTCAGCGTGATCGGCTCGGCGCCACCCACCTGCATCAAGCGACCCACTGCGGCAATCGTCACCTTCAACTCAGCCAGGGTCATCCAGGGCATCAGTTGGAGCACCTCTGGTGGCAGAATGACGGTATCGGGATAGACAATGCCTTGAATTGTCGGACCAAAATCTTCAGTCATGGTTTCCTCGCTTTTCCTCTTCTGGGGCATTTAGAAGGCTTGTGGGCCAATTTTTTCTGCGGGGGTATTCCAATACCCCCTGGCTAAAAATAATCGCTCTCAGGGCTTCCTGTTGGGCAACTGTATGCGTCAACGTATGCGGCAGTGTATGCGTAACGTATGCAGTATGTATGCGGCACGTATGCAGTGCCGCATACGCTGTTTTTTGTCTCAAAAAATTGATTGCAAATTTGCTAAACATGGCTACCTGCCGCTGCTCCATCTCATGACAATCGGGATTCGGGGTTGGGGTGTGAATACCAATATGCCGGCGCGATAGGCCTCTACCCCGTGTTTAAGTAGTACCGCAGCCACCTCACCAACAGGAAAGTGCATCCCCGCTGTAGACTTTATCTGTTCATGCAATCCATCCGGAATGCGGTAATGAACCATTTCCTCCCAGGCGGCTTTGGTGGTTTTCTTGCCCTGGTTCCTGGGGCTTGCCGGCGCAGCTGGCGGAGTTGGGTTCCAACCTTTGATGGCCCATCCTGCACCGGTGAACGGGAACAGGGTCATTTTCTGGGCTTTGGGTTTGCGGTTGATATGCGCGTCCAGTCGCAGTGTTCCCAGGCTGATGCATCCCAATGAATATTCGAAAAATGCACGGGCAACATCATCAACTGTGACGTTCAGATCCAGCGCTATTTCCTTGACCGCATTACGGATATCCGCGGGCACCCCGCGGTAATGTTTAGGTTTATTTTGCTTCTCCCAGGTCCGCTGGCGCTTTTTCTTCTGCTCAGGGGATGGCAGGTAGCTCAACAAGCCCGGAGTGGATTCGGTCAGTGGTCCAACCAAATCTGAGCCAGCGTCTGGCGTTGATAATGGAGCATCGAATGCAGAGCGACGTGTCATATGCTCTCCTATCTCTAGGCCAACTTTAGTATGGCATCCACGACGGATTCGTATTCCTGTGCTGCCCGCCCGTCAGGATCCTTCTCAAAAATCGTAATTCCTTCAGCGGCACATTCACGCAGAATTGTCGCCCTATGAATGGGGGGCAGCACTAATCCCCCAAAAGTCTTTTTGACTTCAGCAATGATTGAACGCGTTTCCCGAGTTTGGTCATCATAAAAGGTGGGCAGCACTCCGGCGAGTGTTCCCGTCCAGTTTTTTTCTTGCCGCATGGCGGTCAGTGTGTTGACCAACTGCTTCAGTCCCTGAGCCGCAGCATAATCGGTTTGTACAGGGGCGATAACGTATTTACTGGCCCAGAGTGCGCGCTCTTGAACGCCCCCCAGGCTCGGGCTCGTGTCAAACAAAATATAATCCAGTCCGTTGCTGGCATACGTTTTAATGACATCAGCAATATAGGATACGGGTTTTCCCAGCGCCGCGAGAGTGGTTTGTGCCATGGCTGTTTCTGTGCCGCCCGGAATTATCCAGAGCTTGTTTCGCCCCGTGGAGCGGACTCTCTGTTTGAGCGCCACGAGGTCAGGCCCTTTCGGTTCGCCAGCCAGTCTGGATGTCAGTACTAAAAATATGTCGGCGCTGGGGTTAATGCCCAGAAATGTGCTGCACTGCCCCTGGGGATCAAAATCGACAATCAGCACTTCCTTCCCGCGGCGCGCCAACCCGTGTCCTAAATTAATGACAGATGTCGTTTTGCCGACACCTCCCTTGTGATTTGCCAGACAGATGATTTTTGTTGTCACAGGTCCTCCTTTTGAAATTCGGTTTGTGCGGTTTGCACGGTTTGTCCGGTCAGACTGGTTTGTTCAAAAAATCAGCCAAACAGAGCGCATTATCCAACTCTGGGCGGCGCACAGCTAATCCGCGTTGTTCCCAATCGCGCCGTAGTTGATCAGCAGATCGTCGGGAGTACCCCAATCGCCCCAATACTTCATATGTCATCCGGCCATCATTTTCGGCCCGCAGCCGATCAACTAAACGACGTTCTGCTGGGGATAATCCATCCCCTTTGTGAACCTCTAGCTCTGGCGCCCGGTAGGTTTGTAGGAGCCCCCAGCGATTTGAGATTGCCCGTCCCGGTGCTTTTAATCGTTCGGCGCCACCTTCTCCCAGTACAATTCTTGCAATTGAGGGTGTGGCGACCCGGTAACAAATCCGGGTTGTCATCTGGTCGCGAACCGGCCCGACAATGTCTTTCTCAAAAGTTTGCCCGGCCAGTACAATCTGGATGCCAAATTTCCGACCACCCCATGCCAGCCGGGTGAGTTGCTGTGCCAGCGCTCCACGTGGCCCCCCAGATGCCTGCACCAAGCCATTGAATTCATCCACGACAACCAGCAGCCGAGGTAGCATGATCTGCCCTGCCTGTTTTGCTGCAACGTTGTATGCATCCAGCGTATCATGGCTTCCTGGTAGGCCTGTGAATAGTGTCGCCCGGCTCTGCATTTCGTTCAATGCAGCAGTAATAACCTGGGCACAACCTTCCAATGTGCTGCCCAGCGGTCCAAGCAGTGATGAATGCCCGGCCATATATGGAAAGCTGCGCCCATCCGGATCTGCTAATAGCAACTGGATATTTTCTGCTTGGGCTTGATGAACTAACAAACGCAGAAGGTTTGATTTGCCGGCTCCAGTCATGCCTGCAACTAATATATGACCAAGACTTTCCCACTCAACACTGATAGGTGTGCCATGAGCCGATTGTCCAATCTGTAATATGCCTCGGCGCCATCCAGGAAAGGGTAAATTGGTTGGCAGGTGTGGACGGCGGCTGAGTAAAATGGCATAACGGATTCCGGTGCTGTTTGATACCAGAACTGGAAGCCCATGCAAAGCAGTAGATATTTGGTGTAGCGTTTCAGGAGTGGTGTATGGCTCGAGGCGCTGAACCCGTTGTTCATCCAGGACTGCAAACATCCAGGCTTCGCCCTGCAGCGTCTCAGTTAACATGAAACGTGTGATGACAGGTTCCAGACCGCGTTGAGACAGAGTTTGTGGAATGATCCGTGCAATAGCCTGAGCTTGAGGCATATAACGGTTGATAGTCATTTCAAATCCTCCATTTCCTCCCCGGCGGTGAGCAGCAATTGTTGACGGACCTCATCCACCCAGGGACGGACCTGATCGGGCTGTACAATCTCAATTCGTACCGGTTGAGTTTGTGGCTGTTGAGGTATCTCAGCTGGGGGTGCCATCAAGCGACGGACGGCTGTAGAGCGTTGCGGCGGCAATGCATGAGCCAGAACTGCTGCCTGATGTCGCGCAGTAGTGCGATCCTGGAGCTGATGGTCCGGCGCAATCCCATCAACATGAATGCCATCCGGGCCAGCATGTAGACCAGCACCAAAATTGCGACCAGGTTGAATAAAGTTCATTCGCTGATTTTCTGGTAGTATAGTAATGACTTCCTCTCCATGGAGAATTGTTCGTAATCGGGTCTCAATAACTGGTGTAAAACGGCGGTAAGCAGAAATGAGAAGGGCAAATAATAGAATTGCTGCAGCGATTAATAGAATGGTTGGAACAATGATTTGGAACGGGATAATGTATTGTTCCCATGCCGCTTGACGCTGCAGCTTGGTGGTTTCCATCTCAATAACCATCTGGGTTGCTGCCATCGGTGTAGCGGTCATGGGCCAGGCCGTTTGAGTTGCTTGTGTTTGGGCGGTGGCAGTAATTTGAGCCGCCTGGGTGAGCGCTTGACGGGTGTCAGCAGTAGCCTGAATGGCGGCTGCCTGTATGGTTGATGTGGATTGCCAATCCCGCGCCGATTGAGTGGCACGGGTGTAGGCTATATCTGTAGCTGCTGCCAGGGTTAGCTCTAGCGCGACCTGCGTAGATCGGGCGGCAAGTTCCATCATCTGCACCTGCCCGGCTGCTAATGTAGCCTGGGGAATTGCCTGAGGTAATGGGGTAGGCGCGATGGGATAGGCTGCCTCACATGCACTGAGCAACAGGAGCAAACTCCCCAACAGAAAAGCCAATCGCTTTACCATCCCCAACCTCGGAAAGTATCCTCTTCTGCTTCTGTATCCTGTGGATCGAAGTAAATGATTTGAGTGTGTTCTGGCGCAGGAGGAAGGGTCGCTTTTTGTGAGTAGGGGAGGTACTGATGATAGTCTTGGATACTGGGCGATTGGCTTATCATTGGAAATTGAGGTCGGTTATTCAATCGGTAACGCTGGGTCATGACAATCACCATCAGAACCATGACGGCAATCGACAGCAACCCGATGACAATTAGCGCAATCGTAAGCCCTGCATTTGCAATCTGGGCAGATTGTGCTGTTGCCACCATGGCTTGAGCCTCCAGTGCCTCTGCGTGAGCCGTCTCAAGCGCCGTGATGGCTATTAGAGTGAGAAGAAGCGTTATTGAAATTACAACTACAATTTTCATATTTCATCTTGCCTCTTTTGATCAAACAACAGGCAAGCAAAACCCTCTGGGCAAAAATGGCTCAGAGGGTTACAATCGGGGGTACTGAACTGGCGTTTTACGGCTCGATACGGCCAGTTAAGCGGAAGTCGATAATTGCGATGGCCTCATTAACGGGAGTTCCTGGAGATAGTGCTATGTAGGTGGCATTTTTCCACCCGTCGCTCCCGCTGGAAGTAAGAACCATACGACAGACCTGGAAAAACCTTCCAGGTTTTTCGTTTAAATAACCCCAGGTGGAGCGGCTGATCTCAGGAGCCGCCATGCCTGTTCCCATAAAAATCCCCACCCTCTTAACCATCCCCGAAGTGTCTGTGATCATTGGTTGCAGGCAGGAGTGTGTTCGGGGTTGGATCGACTCCGGCCTGCTTCCGAGCTCGAAAATTGGCGGCCGGATTTTCATTGTGAAGATTACTCTTGACGCGTTTCTCCGTGAAAATGTTGCGATAATTCGGGAGGCGGTAAATGACCGCTGACCAACGTTCCTATACGGTGTCACCCCTTGCGCTCAGTGGTGTTGTCCGAGACGCATACTGTCAGGTCGTCCGTCCGCACCTGCGTTTTACAACAACCTGCTATTTTGCATCTCGTTGGGTTCCGGTTTTGGGTCTATACCCGGCCGGCCTGAATGAGAACCCCAGAAAGTCTGCCGGCAAATCCGCCGGCAGCGCAGCCTGGCTGATCGTCGCATTACGGCAGTTCGCTATCTGGAATCGGTCAGATACAACCCAAATATCGCAAAAAACTCTATCTAAATGGATAGGATCTACCACACGCACGTTGCAGACTCTCCTGGGCGAGCCCCTGGTTCAGTGGTTTATGCAGGAGCAGCCCGGCCCATATGTGACAGATTCCTCTGGTCAGACCCGGCGAGCTGCCACGCGCTACACCGTCCGTCTGGATGATCCGATCGTGCCAGCCGACATAGAATCGTTGGCAGCATGCTATCAGCGCATGTCCTCCGTGTACCAGACGGATTCTGTTCTGGATCGGGTCAAACAATTCCTCGATTGGGCATTAACGCAGCCGGTTGACCTCATTCTCGCGCCATCTCCAACAGCCCCATTGTCACATCCACAATGGTTTGAGGCTGGTCCGATCACAATCGCTCAAATGATCGCTATTCTGGAACCCGAGATCAGCGCACTCGACACCGGCAACCTGGAACCCCTGTATCAGGCGCTCACATTAAAAATTAATGGGCCTGAGTCAGTCATTGGTTCGAATTTATATTTCCGCCAAAACTGGGTCCCCCGACTGGGCCCCGGGCCCGCCTGGATTTACATGTATTTGCGCGCTCTGGTCTACATGGACGATTCATGTGGCGCGGTTAGAGATACATGCGATCTAATCGGAGTAAAAACGCTCGCTGATCGATTAGGCGTTAGATCAGAATCCATTTTGGAATGGCTGCAAATTCTGATCACGAACGGATTTTTGGAAATTCTTGATTCACGAAAACTCACTGATAGCCAAATCTGGCGCCAGATTCGCGTTTCTACTGCAATCCCATTAACTCAGTCTGGTTATGATGAATGGACACGAATCATTAACCAGATAAAACCAGACAGTAATTTACCAGCGGACTCTGATTGGGTACCCGGAGATTTTTCACCTACAGACGAGGGGGTACCCGGAGATTTTTCGCCTACAGACGAGGGGGTACCCGGAGATTTTTCGCCTACGGACGAGGGGGTACCCGGAGATTTTTCGCCTACAGACGAGGGGGTACCCGGAGATTTTTCGCCTACGGATGAGGGGGTACCCGGAGATTTTTCGCCTATTAAATGCTTAAGACTTCAAAGACATCCCGATTCTCATATGCCTCTACAACAACACAGGCGGCGCCAAAAATCCGCCGATGTTGCTGCGCTTCCGCGTGGCCTGATGTCTGCGCTGGATGAGTGGGCGTGGTCGGGCTCAACGAGTGAAATCCAAACTGCGTATAACCAGGCTCCTGAGGGTGTGATGACCCTGATCCCGGTTGTTAACCGATCATCGGCTGCAAACCGCGCGGGACTGTTCCTGTCCATGATCAGAAATGGGGCCCACCTCCGTCAGCAGGCGCAAAAACAATCTGCAGATGATCCGCTCAAATTCATCTCTGGTCCGTATGGCCACTTTGTGGAGCATTAAAACATGAAGATTCTCATCCCCCTGGCTATCGTTTTAATCGTCGCTGTGGTCGCCCTGGCTTCAATTGAATCATCACGCGCTGATATTTATCAAGCCCGGGCAGCAATTGAGGCTGCTCAAGCTGCCCAGATGGCCTCTGCTGGTCAGACAGCGGCCGCGACCTCGCTTGGGATAATGAATCTGTTGCTCATTGCTGGCTTACTTGGTTTTGGTATTTGTATCCTCTGGCTGCTATATCAACTCAAAGTTAAGCCGCTGCTTGGCAGCCATACCTGGCATTCAACACCACAGATGCCATCGCACAATCATGCTGCGAGAATCAACCTGGGAAATCTATCGCCTGGAATACCACCAGCCGATCCTATCCAGCAGCTTGTCCAACTTGAACTCATGCGCTACCTGCGCGAGACGCGGCAGCGTTACCAGCATCAATTGCCAGCCCAAATTATGGATGAGGACGATGGCGATCTCTGGGAGGAGTAAAATGTCCCGTTTTTTATGGATCTTGTGCGTTTTTTCTCTGTTTTTCCTGGTCCTGGCCGGATGTGGAAATTACCCCGGCTCAGTTACCGGTAACAGCAATTTGTCTACCCAGAATAGCTGGAATGCTACTGCGACCCGCGTTGCGGCTGAGGCTACCGGCGTCGCATTGAATGTAGGTATTATCCAGGCGGAAAACGCAGTCCAATCTGCCGATGCTACGGCAGATGTTTATCGCGGCATGTTGACGGCCACTGCCCAGGCCATTGCGATTGAATCAACCGCTCAATCCGCTCAGCATACACAATCCGCCGCGGCAACCGGCACTCAGCAGGGCTGGACGATTATAGGCTGGACGGCTACGGCGGATGCGGCTCTATCCACTCAAACCGCCCTGGCATCAGCGACTGCCTACGCCTGGACCCAACAGGCTGTGGACCGGCAGGCAACCGCGGATGCTGCATCGGTAATTGCCCTGGCAACTGCTCAGGCGGCCCAGGCCGGTATTGCCGGGGAGTCCTATCAACAGGAGAGTATTCGCACTGAACGGCAGAGCATTATGAAATACGCGGTAGCGTCGCTCCCATTTGTTCTGCTGTTCATTGCCGTAGTCATGGGTGTGTTTATCATACGTTACTGGGCAAGTTTCCGCGTTATCCCGCGTGCAGCCGATGGCAGTATACCGATCATTCTTATCAACAATCGTCAGATGTTGAACCCGGATCGTTCGCTGGATCCTGTTCTGGATATCAAAAACCCGGCACTGCCGGATCAATCGACTCAGGTTCGCATTACTGAAAACGATCAAAAAATCCAGGGCATTCGGGCCATATCGTCCGGCAGCGCTCATCGTCGAACTGCTGCCCGTTTGCTGCGGGGTTTTGCCCGGCAGTCCGAACCTGAAAACCAACCACAAATACCCGAAATCACAATTATTGATGCCGGCACTGCCCGCCCGATGATTGCTGATGTTACCCCGGAAATTCGTCGTCGTGCCATTATGCTGGATCGAGAGGAGGAATGATGGTCACCGCAATCTCAAATCGGCTGCAACGAGTGGCCCAGGGCGTGGCTGCCCGATTACCTGGCATTTTATCTCGGAGAAATTTGGAGCCTGTATTTTCCGAATTCTTCCTGACCGAATGTGACGGGATGATTCTGCTCATTGCATCTCTCAATACCAACAAAATTCGGTTTTTAGAACATTACACAGACACTGATTTAGTTCACCAAATCAGTACAGAGGTAAAGATGCCGATTTTTGTCTCCAATCATTCCGGACTGCGTTATGTTGCCGTGCTCTCAGACCCGCCTCAATTGCCCCGCAAAATTGACCTGCCGCTGGGTACAGCTCCCGATCAGGTGGCTCTGGGCGTGAAGCCCGGAGGTCAGATTCTCAGCCTGCCCTGGGGACGCATGGGACATGTGATAGCTGCCGGGATGACCGGCAGCGGTAAATCGATCTATTTGCGCAGCATGGTATATCAAGCGCTGCATAACAACATGCGGCTCCTCGTTGCAGATATAGATCAGGCCACCGTCCCGATGATCGCCAACCACCCGGCACTGCTTGCTCCCCTGGCCTCTACACCCGGCGATGCGTTGAATTTGGTGGATCGAGCTTTAGCGGAATGTAATCAGCGGGCAGATCTCTTCAAATCAGCCCCTGATTACCCGGAAAATTTAGAGGAATACAACCGCTATGCTGTTTCAGCGCAACTGCCTCCCTTGAGCCGTGTCCTGGTGATTCTGGATGAATTTCCGGCAATTGTTACCGCAGCGCCAGCCATCAAGACCCAGATCGCCTCATTGGGATGGCGCGGGCGGAAATTCGGGCTCAGCATTATTTTTTCAGCCCAGGAGTTTACAAAAGAAATCACCGGCCCCTTGCGCGACCAGGTGAGTACGGTAATCTGTTTTCACGTTCGGAGCGCCGATATGGCTCGCCGGCTGAATTGTATGGGGGCTGAACATATTCCGGTTACCCGGCCTGGCCTGGCGATTACAGATCGTTGGGGGCCCGTTCAAACATTTTATGTCAATAAGACGCTGCTCTCTGCGTCCGATTCAGTCAAACCAGCGTTTACCGACCAGGAACGTCTCTTGTTTGAGAGGGCCATAGCCGAAAACGGGGCACAGCTAACGCGTGAGCGTGTGATGACCTGGACTGGCGTTTCAGAGTGGCAGGTTCGCCGTTGGATGGACTCCTGGGCACTGCGCGGTTGGATTGCAAAGGACGCGATGCGTAACAACGCATACACGGTGACGCCTGAAACCCGGCATGCGCTCTCCAACCACCCAACCCCTCCATCCCCCTCCAACCAACCGGAATGCCCTCCAGCGGTTCTCCAACCGATTAAAACGGAGAAACAGGAGGTGCACAGCTAATCGTGGATGTATGGATGATTACCTCGCCTCAAATTCAAAAATCACATTGAGAAAGGACAAATTTGAAATGGATAACAACACCGTATTTCCAACAGATCTCTACTCGATTTTGTTAGATGGGCAGCAGCGGCTGCATGTGGAGGAAAAAGCAATCCGGGCTGAACTCCCTGGAAATGACGACGACGATATCGTAGAAACCGATTTTTATGAAACGAGCAACGAAGTGCGCCAGGAATGGGAAGCCAAACGTAAAAAGGTTTTGGCGGCGCTCTCTGAACGTATCCCCGCTGGCGTTTTGCCTTATGTGGAATTTCCCGCTCATATTCACCACAATCCAGCCTGCCGGATTGTCATTCCCCAGTGTGCTCCAATTGAGGTCTATTTCGAGGAGCCTGATTTTAGACACCTGGATTTCAGAACAGCCGCTCGAACGTATGTGGTCGATTACTTCCCCTATGAGGTCGGTTGGGACTTCAATGAGAGCGTTGAAATCCGTTCACAGTTCAGTGAAATTTTAGCCTATGCCCATATGGCGTTTCTGAACCGAGTGAAAACCGACCCAAAAACACGGGCCCGTATTGCCGCCTTTAATGACGCGGTTGGAGGTTTGGATGAGCGTCTGACCTTTAGCAAAGATGAGATTGTTGAAATCATCAACGCCGTCCCCAGTTTCAGCGGACCAGATGCCATTGCACATCACTTACGCCAGATCAGCAAATTTCTTGACGTGTTTTGTGCGTTCTTATTGGAAGAAGATGACGAACCCAATCCCAATCCGCAGAATCCTGATGAGCGCTTTTGAGCCCTGACCTGATGGAGGTTATAGATGTCAACCCGAATTATCTGTATCGCAAATCATAAGGGCGGCGTCGGTAAAACCACCACAGCCGTTACCCTCGGGCATGGTCTGGCGCGCCGCGGCAAGGAGGTGCTCATTGTTGATTTTGACCCCCAGGGACAAAGTGCAACATTTCTGGGTATCAACCCCAGCGCCGATATCTATTTTGTGCTCGCTTCACGCATTGCGGGCGAACCTCGCGGCCCCGACCTGACCGCTCTCAAGCAGCGTGTCAGATCATCAGGACGCAAAAACTTGTGGATCATCCCTGGCGGTACAGAAACAGCCATTGCTCAAACCACCATTGTTGCCCTGGCCAAGCCGGTCTCGTATATCGCTGACGTGCTGAAGTACTTTACCGGCAACGGCCTGCACTACATCATCCTGGATACCAGTCCTTCGCTGGGTGGGCTGCAGGAGCGCGCGGTCTGGGCCAGCGATTATGTTCTGGCGCCTGTCCAACCTGATTATGCGGCAGCCCAGGGGCTGCGGCAGTTGATCACCACTTTGACCGCCTTGCGGCAGGAGAAGGGCTGGGGTGGGACGCTGGTCGGTGTCTTGCCAACCCTTTATGATGAACAGACCCGTGAAACCCGTGCTGAGATGAAGGACGTCACCCGGGCCTTCGGTAACCTGCTTCTTCCGCCAATTCACCGGGCCACCATCTTGCGTGAGTGTGCTGCTGAAGGCCTGACCATTTATGAGAAAGACCCGGGCAGCCGGGCTGCCCGGGAATATGAAGCGGTTGTGGATCTGGTCTGTTCACTGGCTTAACCTGGGAGGATGATGTGATGACTCGCCGGAATGTTTTTGAAGACGAATTACCTGAATCTAATCCATTGACGGGATCAGCCGGTGCAGTTCCGGGGTTGTTGAGCCACCTGCCGCCGCCAGAGCGAAAGAAGAAACGGACACGGCGCTGGGAGGGAGCAAACCGTTCCAAGCATTATCGCGGGGTGCCGGCAGATCTGCGTACGGCTATTCGTGAGATTGCTGAGACGCTCTCGGTGCCAGCCGATGAAGTTGCCCGTGCATTCATTGAATATGCCATCAACTGCATCGATGTTGGCACGCTGCGTTTGGATGGAAGGATCAACCCCCGCCCGCATGCGCAAAAAATGACCCTCTATCCATTCAACGGCGCTGGCTGGGCAGTCAAGGGCTGGAATCCTCAGCCGCCGCCAGCGCCGTCAGGCCGCCGGAAAAAATCTAAGTCTGACCCCAAAGCCTGGCAGGAGATTGCCCATTACCGGATTCCCGATGAACTGCATGAACGGATCAAGGACATCGCCTACATTCATTTTCCTATCGGCGAAGTTGCAGCAGTCTTGCTCAAACACGGTCTTGAAGCCTATCGTGCCGGTACGCTTCAGCTAACTCCGCAGCCTTCGACTACCGCCAACGTCCGCTGGAATAGCGGCAGGTAGCCATGTTGAGCAAATTGTGTCTCCGTTTTTTGAGCCAAAAATCAACGTATCTTGCACTGCCTACGTTGCGCCTACGTTCAAAACACGTTCTGCCTACGTTCTGCAACACGTTGCCGCCTACGGAGGCCTTCCAGGATGCCCTACAAGCGATGAAAATGACCTGGGGTGGTATTGAGCTACCCCTGCATCAAATGCCTTGTTGGAAGGCCTCCCAGCGGCTTGCAGGCACAAGCCGGCCGCACCTTCCACCCAGGATTTTTCTGCCCCCTGCCCAGATAAAGCCGTCTTCTGTAAGGTTCGCCAATCAAGATCTGCCTGCGACCATCATCAAGCTCTACTATCGCATCCGGGTGGAACTGCGGTCTTGTGATGGTTCACTGGCAGATCCTGCCGATGATCTGCGTATCCGGCTGGTTGCTGAACTGCGGTGCTCAGGTTTTCAGACCAGCGAAAAACTCTGGATTCCGCGGCTCTGCGGCAGCCGGCAGGTGGGGTGGGGGTGTCTTGACCTGCTGGTGGAATCGGTCATCGTCGTGGTGATTGTAGGCGCCGAGCGGCTGCACCCGGCCCACCAACACCAGCTGCGGCTTCTGCTGCAGGACAGTGCTCTGGCCATTGGCCTCTTGTTCAATGCCGGCGGCCATCACCCCGATTACCGCCGGGAAGATAACCCGGATCAATAGTCCCTTTGGAGGTGTACTCACCATGTTTCGAACCCCCAACCCTGTTCCCAACCTGTACTCAGAAATCTCCATCCGTTTGATTCAACCCTTGCAGGCTGCTTTTCCGGATTTGAATCTCAATCCAGCCCTGGCGGCCTTGCAGCAAAATGGCGCCCCTGGAGATATCTACCAGGCGGTGATTCATGCGCTGACCGCCTACATCAAGTATTGGGCCGATCAGAAAGAGGCCGAAAAAAAGAAGCTGGCAGATGAGCTTGCCAGTCAGAAAAAGCAGCTTGCTGAAGCACTCAAGGCCGTTGATGAACGCAAGGAATATATCAACAAACTTGAGGGCAATCTGAATAAATCCACTGATCAGGTCCGGCGGCTGCGAGAAACTGTGGAAAGACAGCGCAGGCATCTGGCTCGGATTTATTTACAGCTCTCGGACCTGTTGGGACGAGACAGCCGCACACACTCTTAATACCTGTCTATATTATAGAACCTCACCTTGATAAGGATTTGTTTTATGCGCGCAAACGATAATACCATCACCAATCTAAAGGCCAATCTTGAGGCGCAGCTTCCTGGCGGCGAGTGGCAGCAGGTCATGGCTGCTTTCGCTCCCATGGGCGTGGTAGATGCCTTGCAACTGCGCCAGGTATCCGGATTGGAACGTACCCGCCTGTCTCGTGTTTTGGACAAAATGAATGCCTGCAGCGCCGGGCTGCCGCCGCTCTATCACACCTTTGATCAACCCATCGAGCGGCCAGGTGTCCGGGGCCGCCAGCCCATCATCTATGTGCTGGATGAAACCGGGGCCGCTTTGCTCCGGGCGCTGGGCCATGCCGATGCCCGGGCAAATTGCCTGAAGAGCAGCCTGGCCATGGCGCATGCCCTGGCCATGGTCGAGATTCACTTTGCCGCCACGCGGGCCGGACTGCAAGTCCAGACCGACTCGCGGGTCTTGTTTTCTGACGGGCAATTCCTCCGCCCGGATCATGTCGTCACCTTGCCCGATGGCCAGCTTCTATTGTATGAGGTTGAACAGTCTGCTAATTCTGATTTGACCCGCCGTGTGACCGAAAGCCTGGAGCATAAGATCGCTTTCTTTCAGAGTGAGGCGGCTGCCAGCTACCTGCCAGAGGTTCGGATGGTGATCAATCTGGCGCGCGGCACAGCCTTTGAAAACACCTGCGCATTGTGGAAGAAGGTCTTTGCCCTCCTGCATCCGAATAATCAACCGCCTGCTTTCCGTCTTTTAGCCATCACGCTGAGCGAGTTTTTACAACGCCCCGATTGGCAGCCCGCCGCCTCAGATATCTGGCGCGACTTGAGCCAGTTGGAAACCGCAAGCGAACCCGAAGCCAATCATTCGTGGGATCTGGTGCTGCCTGAGCGCAACTGGGAAGACGACCTGGACCTGCTTTCGGGACTGCTGCTGATGTATAAAGACGCTCGGCGGTCTCAACCCAAACCATCCACGGGTTTCCTGGCAGTCATGTGCCTGATTTACGAAGCTTCACATGGCAATGATCGCTTTGTGGTCTCTTATACCCCTCCGGTTGAATCAATCTTTTTGCTGCGTCACTATCTGAAGCTGCATCCCCGGTTATTTGAGCGTTTGCAAACCGAGATGCACCGCGGGCATGGCAAGGTCCGTTGGAATAACCTGATGATTTTACACCGCATGCAGCAGGTGGTTGATAGCTTTCTGGATTACTACGGAATCGGTAACGGCTTTGCCTTTCGGGCCGTGGTCTGTGAAGGCCCCGGGAATCTGTATCAACCAAGTCTGTACCACCTGGATATCCAGGTGCCGGATTCGGGGCGCCCTTTTGACAGCTTGCCCAGCATCCATGCCCTGGGATGGGTGCTCTGGGCCCTATTCGAATTTTCTGAAGAGCTGGGGTTGGGCACTTTGGAATACTGGTAAACCTTTTGAGTTCATATTCAGGAGATAAGTGGTCTTCTCGTCAAATAGTTAGATTATAATCCTCCTAAACAGGAGGAAGCCATGCGAAAAGCCGTAAAGTTGCGCTCATTAACAACCGAAGAAGAAACCGAAATCCGCAAGTTAGCAGCATCCCGGAAAGCAGCCCACCGGCTGGTCCAACGGGCAAAAGTCATTGTGGCGATGCTAAATGATCCAAAGATGCACGCTACCCAGGCGGGGCAGCAAGCCGGTTTCAGCGGTCGCCAATCCGGGGTCAATTGGGTAAAGCGGTTCAATGAGAAAGGCCTGGCCGGGTTAGAAGACAAACCGAAAACGGGTCGTCCACGAACCCATCCAATAGCGGTCCGCAGTGCCTTAATTGCCCTTGCACGGAAGAAGCCCGAAAGCCTGGGATATCCCTTTAAGCTGTGGACCTTGGAAAGGCTCCAAACCGCCTTCCAGGAACGCGAAGGGGTGCATTTATCGGACTCGACCATCTGGGAATGGGTGGAAGCGGAAGGCTTCCGCTGGAAACGCCAGGAAAGCTGGTTCCACGACGCCAAGAAAGCCGATCCGGAGTTCGTGGAAAAAAGGGGAGCATCATCACGGCTTACCAAACCCCGATCCCAGGTACACGAGTGATCTGTGTCGACGAAATGGGGCCGATTGCCGCCAAGACCTATCCCGGAGAAGAATGGAAAGAGGGTCCAAACCGGGCCACCTTTGAACCAGACTATGGCAGGCGTGGGAAGCTGTGGGTGCATGGTGCCTTTGAACCTGCCTCTGGACAGGCGATCACACTGCTCAGTCCAGCACGGGATAGCGCCAGCCATGTGCAACTGCTGGAGAAGATCATGACCGCGTTCCCTGCCGAGCGCTGGTTAATCATTGAAGACAATCTGTCGATCCATGTTAGCAAGCACACCAAGTTGGCACTCGCTGCCTGGCCAGAAATGCAGTTGCAGTTTATACCCAAATACGCTTGCTGGCTCAACCTGATCGAACCTTGGTGGAAGCAGCTGCGTTCCCTGGCGTTGAAAGGAAGACGTTTCGAGAACCTGGATCAACTGACCCAAGCCCTGAATAACGCTCTTGATTACTGGAACCAACACGCTCATCCCTACTCCTGGAAGAAACGCCCGCAAGAGCAATTCACCCTTTTAGGCGGTTTCGGTGTTCAACTTCAACCTGATAATCTCGCCATTTAGCGAGAAAACCAATAAGCATGAACGCTGAAATCAATGATTTTTCAAATGACTTGCGCACGCTGGACCGCTCACCCATTACGGTCTCGGGTTACTTGCGAGACCTCGACCTGTTTTCCACCTGGTTTGAGCAGACCAATGGCACGGCGTTTGCCGCAGAAAACATCACCAGCCTCGATATCCGCGATTACCGTCAATATCTGCAGACCATTCGCGGCATGCGCGCGGTATCGGTTAACCGCAAACTTTCAGCCATCAGCGCCTTCCTCAACTGGGCCTGCCAGTCTGGCAAAATCTCCAGCTCCCCTATGGAGCATGTTCACCAACTGGCCCGCACAGTGCCCGGCCCCCGCTATCTGGATCGCAACCAACAGAATGCGCTGCTGCGCACGTTGGAGAAAGAACACCAACAGGCCACGCAGCAGCGGTATCCGTATCGCTGGCGCATCTACCGGCGGGATGTCTATCTGGTGCGTTTTCTCCTGGCCACCGGCATTCGCCTGAGTGAGGTCGTATCCATGCAGCTTTCCAGCTTCACGCTGGAGCGCGGCCGGAGCACCTTAGTCGTTCATGGCAAGGGTAACAAAGAACGGATTGTGCCGTTGAACCCGGATGCCTGCCAGGCCCTTCAAGACTGGTTATCCATTCGTCCCCAAACCGATTTGCCCAACTGCTGGCTTTCAATGAACGGCTCCGACGCCGACTATCCCCCGCGCCCGCTCAGCGCTCGCAGCATCAACATGATCTTCCAGCGCATTGCCCACCTTTCTGGAATTTCCCACCTCACCCCGCATCTCCTGCGCCACACCTTCGCCAAAAACCTGATCAATCACGGCTTTGGCCTCGAAACGGTCGCCGCCCTCCTGGGGCACAGCAACCTGAACACCACCCGCCTCTACGTCACCCCCAACTCGCAAGACCTGGCCCGGGCGGTCAACAGCATCTCGCAGCACGAATAACCCTTCTGGGCGCGGCTGGAAGAATGACTTACGCCATTACGCCGGGTTGACCAGGGCGTCCACTGTAAACAATCGGATGCCCTCAGCTTCAGCGCATTCTGCCAGAGCAGGGGTATAGCCTGAGCGCGAGAAAAGGATATATTGAATTTTCTGAAGGCCATAATCACTGGCCAAAATCTGTGCTTTCTGTTTGAGGTCTGCCAGGATGTTGATGCCAACCGGATTAATCGACCACTTACATTCACCCACCAGGGCCGCCCCTTCAGTTGGGCTGATGGCAAGAACATCGATTTCTGCATCCCGACCCCACCAGCCGCCGATGCGTTCTGGCAGGAAATCCAATTTACCCGCCTTGGCTAAATAAGCCACAAAAGTCCGAGCGGCCTCTTCAAAGGCAATGGCCATGAAGTTATCCAGGTCGGGTTGTATCCGCTGCCTCAGAATCGCATCGGCAAGCCCAAGGTCCAGCCCGCTCTGGTTGGGATGAACGTATCGGAACCAAAATCGCAAAAAGTGATCGTCAATCTGGTAAATTCCTTTTTTACTCTTTTCGGGCTGGCTCTCTGTCACCGGAACCCGCCGGGTAATCAAACGCATCTGCTGCAGGATATCCAGATAACGGGCCACAGCGGTCATTTCACCAACACCAGAAGATTGTGCGATTTCATTTAATCTTGTCCGGCCCTGGGCAATGGCGCGTAAAATAGAGAAGTAATTGCGGGGTTCACGCAATTCTTCCATCAATAACAGACGCGGTTCATTGTAAAGCGTTCCTGCCTGGGTATCTAAAATTCGTTGCAAGATGTTGGCCTGAATATCCTGACGATCGCTGAATGTACGCAGATAATAGGGCATTCCTCCGAGGATGGCCCAGGCCATAAACCGGGATTCAGCAGAATAGTTTGGGAAAAATAAAGCTGAAGCCGGCAAGTTCAATGGTTGGAGCAGCGTGCTGGCAGTTCGCCGGCCATAGAGCGGAGCCTGATACCCCAACACATCCGTTTCCATCATGCCGATGTAAGAGCCGCACAAAACCAGCAGCAGGTTGGTATTTTTTAACGTCTCATCCCAAACCTTTTGCAAAACAGATGGGATGGCTTTGTTTCCGGTGATGAGATAAGTAAATTCATCCATCACCACGACCGGGCGAGGCTGTGCCGGCAGTTCTGCCAGAGCCTGAAATGCAGCTTCCCATGAAGGATAGGTAAAACCAGCCGGCACTTCGGTATGCAAAAACCCATAAATTTGTTGGGATAAGGTTGCCAACTGCTCGCTGTCGTTACTGAGCGTTGCAATAAAGAAGAGGTGCGGTTTATCGGCACAAAACTCGCGCAACAATTCTGTTTTTCCGACCCGGCGGCGGCCATAAAGGACAAACAACTCGGCTTGATTCGAATTGTATAACTGGCTCAATTGCGCCAATTCAGTTTTGCGGTTGACAAACATAAGTCACCTCCAATAAGCAAGCAAAAGGCTGGTAAATATACTAATCATGATTATTATAATCACGATTAGTATAATTTTCAATCACGAATGTCCTGCGCCTCACGGCTTTCGCACAGTCCGACCTGGGGCACAGCAACCTGAACACCACCCGCCGCTACGTCACCCCCAACTCGCAAGACCTGGCCCGGGCGGTCAACAGCATCTCGCAAACAGAATGAGATAAATGGGCTGTTCTTATGGCGAGTTCTTTGAATATTTTGAATAGTTGCTGCTTGTGCTGGCTTTAGAGGTCAGCAGTAATTTCAAAGTAAAAAACTGTCTACCGTTATTTTTTTAGTGTACATCGCCTGAGAAAACAGATGTGTTTACTGAACTCTCAACATCCCCTTCAAAGGACAGATTATTGGTGCGGAAACATGTTCCCCCACTTGTCCCTGATGGTTTAATCCCCGATTTCTCATGAGGGTGTTACTTAGCCTGTTGGTGTGTTGACCATCTATAGTTCCAGTCCGCCTGGGTATGGGTACACCCAAGCGGACTGATTGACACTATTTATTGTAATGGAGCAGCATTACTTGGTTAATATGATTGGCAGACTTACCTGTATTGCTGAGAAGACAATGGAATCTGCCGCGTTATTGGTTTCATCTGCTTCGGGACCATCAGAGGTTATCGTGGCATTCAGTGTGTAAGTAGTTCCAATTGGCGTTCCGGAGGGAATCTGTATATAAACCGGGAATTTTCCTGCAGCCAGGAAGTCCAGGTCGGGCAGTGCGCAAGTCAACAGGGTGTCCACCAACGTACAATCTAATTGATCGTTTCCAAGATAGGTTAAACCAGCCGGGATGGATAAGGTTAGCACTGGATTGGTTGCGGACGTGACTCCGTGGTTGGCATAGTTCAGCCAGACAGAAGCCGTGCCACCTGGCTTTGCACCGTAGCGGAGCGCGTTAAAATCAACCAGCGCATCAACATCAGTCAGTGGTTCCCATGAGTTAGTGGTTATGCCATGTCCATTGGAACTCGTCTCCAGGTAGGCATTATTGTCACCGAGTTGGGCACTGCGATAAATGGATGGTCCGTTGATCACGGTGCCGTTGGCACCCAATAAAGCATAATAGAGGTATCTGGATAGATCATCTTTCCAGGTGAGGATGGCATGGTTGTCACTGTCGACTGTAACTGATACTGCAGTCCCCCCTTCTGCCGAAGCGTGTGACAGGGGCGCATAGCTATCTAACGGAACCAGACTATTTGCCTCCAATATTGTGTATCTTATACTATCATAGCTGTCAGTTGCAAGCAGCACATTCCCGCCGGTAAGCTGCACAGCATCAATTTGATAGCCATAAAGGTCACTGTCGGTTTCCGGCATCAATAAATCGCCGTTACTATTGTATATGCAGTAAAATATCCCGTTGCGATAGGGATTGGATTGGTAGGAAGAATATGCCAATAAAAAGCGATTGTTTGTGAGGGAAGTGACTTTGGGGGAGGTGTATCTTAATGTTCCTGGAATACCGTCCGCCATTTTGACGATGGGCGTCACCAAGCTGCCCGTGCTGGATCGAACGGTGTAATAATTTTCGTACAGATTGTATCCGCCCGGACGGTAATACTGATTCCAGCTTAACATGAAGCGGTTATCACCGCTTGCAGCGATGGTTGGCGAAACAGTTCTTACAAGATCGTTGCCGTATGGAACAAAGGCGGTATTATTGGTCAGGCTGGCTGGTCCGTAAGCAAAGCTACCGTCCGGATTCAGGATGGCAAACCAGATATTGTAATTGTTTAGGGATTGGTTATCCCTATAAATGCTCCTGAATCGATACCAGGTAATTCCGATCCGTCCATCAGGGGCTGCTGCCAATGCAATTGCAGTGTCATATGAATAACCGACACTGGTATCCTGTTTAGTTAAATCATAAACCGGTTTTATTACCTGCCCGTACTGGTCTAGAAGTGTATAGCGTAAATTGTAGTAATCTTCCCAGACATAGACAAAATTCTGGTTAGCAGTTTCCACCACAGCGGGCTCATACCCCCCTGACCAATCTTGGCTGGGGGCAGCATTGATGCTGGTCTGGGTATCAGGCCAATTCAAGTCCAGCCGCATCTCATAAACATTTTGATCCATGAAAACCTGTGCAAAGGGTGCCGGAACTGTGGATTCAAGCCGAACGGTTTTAGATTTGGCCGTATTCAGAGAGGAGATTACCGTTATATATGCAGTATGTTCGTCGCCGACAACCAGTCCTTCTGGGGCGGTCACACGAGCAATAACATTAAATGTTGAACCCTGCGAAAGTGAGCCTGTGTCCGTCAGGGTATCTCCGTCTGTATCTATCAGAAGTGTCACACCGTCTGGTCCATAAAGTGCTACCGACCAGATAGAGGAAATACTAAAATCATAGGTGTCATTGCCCAGGTCGCCAGTATTGCGAACGGTGAAATTAAATTCCCCAACCTCGTTTGAAGAAGTGAACCCGCCATGGTAGATGGGGGTCACGCGTGTGCGCGCCATGGGGCCAGGTGCAGAAATAAGGACGGCTTTTTGGGATGGCGCCATATCACAAAAGTCAAAATATGTCAGTCCATCTAATCCTTCTGCATCCTCAATCCCTGCAGATCCACAAGTTAAACTGTCGCCATTATACTGCATTTGTTGATACTGGAAGAGAATATCGCCATTTTCGTATAGTAGTACCTCAAAAGTATATAACTCATCATCATAAAAAACTTGGTACCATTCCGCCACAAAATAGCGATTAGGCGCGCTGCCGCCCGTTTTGTAATAAGCCCTGCCGGTCGGCCCAGTAGCAGAATAATATATCGGTGTCCAATAAGGGGCAATGATATCATTTGGTTCTGCTATGCTGGGAATTTCACTCTGACTACGCACATAATTGTCAGCAAATGTCAAATACCCGGCGGTAGAAATATATATCTGCGAGTAGTTGTTCCCATAATATTTGAAACTGAACGGCAGTGAAATGGGATCGCTCAGGTCTCGGATGTTTCCAGCAAAGCCTACATCTGTGCCTCCAGTCGCATCTACCCAGTTGAATGCAATACTATCATCCCAGGTGTACCCGTAATCATCCGGTCCGCCGGTGGCCATAAGCCCATCAACAGCAAAACTCTCGTTGGGAGCGTCTTTCGGCATATACCAGTTACCATCTTTGTCCTGGCAAGGTCCTTCGGGAGGACAATCAGGTGCGACGGGTTGATCCATTTGTGGTGGTTCGGAACCCTGAGCCTGAACTGATTGAATCCCTGCTGGCATCAAAGCGCTGAGCAGCAGAGCAACTGTACAAAGCATCATCCAAAACTTGGCTTTCATGAATTCCTCCTATTTTTGAAAAAGCAGAATTAGCTTGAAACAGCAGGCAATCGCCTATTCAATAGAATATTAATCAGTATTTAGAACCATTCAGAATCAAATTCAAGTTTTTTCCTCCCTTTTATTGATATATTTTATTTTACATCATAAGTGATTGTGTGTGCGACAAAAATGCCATGAGTTTTCTTCCCAAAATAGTTGGCAAACCCGAGGAAATGGAAAAGTAAACTTCACTCTGAAAAGTAGAATCTTTGGTTAGGCCCCCTCCACTAGTGGCTCATCAGTTCACAACAAGTCAAAGCGGTCAGAAATTTGTGCCCCGTAGCCCTGTTGTATTGAGAATGACACAAATCTGGGTATAGCCAGAACCCCGATCGTAATAACCTGTGGGTGCTGCATATCCTGTTGTAAGCACGGTTTGATCGTTCCTGAAAATCCACCAAGATCAATTCTTGCCAGATCTAATTGGCCTTAAACGCACAACGGCAGCAGGGGCGGATTCTCTGGCGATCTCCCCTGTAGCCAAACCTCGGCGCCCATTGATTGCAGTTCTGCTTCTGCTTGCGCCCAGAGTGCAGCGGCTTCATCTGGTGCTGCATATCGGCAAAGAGACACGCTGCATCCAACCACGTCCAGACGCCGATTGAGTTGCTGGGCCTGCTTTTGAGCTTTAGAAAGCACTTCCACCGGGTCTGCTGCCGCGCCCACATGGGCCAGGCAGCGCATTGCAATGACTTGCGGTCCATCCAACTTAACCTCAACCGCTAATTGCATGGCCTCACGCGCACATTGTTGGGCTGCCTCGGTTTCCCCCAGGCCATGCAAGCAAATTGCCAGGTCAATCAAAGCGCCGCATAGAATCTCGAGATTATTTAACTGACGGAAAGATTTCACCGTCTCTTCAAGGTGAGGGCGAGCCGCGTCAAATTCACCTTGATAAACCTGTAAGGTGGCCAGGTTGCCTGTCTCTAATATCATTTCACCTGCATTGTTGGTTTGAATAGCCATGTTCAAGGCTTGCTGCATGTACAGCCGCGCTTCATCTAACATTCCGCGCCCCCAGTAGACCAGTCCCAGATTGCCAATCTGACGGGTAAGGTTAGAGAGATAATTACAGTGCTGTGTCAACTTAATGGCATTTCTAAGCGCCGCCTCGGCCTGCCGGTAATTCGCCATACTGAAGAAAATCAACCCGCGATTGGCTTCAGCCGAAGCCTGGGCCACTTCATTCTGCCCGGCTTTGAAACACTCGCTAGCCAGATCTAAATCTTTAGTCGCCAGGATATACTGACTCTGGCTCCAATAAAGGACGCCTCGGCATTCATATAAAGTGCCTAACAACTGAACATCTGGGTGTGGAAACGATTTGATCCGGTTGATATGTTCTCTCACAGTATGGAGAGCTTCTTCAATGTCCCCTTGCCGGCGCAGCAGATCGTATTTTTCCAGCGACAGGATAGCAGCAGCCTCTGCGTATTTTCTTGATGAAGACCTGAACCCGGAAGTGTTTAGTTCATTTTCAGCCTGCGCCACAGCTTGTCCGGCCTCGTGGTGTTTACCAATGGCTTTTAATGTACCAACAATTGAACTGCTGCCAACCGCATACGCCAGCGCTGAACGAGTTTGCCGGGCAATGGTTTGAGCGGCCTCTCCCATCTCAATGGCTAAACCATACTGATGTGTGTGTAAATATAAATCGGATAAGTTAGCCAAAAGTTCTGCCCGGCGTCTTTCGGCTTGCTGACCCCGAAGCAGTTGTTCAGCAAACTTTAACTCAGTAAGCCACCGGTCTGCATATCCCCAGCGTACTGGCCAGGGATGAATCTCTTCAATCAATCGTATAGCGCTTGGCCACGTCGATGAAACTCGATGCGCCTCTTCCAGTAATTTAAACACACTGCCCATGTGAGGTAACAAAGCTGGCGCCCCCTGCCGCTTAATCCGCCGAATAACCTGCTCCAATTGAACAACCAATTGTTGTTCAAAATAGTTCACCCAAAAGGAATCTTGTCGCGGAAGCGAGGCGGTATTAGTCATCACTCGCTCCCTGCCACTGCTTCAATATATCAGTATGAAGAAAACTAATCGTCAGACGATGCAGCCGATAGATCGGATTCCCCAGTGTCCCATTGATCTCAACCAAATTGTAATCTCTCAGCCTTGCCAGGCCATGTTTGAATTCCGCTGCCGATAAGGGGCTGGTAGAGCGTAGCCAATGGATATCCTCGCCATCGGGTGAGATTAAGAGCATGGAAAGCAGCAATTGGCGTGCAGTGTCATCGAGCCCCAGCCAGGCTTGACGATAGATATAGGAAAATAACTGGCCATCGGTCTCGCTCTGGCTTTGGCCCAGCCCATCCAAAACTTCGTCAATGGGTGAATAACAGGCCAGCGCGGCCACCAATTTAAGTGCCAGTGGAATACCGCCAACAACACTGTAAATCTGATCCAGCTCACTGCTTGTAGCATACTGGGTGCCCTGGCGCCGGCTGATTTCATTAGATATTAGTTTCAGGCTGTCAACTTTTGAAAGCTCAGGCACTGCAAATGTTTGAACAAACCCCACCCCAGAAAGCGAAACCCGGCTGGTCAATAAGAACCGGGACGCCCCAGCAAGCGGTTTGATGGCAGCGAGGATGGTCTGGGTGTCTTCTGCGGTTTCTAAATTATCCACAACGATGAGATAGGGTGTAACCGCTAATAGAGGCTGCAACCGCTCCAGTTTTATTGCTGTTGGCAACCCTAATAATTGGTCCTGGCCCATCTGTGCCGCGATCCGGCTGATGATGTCATCCAATGTCTTTGTGGCATCATCAATGGGTTTGATCATTCCCTTATCATCAAGATAGTCTGGTCGGGCGCTTACCCAAAAAACCTTGGCGTAATTGACCTGCTCAGCAATTCGGCTGGCTGCGGCCATTGCCAAGGTCGTTTTACCAATCCCCCCAATTCCTTCAATACTAAAAAATTTTGGTCCCTCTACATCACACAGCGCCTGCTCAACCTGCCGGATTAACGCATCTACACCAAACAGGCGGAAATAATCCCCCTGTGGTATAAATTTCTTTCGTGCGGCGGCTTGATCGTTGCCCCCTGATTTCAAGGCGTTATGTTGAAGTGTTTGCAGCAATAAATTGACTCCTGCGATAATTCTGCGCCGAAACTGCCTTTCGACAACAGATGCTGTTTTGGCCAGTTCTCCAACGGATATTTGTTGAGGCAGCAAATAGCGATGATACAGCGCACTCCAGGCTTCCAGTGTAGGGCTATTTGCGCCGAAATCACCTTTTAATCCGTCTTGCCAGTTAGCGGGCTCTGGCTCAACCCCTGCCTTCTGACGTTGATCGGCCAAAGCCTGCTCAACCAATTTATAGATCAAATGTTGAAGGTAAATACTCCGTTCAGTTGCTGTTTTTTCATCAAAATTATCAGCACAAGGCATCTGTTCTAACAAATCTGCAGACGGATCCTGGTTTCGGCTCCAGCATTTCAGCAAATTTTCCAACTGATCATTTGTCAGGTTTTCAATCGTCATTGGGTTCCCCTGTCTGGTAGTATTTCAGCCCTTTTCTGAATCTTAACCCAGATAGAGGAAACATGCAAGCGAATAAATCGCCAATTTATCTAAAACGCTTTATATGCCAAAGTGATGCTCTGAGAAATAAACATATAATGCTTTTACTGTATAAAACGGATAGAAAATTGGATGTGTTGTCGAAAATCAGTCTGGATTCTAAGTTCAGAGCTGCTCAGAGGAGTCTGAGCAGCTCTGTTTTACTTTACCAGTTCAAATGATAAACGGAAACTATTGGTTAAACATGCGCGTGTACAATATTCGCATGATTTCAATTCTTCTATTGAGAAACCGCAAAATATGTCAACGAAGTATGCGTCTGCCAAACAAAGCCACTACCGTAAGCCTTAATCTCTAAATTATAAACGCCTGGATCGAGAAGGACCCGATATACTTGTGAGACAGTGCCTCTAGAGTGTCCTCCATAAACAAGAAGGTGTGCTTCTCCTAATTCTTCAATCTGTGAAACATCATTAATATACAACCCTCCTATTCCTGTACTCGTTGTCTCAATATCAATTGTTACGAATATAAAATAAACTTGAGGGGTATTCACCGTGATATTAACAGTTGTATTGGGTACAGTTTGAGGGGTCGTTGAAAGTGTTAAGCTTCCCACCCCGGACATTAATGCACCTACCCGTCCATTAGTTAGTTTTGTATTTTGGCTTGTAACTGCGTTTTGCGCTAATTGGGAAGCGGTCACACTGTTCAGCGCCAATTTTTCTGTGGTCACACTGCTTAGCGCCAATTTTTCTGTGGTCACACTGCTTAGTGCTAATTTTTCTGTGGTAACACTGTTCAGCGCCAATTTTTCTGTGGTCACACTATTAGGTGCTAGTTGGGTTGTGTTCACGCTGTTTGGAGAAACTCCCAGAGATTGAGGAACCGAACTAATCATCTGGCGAGGGGACATTTCAGAATCATCCTCAACCTGTATCCCTAAATAGAGGCTATCATTTTGCCAGATATCATTTGTAAAAGGGACAATGCTGCCAAGATTCACGTTGAACTGTTCGTTTGAAATAGATACTGCCTGGCTTTCTTGCCAAAGTAAATTTCCTGCAGTGGGCGCATCGTAGATCCGAAATATCATTGTTCGGATGCCGTTAATAGGTTCTCCCGTCGCACTGATTAGCATACCTTGGTATGAAATCGTGCCTGGAATTGTACTAATATCGGCAATAGACCCATCAATGATTTCCTGGGTTCTTACTAATGGCTTGATTTCTCGGTTGGTTGAGGCATAAGCCTGACCAACAAACACAATTGCGGCCACAACAAGGATGGTAAAGACGTTCAACAAAATTTGGGGAGAGAATTTTTTAATCATCATATCCTCACTTATGTCTGAATAGGTTAATCGATTATGTCTACCGTAAAATTACGGGAAGGTAAATTTTGGGTTCCGTCATGCAATTTTCGGCCCAGTATCCGGCGCACACTCTATAGTTAGTGCTGGTTGAAAGCCCTATCATTGAAGGCTGCCCCAGTGTTCCTTGAATCTGGTAATTTGACGTACTGCTAGTAGTGCCAGTTACGCCAAATGTGCTGCGCGTAAGAGTGTAATTAGTCGAAGACGGACTTACTGGATACAGATCCATCCAAATATCTGCTGACGCGATGCTTGAAAAGTTGCCCGCCTGGTCTTTATACTGTACTTCGATGACGTGCTGAGAATTTGATACAGGAGGTAAAAGCCAAAGCACCGATCCAGTCGAAGCGTTCCATTCAGTCCAATTGCTTCCTGTTTCACGCATTCGATAACCAGTAACTCCGCTAGATGCATCACTACTGGAAAGATAAGCCCGAACTAAGGTCACATAAGTGAGACTGGATCCATGGTTTAGATTGAGATTTCCTGTTGGGGCTGTGCCATCATACTTCAAGATGAAACGCGTGACCCAACTGCTCCAATTCCCAGCATTGTCTTTTGTGCGTATCTGGAGCATATAAGACCCATCTGACACAATCGGCGGGTTATACCCAGATGACGTGGTCCATGTTGCTGTTCCGTCAGCCCAAAGGTACTCGTATCCAGCTACTCCACTGTGCTCATCACTTGCTCCACTCCAGATGAAGTTAGCATCATTACATGTATTTTGCCAGATTCCACTTTGAGCTGTGCACCCAGGAGAAACTGTGTTGGGATTTACTGGTTTAACTGAATCCACTTTTATTGGGAATGATTTTACTGTTTCCCAATGCCCTGCATTATCCACTGCCCGATAATCTACAGTGTGTTGTCCATTAGAAATCGTAAAACCAGCATTGTATGTGATCCAACTCCCCCCATCTACACGATACTGGATGTAACTTACGCCAGAACCGCCAAAATTATCTGCGCTGTTCAATGTGACAGTAGGTTTGGTTACATACCATCCATTTTCTCCTAGTGTACCCCCAGATATTAAGTGAGATGTAGTCGGTGGCAAGTTATCTAATGGTATGAGTGTGTTATAAGAGAGGAAGGTGTAATCACTTCCATAATAAACCCAAACAGGATTGGGGTAACCACTTAAGTTCGGGTTAATTCGCATGAAAGGTCCCCCGATTGTGCTGTAACCTATGCCAGTTGTGGAATGAGCGGGGCCAATCCATTGTCCGCCATTGTAGCCCATAAAACTAACTACTACGGGACGATCATGATCGATTTCATAGCAAAATTGTTCATATGAGGGATATTCGTGATATCCAGAGACAGCTCCCGAATATCCTCTCTCAGCGAATAGGGTTTGCATTGCAGTTGATAATTTGTAATACCAAGTAGACCCGGCTGACCCATCACATTGTGTTTCAGCAAGATCGTGTAACCGAATGATTGTTCCTGTGGGGCGGCCGGATCCGTCCCAATCCCATACAAGATTGGGATAACCATGTTGCGCCCAATACCCCATAAGCGTCCCACCTGCTGTTGGCGTGCACCCAACCCAACAATTCCCATACCAAAATTGTAAATATACTGGAACACCTGGTAAATCCTTAGCGCCTTTAACGTCTCCTAATTGAGATACCTTTGCTTGTTCCATCGTGAAAAAGGAGGAATCAATATCTATCTTCTCTATATAGGTGACGCGATTACCTTGGCTATCAAGTGCAATTACCTGAAAATCCATCATATTAATCAAGATGCGTGATCCATCATTGGCTTTTGAAGAATCCCGCATTACATAATACATATCTAATGGACCCAGATAAAGGTAATGATCTTCCTCAAGTCTTAAGTTAAGTTGTGTTTGAGCAGCAAAAACCTGTTGATAACTATAAACATGCGGTTGTGTAGTCGATGCGAATTGAAGAATTGTACAAGTGTTGCTTTGTAAAACGGTATATCCAACTTCTTCTTCATTGTGAAGTACAGGGTACATATAAACTACGATATTACCGTCAAGATCATAATAAGGAGTAGCTTCTCCCGCTTTTGCTCCAATCCAGTTCGGCATGATACCAGAATCCGCTTGCAATTGAATATGCTGATTGACAACATTCAGCCGATCCGCATCAGTTGTGCAACTGAAATTAGCGCTTGACATGTCTGATTGAGCTAATACGCTGCTTGTCGTTACTCCCAAAAACAAGACCAGAAATATGCCCCAGATAACTAAGATCTTAATTTTCATCTGATTATCTCCTTTGGCGCTTTAATTGAATACTTGGATTGCGTTACTCTTTAGGGACAAAACCATAAATAAGACGCCGCATTAGCAATAGGTAATGTGGAAACCCCTTCTTTACTTAGCTTAACAGCCCATTCGCCAAACGGGTTATTATCGTTACCCATATCAGTTGCATAATAAAAACCTTTTGAATTGACAGGATAATCATCTTCTTCGTGTAGTAATGTGCAGGCCCCTGAGGGTGATCCTTGAATATTGAATGCAAGAATTGAGTCGCCGCTCCCTCCGGGACGATAACAGATTTGATTGTCGTCATTACAGCACCATACATCCGGCTGTGTGCAAGTAGCCGGATCTAATGTGCTTTGCACTCCTTGCGGACCCCAGTAGTGAACAAATCCGCTATTGACAGAGTAATAAAATTTATAACGTCCGATGTTAAGCTTTGAAACTGTTACGCTACCGTCAGCCAACTGTGGGGTTCCAATTGATCCGTCTGGTACCGAAAGCGCAACCTGAGCGAATAAGGAATAAGGCACAATGCCAATTTCTGGCCGAGGAGACATTTCAGGATCGCTGCCAATCTGCACTCCCAGGTATAATTGTGGCTCATTCCAGATATGTGTTGATAAAGGTTCAATACTGCCTAGATTAACCTCAAGACGCCCGTTATTTACTGATACAGCATTTGATCCGGTATGTTCTTCCACCCATATTTCTGTACCACCTTCTGGCAGTGCATATAGTCGAAAAATTATATCAACCAACCCATTCACCGGGTTGCCCTGTATATCTACCAATGTCGCTTGATACGGGATAATCCCAGGCACTGCAGATTGCCCGGCTGGCGCAGCCATAACTCGGTTGGCAAAAAGCAAGGATGCAACTGTAAAAATTGTTAAAAGATTTAAGCTAATTTGAATGGACAAGTTTGAGAAAAGAGGTTTTTTCATGGCATATTCCTTTCTGGGTTGTAGATATCAATTGGAGCTTTTTAATCATGTTACATAAGCGCTTTCTCTTTATCCATCTAAAACAGACGATAATCAGACCATAATCAGACAAATTAGATATTCACAGCCATACTGCCTACACTGAAAATGGATGTGAGCGAGGCTTTCTTTCGGAAAAGAGGAAATAGCCTCGCTCACATATGTGAACTTTTATTTCTGTATTACCGGCAAGAAAATGGTGGTTGAGGAAATAATTGGTATACCCTCATAAGGCACAAACAGATCCGGCTCATTACTGACCTTATCGGGATTGCTCATATCGGAGGTGAAGTTTGCTTGATTTCCCATCGCTGCAACTGTAATCAATGTAGTTTTATTACGATTCCAAAACCAACCATTATTTCCCCAAATAGCATCCAGGTTGTAATAAACCCAGCGGCCTTTATAACTGTTCTGTGAAAACGAGTTGGCATTAAACTCACCTGCTACGCCATACCATAAACCATACGGGTCATACGCGATAACTTCACGTTGCGAACCTTCTTCTCGATATCCGATAATGACAATATAATGACCAGCGTTACTCATCCTTGAGCTTAGCAAAATGACGGGACGTCCCTGGTCAATTTCTTCTGTAATTTTGTCCCAGCCTGTATCCGGAGTATATTCGCGCGATTGTACTTCGAGGCCATTGGCTGTAATCTGTTCAGCCAGTCTGCTTCCTCTTGCATCGTTTCCCAGATTTTGCCAAATCTCATTGGCTTTGTTTTTAAGGGAGGTGAAGTCAGTACCTATGCGCTGCATTGAAGCAAGCATCATTGCGGCACCAGCTCCGCTGCATTTAGTTTTATCCTGATCGAAACCACCTCCCAAGGCCAGTTGATTCAAATATGAGCGGTGAGTAGTGGGAAGCCAATTTTCATCTACGGCTGGATTGACAATGGATTCCTTATAAATTACCTGGTGGACACTCTGTATATGGTTGCAGGTATAGTTGGGCCCTGGGTCAATACAGTAGTTCCCGGCCTGATCTTCAACATGTATGCCAAACTCTATTATTTGCGATCGTAAATTAAAGGGAACTGTCCAATAAGCTCGGTAAGGTGCAGATGAAGATCTCCCAATCTCATGCCACTCAGCTACCTCACCTGGACTGTTTGAATACGAAACCCAAAAAACAACTTCTTTTACTCCCGAGCCTCCGGGGTTATCAAATGCATCCGCTGATATTTGCATTGACATTGCCCCAATGGTGGAATTGTTAGCCGGGTAAGTAATGATGCCTGTTGGCATAGTGACATCAGTTGTATTTACTGGAGTAAAGCGAACACTGCTGAAAGACACATAACGCGTAAAATTTTCATCGTTGGTTAGATCAGTCAGCTCCACATAGCCACTTTGTCCACTGGTGAAATAATAGGTTCCCAGGTTCACCCATGCATTAGTTAGCGGCCCTTGATCGACAGTCACATCTGCGTCACCATTTGAGGCATGGATTTTGTATTTGGCGCTGGCTGCATCAATAGACGGATTTACCCCGCAAGGCCACATTCCAAAAGGATGATCTGGAATATATGCCTCAACGACATAGAGACCACTTTGCGGCAGGTCGGGTGTCCACCTTCCGGAGTTTGTGGATAAACTTGGGTTATTCGTGCCGATTGTTAGATAACCATATTGGCCAAGATTGTTGATATAGCGATACCATCCCGAGGCACATGTGTCATCTGAATAAGGTGGCGTCAAATTTGGCTCGTTTACAATAATCTCGTCCTGCGGCTCATAAGTAAATCGCACTGCGGCAAAAGACACATAACGGCTGAAATTGGCATCATTGGTTAGATCCGAAAGCCAAACGTAGCCATTTTGCCCTGCTGTGAAGTAATATGTTCCTAAATCCACCCAACTACTGTATATGGGCTCTTGGTCAATAATAACTGTATTTGTTTCTCCATTATGGACGATGTGGTATCCAGCGCTCGATGTATCTGCCCCCGGATTAACCCCGCAAGGCCACATCCCGAATGTGTGATTGGGGATATAGGCTTCAACTTTCCATTGACCAGAGATTGGCAGTGTCGGACGCCACTCCCCCGAATTTGTGGAAGCGCCAGAGTCATTTGTGCCTATTGTTAAATATGAGGTGTACCCAATATCATTTTGATATCCATACCAACCCGTTGAACAAACATTACCGTTATTGGGTGGTGTAAGGGTAGGTGTCTGGATAAGAATCTGCAGAGTGGGCGATAAACTTCGGGCTACATTTTCTCGAATAAGGCCCAATTTGTTATATAAATTTTCTCCTGGACAAACATCTGAAGAGTAGACATCGCGATGACCGGCAATGACAGGGTATATAAGCCCATTGTGCTCAACCTGAGCATATGGATCCAGGCCTCGTTGATCAACTTTCCAGGCAGTTAACGAAGTAACTGCATTAATTGCTGTTTGTTTGGGATTATTATCACCCCAAGATGCCTCACATGATGAATCAAAACATCCTAATAAGCTAACGCCCATTGTTCCTGGGTTATAGTCGCCGGCATGTATACCAATGACATCATCTCCCCCTGCCCGACCTTCATAAACATTTCCATTAGGATCAACCAAAAAATTATATCCAATATCTCCCCATCCATGGTTATAAACATGATACTCCCAAATTGATCTAACTCGTGATGCCCAATTCGTATCGTAATTTGGAGTTGCTGTGTGGTGAATGATGATGTGGTGAACTGCAGCGTATTGTGGGGGGTTACTAGGGCTGTTTTGTCCCTCCGGGCAACCCCAGGCTGTCCGTGAGATTACAGGCGGCTTAGGAGTAGTATTTATCGAACCATTTTCATCAATTGATGCCTCATCAATTTCCTGCTGGGTTTTTATTATGTCTTCCATCGAAGGACCATTGCTTGTGTCAATTAAGAAAAAAGTTAGGTTACTTATTTCTGCTTTAACATCGAGCGTTGGGCGATCCAAAGTAATGCTAAATTGGACAAATGTGTGGGTCCCTTCAATTTGTGGGATAAAGATTAATGGTCCATTGAAGTAACCATTGGCATAAATGACATCCTCCTCAATTGCTATCACGTCAATCCACTCACTCCATGTATCCCCGTCGGCACTCGTCCTAACTTCATACCCCATTTTTACATCCTCACCCGAATCACTCATCCATTTGGGAGCAAAATCGCTGAATGACTGGGGCATGCGCAATACGGGGGACATATATCTACCACTTAACGCGTCTGGATTGAGGAAGATTGTAGTATCTGTGGTAATATCTAGTCCCTCAGCTTGTCCTTGCAACAATTCATCAAACGGAACAAGATATTCTTGCCAAATATCTTCTTCAAAACTAGCACTTGCTGTCCTAACCCCTTCATCCGGGCTCCCTAAAATGGAAGGCCATAATAGACTGAGAACTATTACAACCGCTAGAACGCATTTTGTCGCTACACGATGCCTGTTACTCATGTTTGCACTCCTTAGAAATTCGATCAGGACTTTGTATCGTTCTATGTTCCTATATCTTTAGTTAGGCTGCACCAGAAAGATAAAACTGGTGCAGCCTAACGGTGACAAGGGTTCCCCAACGTTCATCCCTGTCGGCGGTAGTTAGTGTTGGATGTCTTGAGACCGCTTGGTTCAAAAATCATCTGAAATGATGATAGCTAAAATCCCCCATCATTTCATTGGGTAATGGACAAAAAAGCGACAAAAAACAGACAACCATTTTGACAATCCATGCTATACTAAAACAACAGCCTGACCAGGGTGCCCCCCTCACCCCGGCAGGCTGCCTTTTTGTGCCTTTCCCCGGTGCGCCCGGCCTTACTCTGCCGATAAACGGTTACCTGGGATTTTATTTTTAATGTAAGTGCTCTACTTGCATTCACCCACACTGATCCAGTAATCTTCTCGGCAACACTGCGCCACTTTTGCGGCAAGTTTAGTTGTGAAGCGGGTTTTTGTTGAGGTTGCATTGGGGAAATTTTCACCTCATTTGTTCACCGAATGTAAGCCTTGTTTTTATAGCTGGTCAATCTGTAGGTGATGCGATACATCGCTTGCCGATTAAACCTGTCCTTTTTCTGTCTTATTTTTGTCCATCACTGGCTGATACGGAGATAGCGCAAGTAATTTTCTGTAATTTCTCTGGCGACCTCCAGGAATTGGTAAAGAACTGAATTGCGGCTGTGGATAAGTGGACAGCAAGCTGCCCACTTATCCACAGCCCTACTACGACGGAGCGGTCTG
>Ga0208940_1000726_pt1 | contig 38839 bp, 29 predicted proteins | sample AD_JPNNA6_MetaG_FD_184445 | JGI IMG/M metagenome (GOLD analysis project Ga0208940, IMG submission 184445) | Active sludge microbial communities of municipal wastewater-treating anaerobic digesters from Japan - AD_JPNNA6_MetaG (SPAdes) (version 2) | ecosystem: Engineered > Bioreactor > Anaerobic... | reverse complement strand
GGCTGCATCTCGACACTTGTAAGAGCGACGTTTGATTCCAGGAATTAGCTGATGTTATGCATCTCGGGTGTGTCGAGCCACCGTGTTATGGGATGCCCAGAGTCGGCCCGGGCATCCTTGACGGGGGGTCAGTGCTTGGCCAAGGCCTCGCGGTACTCCTGCCACACTTCGTCGGGCGTCTTCGACGCGAGCAGGGCCTTCACCCGCGTGATCGCCTCTTGCGAGTACCTCTGGTGCCGGACTGCTCCGATCTTGAACTCCTTGTAGCAATCGGGGTCCTCCTTAAGCCCCAGTACACGTATGGCCGCTGAGGTCTTGTTGGTCGTCAGTCCGACCTTCTTGGCCAGGTCATCGCGACCCAAGTTGTAGAACCCGAGTTCGTCGACACGACGTACGGCAACGACCGACGACCCGGGAGTTCCTTCGGGAACGATGGTCACCGGCACACCATCGTTCTTGGTGATTCGCAACGAGACGTTCGGCCCGGAGCCGTCGGTCACGAACTTGACAGACGCGATGCCGTGGAAGATCTGATCCAGCCTCCCCCCGGCTTGGACTTTCGTGGCGAGGTGGCGTAGATCGCTCTCGCCAGGTTGGAGCAGCTCCCCACGGATCGCGCCATCGACAATTGCGAGCCCCCGAAGCTTGGCATGCGCCTCTGCCTTGCGCCGACTTCCGGGTGCGAGCAGCTGCCGTACCTCGTCCAGCTCCTCGTCGAACATCACCATGGGGTCCGTGATGGCTCGCGTCGAGATGGGCAAGACCCGTTCGGGCAAGAGATCCGTCAACTTCTCCTTGAAGACCGCGGCGAGCAGGTCACGAAACAGGGTCACTCCGCCTTGGGCGTGGAGATAGAGCTGGGCTTCAGACAAGTCGACCAAGTGATGCTGAGCGGCGTCTCGGAGGCCGTTGATGGCCTGGAGCACCAGGGCCTGCTCGTTCGTGAGGAACTGAATGTCAGGGGTCGACAACGCCCGACGCACACAGGCGTCGAACCCGATTGTGTTCTTCTCACGTGGCTCTCGAATCCTTCCGCCCCGGTGAAGGATCGCTGCCTTCAGCAGCATTTCGAACGAGTGGTCCAGCAGGATCAGGACCGCATCGCCGCGTCCCAGGTTCCAGGGGCGATTGAAGTGCTCGAAGCTTAGGGTGAGCGACGCGAGGGCCTTGCCCTTCAGCAGCCGAACCTCGCGCTTCATGCTCTAGCAGTTGCGGATAGTACGGCGTATCGGGCGAAGAGGGCCGCCTCGCGCTCGGCCGAGCTCGGCTGCTCCAGGCCGTACAACGCATCAACGATCTCGTCCACAGCTCGGTGAGCAGCCGCCAAGCCTGAAGGCATCAGCGTTGGGGAATACAAGTCCGCCAAGCTATGGCGATCCCGAAGCGGCTCCCGAACGGCCAGCAGGCTCTCGGTGGCCTCGGCGAGGGCCGAACGATCGGCAGGCGAAAGTTCGGGCCACGGAAATGAGTTGTAGGCAAGATCTGCCGTGATCGTTGGATCCGACTTCAGCCTCCCTCCGACCGTCCGGATCCATGTCTGGTAGATCTGGGACTGGAGCAGGCCGAGTAGCCACGTCTGGGCGGGGTACACGATCGTTGCCTTGTTGGATGCGACTGTGGCGTCATCGAACACCTCGGCAGGGATCCACGCCCTCGCGTCCGTGGAGTTCTGCGGTAGCGCAATGTACGAGGTCCCCGGATGCTTTCGGTGTGTAAACAGATGCGGTGGTGTTTCTCGGAATGCCTTCGTGGGAGAGGATGCGCGCGCTCCGGCGACGAGGGCCAGACGTTCTCGGATCTTGATCGACTTGTTCAGGTGCCCCGGAGCAGCGTCCGTCATCCACAGACACCACTTCCACTTGTCATGGAGAAGCTCCTCGGCGCCCATGTAGCGCCGAACGTAGGGTGCGGCGATTGGGTCAGCCAAGAAGGCATCCACGTCCCCGGCCCCAAGCAATAGGTGGCCACCGTCGGTCGGTTGGGAGCCGACGGTCATGCGCGGCAATCCGCTCACGAAGGGCTGCCTTCGGGGAGGGATCTCGACATGCGGTGCCGGGGCTAGCCACCAGTTGATAACAGGATGCTTCTCAGGGGCGGCACCGTTGTCGCCATAAAGAATGGCGTGCGGTCGAGGTGTGGAGCCAAACCCGATGATGACCACGTGAACGGCAGCCTTGCCTTGAGCGTCGGACTCCCAAGCGAATGTCCTGTGAGCGAACTGCACGCTTACGCCAAGGCGAGTCATGAGCGGCCCCATGACCCTCGCCTGCTCTCCTTGGGTGACGCTGTTCGTGGCGACGAACGCGACGCGTGCCCCAGTGCGGCGGCTCACCTCGGCCCCTTTGGCGAACCATGCACACACGAAGTCAATGCGTCCGACACGGAGGCCCTGAGCCTCCGGCAGCGAGTCATATAGGACCGATCGCTCGGCGGCTTGCTCGGGCGACAGCTTCAGCCCGCCGCGGAACGGGGGGTTACCCGCGATGATCAACTCGTGCTTGCCCTCGACCAGCCCTGACCAGTCGACTGGAAGGGATGGCGAGATCACGATCTGCGCCTCGCGCTCGATAGGCAGACGCTCCGGAGCGTGGCCGAACCGCTCCGCGAGTCTGAGGTCGCACTGTCGGTCAATCATGAACATCGCGGTCTCGGCGATGCGGGCGGGCCATTCGTCGATCTCGATGCCGTAGAAGTGGTCGAGGGTGACCTTGAGGTCGGCCCTAGCGTCGAGCGAGAGCTGGTGCTTGTCGCGCAGGTCGTAGAGGGCTTCCATGACCTGCAGCTCGATCGCGCGCAGCTCGCGGTAGGCCACGATGATGAAGTTTCCGCACCCGCAGGCTGGGTCCATGAACCGGATGTCCCCAAGCCGGTCCCACAGCTTGTTGAGCGCGTTGACCTTCTTCTGCGTGGTGTCGCGGGCAAGGGCCGCCTCGAGCTCCGCGCGCAGCTCGTCGAGGAAGAGCGGGTTGAGCGTCTTGAGGATGTTCTCCTCGGAGGTGTAGTGCTCGCCGAGTGCGCGCCGGGTCTCGGCATCCCGGACGGACTGGAACATGGACCCGAAGATGGCTGGGCTGATGCCAGACCAGTCGACGGCGCAGGCTTCAAGGATCGCCGCCCGGAAGTCGCTGTTGAGCGTCGGGAGGTCGATCTTCTCTTCGAAGATGCCGCCGTTGACGTACTTGAAACCGGCGAAGCCGGTCGGCACCTGGGCGGGGTTAGCGGTGTCGAGGAAGGTGAAGAGCTCGTTCAGGACTTGGGCGAGGTTCGAGGCGTCGGGCAAGACTTCGTACTGGATGACGTTGCGGAAGGCGTCGGTCTGCCACATCTCGGTGTCGTCGCCGAACATGAGGAAGAGGATTCGCGCAAGGGTCACCGAGATCTCGTGGTCGCGGATCTTGGGGTCGACCTTGGCTGGGTACGCCTTCTCGACGGCGGCGTACAAGGTGGCCATGAGCTTCGAGGCCCGCTTGGACTCGTTCTGGGCCTCGGTGTCGAACGCCTCGCGGACCTTGCCCAGGACCGCGTTGGCGTCGAGCACGACGTCGAACGGCATACGGACAATGTCGAGCCGGGCAGCGAACTTGGGGTCCGCGTCGCCCTTCTTGTGTCGGTGGCTGGTCAGGCGTGAGGTGACGGAGCCGTCCTTCGCGCGGCGGACGGGCCACCGCCAGACCTGTTCCTTGTCGTCGTCGAAGATGACGAGCCGGTCGGTCGAGGTCTTGGCGATGAGACGGTCGAGCTCGGCCTCAAGGACAGAGCCCGGGCGCTCGTCGCACACCCAGACCCGGAGGCCCTTGTAGGAGGCGACATTGCGGGCACTGATGACGCGGCCCTCGGCGTCCGTCACGCAGACGGACTGTTTGACGTCGGGGGCAAGCCAGTTGAGGTCTTCGATGAAGACCTCCTGGAACTCGCCTCGGTCGACCTTGGGCAGAAGGTCCTGACTCACTTGCCGGTCACTCCAATCGAGCACACGATCCGAAGCTCGTCCGACTCACTGGAGCCGATGACGAGACGTTCCTCCCGGTAGAGGCGGTCGAGCAGGTCGAGTACGTCCTGATCGGCGTACTTGTTGCGCAGCGCGATAGATAGCTGGTTGGCGGCGTGGGTCGTTAGCGGCCGCTCGTGGAGGGCGTTGAGTGCGTCCTCGGCTTGCTCCGCGTAGAACGTGCCCCCGAATCGCTCCCAGATCCGTTTGCGGACCCCGCGCAAGTTGCCCGCCGCTCGGGCTTCGATGGTCAAGGGTCCGCGGACTAGTTCCGCCTCGCGCTCGAAGTGGTCGTCGCGGAGCGGCGCGGTCGGCGTTGTCGGTTCAGCCTCGAAGATCCGAAGGGCTTCGGCTGGCGTGAGCAGTCGCTCGGTGCCCGAATTGCTGTCGCTCGTTGCGAAGGCATCGACTCCGGACTCGGTGCGCACGAAGCAGGTCACCCCTCCGGTGGACTCGCGGGCGTAACGGTCACGGGTCGAGTGGATGAGGTCGGGCAGGGTCAGGACCTTCTTGGTCACTGCGGGATGGCTGTCCTGGGCGTTGCTCCAGGCGAGCCAGGCCTCGCTGACGGCGTCGGCCTCACCTTCGCCGTCGTCATCGTCGTCGGCGAGTCGTCCGTCGTAGAAGTCGTTCAGGATCTTGATCTCGTCGTCGGTGCCGAAGAACTGCTCGTCGGACCCGAAAGCCTCGGCGGCGGCGCTGAGCCTGGCGCGGATGCGTTGGCGCAGGCGGATCTGCTGCTCGACCTTGTCGTGGGTAATCAGGTAGACGTGGACGATGTCGGACTCCTGACCGACGCGGTCGACGCGGCCCGCGCGTTGGATGAGGCGGATGATCGCCCAGGGCAGGTCGTAGTTGACGATGACGTGGCTGTCCTGCAGGTTCTGCCCCTCCGAGAGCACGTCGGTGGCGACCAGCACGTCGATCGGGTCCTCCGGCACCTTGACCTCATCGACGCGCTGTCCGGGCAATCGGTTGGAGCGGGGAGAGAAGCGGCGGGCGACGTCGGAGGGATCGGTGGAGTCGCCGGTTGCCAGGCCCACATTGTCGATCCCGGCGGCGTCGAGGGCCTCAGCCACGTAGTCGGCGGTGTCCTTGTACTCGCTGAAGATGAGGACCTTCTTGCCTTCGTGATCGCCGCGGAGCAGGTCGACGAGGGCGTTGACCTTGGTGTCGCGGGTGGAATCCCAGCTGCCGAACCGGGTGAGCATCGAGGTGATGAGCTCGTTGTCTTTGACCAGGTCGTGGCGAAGCGTGCTCTTGAACACGGTCGAGTTGAGCCACTTGGTCTTGGCCGGCGCGCTCTGGCGAAGTTCCTGGTACCTGCTCTCCAGCGACCCGCCCACCGGTTCGTCGTTCTCGAGGTCCTCGTCGCTGATCGAGATCTGCCGGTCGGTGAAGGTCCCGAGCGGCACCTGCAGCTTCTGGTCGATCGCGTAGATGAACAGCTCGTTGCGGGCTCGCTGACGCTGCAGCGACAGGATGAAGGAATGCCCCGATGATGAGAGTCGCTTGAACAGCCCGACCCGCACGAACCCGCTCACGTTGCCGCGGCCGGATCGGATGTCGTTGAGGTACTGCTTGTCTTGGGGTGTCGTGGCGGCCCTCGGGTCCTCGTAGTCGGATAGGCGGTAACGCGGCAGGGTCAGCTTGGCGATGGCGTCGAGGGTGGTGTCGTCCTCCATCAGCGAGGCTGGGTCAGTCGCGCCGAAGGCGTGGGTCAACGGATGCGGGACCCGGGTCGGGAAGAAGAACTCCGTGCCGTCGGCGAACTGCAGGTACTCGCGCTCCTGGGTCGTGCCATCGGCCAGCGTGAGGGTCTTCTTGCGCGCGGACTTCTTGATGAAGCTGCGGGTCCGGCGAACGAGGTGGTCGGACATGAGGCGCCGCCAGTCCTCCGCCTCCTCCGACCTCTTGAACGCGACGAGCGTGTTCGTCTTACCGTCGACCTTGTCGGCGAGGTTGGGGTCCTTGGCCATGGCGGCTGAGGGCACGATGCCGAGGTCGTCATCGTCATCGATGTACAGGGCGAGCTGGTTCGCGACATCCGCGAAGGCCAGGTTGTAGGGGGTCGCGGTCAGGAGGAGGACCTTGCTGGAGTTGCGCCGAACGTAGTCCCGGATCGCCTCGTGCGCCTTGGTCGTGTCGTTGCGCAGGTTGTGGGACTCGTCGCAGATCACCAGCTTGAAGAGCTTGAGATCCGGGAGGACCTTGTCGGCCATGGAGTAGGGCACGACACGGCCGCCTTCCACGCCATAAGCCTCGAGGTGGTCCTTCCACATCTGCTCGAGGTTCTTGGGGCAGAGCACCAGCGTCGAGTAGTCCTCGGCTGCTTGGAGCATCAGGGCGGTCGCCACCGCGGTCAGCGTCTTGCCAAGCCCAACGACGTCACCCAACATGGTGCCGCCACGCCGCACGATCCGGCGCGCCAGCGTGCGAACCGCGGTGACCTGGTAATCAAGAAGCAGGTCCTGCATCGACTTCGGCAGCACGTATCCCAGACCATCGCGGGCGTCCTGCGAGAGCGCGTGGCAGACCTTGAGGTAGACCTCGAACGGAGTGGCCTGAGTCTCTCCGGACCACGACTCCTCGATGAGTTCGATGATCTCCTTGGTGATCGTCAGCGAGTACTTGTCGCTCCACCTGTCCTCGAACCAGGCGGCGAGCTTCTGATTCGGGTCTTGGTCGGCGATGTCGATGTTGAGCTCGAGGTTGTTGAACAGGCCGGCGCCGGTGAAGTTCGAGGAGCCGAGGTAGGACCACAAGGGCACAGGTCCGCTACCCCCTCGGAGGATGTAGGTCTTCCCGTGCAGTGGGCGGCGCGTGAACACCTTGATCTGGACGCGCCCGGACTCCAACTGCCGTTTCATCAGCTGAAGAGTCGCCTGTCCGGCCGTCGTCGGTAGACCGCGCATCAACTGCGTCCGCAGATGGCGGACCAATCGCTCCTTCTGTTCAAGAGCCTTGGCGTTGTCGTGGATCGCAGCACCCGCAGCGGGTTCCGCCAGCTCACTCTGAAGAGAGTTGAGGATCGCCTGCGAGTCCGACGGGGCCACCATGCCCACGAGAACGCGCGCGACAGGCTCGTTCCCATCAGTGAAGGCCTTCTGATCGATGACCTCCCCCAGATGAGCCCACCCCCGCAGATCGAGATAGCCCGTAGCGACGTCGACGGTCGCGTACGAGTTCTCGAAATACTGGCGCAGCGCCACGCCCAGCTGGCTCTCGGCGGTGAGGTTGTCGAAGATCTTCGGCACGGATCGATCCTGCCTCAAGCCTCTGATGGCGTAGATGAGTAGGTGTAGTGGAGGAGGCACCTCTCGATGCTCGCGAGGGCTGACTCAACGACCTGCCGCTGTCGATAGGTACCTCCAGGTCGGTCTACTGCGGCCTGGAGCCTCTCGTGGTCAAGTAGAAGTTGAGCCCGCTCGTAGTCGTATGCCCGGCGGCACTTGGTGCTGCAGAAGAGCTGCGGACGGCCCTTTGCCCCAGGCGTTCGGGCCAAGCGGACCGCGTCTGGGCAACGCGGGTTCAGACACAGGAACTCTTCGAGCGGCTGGATGGCTGTTGGCCACTCGCGGGCCACGTTGGGCACGCTGGCCTCGCTCGCGGTGACGGCGGTGTTGATGCGCTGAGGCACGGCCGGTGGATGTCCTTCGGTAGGGCTGGTCAGACCCTGTCGCCGAGCGTTGGTGGCGCTCGGCCGGTTCAGTGGCGCGCTGGTCAGACGCGCTGTGTCGACGATATCGGAACGCACCCGCTTTGCCATGAGTCCAGAGTAGGCGAAGCACTGCACCTTGCCGCTTAATAAGCGACAGAGTGGGCGCGACCAGCGCGAATGCTGGGACCGCCTACCGGCCCGTGATGTCGCTTGCTGGCGATCGTCTACGCCGATCGGCCCGACCGACCCGGCAACGCACCCTTAGGTGCGAGCCGAAAACCGGGGTCTGTGTCGGTTAAGAGGCGCGAAATGCTTGATCCTGCGGGCGTGTCGCCGTAGGCTCCCCCCAGGACAAGTTCCGAGGGCCTCATCCGGACATGGATGAGGGGCGCCCGCGCCAACGGGCACCCCTCGGCGAACGGTCCCGATGAATCTGTTGCGCAGAAACGAAGGTGCCGTCGCGTGGACGAGTCTATTTCGCATGCCTGTAAGCGGCCAGCCCCTGTGGTGCTGGCACCGGATCTTGGAGTCGAGTGGCTCTTCGACGTCGGTGCCGATCTCGCGGTGTGGCCCTGGGCGGAGCGGCCCGATGTCACCCAGCTACGGAGGACGAGGACTCCGAGGGTGAAGGCGCGGTCGGGGCATATCCCGGTGTTCGCCTTCTGCGTGACGACGGGGACCCATCTGCGCCTCGAGTCGGGGCTTGAGCACGACCTGGTCCGAGAGCTCGACCGCCGTCCCGACGTGAGCTGGCTGGTCGCTCAGCCGTGCTTGCTGCGACTGCCGGCGAAGAGGCGCGGGCGCCGGCTCGAGCACACGCCCGACCTCTTGGTTCGTCATGACGACGGGACGATTCGGCTGTGGGATGCCCGACCTGCCAGCCGACAGGACGACGACTTCACGCTCAAGGTCCGGCTCACGAAGGAGGCGTGCGCCGAGGTCGGCTGGGCGCATGAGGTCTTCAGCGGCTGGTCACGGGTGCGGCGCGTCAACCTCATGTGGATTCATGCCTATCGACGACGGATGCCATGGTATGCCGGGTCGCTACGGCTGATCCGCGAGTGCCTCCAAGACGCCGGGGCGATCGACGACGTCTTGGCTCTGGACGCTGGCGGCGGGCACCTGGTCTCGGCGATGTGGCACGGCATCTGGAGTGGACAGATCGAATGCGATCTCGACCGCCCCCTGAAGCGCAGCACCCGGATCGTCATCCACGACGTGGCGGCGGTGTCGTTGTGAGCAAGGCCGTTGAGCTGTTCGTAGGCGCTCGGGTGCTCATGTCGTTTGGTCCCGCCGTTGTCGTCGAGCTCGGCCGGCACGGTGTGACGGTGAAGGACGCGTTGGGCGAGAACCACTTCATCCGAGCCGACCAACTCGCTGTCACCGGCATCGGTGACGAGGGCCTCGACGCGATCCATCTGTCGATCCAGCCCTGGTGGAACAGCCTCTCGCCCGAGATCAAGGCAGAGGTGCGACTCAAGCTCGAGGTCGTGTTCGAGGTACTCACTGCATATCGAGACGGTCACCCGCTCATGGCCCGTGACGGCGAACCGTTCTACCCGTTCGGGGAAGGGTTCGGTGTCAGCCTCACCCAGCGGATCGAGGCGATGTCGCGGCAGCTCACGTTCGAGTACGGGGTCGACCGGACGAGAGTCCGCCGGGTGCTCGCCGGCGAGATCATCAAGAACGGCGTGTCCCCGAACACGATCCGAGGCTGGATCAAGGCCTTCCAACGCGACGGCCTCCGTGGGCTGGTCGACGGGCGCAAAACCAAGGGGCGACAGGGCTTCGAGGTCATCGACCCGCGCTTCGTGCGGATGGTCGACGAGGAGCTCGCAGCCTTCGACGGCACCAAGAGCAGGGTCAGCCTGGTAGAGATCGAGCGACGCATCCTCGTCCGGCTCAAGCAAGAGGGCATCCACGACATCGATCTGCCGCAGCGGATCACTCAGCAGTATCTGTCCACCCGCTTCGCGGCCCTCGGCCGCACGACCAAGCAGCACAAGACCGCCTCGATCCGCAAGAACGCCGCCCGCTCCAACTACCCCGCGACCCACCCGGGCCACTTCGCCGTCGACGTCACCCGCTGCGACAACCTGGTCTGGGACGACGTCTACGAGCGGGTCTACTCGGTCGAGATCATCACCATCATCTCGATCCCCACCCGAGTCGTCGTCGCATGTCGAGTGGTGCCTCAGTCAGCGAACTCCCTCGAGGTCGCCCTCGCGCTGTACGACGCGATCCGACCCTTCTCCATGGTCGTCGAGGGCACGACGATCGACGACTTCCGGTGGTGCGGCATACCGGCCAGCCTCGACTTCGGCGACAACCCCATCACCGCACACGCCAGCCGCGTCCGCACCAGCCGCGAGGTCCAGGGACGCCACGTCAAGCCAGGCATCGCGTTCGTCTCGCTGCGGGCCGACAACGGCAAGATCTTCCTCAGCGACCCCGTCCTCGCCCTGCTCCGCGACTGGAGCGTCGACCTCATGCCGAGCCGACCCGGACGTCCCGTGGACAACAACATCGTGGAGCGCTGGCACGACCGTCTTCAGGCGGCCTACCAGTCGTTCCGCAACGGTGCTGGCTTCAAGGGCCGCGCCGTCTACGAACGAGGACGGTTCGTCGGCTGGGTCGGTTTCGAACCGCTCGGCTCCTGGCGCGAGCTGCAGCAGCACCTCCACCGCTTCATCGCCCTTGACTACCACCGCAACCGACACGACGGCGTGAAGATCCCCGGCCTCGAGGACGGCAACTTCACCCCGCTCGAGCGACACGACATGGCGCAAGCCATCACCGGCCGTCTCTTGGTCCCCCAACACCCCGACCTGATCTTCAGCCTCCTGCCCGAGAAGTGGCTCACCCCCGGCAACGGCGGCATCGAGTTCCGAGGCCTGACCTACGACGGCGACATCCTCGACGAGATCCGCGGCGTCCGGCCCGGCACATACCGCGCCAAGGACGCCAAAGTCCCCTTCCTCTACGACCCTCGAGACCGGACCCGGATCTGGCACCGCAGCCGGCTGGACGACCGCATCTACGAGCTCGAGTGGCGCGACGCCCACTTCATCGACGCCCCATTGACCGACGTCGTTGTCGACGCGGCCCGCAGACTCATCAGAGACCGCGGCGGGAACGGCGTGGTGTCACGCCGCAACGTCGCGCGCGAGATCATCGCGGCGATCACCGAGCTGACCACCGCGCCGACCGACGAGGAATGGCGAGCCAAGCTGATCCGCGCCGCCGTCCGCCACGACCAGGCCCAGATCGACTACGCCGAGGCCGAAGCCGCACGCGCCCTCGTCGACGAGCACGCGAACGTGGTCCGACCCCTACGCCAGCGGGCCGAGACCCGCGGAAGCGACACCGAAGCATCCGGCGACACCGAGACCTACGTCATCGACTTCGACGCCCCCTTCCCGGACTACGACGCGGAGGCTCAGTGATGGACGCCCGCCTGTGGCACCAACAAGCCACCACCCCACCAAGATCTATGCCCACACCCATCCCCGTCGACACCTTCGACGAGATGTCCGAGACCGCACAAGACGCCTACTGGGATGAGCTGACCACGGGAGTAACCGGACTTGTCCTCCCCTCGGTGCTGGCTGAGCGAGCGGCGCACCAGCTCACCCGACTCCTTGACCGCAACCGACTCCGCCCACCCGGGGCCAAGGCAATCGGCTCGGTCAGCGCCTCGTTCGCGGTCGGCAAGTCCACCTTCGTCAAGGACTGGGCCCAAGCGGGATACCGAGATCTCCTTGGCCCTGCGTGCATAGACCCGCGCCCGACCTGGAACCCCGAACCCGGCGTCACCGCCGACTGGATCCCGCAGGTCTACATCACCCTCCGGGCGGCCTCGAAGATCCGCGACGTGCTGGCCACCTTGCTGCTCACCATGGGCTACCCCAGCGAAGGCCTCGTCCGGGTCACCACGACGCGCGTCATCCACGCCTTCCGGCAACACGGGGTGCGCCTGCTCATCATCGACGACAGTCACTTCCTCGACGTGTCCAACAAGGACTCCCGGGACATGCTCGACTTCCTCAAATACCTGAACACCGAGCTCGGCGAACTCGGCGGCACGATGATCCTCGTCGGCGCCGACCTGCACGAATCACCGCTCTACCTCGACCCGCAGATCAACTCCCGGCTCGAACGTCTCACCCTCAGCGCCTACCCGCTCGCCTCCGACGAGGACCGACGCACCTGGCAACGCTTCCTCAAGGACGCCGAGACCCTCCTCCTGCCCTACTTCGACTGCGCCCCCGCCGGCGTCTTCAGCGTGCAACATGCCGGCCACATCTGGCGCCGCACCCAGGGCTACGTCGGCGACACCGCACTGCTCCTCACCGAAGCCCTCCTCGCCGCCTTCGACGACGGATCAGACACCATCACCACCGCTCACCTCGACAGCATCCCGCTGTCAGCTCGAGCCGCGGCGGGCGAAGCCGAACTTCGTCAACCACCCACACCGCCCTCTCGGCGGCGGCGCGTCAAAGCGACCGTGTCATGACCCCTGCAGCGTGGCCCGTCCGCCCTGAACCGCGCCCAGGCGAGCCACTGACGTCGTATGCCGTGCGCCTGGCCGATGCCAACGGACTCCCCCGGGGCATGGCCATCGACCGTCACCGACGCGACATCGACGTCCCAGCTGACGAACTGGACACCGTCGCGGCCCTCGCCTGCCTCGACGCCGGTGCCGCGGGCCGGCTGACGATGGATCGCTACCCGCCGACGGTTCGCGGTCGGGGTCCCACGCATCGGGGCGGTTGGCGTCTGCACTTCAGCGTCGAGTGGGTGTGTCCGCGCTGCACCGACCTGACCGGTCGCCGCGAGTTGCTCTGGCAGACCGCCCTCTCGCCTGTATGCCGCGAATGCCGCCTGCTGTTGGTCCCGGCCGGGTCTCTGGCCGATCCGGTGACTGTGTCGTCGCCGCGGCTGGTGGACCTCGTCGACGAGCTCACGGCGTTGGCTGAGGCATCGGTCCTCCACCAGTCGGCCCGTGTCCGGCTCGGAGCCTTCCGGCGCGTGTGTGCCCTCGTCGCGCAGACCATCGACGACCAGTGGCCCGACCGCCCCAGCGGACTGCCGGCCCTCGACGTTGCGGCAGCTCGCTGGTGGGGCGTCTTCCCCAGCCCGGATCCCGGCACGGTCGCCGTCATCGTCTCTGCCGCCGCGCCAGCGCTGCGGTCCGGTCACGCCCGTGACCAGCTCCTACGCGAAGGCGCGCAACGCTGTCGTCGCGGCCGCACCCTTGCGGTCCCGCCTCAGCACGTCCCCAACGCCAGCCGATACCTTCCCAAACGCCCACCGTCGCCGCCGAAGACCGCGCCGGTCCTGGCCGGGTTCAACCGTGACGACGCACGCCGCCTGGACTGGCTCACAACCCAGCTGACCCACCAGGTCAGGCGGCACGGCATACACCCCGACCATGTCCCCGCACTGCTGCCCGCACCTGGTGAGGACGGCCTGCCCGACTCGGCCGTTTGGCGCGCCCGCTGGCACTGCGCGATCGCGCTGCACATGCTGCTCACCCACGTCCATGACGGCCCGACCTCCTCAGCACGCGCCTGTCACGCCTTCGGCACCACCGACGAAGACACCAGCCCGCTGCTCGACGGCATCCGCCTCGGCCGCGGCATCCACGACCTCGACGTCGCCCGCCTGACCGACGCCGTCGACGCCCTCGTCGACAGCGGGCTGGTCGACTACCAGCGTCGCCGCGACACCCTGCGACCCATCACCCGCCTCCCGCGGCTGCCCATCGCCAGAGCGCGGCTGCCGGAGATCGACGAGCTCGGAGGGACTGCCCTGGCCCTGAACTGGATCTGGACGCGGCTGACTCACGGGCCGTCGTTCACCAGCCCGCGCCCGTTCATCGCCGACCGGCACGTGCGGGCCTTCGACGCAGCCTTCGACCCCGAAACCAGGCTCGCCCTCACCGAGGCCGGCCAGCAGCTACTCGCCGACGCCGACCTGCTCACCATCCCCTGTACACGGGCCACCTGGCCCGCAGTCACCAGGAGCTACGGATGACACCGACCGACGACCCCGATGTGACGACCCTGGTCCAGCGGACCCAGGCGATCCTTCTCGCGATCGACAACACGCCCATCCCGGACATGGACGCCCGCTTCTACCAGCACTACTTCGAAGAGCTGCGCCTGCTCGTGGACGAATGGCTCGACACCGCCATGGCCAGGATCTCGCCCGAGCCCGCAGGAAACGGTCAATGAGTCGCGGCCAGCCAGTTCCCGTCGACCCGTCGGCTGTCTGGCTTCTGTGGGACTGCACCGACCTCGTCGCAGCGTTCACCAGCGAGGCGGACGCCTTGGAGGCGCGAGCCGACCTTGAGCACCGAGTCCGCTGCGAGTACGGACCGGACGACGACCTGCTGGCCGGCATCACCCTCACCACCGCCTGCCTGCAGACCGCCCGCCCCCTCACCGGTCGGCACCGGCGATGAGAGGCATCAGCCGCGACGTCCTCGCCCGCGACGCCGCCTGGAGCCTGGCTGACGGTGCCTGCAAGGACCTCACCATCGAGTGGGCCCGGTGGGAGGCCACGTATGCCGCCGCCCTCACCCGGGCCGCTCGTCTCGCGGCTCTGGCCGAGCCGGCCGCGGTGTGTGCGGGATGCCCGATCACCGCGGAGTGCGCCGACCTCGCCGAGCTGTCCGGCTACACCGGCATCGCCTCCGGACAGGGCTACCGCAACGGCCTACCGGACTTCGCGCGCTCCCGCCAGCCCAGACAACGGAGGACTGCATGAGCGCCTGGCAGCTGTACCCCAACGTCATCTGGCCCGCTGCCGGCGGCCACACCCTCGTCTTGCTCGTGCTGGGTCTTCCCGAACGCCGCATCCTCGGCGCCACCGTGGTCCGAGAGCCGAAGGACGCGGCCGCGCTGATGCGGCGCCTCGTGGACGCTCACGGCTGCTCATCGACGCTGCGTTCCATCTGGGACCCGCTGTTCGAGGACCTCAACGCCGCGGCACGTGAGGCCGTCCGTCAGGCCGGCTGCGCTCAGCCTGTCGGCCAGCTCGATCCTGACGACTTCATGTGGGCGCTCGAAACCGGGAACACCGCCACCCAAGCGATCCGCGACACCAACCCCGCGACCGTCGACGACGTTGCCACTGCACTGAAGACGTGGCTCCACGCGCCCGCCCGCACTTCAGGTGCCAGAGGCGCCGACCGGCACCCGGGTAGCCTGACCCGTGACGCCCACCCTTGCGAGGGACCGGGAAGTGACCCCCAGGATGTCCTGCCGGACGGCAGGGCCTGGGGGTCGCGCACACCACCCACAGACTCGCCGTGACCACGGCCCTGCCGGTGTCCGTGGCACCAAGGCCCGGGGAGTCGATCGAGTCGTGGCTCGAGCACCTCGCCGACGTCAACGGCCTGACCACCGCGCAACTTCTCACAGCCACCCGCCGCGGCCGAGCGAGCACCCGCTACCTCACCCTCGCACCGTCACCGGAGACGATCGCTCGGCTCGCCGCTCTCGCCCGCGTCGACGAACACGACGTGTATGCCGCGACCCTCGCCACCTACGACGGCACCGCCCTGGACCTGACCGGCCTCGACCCCACCGACCGACACTCCTACCGCAAGGTCGCCGCCCGCGGCTGGGCACCCGCCCACGGCACCCAGATCTGCCCGGCGTGCCTCGCCGAGGATGGCGCTTGGCAGTCTGCGTGGCGGCTCCTCGTCGTCACCACCTGCACCCGACACGAGTCGCTGCTCGTCGCTCGGTGCCCATCCTGCCGGCGGCCGTTTCGGGACCATCGCCACTCCCACCTGCGCCGCGTCGGCACCGCGACAACGTGCGGGAACCCGCTCGGTGCCGGCCCCACCCAGCAATGCCAACACGACCTCAACACCATCCCCACGACACCCGCCAGCGAGGACGTCCTCGCCCTGCAGCGCCGCGTCGCCGTCGCCCTCGCCGGGCAGACGATCACCGTCCTCGGACAGGTCGCCAAGCCTGCGGCATACCTGAGCGACCTGCGGCACCTCACCACTCTCCTGCTCCACCTCGCTGGGCAACCCGGCGCCACACAGATGGCGCCCTGGGTGGCCGACCTGGCCGAGGAAGCCGCTGCGCGCAGTGCTGATCGCGGACCGCGCTGGGGCCTGCGCCCACCCGAACAGCCCGCTCTGCGCGCTGAAGCGTTGGCGACGGCGGACGGCATACTCACCGCTCCCGACGTCGACGCGGCTGCTGCCCGGCTCACGCCGTGGACTGAGCTGACCCCGATCACCACCGACGGCCCGCTCGGGTGGCTCGCCGACCGCACCGTCATGACCCCGACGCTGACTCGCCTGGTCATGGCCGCCCGTGCCCCACACCGGCGCCTGTCCCACCACCTCGACAATCACCTCGGAGGGTCCATGCCGATCAACCTGCTCGTCATCCCCCAAGTGATCCCGCACGCCCAGTACCTCGAGCACCTCGGCGGCGCGTTCGACTCCAGCGAAAACACGGTGCGGCTGTTCGCGTCCCTGTCGCTGGCGCGGCTGCACCCGGACGTGACGTCCTGGGCCGCGGCAGCCGAAGCGCTCAACATGCCCGGGCCGATGGGAGTGCGCTGCGCCCGCGCCTGCTCGGCCACCATGCTCGTCAGCGCGGACGAGTGGAAGAGCCGGATCTGGGGGGCCGGCGAAGAGACGCCACGCCGCGACTACCGGGCCACCGAAGCCAAGATCCACCACCGGCTCGGCATGACCCGATGGTTCGACGAATGGGCCCGCCGCAACCGCCCAGGCGCCCGCTACGGCGACCACGACCTCGCTCTCACATGGCAGTGGGTCCACGTCGCCCACGCCCACCTCGACCTCTCACCCGTCTGGCGCGGCGAGAAGCCCACCGCCAAGGACCGCGCCCGCTACCGCCAGTTCGAAGCCTCCCTCGACGATAGGCAGCAGTCCGAACTCGCCTACGCCCTCCACAAGAGGGCATGATGTTGCCCCACCTGACCATGACGTCGGCGACTTCCACGGCACAGGCCGTTCGCCATGAACGGAGACTGCGTTGACTGACGACGTCATGGCCGTCAACCTCGCGGACGCCACCCCCAGGCGTCTGCTCGTGGACTGGGCGAACAAGCAAGATGCCTGGGTCCGGCAACTGGTGGCCGAGACCATCCTGTCCCGACAGGAACCCGGAGAAGACATCCTTGAGAAGGTCTACGCCACGTTCCTCGCCGAGAAGGGACTATCCGGGCAGCCGCAGCCAGAGGTGCCGACGCTCGTTCTCGACGAAGTCGAGGCCACCAAGGACGACATCCTCGAGCTGACCAGCCTGCAGCATGTCGAGCACGTCAACGCACTCGCCGCCGACCAAAGCCTGGAGTTCGACGCAGACCTGACCGTCCTGTTCGGGCAGAACGGGTCGGGCAAGACCGGCTACGCCCGCATCCTGAAGCGCATCTCCGCGGTCCGCACGCCCGAGGACATACTCCCGAACGCGCACACTCCCGCAGACACTGGAACCGTACCTTCGGCGCAGATCACCTACCACCTTGCCGGGAAGCAGCACACTGTCCAGTGGAAGAACCAAGCCGGCCTGGCGCCCTTCACCCGAATCAGCGTGTTCGACGCGGCCGCCGTCTCCCTTCACGTCGACAGCGACCTCGGGTACGTCTACACGCCCGCCGAGCTAGCCCTGTTCTCCCACGTGGCCGCAGGCATCCGTGGCATACAGCGGATGATTGGGGCTGAGGTATCCGCGCTCAAGCCCGGCGCCAACCCACTCCTGGCTAGGTTCGCTCGCGGCACCACCATTTACCCGATGATCGAGACCCTCGGAACTACGTCCGACTTGGGCGAGCTGACACGCCTAGCGGCCGTCGATAACGACGCCGAAACCCGCCGGGACCGCCTCCAGAGCGAGGTCGAGGCGCTCCGCGCCAACACGCTCGACGCTCTACTGACGAATGCGCAACAGAGTCGGCGCGATCTAGCACGCCTCGTCCAGGTGCTGCGCGTGCTGAGTCAGTACGACACCTCGCTCTACGCTGCCGCGCGAGACGCGTTGTCCGATGCGCAGCGGCGCCGAGCGGCTGCTCGTGAGCTCCTCTTCACTGAGAGCGAGCTACCCGGGGCAGCTGATGAGGAATGGCAGCAGTTCATCGTCGCCGCCGACATCTACCGCCAGCACCTTGGCGCTGAGCACTACCCGCAAGCCGGCGACATCTGCCTGTACTGCACCCAGGAACTTGGCGCCGTCGCCCTGGATCTGGTCGAGCGGTACCGCACTTTCCTCGACGAAACGGTTACCCAACAACTGTCCGCCGCGCAGATCGCCCTGCGCGACGCGCGTCTGCCGCTGGACGGCACAGATCTAGCCGCGGCGCTGGAGTTCGCAACGGCGCAGGGGGCCCTGGACGACGCGCCCGCGTGGGCACCATCAACCGTGGCTGCGCTGCAAAGCGCCCAGACGACCCTGGAGGAGACGACCAGCGGGGAGGCACTGACCCGCGAGACAACGCCCGCGGCCGCGACCGTGCTTCTGCCCGAGCTAGACAGGCTGTCGGTGGAGGCGGAGAAGACCGCCGAGAAGCTGGCCCAGGACAAGGCCAACGCCGTCACGCTGATGGCCTCCAAGCAGAAGGAGCTGGCTGAGCTCACCGCCCGCATCGAGTTGGCACGCAACCTGCCAGCGGCTGGCGAGTATGTGCGCCGTGCCAGGCGTGCCGACCAGCTCGACAAGCTTTCGAAGGTGATCTCCAACGGTGCCGCCAAGCAGTTGACCATCCAGTCCAAGCTCGCCAGCGAGGACTTGGTCAACAAGAACTTCGAGGGCCTGTTCGCCGACGAGTGCGCCCGGCTCAGAGCTCCTGGGGTGGCGCTGACCTTCCAAGGCCGATCCGGTCAGGCGCAGCGCAAGAAGGTTGTGGCCACATACAAGCCGTCGTCCGTGTTGTCCGAGGGCGAGCAGAAGGTCTTGGCAATCGCGGACTTCTTGGCCGAGAGCAGGATGCGCGAGACCAAGGCGCCCTTAGTCTTCGACGACCCGGTCACGAGCCTGGACTACCGACGCCTAGACGAGGTGGCCGCACGGATCCAGCAACTCGCCGAAACCCACCAGGTAATCGTCTTGACGCACAACATCATGTTCGCCTCCGCGCTCATTTCGGCACGTCAGAATAAGAAGCTGCGAGCCAAGATCTACGAGGTCCGCGACGGCGGAGCCACCAAGGGCGTCCTCGCACCCGACGTCGAACCGCGACTGGACACCGCTCTTGACCTGGCCAAGCGGATCAACATGAAGTTGCAGGCCATCCCCGGCGCCGAGCCGGTCCTGCAGGACGCCCTGATCAAGGAGACCTACGACCTGATCCGCGCCTGGTGCGAGGCGTTCGTCGAGCAAGAACTGCTGCAGAACGTCACCCAGCGCTACCGCGCCAACGTAATGATGACTCGGCTCTCCAAGATCGACACCACGCGGTTCGACGCGGCCGTCGCCGTCATCGAGCCCCTGTTCGCTCGGGCCTGTGATCGTATGACCGGCCACTCGCACGCCGCCGAGTACATGAGCACCAAACCCACCGTGGAAGAACTGAAGGAGGACTGGGAGAAGGCGAAAGCCGCCCGGGCGGCCTACTTGGCATAGGCGAGATCGCGGCGGTCTGCAGGTTGAACCGTCCTGGCAAGCCCGGAGACTTTGGCCTGTTGCGGCTTGCGTCGCCGCTGTCCCCGCCTGGCGTTAACGTTTCAGATGTGACTTCCGGGCAGACTCCGTACCCGCAACGGGCCGAGCTGGACGACAGCGTCATCGCGCGCTGGGCCTTGACGGGCCTGCCGGGGCGACTCGATGTTGCCTCCTACCTCACCGAGCCGCACGCGCCCCTCTACCGGCTGATCGTTGATGTACTGCTGGAACGGCAGCGGACCTCGCTCACCGGGGTCGGTCGAGACGAGCTGGCGGACTTGCTGGCTCGGCGGGCCGTCGACCACGGGGGCGACACCGCCAACCTGCTCGCCGCCACAGACCTCAGCGCCCGGATGGCACAGCTCGACGCGTGGGGTGTCGTGGACGTCTGGCAAGACCGCGCCGCAGGTCAGCGGCACCCTCACCCACGCCGACACCCGTCCAAGACCACCCCAACCGACCCGCCGTGAATACTCCAGGCAAGGGCAGCAAGGCGTGCTCGGACCACTTCACCCTGCCCTGACGTGATGCGACCGCCCAAAGTGATCGCACGGCAGCAGAGCCCGGCACAAAGGCAGCATCCGAGGCGTAGCGTGACGGTATGGCGCTGTTCGTCTACGTAGACAACTCGAACGTGTGGATCGAGGGCATGAGGATGAGCGCTGTCCGCAAGGGGATGGCAACCAGCCTGCACGACGCGATGACCAGGCACATAACCGACCAGACGTGGACCTATGACTTTGGGCGGCTCTACGAGGCCGTCTGCCCGGACACGGCACAGATCGGCAGGTCGAGCCTGTTCGGCTCTCGTCCACCGCCGAACGACAGCCTCTGGGACCTGGCCCGCAAGGAAGGGTTCGAGGTCTTCACCTTCGACCGGAACTTCTCCAACAAGGAGAAGGAGGTCGACGTCGCCATCGCCACCCAGATCATGGAGGACTCGTTCCTCTACATGAAACCGGAGCGCAAGGATCGGCTCGTCCTGGTCAGTGGCGACCGGGACTACCTGCCGACCGTGGAGTCCCTGGCCAAGCGGGGTATCCCCACGACCGTGGTCTTCTGGAAGCACGCCACCGCCACCGACCTTCGTGCCAAGGTCGACGACTACTCGGACCTGGAGCCACTCTTCGACCACTTGACACGTAAGCCCCGGTAACGCGAGTGCACCAGGGCATAAGCACCTCAGCGGGATGGCAATGAGCAAGGAAAACGAGCAGCACACCCACACGGCAGCGCAACACTTCCCGGAGTATCGGCGCGGCGACGGGAAGGTCATCTTTAACCGTGAGGTGGGCGGAGAAGTCACCGTCAATGAGGGCCACCTTCCCTCGGGTCCGGCGCGCATCGTCCAGCACTACATCGGCCACGACGGCATCCCCACCTCTGTGCTAGAGCGAGACGGCAAGACCGACGTCCACCGTGGGCTCGACCAGCCTGACCGGTGGCCATCGGGCGATCCCGCCCGAGTCAAGTGGGACCTCGCGCAGGAGGCTGAGCGGCTCGCCTCCTCCACGGACTGGAAGGCGACCGGAGACCGCTTCAAGGCGATGACCGACACGTGGAAGTCGACCCGGGCCGACCGATCCACGGAGAGTGTCCTTGGCGACCGCTTCTTTGCCGCCCGCAAGCAGTTTCTGGACGCCCGGCAGCATCATTTCGATGAACAGAACCGTCAACGCGAGCAAGCCAAGTACGCCAAGGAGCGGTTGATCTCCGAAGCACGCGACCTCATGGGTCGAGAGGACAAGGCATCGGCAGATCGGATGCGTGCCCTCATGGACGAGTGGAAGAGGGCTGGGCGGGCAGACCGTGCCGACGAGGACCGGCTTTGGGCCGAGTTCCAAGCAGCGCGGGAGCAGTTCGTTGCTCACCGCAAACGCAGTGAGGACGACGCGCGGAGGATCAAGGAACGCGTTGTCTCCGAGGCATCACGCCTGGCCACGTCCACGGCCTGGAAGGCCACAGGCGACCGCTTCAGAGCCCTGTTGGACGAGTGGAAGAAGGCGGGGCGGGCTGCTCGCGACGATGAAGACCGGCTGTGGTCGTCCTTCGAGCGCTCCCGGAAGCAGTTTCAGGACGCCCGCCAGCGTCACTTCGATGAGCGAGACCGCGAGGCGAAGGCCGCGCTTTCGAGGAAGCACGGCATCGTGTCCCGAGCCCAGTCCGTTGCAGGTTCGGCTGACCTACGCGCCGCTGGCGATCAGATGCAGTCACTCATGGACGAATGGAAGAAGGCGGGACGAGCACCCAAAGCGGACGAAGACCGGCTCTGGAGCCAGTTCCAGGCTGCGCAGGCGTCGCTGCGCTCGCGTCGAGAGCAGGACCGAGCCAAGCGGGAACGCGACCAAGCCAAAGCGAAGGCCCGCAAGCAAGCCATCGTGTCTCAAGCACAGTCCCTGGCCCACGGGCCGGACTTCAAGGCCAGCCGTGAGCGAATGCGCTCCCTGACGGACGAGTGGAAGGCTGCCGGGCGGGCATATCGGGAGGATGAAGACGCACTGTGGAAGCAGTTCCAGGCCGCCAGAGATGCTCTCCACCACAACAGTCAGGCGGCTTTCGAACAAGGCAAACGCGAGCGCGCTCAACGCCTCCGCGAGAGCATCGACCGGATGAGAGGCTCCTTGGCGAACCTCGACAACGCCATCTACAACACCGAACGGCAGTACAGCGACGCCCTCTCACGTCCCTCACCCCGCTGGGACCACCCCCACCGATGGGAGATCGCGGAGAAACAGAACGCCCGAGTCTCGAACCTGTCGAACAAACTGAGCAGCATGAAGTCGCGTCGCTCCGAGTTGATCTCGAAGATCAGCGACATGGAGTCGAAGTGGCGGGGGATGGTCTAAAGGCCCGGATTCCAGCCAGTCTCGTCGCGATCAGCGCCAACCTCGCGACCATGAGGCGCCGGTGGATGTCCCTCGCCGGGGCCGGTCAGACCCGGTTGCCGAGCGTTGGTGGCACTCGCCAACCGGACACACCCCGTGGTCAGGTGGCGCCGGCGCACGAGACGGTTCCGACCGAATGGGGCCCGGTTCGCAACGGCGGCGGCGGATCTTGCGCACGGTCGCTCCAGACCGGGAGCTGTGCAAAGTAGCTTGCTGACCACCGTGCAGTCTTCGCGGCATCTCGACAATTAGCCGACGTTATGCACCTCGGGCGTGTTGATGGGCAAGGGTTATGGATGATGGCAACTCGTGATGAGCCCTTCGAGCGGCTCGTGGCCAAGCTCGAGTCCTCTCGGATCAGGTCCACCCTTGCGTTCGCGGGTTTGTTCCAAGTGACCCACGAGATGATCAAGCGCAGCGTCCTCGACGAAGTCAAGGGCTTCTATGGCTTCTCCAACGTGCTGGGCTCACCGACTTGGCTTCTGGGGCCGGATGGCAAGGCCGCCTACGAGAGCAAGGTGCTTGCCCTGGATCCAAAGTCGCCGTTCCGTGCATCGCTACTTTGGCTGGTCAACTCCGAGGCCATCACGTCCGCACAGATGCACGTGCTCGATCGCATCTACCAACATCGGCACGACCTCACACATGAGCTTGGCAAGTACCTCGTGGACCCAGACTTCGAGCCCGACGCGGAGCTCTTCGTCGAGGCTGTGACGATATTGCGCTCGATCTCACGCTTCTGGACGCAGATCGAGATCGACATCGGGACCTTTGAGGACCATGGTGACGTCACTGTCGATGACGCCGTCCCTGCCTACGTCGCCGTCCTGCAACTGTGCATCGACGCCTACCTCGACGGATTGCCGCACGGTCGCCGGGTCGCGCGTAGCAGCGACCGCGATGGAGCACGTGACGCGATCGCAGTTCCGGATCCCCCTGCCGATGATGCAGCTGCCCCTGTTCAGTCGCCCGGTGATCCGACTCGATACCGTGGGGCATGACCGAGGCTCGCCCGTACACAATCTTCCTCGCGTCACCAAGCGGACTTGAGGCCGAGCGCGAAATTGTGCGGGACTGCGTCGCAGAGTTCAACTCCGCTGTCCCGAGCCCTCCTGTTTCGTTCGAAGTGGTCGGATGGGAGCAGGTGCGAGGTACGGCCCGACGGCCACAAGAGGCCATCAACGAACTCATCAGCGAGAGCCACTTCCTGATAGCCATGCTCGGTGAGCGTTGGGGAAGTGAACCGGGGAGCCCTTGGGGTTACACCTCAGGCACCGAAGAGGAGCTCTTCACGGCCTTGCTTGACTTGGGCGAGACCGAGCGGCCAATGCGAGACGTCTGGGTCGCCTTCTTGCCGCACGATGATCCAGCCGCCCAGATTCTTCAGCTTCGAGATCGCCTCACTCAGAACCACGCCCTCCTCTACGAGTCGATCGTCGACACCCACGACCTGTATCAGAAGCTTGGAGAGCGGCTGAGAAGCTGGGCTCCGTCCGTCGGTGTCAAGGTGGCGAATCACCTTGACTTGCGGCCCTCTTCTGGAAAGGACGTGCTGCGGGCTGCCCGGCTGCGTCTCCGGGGGCAGAAGCTCGTCGAACTCGGAGAACCATTGGCGGGGTTGTCCTCCCTGAGGGACGCCGCGCTGATTGGCGGCCCTACTGAGCACCTTGCGTACGCTCAACAGCGGGCTCGATCAGGGGATTTGGACGGAGCAATCGAGTCAACCCAAGACGCCATCGACTACTTCACGACCGGCCAAGGTCGCCTTCACACCACGCTTGCTGCGGAGGCATTCGCGGCCCAAGCGGGCCTGTTTCGACGCCAAGGTCGGGATCTGGAAGCCGTGGCGCGGCTCGAGAACGCTCTAACGTTGGTCAGGCGACAAGATCCGATTGCATTGAAGGTTCGATGTCGAATCCTTGACGAGCTGGGACTGGCATACCAGAAGCTCGATGACCTTGAAACTGCCCGCGATCGTCTCCAGACATGTCTTGACGAGAGAACTGCTGCTGGGCTGAAGGTAGACCAAGCCCAGTCGCACATTAATCTCGCCAGGCTCGAGGTGGCTTCAGGTGGCATAGCCCTAGCAGTCGAGCATGCGGAGTCGGCTCAGGCGACTCTGCGGGGGCTTCCCCCCTCGGCGCTACACGCGAACGCTGAAGTGCTTTGCGCACAACTGAAAATTCGAACGGATCAGCACGCAGCGGGTGTGGCACACGCGGAGCGTGCGCTGGTCATGAATCGCCAGATCGCCAACAAGAGGGGTGAGGCGATCTCGTTGCTGGTCTTGGCTCAGTGCTACGGCGGTGCAGGTGACGCCGAATCTGCCCTGATGACGCTCATCTGAAAGTCCCCAGACCTGCTCATTGAAAGTCCCCACCCTGCGTGGCTCCACGGAGTCGGGCGGGGCTCCTTTGACGCTGGTGGTCTCTGACCACGCACCAGCTCATCAAAGGAGCCCCTGCCGCTCATGCTCACACGGGAGGACGACATCGACGTGCACGCGTTGCGCCGGCAGGGGTGGACGATCTCAGCGATCGCCCGCCACCTGGGAAAGGACCGCAAGACGGTCCGGGCCTATCTCAACGGTCGGCAGGCGGGCGTGCGTCAGCGCACCGTCGCGGACCATTTCGAACCGTTCGCCGACTACGTGAGGCAGCGCCTGACGGATGACCCGCACCTGTGGGCCTCAACGCTGTACGACGAGCTGCTGGGCTTGGGGTATGACCGCTCGTACCCGTCCATGACGCGGGCGATCCGGGCCCAGGGGCTGCGTCCGGCATGCGAGGCGTGCCGGCCGACCAAGGACCGGGCGGTGGCGGTGATCGAGCACCCGCCCGGGCAGGAGACCCAGTGGGACTGGGTCGAGCTACCCGACCCGCCCGAGCACTGGGGGTGGGGCAAGACCGCGTTCCTGCTCGTCGGCGCGCTGTCCATGGCCATGGAAAAGTCCCCGCTGGTGGCCAGGTGAGGTCCCCGCTGGTGGCCAAGTAGAAGTCCCCACCCCTCGCTCGTCGTGTCGAGCCGGAGCGTGAAGCCCTGAGCGGTGACGGTGGCGGTGTCTAGCCAGTCACTGCCACCGCTCAGGGAGCTCCATTGAAGAGCATGAGGGAAGAGATGGACATCAGTGCCGCCTACCAGCTGGTGGGCACCTACCGTGGCGCCGCAGAGATCTGCGGCACCACGCACAAGACCGTCAAGCGGGTGATCGAGCGGACCGAGGCCGGCCAGGAACGTCCGGTCCGAGAGCCTCGCCCGAGCAACTACGAGAGCGTCCGGACGCTGGTCGCGGACGCGGTCAGGGCCGGCCGGGGCCGGGTCAGCGCCAAGCGGCTGCTGCCCAAGGCGCGCCTTGAGGGCTACGCCGGTTCGGACCGGAACTTCCGGCGGCTGGTCGCGCAGGAGAAACGACGGTTCCGCCGCGAGCAGGGCCATGGCCGGCGGCCGGCGGTGTGGAGCCCGGGCGAGCACCTGGTGATCGACTGGGGCGTGATCGCCGGGGTGCACGTCTTCTGCGCCGTGCTGGCTTGGTCGAGGGTCCGGTTCGTGCGGTTCGCCGCGGACGAGAAGCAGGCCACGACGCTGGCCATGCTCGCCGAGTGCTTCGAGGTGATCGGCGGGGCGCCGAAGGTGGTCCTCGCGGACCGGATGAACTGCCTCAAGGGCGGGGTCGTCGCCAACCGGGTCGTGCCGACACCGGAGTACGTCCGGTTCGCCACGCACTACCGGTTCCGGCCGGACTTCTGCGAGGCCATCGACCCGCAGTCCAAGGGGCTGGTGGAGAACCTCGTCGGGTACGGCAAGGACGACCTGCTGCGCCCGCTGCTGCTGGAGCACGCCCTGCAGGTCAGTGCCGCGGTCGACGAATCCGTTGTCGTGGCAGAGGTGCTCGGTGATCTTCCCGCCGCGAACCAGCGCGCCGCCGCGTGGTGCGCGCAGGTCAACGCGAACGTGCACAGCGAGACCTGCGCGGTCCCGGACGCGCGGCTCGAGGCGGAGCGGGAGCTGCTGAGCGCGCTGCCGTCGCTGCGGCCCTCGATCGGCCCGCCGCCGGTGACCCGCAAGGTCGACAAGCTGTCCACGATCCGGCTCGGCTCGGCCCGCTACTCGGTGCCCACCGTCCTGCGCGGGACACGCGTCGCGGTCCTGGTCGACGGGCCCCGCGTGCTCATCCTCGACCCGGGCACCGGGCAGGTGCACGCCGAGCACCCGCTCGTCGCGCCCGGTGAGGCCTCCATCCTCGACGAGCACTACGGCGGACCCCGGCCCACCGCACCGGTCCGGGCGATCCGCCCCCGGACGCGGGCGGAGAAGGACTTCTGCGACCTCGGCCCGGCAGCGGAGGCGTTCATCGTCGGCGCCGCCGCAGCCGGGCACACCCGGCTCGGTCCCGAGCTGGCCGAGCTGAACACCCTGACCGCCGCGCACGGGCAGGTGGCGATGGTCGCCGCGCTCGAACGCGCGGCCGCGTTCGGGCGGTGGAAGGCCGCCGACGTGCGCTCCATCCTCGCCGCCGGGGCCGGCACCCCACACCCGAGGGACGCCGGGGACGCGCTCGTGATCGACCTGCCGAGCGCGGCCGGCCGCTCGCTGGCCGAGTACGCACCCGTCCCGAGCCACACCGAGGCACGCCGGGAATCGACTGGCAGCAGGTCCGATTCGCAGCCCTCCGGTGAGGCGGTGTCCTCATGAGCGCCAAGACACCCCCGGCCCTGCCAGCGGACCTGACCGCCGGGCTGCGCCGGCTCAAGCTCGCCGCGATGCGCGAGCTCGCGCCCGAGCTGCTGCGCACGGCCAAGACCCAACGCTGGACCCCCGAGGAGGTGCTGCGCGCCCTCGTCGAGGCCGAGGTCGCCGCCCGCGACGCCTCCAACGAACGAGCCCGGCTCAAGGCCGCCGGCTTCCCCGTCCTCAAGACCATCGACGAGTTCGACCTGGCCGCCTCCTCCATCCCCGCCCCGACCTTCGCCTACCTGACCTCGCTCGAGTGGATCCCCGCGAAGGAGAACCTCGCCATGATCGGCCCGGCCGGCACCGGCAAGACCCATACCCTCATCGCGCTCGGGCACGCCGCCGTCATCGCCGGGCACCGCGTGCGCTACCTGACCGCGGCCGACCTCGTCGAAACCCTCTATCGCGGCCTCGCCGACAACACCGTCGGCAAGACCATCGAAACCCTGCTGCGCCACGACCTGATCCTCATCGACGAGGTCGGCTTCGCGCCGCTGGACGACAACGGCGCCCAACTACTGTTCCGATTCGTCGCCGCCGCCTACGAACGACGCGCCCTCGGCATCGGCTCGCACTGGAGCTTCGAGGACTGGGGCCGGTTCCTACCCGAACACACCACGGCCGTCAGCATGCTCGACCGGCTCCTGCACCACGCCACCACCGTGATCACCAGCGGCCAGTCCTACCGCATGCGACAAGCCCGAACCCGGACAGGAGGGACGCCGCTGACCCAGTGAACCAACCGCGAGGGGTGGGGACTTTCACTTGGCCACCAGCGGGGACCTCAGCTTGGCCATTGACACGCGCTCTCGCACTCCAGTCGCTGGCGTGGGGTGTTGTGTGAGTCGATGGAGCAACCGCACCTCATCGACGCCCTGGACCGGGTCGCCCGGGCCCTGGGCGGCCTGACGAAGGACTGGCGCTTTGACCGGATGTCCACGGTGGTCTCCCCGGGCACGGGCAAGGTCAGCGCCTCGTTCGCGGGCGTGGCGAAGCACTACGGCGTGACGGTCAAGCCGTGCCCACCCCGGCGGGGGAACCGCAAAGGCGTGGTGGAGAAGGCCAACCATGTTGCCGCGCAGCGGTTCTGGCGGACCGTACCGGACGACGCCACCGTCGAGGAAGCACAGGCGCTGCTGGACAAGTGGTGCGCCACCCGCGGCGACGTGCGGATGCGCGCCACCGCTGATGGGCGCGCCACCGTTGCGACCGTGGCCAAGGCCGAGCCACTGGCGCCGATGCCGGACCCGTACCCGGCCGTGCTCACCGTGCCCCGGGTGGTGTCCGCCCAAGCGCTGGTGTCCTACCGCGGCAACCGCTACTCCGTCCCGCCGCAGCTGCACGGGACCACCGTGAGCGTGTCGGTGCGCCTGGGCGGGACCCACCTGGACATCGCCACCCTCCCCGCCCCTGGACGGGCCTCGGCCCTGCCGACCGTGATCGCCCGGCACGCCCTGGCCCCGCCCGGGGCCGGCGCCACCATCCGCACCGACGCCCACGTCACCGCCTTGGAGCAGGCCGCCCTCGCCGCGTCCACCACCGCGCGTCCGCACCGCAGCAAGCAGAGGCTCCCGCCCAGCGCTGCCGCTCGAGCGCACGCCGCGACCCTGCGCACCCGACAAGGAGGTCACGACCAGGCCGAGCAGGGCGAGGCGGGCGTGGTCGACCTGAGCGTGTACGCCGCCGCCGCAGCCGGGCGCAACACCCTCACCCCACCACCACAACCCGACACGCTCAACCCCACCAAGGAGACGAAAACCCCATGACCACAGCCGAATCCGCGACCCTGACCACACCAAGCAGTGCCGGGCAGGCCTCGCTGTACCAGCAGCTCCGCGGCCACCTCGCCACCCTGAAGCTGCACGACGCCGCCGAGCACCTGCCCACCGTCCTGGACGCCGCCCACACCGAAGGGCTGACCCTGACCGCGGCCCTGGAACGCCTCCTCGCGATCGAGGTCGATGCCAACCAAGCCCGTCGACTCGCCGGACGGATCCGGTTCGCCTCCCTGCCCACCCCAGCCACCCTGACCGACTTCGACTACGACGCCGCCCCCGGCGTCGACCCCGCCCTGATCAACGAGCTCGCCACCGGCCGCTACCTGCAGCAGGCCACGAACGTGCTGCTCATCGGGCCACCCGGCGTCGGCAAAACCCACCTCGCCGTGGGCCTGGCCCGCAGTGCGGCCGAGGCCGGGTACCGCACCTACTTCACCACCGCCGCCGACCTCGCCGCCCGCTGCCACCGCGCCGCGATCGAAGGCCGCTGGGCCACCACCATGCGCTTCTTCGCCGGCCCCACCTGCCTGGTCATCGACGAACTCGGCTACCTGCCGCTACCCGCCGAAGCCGCCTCAGCCCTGTTCCAGGTCGTGTCGCAGCGGTACCTGAAGACCTCGATCATCCTCACCAGCAACAAGGGCGTCGGCTCCTGGGGAGAGGTCCTGGGCGACACCGCCGTCGCCGCAGCCCTCCTCGACCGGCTCCTCCACCGCTCCGTCGTGCTCAACCTCGACGGCGACTCCTACCGACTCCGCGCCCACCACGCCCGAGGCGAATCCCTGCGAGCGACCACCACCGGCACCCGCCAACCACTACGCTGACCCCGCCACCAGGTGAGGACAATCAACGATCAAACCTGGGGAAATTCGATGAGCGCCATCAGCCCGGCAGTATGCGATCGCGTGCATGGACGTGAACATCAAGATGAGTAACCAGTACGGCATTGACCAGGCGAAGGCGCTCCTGGACCAACTGGGGACGTGAGCGGAGCGGGCACCCTCACACTCGCGCTCCAGTGTTATCGACCTGTACCACCAGGAGGGAGGGCCAGAACAGCGCCGTTAGTCTCCCCGATGCGCTACTACACCCAGTGTCAATTTGGGCTCCGTGAGATGAGATCACCGGTTCTGGCCCCACGTCCACATGCGCACTGACCCGATACCGGGAGTCGTTCATGGCGCCGGAGCTGTGCGCCGCAATCACGTCCTCGGTCTCGAAGGTCTCGGGCATTGACCGGAGGGCCTCAAGGTGTGAAAGCGGTACGGATGCGCGGAACTCCGTGAGGACGTCTGGACCGACGTTTCCGCCTATGTATGAGCGGATCGCGGCGGCCCCACCCATCTTCAGAAAAGGCGCAAGACCGCGGCCATCGAGCGCGGAAACCATGGCCTGCTCATGGTTCCCAGTGAGCAGAGTGGCCGCACCACAAGCCGCCAGGGGTAGGACTTCAGCGAGCACCTCGTAGGAATCCGAGCCCTTATTGATGTAGTCCCCGAGGAATACGGTGTGGCTCACATCCCGCTCGTCGATGGCCCGCAAGATCCCGCGAAGAGCTGGCAGGCATCCGTGGACGTCACCCACGAAAGCCACCTGGCTGGTCACAACAGCACCTTCTCGACCTCGGCGTAGTCATCGAATTCACCGCTGGAGGCGCCGAGCGCCATGAAGGCCATGGACAGTAGGTCGCCGCTCGTCCCCCACTCGTTGACGATTGTGGCCTCTAGCGAGCCGTGCTGGCTGCTCGGAAGTGGACCAATCAGCCGCTCCAGCCGGGACACGCATTGGGAGTAATCCTGCTCCGACGGTTCCTCTACGTAACGTGAGGCCAACAATCGCGATAGGTCGGAGTCACCGTGACGGAGCGCCAACTCGCGCACAGAGAAGCAGGGCCGCCCTTCAGCAATCGCGCTGGCGTACAGGCAACTGCGCAGCAGGTATCGCGCCTCGCGGAGCAGGCCAGGTAGGTACCGGGGAAGGTCGAGCTCCGGAGTGGTGAACAACTGAGACATGTTGCGTGAGCGCTTCACCACCAACCCCGTATTGACGGCTCTTGAACTTTGAGCGTGGTCTGGGTGTTCACGCCGCCATCGGTGTCGGCGCGTAGCCAATGATGCGGCATCTGTAGTTGTCGTGGTTCCGGTAGCCCCTCCCGATCCTCTTGAACGTCTTCGCGGTGAGATTCGCCGCCTCCGTGCGAGCGTTCGTCACACGGGTGCGGCAGAAGGTCAGCAGCTCCCGACGCCACGCGGTGAGGGTCTTGAACAGCGCGACCGGCTCGGGCAGGCGAGTGGCCTTGACGGCGCGCTCAAGCCGGGCCCACTCGCGCTGGAAGGTGGGCGTGTCGCGGGCGGCGAGCAGCTGGCGGACGTGCTCCTTGATGCCCCACGCGACGGCCAGCTCAATGTCCTGCTCGAGGATCTCGGTGAGCCGGGCGCGTTGCCGCACAGAGAGCCGGTCGCCGGCGCAGGTGAGCAGCTTGCGGTACCTCCACGGGGTGTCCACGTTCCGGCCGCGGCGCTGGTGCAGCTCCCACACACGGCGGCGGCGGACCTTGGTGACCATCTCGTTCGCGAGGCGCACCACGTGCCAGTGATCGACGCTGATCCGCGCCTTGGGCAGCGCCTTGCGGACGGCGGCGCGGAACTCGCTGCTCATGTCGATCGCGACCAGCTGCACCCGCCGGCGCCACCACCGCGGCCGGGCCGCGAGCCAGGTCCTGACGGTGGCGCCGCGGCGGCCGTCGACGACATCGAGCAGCGCGCCGGTGTCCAGGTCGGTGAACACGATCGACCACGGCTCGACCCGGGTGACGGCGTGCGTGTCTGGGTCGCGCAGGTAGCGCACGGTGCGGAAGCGGTGCTCGTCGATCCCGAGCCGGCGCACGTGCCGGTGGTCGACGCCGGTGCTCAGGTCGATGGTGGAGGTGAGCATCCGCATCACGGTCGGCCACGCGAGGCCGGCCTCGTGCGCGACCCGGGACACGGCGCGCGGCTCGGCCCGGCAGGCGGTGAGGACCTGCTCCGTGAGTCTCGTGGTGACCCGCGCCCGGGCTGGGAGCTGGTCGGTCTGTTCGGTGAACGTCCCCCGGGGACAGCGTGGTTCGACGCAGCGGTAGCGCCGCTTGCGGACGATCACGTCGATCCGGGCCCCGCCGCAGGCGACGTCCTTGACGTGCTGCACCGGTCGGGCCTGGACCCGCGAGGACAGCACCCCGCAGGACGGGCACGCCCCCTCGCGCTCGACTGTCTCGACGAGCGCCTGCCGCAGCCGGTCGCCGACGGCAGGGCTCACCGAGATGACCCGGTAACCGGACAGGTTGAACAGGATCGACGCCGGATCAGCGCCGAACGTAGGCTGGTGCACGCTCGCGGTCCTCGCTCTTGGATGCCTAGACAACACCCATGCTGGCGTAGGGCCGCGAGCCCTTCTTCAGGGGCCCACCACGCTCAAAGTTGAAGAGCCGTATTGACTGCACCCATCCTGTCGAGTGCGGCGCCAAGCTCTCCGGACTTGTCAAAGAGCACTCTTCCGTCTCGCTTGAGGTGAGCCCCGAAGAGGGTTCCCACCCCTGACCCGAGCTGTGCGGGCGTGTAGTAACTCAGGTGGACATCACCCGAACGGGAACTCGCTCTCGGGGAGTGCACGAGACCCAGCAGGTCCAAGTCCGAACCATCTACAGCGTCCCCGCGAGCTCTGCTGCCATAGATCATGAGGCCTTCGAGGCCCTTCAGATCGGGAACATCGCGCAGTAGCGTCTCTGACACGCCCAAGGCCCCCAGGTCGGCCAGCGCTTCGTTTGCAAGGTCCTGTGAATCGTCGGACGTCATCAGGGCATCCCGGGCGGAGTTGCTGCTCTGTGCGGGCGCCTAGCGGACCGGCGGCTGGTTTGGCCGGGCGGATCTGGCGCCAGTTTGGAGCCCTTCATTAGAGGGCCGACTCTTGGCGGAACTCGTCGTAGGTGCCGGCGAGGTAGCGCACCAGCGAGACCTGGAAGTCCGGGTTCGAGAAGAACAGGTCGAACAGCACCCCGTTCTTGTCGTGTCGGTCAATCAATAGGTCCTTGACCTTCTGCTCGAGCACCATCTCGAACTGGCTGCGGTCGTTGTTTAGGGCGACATCGCGCATCTCGTCGTCCTCCTTGACGACAACCCACTGCTGGTCCACCCACACCTTGTCAGCCTCACCGAGGTCGGCTCCGTACTTGTCGTTCATTGCCGAGATCAGCGCCGATAGCTTGTCCAGCATTGGCTCAGTCAGTGCACCCTTGCCCTCACCGGGCAATGCGGTCCCGGGCTCGTCAGCGCCGGCCAGCTCGATCGCCGCCTCCGAGGTCACCGCGATCCTCAGGTGAGTCAGCTGGACCGACTTCGAGATCTGCGGCATCGGGCTGTTCTCACCTGGTGGCAGCTCCAACAGCAGCAGCCGGCCATAGAGGAAAAGCCGCTCCCAGTCGGTGTCGGCCCACGGCATGACCTGAGCGACAAAGGCGTACGCCCGGCAGAAGTGCTCCAGGGTCCTCCGGAACTCCTCGGCCTTTACCTCCTCGAGCGCCCCGAACCGTCCGGCGGCGGGCTCCAGGTTGGCGTAGAGCACCGACTGCAGAGTCGGATCCTCGGAAAGCAGCGCTGCGACGGTCGCCTCCATCTCCGGCATCGACAAGACGCCAGCACTCATCAGGTCGTGCTCCATGGTGGCCAGCACGTTGGGCTCGGTCGGAGTGGCGAACGACTCCTCGAAGAACGGCTCGAACGCCGCCTTGATCTCATCGGCCGAGTTGGCGAAGTCCAGGACGAACGTGTCCTCCTTGCCCGGGTGTGTCCGGTTCAGCCGCGACAGGGTCTGCACGGCTGCCACTCCGGACAGCTTCTTATCGACGTACATCGTGTGCAGCAGCGGCTCGTCGAACCCGGTCTGGTACTTCTCCGCGACTACGAGCACTTGGTACTCCGGCCCGTGAAACTTCTTCGGCAGCTGCCCCTCGGAGAACCCGTTGATCGAGCTCTCCGTCACCGCGGAAGCCTCCGGTGCGTCCGGATCGGCCAGCGATCCCGAGAACGCCACCAACGTCCGCAACGGACGCTCGCCCTTGTCGTAGCCCTTTTTCGCGATGTATGCCGCCAGCGCTGCCTGCGTGCGCACCGCGTGCAGCCGCGACCGGGTCACCACCATCGCCTTGGCCTGCCCATCGATCTTGCCCGCGGTCTTCTGCCGGAAGTGCTCGATGATCACCTCGGCCTTCGCTTCGAGCGCGTAGGGGTGCAGCGAGGCGAACCGGGCAAGGGCCGCGCGACCCTTGCCCGACTCCATCTCCGGGTCGTTTCGCGGGTGCGCATTGGCGAGCTTGTAGTACACGCCGTACGTCGTGTAGTTCGCCAGCACGTCGAGGATGAACCCCTCCGCGATCGCCTGCCGCATCGAGTACGTGTGGAACGGCCGCTTGTGCCCGTCCGCCCCGACCTGCCCGAACGTGTCGAGTGTCTTTGGCTTCGGCGTCGCCGTGAACGCGAAGAACGACAGGTTCTTCTGCTTGCCCCGGTGCCGCGCGCTGGCGAACAGCGCCTCGTCTGCCGCGTCAACGCAAGCGTCGTATGCCGCCTGCTCGGCTTCCGCTGCCGCCTCCAGGTCGGCGTCGCCTTCCCCCGAACCCAGGACCTTCTTCAGCTTGGCGACCGAATCTCCACTCGATGAGGAGTGCGCCTCGTCGACGATGACCGCGAACCGGCGCCCCACCACGCCCTTCGTCTCGCCCCCAGTCGCGTCCTTCGCGGCGAGCTCAGCAACGACAGGGAACTTCTGCAGGGTCGTGATGATGACCCGCGCCGCGTGACCCTCAAGGGCTTCCTTGAGCTGAGCCGAGTTCTCATCGATCCGCACGATCGTCCCCGGCGTGTGCTCCAAGCCCGCGACCGTGTCCTGGAGCTGACGGTCGAGCACCTTGCGGTCGGTGATGACCACGACCTTGTCGAAGATCGGAGCGTCATCGGCGCCGTGGAGGCGCGAGAGCGCGTGAGCGGTCCAGGCGATCGTGTTCGACTTGCCGGACCCTGCCGAGTGCTGCACCAGTCGATCCGTTCCCGCGCCGTCGCGAACGGTTGCGCTGAGGATCGAACGCACTGCATGCCACTGGTGGAACCGCGGGAAGAGGGTCTTCTCGCCCTCGACGTGGATGAACGAACCGAGCAGGTCCAGCCATGCGTCCCGCTGCCACACGTGCTCCCAGAGGTATGCCGTCTGGTAGCCCGTCGTCACGGCCGGGTTTCCTGTGGTGCCGGTGTTTCCGGCGCCGTTGCTGCCCTGGTCGAAGGGGAGGAAGACCGTCGCCTCACGGGCCAGGCGCGTCGTCATCGCCACTCGGTGGGGGTCGACCGCGAAGTGCACCAGCGTCCGGGCCCGGAAGATCAGGTCGTTCGGGTTGCGGTCGGTTCGGTACTGCGCCATCGCGTTCTCGACGGTCTGGTGGGTCAGCGGGTTCTTCAACTCGGCGGTCGCGACCGGGATGCCGTTGACCACCAAGGTCATGTCGAGCGAGTCCGAAGGGTTCGACTCCGAATGGTGCAGCTGCCGCACAACCCCAAGTCGATTCGATCCGTAGCGCTTCGTCTGCTCCTCGTTGAGACCACTGGCCGGCCTGAAGAAGCACAGTCGGACGCTGACGCCCGAGTCCTTCACCGGGGACCGCAGCACGCTTATGGTTCCCCGGTGGTCGAGCGCGTCGACGACGACCTTAAGGAACTTCTCCCGCGCCGTCGCCTCGCCTCCGTGGCGCGTGACCAACCGCTCCCACTGCTTCGGCTGCGTCTCCCGGACGAAGGCGATCACCTCATCGCCGAAGATCCCGGACTTTCGGTCGTACGCCGTTGGCGCCAATGACTGCCAGTCATGAGCGAGCAGGTGCCACTCGATGTTCGACTCGAACGCCGATTCCTTGGTGATGCTCATGCCCGCCTCATCCCGGTATCCCGCAGCCTGCGGTCGTCACGTCGATCTCACCAGTCACCGCAGCCGTGATCAACGATTGCTTGTATGTCTGCAGGACGGACACGCTGCTTCGGATAATGGCCGCACCTTTGAGACCTTGTTCCTCTCTGGACCGACAGAGTGACCAGACTCTGGGGTCCTCTGGATGCCAGAAGCGGAGTTCGCGCACTTGCTCGAAGTTCAGTCCCTCCCGATTGCCCCCTACCTGGGCAAGTCGGACTTGATCCTGAACAACCTTTGACCTCAGTAGCAGCGCGAGATTGCTTGGATCGATACGCGTCGGGCGGATGATGCACACGTGCTGGCTCACGTTTGCCGGGAGCGCGGTCTCGTCGGCCACGCAGCAGCGTCCAAGGCTGCCACCAGTGATATTCAGCAGCACATCACCGCCCCGTACCCGTGTGCCAGACATCTCCTCATCGAGGTCCTCACTGATGAAAGCCACATCGTCGAGTCTCAGACCATCGTTGTGGACGTTCTGGCTCCGCAGGAATGCGACGCCCTCTTCAACGTAGGCGTCGGCTCCGCCGCGTGGGGTCTTGCCGCTTCCGACCTTCGAAGCCACATCCTTAACGCGTAGCCATCGACCCGGCACGCCATCCGGGGCTAGCAAGCCATTCACCGAAGAGGAGATCCATTCGGAGAACAAGTCCACCTGTCCGAGGCGCGCGACGATGATCTGGTCGATGCGGGCGACGCGGTCGTCGAGGAAGTCCGCGATCCGCCGCTGCTCATGAAGGTCGGGGACGTGAATCTTGAGATCCTTCAGCCCGTCAGATCCAATGTGTTGGATGTTGGCGCCGCTCGACACTGCCGCGATCTGGCCGGAAGCGTGCGCATGCCGAGCCCACCACGCCAGGAACCGGCCATCAGTCACTCCCGAACGAGGCCGAAGCCGCAGCAGAGTGTTCTGGAAGCAGACGGTGCCTGGGAGCTCACCACACCACACTGCGCTCGTGCCCACCGTTTCGGCGCTCCCGCTGCCTTCGGTCATAAGGACATCGCCATCTGACAGGCCGAAGATGGCCTGTTCCGCGGGTTCGAAGTTCATCGACTTCACATCAGTCAGATCGAGGCCGCCGTCCACGACATTGGCAGAACGCAGGTATGGGATGAGATGGTCGCCGTGCTCGTATTGCGGTGCACGTTGACGACCCAGCCGAACCTCGGCTACCTGAGCCAATCGCAGCCTCACAGCGCGAGTCCGCTCATCCACTGCTGTATCTGCCCTTCGAGATCCTTGATCTCTTGGGCGATCTCCGCGACCGGACGAGGAGGTGTGTAAACGTAGAACTGGCGGGTGAAGGGGATCTCGAAGCCGACCTTGGTTTTCGCGTGGTCGATCCATGCGTCGGGCACGTAGGGACGGATCTCGTTCTCCAGGTGGGCTTCTGCGCTCTCGATCAGTGCCTTCTCGCGTGCCTGGTCGTCGAGCGAGAGCCAGCCGGCGGGGAGTGACACGTTCTCCTGGTCGCGCAGATCCGGGTCGGGCTCGACCTTGCAGCCACGGCCCGTGAAGATCGGCGCTTCCGAGTCGACCACGGCGCATGACTTGGCGAAGGCCTTCTTCTGCGCCGTCGTCAGCGCGGGCAACTCGGACAACAGCAGCTTCTCGGTCTCGTATCGCTGACCAACCAACGAGGCGTACGCGGCATACGGTTCGTCGGCGACGGCTTTGGCGGTGACTTCCCAGCGGCGCCGCATCGGTCGCTCAACGGTGATCCGTTGGAAGCCGAAGGTTTCGTTGGTGAGGACCTTCACTCGGAGGTCGCTGGCGTACTCGCCGCGGGCTCCGCCGTAGAGGCGAACGATCTCGTTGATCGCGGCGGGCGTGAGTTCCTTGCGTTTGTTGCCCAAAGACTTTCGCATCTTGGTGCCGAGCTCGCGGGCGTCGATGAGCTTGACGCTGCCTCGATCCTCATCGGCTTTGTCATTGGTGAGGATCCACACGTACGTGGAGATCCCCGTGTTGTAGAACATCTGGTCCGGTAGCGCGACGATGCCTTCGAGCCAGTCGTTCTCGAGGATCCATCGGCGGATTTCGGACTCCCCGGAGCCCGCCTGGCCGGAGAAGAGTGGTGACCCGGACAGGACGATCCCGACCCTCGAGCCGGTGGGTTTCATGTGCGAGAGCATGTGCTGGAGGAACAGGAATGACCCGTCCGAGACGCGCGGTAGGCCGGCGCCGAATCGGCCGTGGAAGCCCTGCTTGGTGTGCTCGTCCTTGATCGGCGCGGCATACGCCTTCCAGTCCACTCCATAGGGCGGGTTGGCGAGGATGTAGTCGAACTTCTCGGTAGGGAAGGCGTCGGCGGTGAGGCTGTTGCCGTTGCGCATCCGCTCCGGCGCGGTGTCCTGCATCATCAGGTCGGACTGGGCGATGGCCCACGTCTCGTCGTTGAGCTCCTGGCCGAAGACGTTGACGATCGCTGCCGGGTTGAGGTCCTTGATGTGGTGCAGGGCGGTCATGAGCATCCCGCCAGTGCCGGCTGCCGGGTCGTAGACCGTGCGGACCGGCTTTGGGTTCTCGGTGAGTTCCTTGGCGGTCTCGCCCGATACGAGCAGGTTCACCATCAGGCTGATGACCTCGCGCGGCGTGTAGTGCTCACCGGCGGTCTCGTTGCTCATCTCGGAGAACTTCCGCAGCAGCTCCTCGAAGATGTAGCCCATTGCCTCGTTGCTTACCTGCGACGGTCGCAGGTCGAGATCGGCGAAGTCCGCGACAACGGCATACAGGATCCCGGCGCGGTCGAGCCGCTCGAGCTTGGGGTCGAAGTCGTAAGCCTCCATCACGGCATACGCCTCGGGGGAGAGCTTGCGGATGTAGGTGCGCAGGTTGTCCGCGAGGTTCTTGTCGTCGCCCAACAGGCTGGCAAAGGTCAGCGGTGAGGTGTTGTAGAACCGGTGGCCAGCCTTCTTCTTGAGGAGGGCAGACTGACCCTCCCCGATGTCCTGCATGCCAGCCGCCGCGTCGAGAACCGCCTGCTTCGTCGGCACGAGCACAGCGTCCATCCGGCGAAGCACGAGCAGAGGCAGCATGACCGATCCGTACTCGTGCTGCTTGAAGGTGCCGCGCAGTTTGTCCGCGACCTTCCAGACGAAGGCGACCTTGTCCTGGAACCCGACGGGGGTCATGCGTTTCCTTTTCTGCGCTC
>Ga0208940_1000709_pt1 | contig 39506 bp, 33 predicted proteins | sample AD_JPNNA6_MetaG_FD_184445 | JGI IMG/M metagenome (GOLD analysis project Ga0208940, IMG submission 184445) | Active sludge microbial communities of municipal wastewater-treating anaerobic digesters from Japan - AD_JPNNA6_MetaG (SPAdes) (version 2) | ecosystem: Engineered > Bioreactor > Anaerobic... | reverse complement strand
CATCCTCCGTCGCGCGGTGCAAGGTGAAGCGCGGGCCTGGGCGCGTCGTCAACCCCGCAAGCGGGATCGCACCTGTCCGACCTTCCTGGCCAAAATGAGTCGCCGCCCGGGACAGGTCATTCGCCTACTCACCCGCCCGGTTCGACTTTAGAGCAGCCCTGTTGTCTGACGATTTGCGGTCAGTTTCTTCTTGCTAGCCCCGCGGCCTCGTTGCTAGGTTCACGCCCCTTTGAACTGAATCGAGGCGATTTTTTATGGCCAGACGTTGTGCATTGACCGGCAAGGGCCCGCGGAAGGGCAGTATCATTTGGAGAAGTGGAAAGGCGAAGAAGCTGGGCGGCATCGGCACCCACATCACCGCCATCACCAAACGCCGCTTTTTCCCCAATCTCCAGAGGGTCAAGGCGGTCGTCAATGGCGAAGTCCGATACATCCGCGTCGCCGCCAGCGCGTTGAAGAAAGGCCTCGTTGTCAAGGCCCCCAAGCGCACATGGAAGAAGGCTGAGCCGAAAGGTGCAACCAAGCCCTGACGCCTCCCCCCCGATTTCTAAGACCGTCTCGGGCGAGGCCGGCTGGCCTCGCCCGATCGGTTTTTGGGGAGGCGGCCTGATGCAGCGCCACAATTGGGCGTGATTTATGCCGGGTGAGCCTCCCACCGGTCCGTCTGCTCGATGCGAGAAGATTCTCGTGATCCGCGGCGGCGCTATCGGCGACTTCGTCCTGACCCTGCCCGTTCTGTCCGCCCTCCGCGAGCACTACCCCGAGGCCGGCCTTGAACTGCTCGGGTATCCGCACATCGCACAACTGGCCCTGGAAGGAGGCCTGGTAGACGCCGTGCGCCCGATCGAGGCGCGGGACCTGGCGGCGGCATTCGCCCCGGATGCCGTTCTCTGCGACGACCTGGCCGACTACTTCTCCGGCTTCGATTTGATCGTGTCGTACTTGTACGACCCCGGCCAGATCTTCCAGGAGAATATCGCCGGCGTGTCCCCGGCCCGCTTTATTGCCGGACCGCATCGACCGGACCCGTTTGTCGCCAAGCACGCGACCGAGGTCTTTCTCAAACCGCTTGCGGAGATCGGAGTGCTGGCGTCCGATCCCACCCCACGTCTGAACCTTCGACCTGTGCAGACGGCAACGCCGCGCGCGGAGATGCCGCCGGAGGAAGTCCACGCAGCCCGGCCGCGCCGCCTGGCGATCCATCCCGGGAGCGGCAGCGAGCGCAAGAACTGGCCGGAGTCGCGCTGGGCCGATCTCATGTCGCGGCTGGTTTCGCGTGTCGACTGGAATCTGGTTCTGGTGGGTGGCGAGGCCGAAGGCGAATGCATCGAGCGATTGGCTCTCTGTTGGCCTGCGGAACGCCTCGAAATTGCGCGCAGTCTTCCACTGGTCGAGCTGGCGCGTCGTTTGGCGGGCTGTCGGTTCTACATGGGACACGACTCGGGCATCACGCACCTGGCCGCGGCGCTTGGGCTGCCTGGACTGGTCTTGTGGGGCGAGTCGGCCATCCGTGTTTGGCGCCCTTGCCAGGAGGCGATGCGATGTCTTCATGCAGGAACGCGCCTGGCAGAACTCGAAGTCGAGGAAGTCTGGGCTGCGCTCACGGCGCATCTGTGTCTTTAGCGAGGCTTCGCCTCAGACCGGCGAGGCACATGGCCAGATCGTTTGAACTGGGCGTTGGCGATCGTCACTGGCGGGCGACGCCTCGCTCAGGCCCGGATTTTCCGCACATCCCGTCAGTGCACAGGGCGATCGGACTTCGCACGAGGATAGGTGGTCTGCGACTTCCCGCTTTTCATCGCGCGTGGACTGCCGTACGGTGTGGCCCGCTTTGACTCGATGCCCAGCGTCTTCATCAAGACCTACGGATGTCAGATGAACGAGCGCGACTCGGAAGCCGTTGCTGCCCGGTTCGTCGCGCGCGGCTATACCCTCGCCCCGTCGGAGACGACGGCCGACGTGATCCTGCTCAACACGTGCAGTGTACGAGACGCGGCGGAGCAGAAGGCGCTGGGCAAGATGGCCACCCTGGCTGGCACCGTGCGCCGGGAGCGTCCGCGCGTCGTGTTGGGCTACCTGGGCTGCATGGCTCAGAGTCGCGGCGGACAACTGCTCGATCGCAACCTGGGCGTGACCCTTGTCCTCGGCACCCAGAAACTCCACCGGGCACCGGAGTGCGTTGACGACCTGTTGGCCGGCCGCTGTCAGACCGTCTGCGACACGGCCTCGGATTGCGGCAGCCAGGCGGTTCTTCGCGACCATGTTTTTCCGGCGGGCACGGCGGGAGCATCTCCAAAGGCGTTTGTCAACATCATGCAGGGCTGCAATCAACACTGCAGCTTCTGCATTGTCCCGCGCACACGGGGCGCGGAGCGAAGTCGAACGATCGACGACATCGTGGCCGAGTGCCGCGCCCTGACGGATCGAGGCGTGAAAGAGATCACCCTGCTCGGTCAGATTGTCACCAGTTACGGAAGACGGGAAATCCCGGTGCGGAGCGGTCTCACGCCGTTCGTGCAGTTGCTCGAGGCGGTGAACGCCATTGACGGCCTTGAACGCATCCGGTTCACATCGCCGCATCCCAAAGGGTACGGCGACGATCTGGTGCAGGCCTATGGGCGGCTCGAGAAACTGTGCGAGAACGCCCATCTCCCGGCCCAAAGCGGCAGCGACCGCGTGCTTCGAGCGATGCGCCGCGGCTACACCCGAGGGCGTTACCTCGACCTTGTCGAGCGGCTTCGCCGCGTCCGTCCGGAGATCAGCATCACGACGGACCTGATTGTCGGTTTCCCTGGGGAGACCGAGGAGGATTTCGAGGACACGATGGCGTTGGCGCGGGACATCGAGTTCGACAATGCCTTTCTGTTCAAGTACTCGCCCCGGAGAGACACACCGGCGTCGGCCCGTGCCGACCAGGTCCCCCAAAAGGTGCGTGAGGAGCGGTTGACCCGATTGCTCGAAGCGATCAACGCGATCGCGGCACGGAAGCTCCAGGACATGGTGAATCGCCGGGTGCAGATTCTCGTCGAGGGACTGAGCCGCAGGAACAAGGAGCGGCTCGAAGGACGCACACGCGGAAACCATATCACCGTCTTTGAAGGCCCGCCGCGGCTCATCGGGCAACTGCTGGACGTGCGGATCAACCGCGCCTCGGCATTCACCCTGTACGCCGATCCACCCATCCCGAATCCCAACTGACCCATGAAACTCTGGCATCTCGCAACCCTGCTCGGCCTGGCTGTGGCCCTGCCTCAAATCTATGGTCTGCTCAAGCCCGGCGCGTTCGGGGACGCCCTGCGCAAGTTTCCACGCTCGGAGGCGTGGGGGCTGATCCTGATGCCACTGGGCACGGTCTGGTTCCTATGGAACCTCAGGACCGATGACATCGCCGATTTTGACGCATTCAAGCCGATCCTGTTCATCGGGTTCGCCGTGGTCGGTTTCGGGGCGTGCGTCTTCGTGCGCGATTTCCTGGCCGTGCGGGGATGGGCGGTTGTGGTGCTGCTTCTCGCCAAGTTCACCCTCGACACCGCGCGCTGGGTCGACACCCCGTGGCGGTTGGTGATCGTGGTCTGGGCCTATCTCTGGGTTGTGCTCGCACTCTGGTTCACGATCTCCCCCTGGCGCATGCGCGATCTCATTGGTTTCCTGACGGCCAGCGAGCAGCGGATCAGGATTGGCAGCGCGGCCCGGCTGGCTTTCGGGCTTCTTGTCCTGCTGCTGGGCCTTACCGCCATACGGCAGGCGGAGCTTCAGGCTGCAATTCCGTAGCCCGTGATTTCACACTCTGCGGAGTCTCACACCCAGGCTCTGGCGAAACCGCGCCCGGGATTCAGCGCGCGTGCGGACCGGTCATAGGGACGAACCGCACAGGCAACACCGCGCGGCGCGCGATCTGGCCGCCCTGCTTCTCGATCAGAACCAGATTCTGATCGCCAAACTCGCCGACCGGAATGATCATACGTCCGCCCTCCTTCAGTTGTTCGATCAAAGGCTGCGGCACATGGTCGGGCGCGCATGTGACGATGATGGCGTCGAAGGGCGCCTTCTCAGGCCAACCGGCGTAACCATCCCCCGCCCGGACGAAGACGTTCGTATACCCGAGTCGTTGGAGATTCTGCGCGGCCCGCGCAGCGAGCGGTTCGACGATCTCGATTGTGTAGACCTCGGCGACCAGGCGGGAGAGGATTGCGGCTTGATAGCCGGAGCCGGTGCCGACCTCGAGCACGCGGTCCGTGCGCTGGGGATCGAGTTGCTCGGTCATGAACGCGACGATGTACGGTTGTGAGATGGTCTGACCATGCCCGATGGGCAGCGGATAGTCCTCGTACGCGCTCTGGGCGACATCCTGAGGCACAAACGCGTGCCGAGGCACCGTCCGCATCGCCTCAAGAACGCCCGGATTCCGGACATCGCGGCCGCGCCCTGCGATTTGTTCCTGCACCATTCGATGTCGTTCGGAGACACGGTTCGAGTCAGGGGCCGTCTGGTGATCCATAGCGCTCGGGTGGTTGGGCCGCGGGCCGCACCCGGCGAGCGCCGCCAGCAGCAGGACGGCGAGCGCGTGCAATCCAGGTGGAATCCCGAGAGCCATGATCTCAAGGCCGGGCCATCGTCAGCAGCCAGCGCGAAACCTCCGAGCAAGCCTCCGCATCCGCCCCGCTGTACAAGGCTATGGCCCGCGCTTCACCGTCCGCGTCATATGCGGCCTTCACCAGGGCGGGCGGGCGATCACCCTCGCCGGCCAGCCAGAGCCTGCGCGGCTTGCCCAGCGCGATCATCCCGGGGAGATCCCCGTAAAGCGCGCCGCCCGGAAGGAAGTCGGGGCTGTGCAAATCGAGGACCTTGCCGAACCGCAAACCTCCCGTGTCGAGAGCGACTGCATCGAGTGCGCCCCGCGCCTGGGCGCAGGCGCCGGCAACCCACGGTCCGCCTCCTTCGAGCCCCGCCAAAACGAGTCGCCCGGTGCCGCCCCACTGTTCTTTTGCGTAGGCAATGGCTGTTAGAACATCATGGACGCGTTGCGCAAACAGACTGTGATTGTATCCGAACGTGTAGGCGGCTGCCTCGCGCGGGTTCTTGACCCGCCGGGTCTGGGTGATGGGCTTGGCATCAGCCAGGAACTCTCCTTGGAAGAGGACATCCAGGCCGAGTACCGTCCACCCCTGTTCGAGCAGAGGCCGGAGTTCGGATCGGACCTCGCCCGCGCTGGTGTAGAGCCCGCTCTTGCCGGAGCCGCTGACCCAAATGACAACCCCGGCTTTGTGTTGCCGCGGTTCGAGTCGGATCGCGGGCAACTCCTCGCCATGAGTGAGGTTGCGCAGTCGGCCGGTTGTCTGGTGACAGGCTTCGAGGTCGACCTGGGCACTCGATTCCCAGACGACCTCGCCGACATCCTTCAAACCCCGTCCGATCACGGCATCGATGCCTCCTCCGTAGACGCGCTCGAACTGGTCGCGCGACGCGGCCGCTTCGGCCAATTGCCTGGCGGCATCTTCGGTTAACCGGCGCAGCAACTTGCGCTCGAACTCCGGTCCGCCCTCGGGCTTGGGATGCTGGTCGTTCCAGACCGTGAGCTCGGCTGTCGAGAGTCTTCTGAAGTCGCGCTCGATGATCGGCTCCTTTTGACCGAGGCCGAGGTGGCGGTTCATCCAGCCGTACATCGCCATTCGGCTGACGCTGTTGTAATTGTGGCCGAAGTGCAGAGCCTCCTTGAGCATGACGTTGTCGGGTGCCCCCAGCAGCGCGTAGTGGCGCTTGAGTTCCGGGAAGCCTTTGGTGCCCATCTCCTTGGTCCAGTCGTCCGCGGCGGTCATTCCCTGCGGCTTCGGAGCAAAGAGGGCGGCGAACTCGACGTTGCCGGTCCCGATCCGCAGGCCGCAGGCGTTCTCACAGGTGCAGCCCCCCTGCATGGCCGTCGAGACCATAACGGCGGGAAACGCGACCGCGGGCCGCGGATCGATCGCGCACAGGATGAACGTCTGCGTTCCCCCTCCGCTCGCGCCGGTGACGGCTATCCGGTCCGCGTCCACGTCGGGCAAGCCGGTCAGGAAATCGAGGGCGCGGATCGAGTTCCATGTTTGCAGGCCCATGACACTTTGGAAGTGCGCCTCGGCCTGGGGGCTGAACAGGCCCCAGTTCTCGGTTGTGTTCATCTCGGGCCTCTGCTTTGCGAACCCGTGCGCCAGCGCCTGCGTGATCTGCACGCTGTCGGCGTACCCGATCATGTCGTAGTGGAAGACCACGCAGCCCATTCGCGCCAGCCCGACACAGCGCGCCTGAAGCGGGCTGCGCCCCGCTTCCTCGAATCGCTCCGCTCCCGCCGCTATTTCGCGCCGCACATCCTCGGCTCCGGTGTCCAAGAAACGTCCGTTCGCCCAATGCCCATGCGGGCAGAGCACTGCGGGGCGTTTGGCCTGACCCGGGCTTTTGGGTCGATAGAGACTGCCGGTGACATAGAAACCAGGGAGGCTTTCGAAGTAGACGCGCTCGACCGTATAATCGTCGCGCTCGATCCGTCCGTGGACGACCGCATTCAGGGGCGTTCGGGTTGGCGCGGGCCACAGACCGAGCGTCACGAGCAATTGGCGCCGGACCCTCTCGGCGCGCCCATCCCAGGCGGCGCGGTTCGACGGGGTGACAAAGGGGAAGTAACCGTCCAAATCCTTGAGTGGTTCGAGGCGGATGTCGCGAGGAAGCTGCCCCGGCGGCAGGGCGCGGGGAGCGGCGGAATCCGCGGCGAAAGCGAACGCGAAGCAGGCAGCGCAGCCGGAAAGCAACCGGGCGCACGAAAGGAGCTTGGTGGCCATGCGGGTGAGTGTAATGCCGGGTCCGGCCCTCGCCAAGCCCGGAGAGAATTGGGGATTGGCGATGAGGGTACTTTCTGGTGATGTCTGCGCCGATGATTCTGCACAAGCTCATCGTGCATCACGCCAGACACGGATACGACCATGCGTTCTCGCTGATGCAGGTGGACGACGCGGTCCGGTGGCTCAGGGACCGGGGCGTTGCGATGGGCCAGGGCACGAGGGCGCTTGATCTGGGGTGCGGCTCCGGCACGTTCGGTCAGCGACTGCTCGAAATGGGATGCAGGGTCACCTTTGCCGATGAAAGCGATTGGCTGCCTGCGGAGATTCCGCGGACGTGCTTTCGGAGGATCAATCTCGATACGGAGTCGCTGGAGTCGCTGGGCCGCCACGATCTGGTGATTTGCTCGAATGTCCTCGAGCATCTGCGCGAGTCCGAGCGGCTGATCCGGTCCTTTCCAGCCCTGCTGGCGCCCGGAGGACATGTCTATTTGAGCTGGACCAACTGGCTTTCACCCTGGGGGGGCCATGATTTTTCGCCATGGCACTACCTGGGGCCGCGGCTTGGTCCTCGGCTCTTCGACCGACTGGTCGGCAAGCCGCGCGCGCTCAAGCCGTTCGAGAATCTCTTCGTGACCCACATCGGACGCACTCTGCGACTTCTGCGGGCCCAGCGGCATCTCGAGCTGGTGGCCGTGGCCCCCCGCTACTACACGGAGCTATGGTCTCTGATGAAGATTCCGGTGTTGCGCGAGGTGTTGGCGTGGAACTGCGCGGCGCTTGCCGCGCGCAGGGATTAGCGGGTTCAAGGAAGAAACAGGAAGTACAACCGTCCGGTCTGAATGGGCGGGAACTCGATACCAAGATCGACGTGGATGGCGGGCGTCTCTGTGCGGACAAACAGCCGAAACAAATTGCCCAGTTCGAAAGGCTGCTCGTAGCGGATGATCCTGGCGCGGTCGATCTGCGCGAGCGTTTTGGCCCGGTCCAGGGCCGTCTTGAAGTTGCCGAGTTCATCTACGAACCCCCAATCATAGGCCTGCCGGCCGGAGAATACCCGCCCGTCCACATAGTCCTCCCAATTGTCGACCAGCGCGCGGCCGCCGTCCTCGCTAAGGCGATACGGGCTCTGGCGTCCTTCGACCACCACCTCTTTGAATCTGCGAAATGTCGTGTCCACCAGAGACTGAACCATCTCGCGCTCCTCCGGCAGGATATCCTCCTCAGCCTTGTCGCCGCGGAGCATGTCCTTGAAGCGCCCGCTCTTGTAGACCTCAGGCCGCACGCCGACTTTGTTCATCAGGCCGCGGTAATTGTAACCGCGCATAATGACGCCAATGCTGCCGGTAATCGTGAGGGGGTTGGCCACAATCCAGCGGCAAGGCGCGGCGACGTAGTAGCCCCCCGAGGCCGCCACGCTCCCCATCGAGGCAACGATCGGTTTGCCAGAGCGCTGCTGGAACTCGGCAAGACTCCGGTTGATCTCGTCCGACGCGAGCACCTCGCCTCCGGGCGAGTCGATGCGGAGCAGGACCGCCTTGACGGCATGGTCGGATTCGGCCCGCTTGAGTTGCTCGCGCACCATCTCGACGGGTCCCGACGACCCTCCACCGAGCAGACCTCCGAAGATAATCCCCTCGATGTCGATCACCGCCACCTTGTCCCGCCCTCCTTGATCGTCCATCACAACTTCATCGAGCCGGATCGATGTGCCGCGCGTCGACCCGCCAGATAATTGGAGCAGTCCGATTGCCCACCTCCCGACGCTCGCCACGGCGATGGAGAGGAGAACAAGCAGAAGCACCAACGACAGCACCTTCCAACCCCAGCCGCTCGCCGGGGGCCGCGGGGGAGCCGCTGTGGGTGGGACCGCGCCCAGGACCGGAGGGGCCGCTTGCCCTTGCGGACGGTCATGCGAAGCCGGCGCGGCGAGAGGAGGAGCAGCCGGGGAATTCCCGGTCAGGCCGGCGGCGGACTGCCCATCTGGAGACGTCTGAGGCCTCTGGTCGTGTGCAGGATTCGTTGTGTTATCCATAGGATGGCCGGCACATTGGGACGAACCCGCCGCCAATGCAAGCCGCGGGCTTGCTGGTGTCGGGGTCGCGGGCACAAGCTCACCACGGCAATGCCGTTCAGTCGGTCGCCCGGCCCGGAAATCCTGTGCTGGTATGAGGACACTGGTTTCCGGGCTAGGCGGCTGGATCGGGGCTGGGCACGGTCAATCCCAGCTCGGGTGCGATCCCTTGCAGTGCCTGGATGACATGGTTGATGTGGTCGTCGAGGGGAATCTCGAGCAAGGCGGCGCCGCGTTCGAGGTCCTCGCGCTTGACCGCCGCCGCGAAGGACTTCTGCTTCATCTTCTTTCGCACACTGCTCGGGGCCATCCCGGCCAGGCGCTCCGGACGCACATAGGCCACGGCCATCACGAAGCCGCACATTTCATCCACGGCGAACAGAGTCTTGCGAAGGGGCCGGTCCAACGGGTAGTCGCCCTGATTCCACTCCGCGTGGGAGAGCATTGCGCCCACGATCTCTTCGCCGACGCCGCGTTCCCGCAGGAGGCGGGCGCCTTCGCGCGTGTGGGCCGGCGGTTCGGGCCACCGTTCGTAGTCGAAGTCGTGCACAAGACCCACCAGACCCCAGAGCGGGACGTCCTCGTTGAAGTGCGCCGCGTAGTGCCGCATTGCGGCCTCGACGGCCAGGGCGTGTTTGCGCAGAGATTCGGACGCGGTGAACTCGGTCAGCAGCCGCCAAGCGTCGTCTCGTGTCATAAGCCTGCACTCCGCGCACCCGACGTGCCGGTTACCTTCCATCTGGGCCGTGCGGCTCTTCCCGAAGCGCGCTCGACGGTTCGATGGTCCCAACTCTTGCGGTGCGCAGCCCATGAATCGGATGTTCGAGTCCGGTCCGCAAGCCTATTCTTGGCGCCTGTTCTTGGCGTCCCGACCGGTTGTTCTCCGATGTAGAACCGCGCCGGTCGCGGTGATAGACTGCCAGTGCATGAATGCAAATGCCGAACCGACGGTTCTCCTGGGTGTGACTGGATCGATCGCCGCCCATCGCGCGGTCGATCTCGCCAGCCTGCTGGTCAAGCGGGGTTGTTCGGTGCACGTGGTAATGACCCAGAACGCCCAGCGTTTTGTCCAGCCGCTGCCTTTCAAGACGCTGTCGCGCCATTCCGTGATCACCAGTCTCTGGTCCAATCCAACCGGCTGGCAGCCGCCGCATATCGAGCTGGCCGACCAGGCGCGCCTGCTGCTGGTTGCGCCCGCCACAGCGCTCTTTCTGGCCAAGTTGGCCCATGGGCTCGCCGATGACGCCCTTCATTGCATGGCCTTGGCACTCAACCCGGCGGCGCGGATTCTGGTTGCGCCGGCAATGAACGGCAAGATGTGGCTGCATCCAACCACCCAGGCGAACGTCGCCCTGCTGCGCAGCCGAGGCGTCGAGTTCATTGGACCGGATGCCGGCGCGCTGGCGTGCGGATACGAAGGGGTGGGACGGATGGCCGAAGTGAGCGAAATCGTGGCGCGAGCGCTCGAACTGCTGGCGTCGACAACCGGGCAGCCTGCCGAGCCCCGCGCCGGTCTGGGGGGACCTCCGGGTGGCGAGGCCTGATCCGGCACGGAACATGCAAACCCTCTGACTGTGCAATTATCCCGTCTGGCAACATGGTTTCGGACGTTTTGGAGCGCGTCTCCCCGTCCCTTGCAGTCGCTCCGTTCCCTGGGCCGGGTGGTGACCATGTCGTCGAAGGACCCGGCGCAGCAGACGGAGCGCATTCGGTTGATCGAGCGCGACCTGGGTCTGGCGGTCAAGGCGGTGGTGTTGGCCATTCTGTTTTGGTTTCTCTATTGGTCATCGTGGGTGGTCGATTCGCCGGCCAATCCGAACGTGGTGTTGGACAAGGTGACCTGGATGTTCGCCCAGCAGGCGATGCAGTATGTCTTTCTGCTCTACCTGGCATTCAATTTCGGCGTCGCCTTCATCCTGCTGGGGAACCGCCAGGTGGCTTTTCCATTGCTCCAATGGACAGTGTTCATGGTGGCTCTGGTGGACGGTTTGTTTCTCGGCGCGTTGGTGGCGGTGACCGGCGGCATTGGGAGCGCGTTGTATTGGCTCTATCCGGTCCTGATCGTTCGCAACTGTCTGAGTTTCAAAGCCACCGGCCCCCAGGTGATCCTCAATCTTCTGATGCTGCTCTTCTACACGGGCGGTGTTCTGCTTGATGCGACGATCGGCGCCATGGACACAATTGCGCTGGAGGATGAGGCTGCAGCGGTGGCTGTGTCTCCCCTGGGCGGATTGTTCGTTTGGCGTCTGATCCTGCTGATCGCCGTGGCGGCATGGTCCTGGGGCTTGCAGATTCTGTTCGACCGCCAGCGGCAACGCCAGGACGAACAGCAGGAACTGGCCCTGCGTCGCCAGCAACTCGAAGCCGCCGGGCGGCTGGCCGCCGAGATCGCGCACCAGCTCAAGAATCCGCTCTCGATCATCAACAACGCCTCCTACACACTCCAGCGAACCCTGAAAGAGGGGAAGACCATTACGCAGCAGATTCGGATTATTCGGGAGGAAGTCGAGAAGTCGGACCGCCTGATCACGGAGCTGATGGGGTACGCGCAACTGGCCGAGGGACGTGTCGAGAAACTGGACGTGAGCGAGGAGATCGAACGGGCGGTGCTTCAGGTGTTTCCGCCGGCAGTCGAGTACGACGTCCAGATTCATCGCAATTATGCCCCCGGCCTGCCGCTGCTCCTGGCCCAGCGTAACCACCTGTCCGAGATCTTCGTCAACGTGCTTCAAAACACGCGCGAGGCCCTCGACGGGCACGGCAACATCTGGATTCAGACCTCGCCGGGCGAGAACTACTCGATCCGAATCAGCATCGCCGACGACGGCCCCGGGATAGCTCCTGAGAACACCGAGCGCATCTTTGCGCCCTATTTCACCACACGGGAAAAGGGGACGGGCCTCGGCCTGGCGATCGTGAAGCACAACACCGAGATGTACGGCGGCCAGATCACAGTCGAATCTGAGCTTGGAAAAGGCGTGCGCTTCATCCTAAACTTCCCTGCGCGAACGCTCATGAAACTGCGCAAATGAGTCTGCCGCTGCCACCGCTGCTTTTCGTCGACGACGAAAAGAACGCGCGCATCCAGTTCCCGGACATGGTTGCGGCGATGGGGTTTGACGACGTGAGCGTGGTCACCGCGGACTCGGCGGAGCAGGCTTTGAAGCTGCTGGAGCAAAGCGAGTATTTCATGGTGGTGACCGACGTCCGGCTGGGTGGCATGAGCGGCTACGATCTCCTGCGCAGAGCGCGCGCCCGCTGGCCGGATACCCCCGTCCTGGTCATCACGGCTTACGCCACGCCTCGACAGGCGGTCGATGCGATCAAGGCCGGAGCGTACGACTACCTCGCCAAGCCGTATGAACCCGAGGCCCTGCGCCAGGCCATCACCCGAAGCGCCGAAGTCTATCGCCTCCGCAAGGAGAACGCCTCGCTGCGCGCCCGCTCGGGGGAGGTCTACCGCCTCGAACATATCATCGGCGAATCGCCGAAAATGGTCGCTTTGCGGCAGTTGATTCAGACCGTTGCTCCGACCAACGCCACGGTCCTGATTCTTGGCGAGAGCGGGACCGGCAAGGAGTTGGTGGCGGGGGCGCTGCACAGCCTCAGCCACCGGCGCGAGAGGAACTACATCCGCATCAACTGCGCCGCCATCCCCGAGGCCCTGCTCGAAAGCGAGTTGTTCGGCCACGAGAAGGGATCGTTCACCGGCGCGCTGCGCCAGAAGTCGGGACGGGTCGAGGAGGCGGACTGCGGCACGATCTTCCTGGACGAGATCGGCGACATGAGCCGCCCGCTCCAGGCGAAGCTGCTCCGTTTTCTGGAGGACGGCACGTTCACGCGCGTCGGGAGCAATCAGGAACTGCGCGTGGATGTGCGGCTGATTGCGGCCACCAACCGCGACATCATCCGCGCAATCCGCGAGAATCATTTCCGCGAGGACCTCTTTCACCGGCTCAACGTGGTTCAGTTCATGCCCCCGCCCCTGCGCGAGCGGGGTCAGGACGTGCTTTTGCTGGCCGAGCATTTCCTCCGTCATTTCGGGGCGTCCATGAGCAAGAGCATCCGCGGCATCAGCGCGCCGGCGCAACAGAAGCTGCTGGCCCATCACTGGCCAGGCAACGTCCGCGAGCTGCGCAACGCCATCGAGCGCGCGGTGATTCTCGAGACTCGCGACAAACTGCAAGCCGAGAGCCTGCCGGATTCTCAGGTCGAGAACCGGCTTCGGAAGAGCGGCTCTCCACCCGTGGGCGAAGCCTCTCTGGACGACCACCTCGCCGGGTATGAACGCGATCTCATCGTCAATCTCCTCGAGCGCGAGGGCTTCGATCTGAACCGCACGGCCGAGGCGTTGCGCATCAGTCGCACCGCCCTCCGCACCCGCATGCAGCGTTTGGACATCGACGCTGACGACCCCACAGCCCGAAACGCCGCGGGATCCGCAACTCGGAAACGCTCAGTCGCATAAACGCGCCATGACAGCTTGCCTGCTCCACCCGCGCCCCCCAAACCCCAGCCTGTCGAATTGCCGCCGCCCCGCCATCCGACCGCCCCGACGATCCGGCCCGATTGCCCGCCCCGAAATCGCGCCGATGCACCCGTGGGGTCCATTGACCACGATTGGGTCCGCCGTCCTCTGGCTGGCCGGTCTCGCAACTCTCGGAGTCGTCTCCGATGCCGGGCTCGCCCAAGTCACTTACTCAGGTCCCCCGACTGGCAGCAGTGACAGTCCCGCCTGGAGCCGCGTGCCGGGCTTGACGCAGGATATGCTCGTGGTCCTCGGCGTGGGAATTCTGCTGCTGATCGTGCTTTTGATCTGGGCTTTGTTCCTCCGAAAGCGGCCCCACTCCCACTCGAGGCACCACCGCGGCACCCAGATCGAGGAGAGTGGAGAATCCGACTCCAACCGCGCCAGACACCATCGCCGGCACAGACGCAAACGGAGACGGCGCGAGCACAGAATGCGCAACCCCACTCTGGCCGAAACCGGGGGCCTGCCTCCGCCCCGTTCCACGCTCCAACCGCCCTCGGTCACGTGAGCCGCGCCCATGCCAAAAGCTCGTGACCAAGCCGGCGCTGGCGGCTGATTGCCCGGTCCCACCCAGGCATGAACGCACCCGTCAGCCAGACCATCACGCGGCAGAGCGCCTCGAACCTGGCCCTTGCGTTCATTCTGCTGCCGCCCGAGAAGCGCCGAGCCATGGCGGCTCTTTATGCCTTTTGCCGCGAGGTGGATGACATTGCGGACGAAGTGAGCGTTCCGATCGACGTGCGCCGATCCCGATTGGAGCAGTGGCGAAGCGATCTGCATGCCATCTACGCCCGGCGTCAGCCGCGCCTTGCCGTCATGTGTGAACTCGCGCCCGTGGTCGAGCGCCACCGCCTGCCGCGCCTCCTGTTCGAGGAGTTGCTCGAAGGCGTCGAGATGGACCTCGATGTGCAGCGTTATCCCGACTACGCCGCAACCGAGCTCTACTGCTACCGCGTGGCATGCGTCGTCGGCCTGCTCAGTATCGAGATTTTCGGCTATCGCAATCCTGCCTGTCGCGATTACGCGATTGCGCTGGGTAAGGCCCTCCAGCTCACAAACATCCTGCGCGATGTGGGCGCGGATGCCGATCGTGGACGAATCTATCTGCCGCTCGATGAACTTGCCCGCTGCCGGGTGACGCCCGAGGAGATTCTCAGGCACCAGTACTCTCCGCGCTTCCGCGACCTGGCCGAGGCCGTCGCCGCCCGGGCCCGCGCCCATTACAGCCAGGCCCGCCAGGCACTGCCTCCCGAGGACCGCTCTGCCATGATCGCCGCCGAGTCGATGGCCGCCGTCTATTGGAGTATGCTCGAGAAACTGGAACGGCTCGAATTCCAGGTGCTCGGACCCACGCCTCTGCGACTCTGCCGCGCGAAGAAACTGCTCCTGACAATCCGGACGTGGCTTCGCGTCAAGTTCGGCAGCGCAACTCCCAACTACGGCGTTGTTCCGACAGCTCGAAACTCTGACGCGCCGGCAGTCGAGTGCCGGTGATGTCGCACACGACCGCAACCCGGAGACGGTCCGAGGCGCGCTCGATCCCGCGACGCCTTATCGTGAATGCGGATGATTTCGGGCGTTCCGACGCCGTCAACCAAGCGGTGATCCAGGCGCACTGCGAGGGCATTCTGACCTCCGCCAGCCTCATGGTCAACGAACCGGCATGCGCCGAGGCCGCGCGGCTCGCCCGGGCGCACCCGCGTCTGGGGGTGGGCCTGCATTTGACCATTGTCCGCGGCAGAGCCGCGCTCACACCGCAGCAGGCCCCTGGCCTGGTCAACCCGGAGCAGGCGTTCGCACACGACGCGATTCGCGCCGGATTGCGGTACTTCTTCAAACGCAGCCTCCGCGAGGCTTTGCGGCAGGAAATCGCCGCCCAATTCCACCGATTCGACGAAACCGGCCTTGTCCTCGACCATGTCAACGGGCATCTCAACATGCATCTGCACCCGACGGTTCTGCGTCTGCTGTGCGCGCCGTCTGGGGCGAGGACGATTCCCTCGATCCGCCTGACGCGGGATTTGTTTTGGACTAACGCGCATCTGGCGCGCGGGCACTGGGTCTACCGTTTGAGCCACGCCGTCATCTTCTCTCTCCTCTGCGCATGGGCCCGCCCGCGTCTGCGCCGGGCCCGCATGCGGCACACCCGCGCCGTGTTCGGCCTGCTGCAGAACGGGCGCGTGGACACCGATTATGTCTGCCGGCTGCTCCGGCGGCTTCCGAAGGGCGATTCGGAGCTTTACTGTCATCCGTCGCTGACCGACTTTAGGCATGAGCTGGACGCGCTAGTGAGTGCGCAGGCCCGGGAGGCCGTGCGGCGCTGTGGAATCCAACTCATCCGCTACCAGGACCTCGACCATGGTGAAACTGCTGATCATTCTTCTGATCGGCCTCGTCTTTGAGGCCATCGGCGTCGTGCTCCTCAGCCAGGGACTCAAACAGATCGGTCCGCTGAACCGCGTCACAGCGCCTGAAGTCGTCCGGATCGTCAGGCGCGGCGCCGCGAATGCGCGCATTCTCCTGGGGGTGTTTTTCGAAGCCCTTTTCTTCGCTTCCCTGCTTGTCCTCATGTCCCGCAGCGATGTCAGCTTCGTGTGGCCGCTGACATCGCTGGGGTTCGTGCTGACCACGCTGGCTGCTCACCTGATCCTGAAGGAGCAGGTCAGCGTTCTGCGCTGGTGCGGCGTGTGCCTCATCATGCTGGGGGCCGGGCTCATCACGTGGACCGAGCACCAGCGATCGAACGATGCGCACGCCTTTTCGGAGGGCCGAGTTCCGGGAGGCCCCGATCGGTGACGGTGATTGCCTCGATCCGAGGACTCGGTCGACACGTCCCTCCGACACCAGTCCGTGAATGCGATGCGTTCTGTCCTTTCGGTCAGAGAGTCAGGGGCGGGCCGATCCGCCTCCCGGACATTTGCATCGGTCTTGCGCCCGCCTCAGAGCACGCGCTGGTCAATAACGCGCCTGGCCTTGCCCTCGCTCACGGGGAGGCTGCCCGGCGGCACCAGTTCCACCTTGGGCTTGACCAGAATCTCGGCGCGCAGCTTCTCGGTGATTTGGTTTTGAAGACGCACCAGGTGATCGACCTGTCCGTCAAAGCCGGCTTCGGTGAACTCCACTTGCACCGTCATCTCGTCCAGGCCTCGAAGCGTGACCAGGTAATTGCGGCCGACGCCGGGCACTTTCATGAGCACCTGTTCGATCTGCTGCGGGTAGAAATTCACTCCGCGCACGATCAGCATGTCGTCCGATCGTCCGGTGATGCGCTCGATGCGCCGATGGGTGCGTCCGCACGCGCAGGGCTCCGGGATAATCGAGGTGATGTCGCGAGTGCGGTAGCGCAGCAGCGGCATGGCCTCGCGGGTCAAGCTGGTCAGCACCAGTTCGCCCCGTTCCCCCTCCGGCTGAGGGGTTCCGGAGACCGGGTCGATGATCTCCATCAGGAAATGATCCTCCCAGAGGTGCATGCCGCGTTTCTGTTCGCATTCGAAGGCGACGCCCGGGCCGTTCATTTCGGAGAGCCCGTAGGAGTTGTAGGCGTCGATGCCCAACGCCTGTTCGATTTTGGCGCGCGTCTCCTCGGTGTGGGGTTCGGCTCCGACGTAGGCCTTGCGCAAGGCAAGATCGCGGCGCGGGTCGACGCCTTTCCGTTCGAGGAAATCGGCGAAATAGAGGGCGTAGCTCGGGGTGGCATGAAAGACCGTTGTGCTGAAATCCCGCATGAGGAGGAGCTGGCGCTCCGAGTTGCCGGGGCCTGCGGGGATGACCAACAGGCCGACCTTCTCGGCGCCGTAGTGCATCACCAGCGCTCCGGTGAAGAGGCCGTAGGTCATCATGTTCTGGAGTACATCGCCGCGCCTGACGCCCGTCATCAGGAGGCATCGAGCGATCAACTCGGCGGCGCGGTCGACATCGCCGCGCGAGAAAAAGATCGCTTTGGGTTTCCCGGTGGTGCCGCTTGAAGTGTGGAGCCTGGCCAGATACTGACGATCGACCGCCACCAGCCCGTCCGGGTATTGGGCGCGCAAATCGGCGCTGGTGGTGAAGGGCAGGCGGTGGACGTCTTCGAGCGTTCGGATCTGCTCGGGTCGAACGCCGGCCTCGGCGCATTTCTGGCGGTAGAACGCGACGTGCTCCGAGCACCGGCGGACGGTGTCCTGCAATTGGCGGAGCTGGAGTGCAGCCAGCGCCGCCCGCTCCATGGTCTCAACCCGCTGATCCCAGAACATGGCGGCGGGTTAGAAGGTGAAAGAAACCTCGGCCCTGAGGAATGTCATGAGGTCGTTTCGGGCGTAGTAATCCCCCTGCCAGACGAATTCCGCCCAGAGATGGCCTTTGATGTGCTTGTTGAAGGTGTGCTGGAGTGTGCACTGGAGGTAATGCCCGCGAAAGTGATCGTCGTAGCTGAAGAGCGGAGCGGCGTCGCCCGCGCGGGTGGGGTCCTCTTGCGGGGCGAACAGGGCGTTGTAGTAGGCGCCTGCCAGCGTGTTCTTGGTGGGATTGAAGGTCCAGCCGCCTCCCAAGCGCATCAGGTTGTTGTGCTGGGCGATCCGTCCGCCGGTCTCGGCGGCGAAGGAATAGATGTACAACTCACTGTAGCGCGGCCACCGGCCCCACAGGATGTCAAACATCTCATCCTTCCCGTCGGTCGAGTCGTTGTCGCCTGAGAGGTACTCGCCTACGACGTGGAGTTGGTTGTTGAGGGAATCGCGAAAGAGGTAGCTCAGCCGTGCGTTGACGCCAAAGGCGTCGATATCGCGGTTGCGGTCCGGGTCGGCGGCGAACGTGGGGTCCTGCTTCTTGCCGAACTGATAGGCGCCATCGATCGAGTACTGCCAATGCTCGCCCGGGAATCCCGTCAAACGCCCGCCGACGGTGTAGATGTCCGCATTGTCGCCAAACGCCAGTTCCCTGTCGTCATGCTTGTAAATGAAGAAACCGTCAAGCGTCGTGTTCTTGATCGACTTGTTCGAGGCATAGGCAATAAGACCGGACTCGTTCTGCTCGGTCAGGTAATAGGGCGTCCTCGAATGCTCGGGGCTCGGGTTGGCGTTGAGTGTCGGAAACCAATCATCGGGGCGGGCGGACTGGTAGATGCCGATCAGGTCGAACTTCGTCTTGATCTCCTTGGCTTCGTAGGTGGCGCGGACCGAGTCGAGGAAGTAGGTCCATGAGCCGTCGCCGGGCGTGCCGTCGGCCACCAGCCACCAGTTCCAGAAATCTCCGATCATGATGTCCTGCCGTCCGGCAGTAATCGTCAGCGGCTGGCTCAGGGCGTTGCTCCACTTGACGTTGAGGTTGTCCACAATCCCATAGCGCCACTCCATCCCCTGTTCGCCGCGATATGTGCCGGTGAACGCCGGGCGGGTCCACTCTCGCGCCTCCGCCGTCATGCGCACGTTGAAGGCGACATCGGTCACGGGCGTGATCGTGCTCCAGACGCGTCCGCGGTATCGGATGACATTCTGTTCGTGCAGCGGGTTCTTTTCGCTGAGGCTGACGTTGTTGTTGTAATACTCGTCGCGAATCCGCATGTCGCCGCCCCACGTGAACCAGGACAGCGGACTCTTGACGTCCTGAATCCACTGCTCGGTGGAACTGAGCGGCGGCGGTGTCCCTTGGGGCGGAGACGCGGACGGCAAGGCCACGGACGTGGCAGCCGATTGGCCGTGCGCAGTCATCGCGCCGGCGGCGAGCGACAGACTGGCCAGCGTGCAGGAGAACAAGGAGCGATTCATGTGGGGTATGGGTTGAGGTTTGATTGGAACCGATCAGTACCGTAATCGGTATGGGATGCTTGGTGCCGCCGCGGGCCGCCTCGCAGCGGCTGATGCAATTGCGCGCCCGCGCCGAACGCGAGCAGGCGAGAAGTGTTTCCCGAGGCCGTGGCCGCCAGACAAAGCGGAAGCCTCGCAATTCTCCGCGGGTTGCACGTTGACGAATTCACCAAAGACCGCAAACCAATGCAAGCACAGAAGTGATCCGGGCCCCGCATGTCCACAAGGTCTTAACCAGACCATCGCGCATCCGCGGACTCCCAGCGACAGACCGGTGTGGGTCAGATGAGTTCGAGTTGGGTCGCATCGACCTTGATGGCGGCAGCCTGGCCGATGAAGTCCAGCCGCAGCAGCGCCTCCGTCATTCCCGACCGGCTCTCGACCCAGGCGGCCATCCCTTGCAGCGGACCGGATTTGATCCGCACCTTCATGCCGGGACCGATCGTCGGAGCTAGTCGGACCTCAACGTTGGTCTCGAGGGCCTGGAGAATATCCGCCAATTGCGCCGCGAACTCTTCCTGGTCCGGCACATCGAGCAGGTTGGCGACGTAATCGCTCTGGTAAACCGCCTGCCGCTCCGTGCGCTGGAGCTGCAAGAAGACGTATCCGGGAAACAGCGGCTTGTAAAAGACCACCTTCTTGCCCCGGTACTTTTTCACGCTCCGGTAGCAGGGCAGCGTGGTGGAGAAACCCTCGCGCTCGCAATACTGCACCAGCTTCTTCTCGCACCGCGGACGCGTGTGCGCCACGAACCAGATCGGACCGCTCATGGAAGATGCGGATTGCCCAACACCCGACGCCACCGCGCCAATTGCCGCCGGACTTCGCGCGGGCTGGGCGCCCCGGGCAGCGCGCGCCGTCGCATCGCACGGTCCAGATCGAACATCACAGGGGCCTTCGATCCGAATTTCGTCGAAATCCGGCGCCATTCCCCGAGCGTCAGTTCGTGAAGCCGCCTGCCCGCCTTCTCCGCGAGAGCCACGGCCGCTCCCACCAGGTGATGCGCCTCGCGGAACGGCACGCCTTGACGCACCAGGTCATCGGCCAAATCGGTCGCCTGAAGCTGCGAATCCTCCGCCGCGGCGCGGCACGCCTCGGCGCAGACCTTCGTGTCCGACAGCATGCCAGCCATCAGTCGCAGACAGCTCCGGACCGTGTCCGCCGTGTCGAACAACCGCTCCTTATCCTCCTGCAAATCCCGATTGTACGTCAAAGGCAGTCCTTTCAGGAGCGTCAGAAGGGACATCAGATTTCCAATCACCCGCCCGCTCTTGCCGCGCGTCAGCTCGGCCACATCCGGGTTTTTCTTCTGTGGCATAAGCGACGATCCGGTGGTGTAGGCGTCGCCGATGCGGATAAACCCAAACTCGGCGCTCGCCCACAGGATCATGTCCTCCGCCAACCGGCTCAAGTGAACGGCAATCAGCGCGCAAATCGCGCAAAACTCGATCGCAAAATCGCGATCGCTCACCGCATCCATCGAGTTCTGCGTCAGCCGCGGACGCCCGCGGCGATCGACGAATCCGAGCTGCCGGGCCACGAATGCCCGGTCGAGGGGCAGGGTGCTGCCCGCCAAGGCCCCGCTTCCCAGCGGACACACCCCCAGCCGGTCGTAACTGTCTCCCAACCGGTCATGATCCCGATCGAACATCTCGACGTAAGCCAGCGCGTGATGCGCGAAGAAGACCGGCTGCGCGCGCTGCAGATGCGTGTAGCCGGGCATGACAACTGCAACATTCGCCTGGGCCAGGGCAACAAGCGCCCTCTGCAACATGCGTAGATCCTGTCCCATGGCGATCGTCTCGTCACGCAGCCAGAGCCGCAGGTCCAGCGCGATCTGGTCGTTTCGCGACCGTCCGGTGTGCAGCTTTGCCCCCGCCGCCACCCGGCGTGTCAGCTCCGCCTCGATGTTCATATGCACATCCTCGAGTTCCGGGCGCCAGCGGAATGTGCCCGCGGCGATCTCGCGTCCGATCGCCGTCAAGCCGCCCAGAATGGACTTCAGTTCAGCCCGGGTCAGCAGCCCTGCGCGACGCAACATCGCCGCATGCGCCATCGACCCGGCAATGTCATGCCGCCAAAGTCGCCAATCGAAGGAAACGGATTCCGAAAACGCGGTCACCTCGGCCGCCGGCCCGCGTGCGAACCGGCCCGACCGGGCTGCCGTCGACGATATCTTCCTCATGAACGAAAGCGGAATGTCGGCTAGTTGCGCCACTCGAACGCCCGTTTCTTCAAGGCGTAGAGATAGCCCACCAGGAGCACGCCGAGAAACGAGACCATCGAGAAGAGAATCGGATTTGCCATGGCCGGATGCTCGAGGAATCGGCGGTAAACGACCGCCCATGGATAGAGAAAAATCACCTCGATATCGAATAGGATGAACAGCATCGCCACGAGGTAGAACCGCATCGAGAGCCGCGGAGTCGGATTCCCGACGGGGATCATGCCGCATTCGTAGGCGGTGTCTTTGGCCTTGGACCGCCTCCCCAGTTTGCCCAGCATCATCGACAAGATCATCATGCCTGCAGTGGCTGCGACAGCCACGGCGGCCAGCATCAAGACCGGCAGGTACTGGGACAACTGCGAATCCATGTGCCGACGCTAAAAAGACCCTCGCGGGTTGACAAGGGGAAACGGACGCGCAGGCGCTAATTCGCTACGCGAGAGCCGTTGGCGGAGGCGCCATGCCGGCTTTCGCGGGGATCGAGCCGCGCCAGGTGTTGCTCATGGCCTGGACAGCGAGATCGATCGCCTTCACGCCGTTGTGCCGGATCACAAGGCGGTCTCCGCCGACTGAACCGAGCTTGAAACAGGGCACGGAGTGTTTGGCGGCGATTGCCTCGAGTCGGGGGAGATTCTGGGGATCGACGGTGACGACAATCCGCGACGGACTCTCGCCAAACAGGATTTCATCGAGTCGCCTGCCCTCTGTCGGCAGGGCTTGCAGGTCGATCTGCGCGCCGCGCATCTGTTGCGGATTGCTGATGCACGATTCAGCCAGGCAGACGGCGAGACCGCCTTCTGACGTGTCGTGGGCGCTCCGGACCAGTCCGGCCTGGATGGCATCGAGGCAGGCGTTGTGAACCGACTTCTCGAAGTTGATGTCGATTTGGGGATTGCCCTTCTTGAGGCCGTGGAAGAGGTGGAGATACTCGCTGCCATCCAGCCTGCCGGTGGGTGTGCCCAACAGCGCGACGAGGTTGCCGTCCGCCTTGAATTCCTGTGTGACGAAGGTTTCGGCGTCTTCGATCAAACCGACCATTCCAACGATCGGCGTGGGGTCGACGGCGCCTTTGGGATTCTCGTTATAGAAGCTCACATTGCCGCTGACCACGGGCGTGTCGAGAGCGCGACAAGCCGCGGCCAGCCCTTCAATGCATTTCTGGAATTGCCAGTAGCTTTCCGGCTTCATCGGGTTGCCGAAGTTCAGGCCGTCGGTGATGGCAAGCGGTCGGGCGCCGGCGCAGACGATATTGCGTGCCGCTTCAGCCACGGCGAGCATGGCGCCCTGATAGGGGTTGAGGTAGCAATAGCGGCCATTGCAGTCCACGCTCATTGCCAGGGCCTTGCGCGTGCCTTGGACCCGGACCACCGCGGCGTCCGACCCGGCGCCCAGCAGGACGGTGTCCTTTTCTCGGAAGGTGAAGCTGCGATAGGCGGCTTCCTTGCTGGCGATGGTCGGCGAGTCAAGGAGCGCACTCAGCACGGCGCTGCAATCGGCGGGCACCGGGAGCCCGTCGAGCGCCAGGTGTTGCGCCTCGCCCAAATAGGATGGTTCCTGGGTCGGGCGATCGTAGAGCGGCGCGTTTTCGGTGAGGGCCTTGGCCGGCACCTCAGCAACCACTCTGCCGTTGTGTTTGACTCGGACCATGCCGTCCTGGGTGACGCACCCGATCCGCACAACGGGGACACTCCATTTCCTGAGGATCGCGATCGCGTCGTCTTCCTTGCCTTCCTCGACAATTGCAATCATGCGCTCCTGCGATTCGGAAAGAAGAATTTCGTAGGGCGTCATGTTCGGTTCGCGTTGGGGGATCAACGCAACGTCGAACTCGATTCCGGTGCCGCCGCGCGAGGCCGTCTCACACGTCGAGCAGATGAGTCCCGCGGCTCCCATGTCCTGCATGCCGGCCACCAGCCCCTTCCCGATCAGTTCGAGGCAGGCTTCCCGCAGGCGCCGGCCCAGAGCCGGATTGCCGATGGCGACCGCGCTCGACGAGGAGGCGGATGCCTCGGTGATTTCCTGGGAAGCAAAGCTCGCGCCCCCGACGCCGTCGCGTCCTGTGTCTCCGCCGATGTAGTAAACCGCTTTGCCCTGGCCGGCGGTGGTCCCGCGCACGATCTGTTTCTGCTCGACAATCCCGACGACGAACGCGTTGACGAGCGGATTGCCCTCGTAGCTTTCGTCGAAGCAGGTCTCGCCGCCGACGGCGTTGACCTCGGCCTGGTTCGCATAATGGGCAAGTCCGCGGATGACTTCCTTGAACAGATGCTTCACCTTGTCATTGGCCAGACTGCCGAAGCGCAGGGAGCCCAGGACGGCGACGGGCCTCGCGCCCATCGTGAAGATGTCCCGCAGACATCCCCCGATCCCGGTGGCCGATGCCTCGAAGGGCTCGACCGCGGACGGGTGGTTGTGCGACTCGATCTTGAAGGCGACGCCGAAGCCGTCTCCGATATCGACCACGCCGGTGTTTTCTTCCCCGGCGCCGACGAGCACCTGCTTGCCCTTGGTCGGGAAGAGCCGGAAGAGCTTGCGCGAGTTCTTGTAACTGCAGTGTTCCGACCACATCGCGGAAAAGAGCCCGAGTTCCGTGAAATTCGGATTCCGTCCGAGGAGTCTGCAGATCGAGGCGTATTCCTCTTCTGTGAGGCCGAGTTTCGCCGCCAGAAGCGCATCCACCTTCACTTCGGTACTCGTGGTCGTCAGCATCGCGAATGTTGTACACCATCGAAAGGACGAGGCAAGCGGCGTTAGCCCGGATTCTTCATAAAGCTTTGCGGCGTCTAAAATCCGGGCTCTCGCTGTGCGTGCAGGACCTCGCCCCCGGGTGAGGGCACCCGGCCCGATCAACATCGCTGTCAGGGGGTGGTCACGCTCGGGGCCGGTCCGGTCCCGTCCTCCCGCCCTGGGCGGGTGGCCTGCACGGGGAAGGTCTCCGCCAGGAACGTCTCGAGACCGTCCACGAACCCGGCGCGGTCGGCGTCGAGGGGATCGTTGTGATCGCCGGCGATTTCCCAGAGGCGCTTGGGGCCGCGTGCGGCGGCAAAGTTTGCCTCTGCATGATGAAACGGAATCAGGCGGTCCGCGCGGCTGTGCATGATCAGCAGGGGAATGTCCAACTCGGGCAGCTTGCGGTGCGTGTCGTAGCGGATCGATGCGATCCAACGGACAGGCAACCAAGGGAACAGTTCGGCGCCGATATCGGGGATGCTTGTGAAGGTGCTTTGCAGGATGAGTCCGCCCAACGGTTCGCGCCGGGCCAGTTCGGTGGCGACGGCACCTCCGAGCGATTCGCCAAAAGCGATGATGTTCGAGCCTGCGAAGCCGCGTCGCCGCAGCCATGCGTAGGCGGCCTGGGCATCGAGGTAAGTCCCTTCCTCCCCAGGGCGACCGGCGCTCTTGCCGTATCCGCGGTAGTCAAAGGCGAACACGGCGACACCGGTGTCCAGCAGGGCCTGGTAGAGGTCGAGTCGGTGGCTGATGTTGCCCCCGTTGCCGTGGCAGACTGCCAGGGTCAACTGCGATCGCAGCGAGTTCGAATGCGCCGCGAAGAACCAGGCGCTTAACTCGATGCCGTCAGCAGTCTGCAGGCGCACGTCTTCCCAGGGACGCCCCAGGGCGCGCCCCGTCTCGGCCCATTCCCTGGAAGGGTGGTAGACTTGTTTGTGCTCGAACCAGCGCAACATTGCGTAGAGTATTAGCGGCAGCAGGACGATCGCGGCCAGGATCGTTCGGTGCTTGCGGTGCGGGTGAATCGTCACAGACCATGAGGGGCGGGCGCGCATACGGCGCAATAGGACCGCCAAGAAGCGCCTGAGGCATTCGAGTCGGCAAACCGGAAACTGCCGTCGTCGAGAACGGTGTCAACCTGCAACGAGGTCCAATCTCAGGCATCGCGCAAGGCTACCGTGCAACGGTGACACCTGGCAAGCCTGGAGCGACGTGTGCCGATTGGCCGCCACGGTTATTTCGTTCAAATTCCTGAAGGGTTGCTGTTGTTGAGGTTGGAAAGAGATGGAGAACCTGTCACTTTATTGCTGTCGTTGTTCCATGCCCACCTCCGGGCGCAACTCCGGGCTTCCGCCGCGGGCGCGGTTCTGCTGTGATTTTCAACCGTCATGGCCACGCCGGATTTGCTGACCCGCCTGTTGCGGGACGTATCGCGCTCGTTCTACCGGACGCTGCGCGTTCTGCCGTCCGGCGTCCGGCCCCAGATCGGTCTTGCGTACCTGCTGGCCCGAATCACCGATACCATCGCCGACACGGAGATTGTCAGTCTCGAAGGCCGGATGGCGGCGCTCGATCGACTGCGGACCCGCATTGCCATCCCGAGATCGGGGTCCGTCCGCCTCGAATCGTTTTTCGCCGACGCGGGCGCGGGGCAGGGGGCATCAGCCGAACGCGATCTCCTCTTGCGCGCCGACGAGGCCCTGGGCGTGCTGGATGCAGTTGAACCGGGCGACGGGCGGCTAATTCGGAACGTGCTGCGCACGATCATCAGCGGCCAGGAACTCGATCTGCGTCGATTTCGCGGCGCCAGCGCCCAGTGTCCGGCAGCGCTCGATACCGAGGAGGATCTCGATGACTACACCTATCGTGTGGCCGGATGTGTCGGCGAATTCTGGACGCATCTCTGCCGCGCCCGGCTCTTTCCGGCGGTGCGGGTCGACGAGGGATTCCTCCTGGCGAACGGCGTTCGGTTCGGCAAGGGCCTTCAGCTCGTGAACATCCTTCGCGACATTCCGCGTGATCTGCGTCATGGGCGGTGTTATCTCCCCTCGAATCGCCTCGCGGCGCACGGTATGAGGGCTTCGTCGCTGCTGGATGCGCGGAACATGCCCAGGTTTCGCAAGCTCTACGAGGATTACCTCGATCTGGCCGGCGCCTGCTTGGCGGACGGGTGGGCTTACACGAACACGCTGCCTTCGCGGCAGATGCGCGTCCGATTGGCCTGCGCATGGCCGATTCTGATTGGCCTTCGGACCATCGCCCGCCTGCGCGTTGAAAACGTGTTGGATGATCGGCGTCGCATCAAGGTGAGCCGCGGCGAGGTGAAACGGCTCATGCTGCGATCCGTCTGCGTTTACCCCTGGGCCCGCGCCTGGAACCGGCTGTTCGAGCGCGCGCGCCAAATGCCATCCTCTGTTTTATGACTGCCGCCTCAGCCAAAGCGCGCCACGCCGATCTGGCCGCCCAAATCCGCGTCCACGACCACGCGTACTATGTCCTGGCCAGGCCCACGATCAGCGACCGCGAGTACGATCGGCTCTACCACGAACTGCTCGAACTCGAACGCCAATGGCCGGAACTCGTCACCCCAGATTCGCCCTCGCAGCGCGTCGGCGGCGCGCCGCTGGCCGAGTTTCGTCCGGTCCGGCATGCGCAGCCGATGCAGAGCCTGGACAACACCTATTCGCAGGCGGAGGTGAAGGAGTTCGTCGGACGGATTCAGAGGCTGCTGCCGGGCGAACCGCTCGAATGGTGCGTCGAGCCCAAGATCGATGGTGTGGCCGTGAGCCTGCGCTACGAGAACGGGCGACTGGCCGTCGCCGCCACGCGTGGCGATGGCACGACTGGAGACGACATCACCGCGAACCTCAGGACGATCCGCAGCGTGCCGTTGGTGCTTGCGCATCCGCGGTCCGAGCTCGCCTCACGGTCGGCACCAGGCGGGACCGCGAAGACCGGGGAGGAGTGCCGGCGCCCGACGCAAGGCGATCTGTTTGGAGCGGGCGCTGCTGGAGGTGCCGGGCAGGCGGGGCCGATCCCGCGAGTGCTCGAAGTGCGGGGGGAAGTGTTTCTCGGCAAAGCTGGATTTGCGCGGTTGAACGAAGAGCGGGAGGCGCTCGGGGAAGAGCCGTTCGCCAATCCCCGCAACGCGACGGCGGGCTCTCTCAAGCAGCTCGATCCGCGTATTGTGGCGGCGCGGCCGCTCGACATCGTCCTGTACGGCCTCGGGCACGTGGAAGGCGTCCGGGCGCCGGCCACACAGATCGAGTTGCTCGATTGGCTCAGGGCGCTGGGGCTGAGGACGCCCCAGCCACGCTGGCTGTGCCGTTCACTCGATGAACTGTTCGAGGCCATTGCGAGCCTGGAAGGGCAGAGGCGCGACTTTGCGTACCAAACGGACGGCGCCGTCATCAAGCTCAACTCGGTCGCGTTGCGGGCGCGGTGCGGCAGCACATCGAAGGCGCCGCGCTGGGCAATCGCCTACAAGTACGCCGCTGAACAGGCTCAGACGCGCCTGAACGCAATCACAATCCAGGTCGGACGCACCGGCGCCCTGACGCCGGTGGCCGAGCTCGAGCCGGTGTTTCTCTCGGGCAGCACCATCAGCCGCGCCACGCTGCACAACGAAGAGGAGCTCCGACGCAAAGACATCCGTCTTGGCGACTGGGTGGTCATCGAGAAGGCGGGCGAGGTCATTCCAGCCGTGGTCGGAGTCGTGCTCGAACGCCGGAACGGCCATGAGAAACAGTTCGAATTCCCTCGGTCTTGCCCCGAGTGCAAATCGAAGGTGTCGCGCGGTTCGGTCCTTGGCGAGGCCGGGGTGGTCTGGCGCTGCGTCAATCCGGATTGTCCGGCCAAGATTCGCGGGCGAATCGAGCATTGGTGCTCGCGCGGGGCGATGGACATCGAGGGCGGCGGGGAAGTGCTGGTGGCCCAACTCGTCCGTAATGGCCTGGTCCGGGATGTCGCCGACCTCTATCGCTTGCGCCTGGATGAACTCGCCGCCCTCGAACGGATGGGAGAGAAATCCGCCCGGAACTTCCTGGCTGCGATCGAGGCGAGCAAACGGCGCGAACTCTCGAGGCTGATTTTCGGCTTGGGCATCCTGCATGTTGGCGCGCGCGTGGCCAAATCGCTGGCCCGCCGGTTTGCGACGCTCGATGACCTCATGCGGGCCGGCCAGGAGCATCTGACGGCCACGGAAGACGTGGGCGAGATCATCGCCGCCAGCGTTTACCAATGGTGCAGCGACGCCGAGAACCGGCGTTTGATCGAACGTCTGCGCAAGGCGGGTCTGAGTTTCGAGTCCACCGCATTCCAGGCCGGTTCCGGACGCGGCCCGTTTGCCGGCAAGTCCTTCGTGCTCACGGGGACATTGCCGACGCTCACGCGCGAACAAGCGACCGCCAAGATCGAGGCCCTCGGCGGCCGCGTCAGCGGCAGCGTCAGCAAGAAAACCGACTTCGTGCTCGCCGGAGCCGATCCGGGGTCCAAACTCGCCAAAGCCCAGAAGCTCGGCGTGCGAATCATCGATGAAGCGGAGTTCCGCCGCCTTGGAGGCGCGGGCTGACCGGATGCCAAAGACCGATTCCATCGAGTTGGGCAACGGCGAGCGTCTGCGGATTCTCCACGAAGACCGCGCCGTGCTGGCGATCGACAAACCTGCCGGCTGGATGCTGGTGCCCGTCAGTTGGCAGAACACCGGACGCAACCTCCAGGCGGCCTTGCTCTCGTGCCTGGCCTCGGGCGCGTATTGGGTCCGCTCGCGCAACCTGACGTTTCTGCGCTATGCGCATCGCCTCGATGCCGAGACGACGGGCGTGCTGCTGCTGGCGAAGAGCCGCGGCGCTCTCGATGCGCTGGGCGGTCTGTTTGAGAGCCGCCTCATGCAGAAGTCTTACCTCGCCGTCGTGCAGGGGCGCCCCCCTCGGGACGCATGGACCTGCAACCTGCCTCTGGCCCCGCATCCGCGGAAACACGGACGGGTCATTGTCAGCCGCCACGATGGCAAATCGACTGAAACCCGATTCCGCGTCGTGGAGCGGAAGACCGACGCGCAGAGGGGGACGTGGTCGTTGATCGAGGCGCGTCCTGTCACCGGCCGGACGCATCAAATCCGCGTCCACCTCGCCGCGGATGGTTTGCCGGTGCTGGGAGACGCCCTCTACGGGCCCCGTCAGTCCGGCTTGATGCCGGACGACTTTCCGCTGGCTTTGCGGGCAGTGAGCCTCGCTTATGCCGATCCGTTCACCCGGCGGGCGGTTCGAATCGATGCGCCCCGGACGCTCTTTCTTCGCGCCTTCGGCTTCGAGTTGCCGGCTGCCGGCGAACCCCGAGGGAACAGCCGCCGCCCGCCACAACCGGGATTGCCAGCCGGGCGGTTTGTCGACACCCTCGGCCCATGATTGAACCGTGGCCCACACTCGAGTCTAAGACGCTCGGCGACTTCCGCGTTTTTCGGGTGCGACAGGATTCCAAACGCTCGCCTCGCACCGGTCAGACGCACAACTTTTTCGTCCTCGAATGCCCCGGCTGGGTCAACATCATTGCCCTGACCCCCCATCGGGACATCATCCTGGTCGAGCAGTATCGACACGGGGTCCAGACGGTCGAACTCGAAGTCCCTGGCGGCGTGATGGACGCCGACGACGAATCGCCGATCGAGACCGCGGTGCGCGAGCTTCGGGAGGAGACCGGTTTCGAGGGCGAGAACGCGGTTGTCATCGGGCGCGTTGCCCCGAATCCGGCAATTCAGAACAACATCGCCGGCACGGTTCTCATCGAGAATTGCGTGCGGCGGCATGAGGTCGAGTTTGACCACACGGAGGACGTGGTGACGCGAATCGAGAAAGTCGATGCCTTGCCTCTCCTGGTGGCTTCCGGCCGCATCCGTCATTCGCTCAGCATCGCCGCCTTTTACCACTTCGATCTCTGGCTCCGCGGCCTGGCGCCCAACGCGCCTCGCCACTAACCCAAAAAGCTAAAAAGGAAGTCTCCCCGCTGTTGTGGCCGGGTGCGAATCCGCTTTCCAGGATGCGCTTTTTCACGTCAGCGCCTCCCGCACCCGGCCCAGTTCCGCCGGCGACACACACTCGATCTGCTCATCCATCGGGTAACCGGTCGGCCCGGGATAAACCACCCAGAGCTTCGCCAGCTTCAAGTCCTGCATGGCGATCCGCATGGATTTGGTGATCGTCGGCGCGTCCTGATACTTGATCTCGAAGCCCCAGCGTTGGCCTTTGGCCGGCACCATCAAATCCAGCTCCGCCCGGCTGTGCGTCGCCCAAAAATAGGCGTTCCGCTCCCCGGCCCACGCCAGGATTTGCTCGATGACGAATCCCTCCCACGACGCCCCCAGTTTGGGATGCCCTGACAACGCCGCCTCATCCGGGATGCCCAGCAGCGCGTGCAACAACCCCGAATCCCGCACATGCACCTTGGGCGACTTGACCACGCGCTTGCCCACGTTCTCGAACCACGGCGGGAGCTGGCGCACCATGTACGCGCCGCTCATCGTGTCCAAATACCGCCGGGCCGCGTGATGCGTCACCCCGACGCGCTGCCCAGCAGCAAGAACCGGCAAGGGGGCGGCTGCCGATCCGCCAGCACCCGCAAGAGCGGCATCAGGTCGGGCCGTTGATGAATTTCATCCAGCACCACCAACCCCCGCGCCGCTTCCAACACCGTTTGCGGATGCGCCAGCCGCGCCAGGTTGCGGGGACTCTCCAAGTCGTAGTAATTTTTCGATGAGACTCCGCCCAACATTCGGGCCAGCGTCGTCTTGCCACATTGACGCGGCCCCAGGAGCAACGTGCCCGGGCTGTGAGCCAGTCCGTCGTTCACTCTCACAACCAGTTCAGGACGAGGAATCCTCCAAGACCTCCGGCTCGGCGTATTCCAACTCGAACTGGGCCCGGAGGATGGCCTCCAGTTCTTCACACCGTGCCACGGAACGCCTCCTTGAGGATGGCGGCCTGCCGTTCTGGCTTCAACTCCGTGTGCCACTGGGTAAACGTAACGCGCAGCGATTCGACCTTGGCAGCAAGGGCCGGCGGCGTCAGCCGCAACGGTTTGAGGGTCTCGGCGTCGTCACATTCGAGCAGCAAGCCCTCGCCGCTGGCAATGGCGGTGGAGAGCAGGGCGCGGTGAAGTTGCGAGTCATCCTCGCCGGGCTGGGGGGCGAGCAACATTTGCTCCTCCAAGTCCTGGCAAACGCGGCACAGGTTGAACCAGGAAACGACCCGGGCGGCAAGAGGATTCCGGCGCATCTTGACTTCGGCTTCGAGCACATCGGCAAAGCGGTTCGCCGTGCGCCAGCGTTCTCTTACGGTTTCGGGCATTGTAGTCCCGATAGGCATAACGGGAAAGTATGAGCGGATGTGGCGTCCTGCAAGTCACTTTTGCCGAGCGTTCTCCGCGCAAGGGCGCATCTCAGTTTCTTGCAAGCCAGTTGGAGGATATTCCTTGTATCTTGCGTAGCCCATTTTTGACGGTTCATTCCACTATCGCTTTCAACAGCGCCTCGCGGGCGTCGCTGTAGTAGAGGATGTTTACCTTGGTGATGAGGTCGTCGGGCAGGTCGTTGAGCTGCTTCCGGGCCGAGACCGGCATCAGCAGGGTGGTCGCCCCCTTCTCGATGGCCAGCTCCGCCACGTTGACGGCGTTGTGAACCGGGTCTATCGAGCCGCCGAGGTTCAGACCGCCGATAACCACCAGCCCCCCCTTGGTGCTTTTCTGGAGCAGGGCGCTGCATAGAGCGACCAAGACCGCCAGGCCCGTGCCGGTGCCGTTCTTGCCGGCATCGAAGGCCCGGAGCTGGATCGAAAACTCGTGTTCGCGGGGATCGCGGTCGCCGGTCAACTGCTTGGCCCGCGAGTAAAGATTCTGCTCGGCGTAGCGCACGCTCTCCGAGAACGGTGCCGGCGCCGGCCGGTTCAGTATCTTCACGCCCGATCCCGGCCCCTCGTTGACTTCGATCCGGTAAAGCCCCGCGTTCTCGTCTAGTCCGCCCGGACTGATCGCCCATATCTGGCCAGGCGGCAGCGGATCGGAGCCGATGCTGTCCTCGCTCTGGAGTTCCGGCGTAACCACGAACTTCTCCACGCCGTCCTGCCCCAAGGTATAACTGAAATGCGTATTCCTGAACTCCGCTGACCCGATACGCTTCTGCTGCTCTTTCACGCGACGACGGCACTCCAGCGCCAGCCGCACCGCCCATTCCAGCGCCTCGTCGGTGACCGGGCTGTCGGGGTTGGGGAACAGCAGCTTGAGCAGGCCGTTGACAGTTCTTTGGACCGCCCATGTATCGCGCCCGCTTAACGCACCACCGAAGAATACCCGCCCCTGGAGCGCCGTGAGTCGGCTTTGTTTACGAAGATGAGTCCAGCACTCCGACAGGAAGTCGCTGACCAGGCCGAAGTGGTTGGTGAAAAGTTGGCCCGACATCTTGGGCACGTCCCAGCCCGGCGCATAGCAGTGGATTCGATCCTGGAAGGCCGTGTCGTCGCGCATCTCTGGCGGCAGCGGCCCGAACAGGTGCCCGATCTTCTGCTGGTGCTGCACGTCCACGTCGAAGTTGCCGACCATCACGATGCCGCCATCGGCGCGGATGCTTTCCTTGCCCCGGCTGAACTCGCCCGACTCCATGTAGCCCTTCATGATGTTCACGCCGTCCTTCTGGTCGAACGACACGCCGGAGATTTCGTCGAAACAGACCACATCATACTGACACACCAAGCCGCGCTGGCCGTTGGCCATGTTGACGAACATCCGCGCCACAGTCGTCTTGCCGCCTGAAACCAGATGCGCGTAAGGCGAAATCTGCTGGAACAGATGGCTTTTGCCCGTCCCTCGCGGCCCCAGCTCGACCATGTTGTAGTTGCGCTCCACGTAGGGCACCATCCGCAGGAAGACCACGTCGATGTTGCGCGGCGTCAGGGCGTCCGGTTCCAGGCCGATGCTGCGGATCAGGAACCGCTTCCACTCTTCCAGGTTGAACAACTCCCGTCCGCGATACATGGCTTCCAGGACATCCCGTTTCGAGAGCTGGATTTCCCGAATGCTCTCCACCCCGAAAGGCCGACCGGACTGCTCCGCGGCAATGGTCGCGTCGTAGGTCAATTCGATCTCGGCGTAAAAGCCGCCCGTGAGCATCCGGTCGTGCTGCTGAACCAGGGCGGGCGTGATCCGCACGTCGCGCAGGCGCAGGCTGGGCAGCTCCGCCACGTAGGAGTCGGTCTTGGCGTCCAGGCGAGCCGTGATGATGTCGATGATGCGGATCGAGCCGGTCTCGCGGGCCTTGGACTTGAAATACTCTTCCTCGCCGGGCCGCACCGTCCGGTCGGCCAACTGCCGCTGCACAACCTGCAAGCCCTCCTCGATCTCTTTTTCGTCGGTCGAGGAGCAGTAGCGTCCGAGCAGGAACTCCGCGACGTAGGTGGGCACCGGATATTGGCCCTTGAACTTCCTGACCAAATCCTTCCGCACGATGTAGCCCTCGAAGGCTTTGGCGGCGAGTTTGTCGATGGCATCAAGCTCCATAAATCATTCTCCAATCACGGTCGGGAATTTGGCGACTACGGTATCGCCGGCGTCCACGAGGACGACTGTGGCCTTGGCTCCCGACTTCCGGTCGTCCGTCACCAGCAGCGAAGTCTGACCGTCAGGTTCGATTTCTTTGGGTTTGGCGACCAGGGACGTGGCCGGATCAGCCATGCGCTCGCGGATGTCGGCCAACAACCCCACGGCGCTGGCGCTGGCCTGGACGCGGCACCGCAATCCAACCCACTTCGCCGACGAAATCGCTATGTCGGCTATGACCGGCGCGGCGGAACTGACCGTCAGCTCCGGCACCAGGCACTCCTGCACGCTCAAGCCGCCGTGGGCGTATTCCGTGCTGGCCTTGAAGGCTCCGACGCCGGGCGGCACGGCCACATGCACCGTGCTGGCCCAATGCCAGGGCACCGAGGGCAGCTCACTATGGACACCTTCCTTGATGAGCGCACAACGGCCCCAACGGGTCTCAGCCAGGTATTTGGGGAGGTCGAGTTTCGGCAGGCCCCCCGGCATCAGTAGCCAGCCGTGGTCAGTCACGACCCTGACCTTCTTCCAGCCGCCTTCCAGCAAGCCCAGGATCGTCTGCGCCAGGCCGTCCAGCTCCCCCGGCACGCGCTTGGCCAGCTTCCAGCCCTCCTTGTGCCCGGTGCTGTCGATGCTGCCATACTCCTGCCAGGCCACGCCGTCCGGCTGCCCCAGCTTCTTGTCGTTGAGCACCTGGCAGCCGTGTTCCTCCAGGAGTTGCTTAAACCGGTCGCCGGTCAGGTCTTTGCCGCCGTCCTTAATCCGGGGCCTGAACTCCTCGCAGCCCTCATCCCCTGTAAACAATTCCGAGATGGGCGAGGCGGCGGGCTTGGCCGTGGGCGTCACGGTCGGCAGCGCCGTCCAGCGCCAGCCCAGCTCCAACTGGAGGCCCTTCTCCGCCAGCCTGGCCTTGAGCTTCTGCGCCAGGTCGAACCGTAACCCGTCGGCGAACAAGATGGCCGTGCCCTTGGCCACGTCCGAGATGCCGGCTGGGGACTTCGATTGGATCGCCGCGCAGCCCGCCTTCACCAACTTCTGGAACGTCAGGGCGCCGGCTTCCAGCCAGGGCAAATAGACCGCCCGGATGACCGCCTGGACAGCCTCGATGTCGTCCTTCTTTTCAGCGACGGCCAGGGCATCGAGCACAGCAGCATCGGCACACCAGCCGCCGCCGACATAGGCGGCTACCACATCGTCCAGCGCACCACCTACTATGGGCTTGCCGCAGGTCTCGACCAGCGTGGTCAGGTGCTTCAAGGCGACCGCCAGCGGGGCCTGGTCAAGCTCGGCCCAGACCCATGTCCGCCGCTTGCCGTGCAGCCCCTCCATTTCCTTGATCCGTTCGACCACCGCCTGGGCCGACTTGTCCGCGCAGCCCTTGAGGACATTGCGGAGGGCGGCCTCATGAATCTCGTTCGACTGCGGCCAGACCTGATCGCTCTCTTTCAGGAACAGGTCATCATCCTGCGGCTTGGCCTTCCGCAGCCAGCCCGGCAGGTTCGGGTAACGCCGGGGCGCTTCCCGGAACCGATCCCATACCTGTTTCCAGATCCCCTGGCGCTGGCCCATCATTTCCGCCGCCCGGAGCGGACCGTCCTTCATCGGGTGGAAACCGAACTTGTCCTTGCACGAGTGACAGAAGGCTTCCCACTGCTGCGTGGTCAGCTTGGCCTGGGACACCTTGGGGTCGTTCATCCAGGCCAGGATTTCGCGCACCGGGTCAGGCGACAGCAGCGCATGAAAATCGGAGGCTTCGAGCCGATGGCCGGTCAGGTCTTGGATGTCCGTCTCGACCAACTTCGCCAGCGCGGTCTTCATCGCGTCCAGGGTCGCCGTGTCCCGCGCCACATCGAGGCCGAGGCCCCCGTCCGCCGATTGCAGGAAGGCCAGCACCGTCCAGTCCCTGTGGTTCACCTGCGACCAGAAGGCCCCGCGATATTGCAACCCGGCCAACGGCATCAACGCGGGCGGGCACTCGGCGACCGCCCGCAGCTCTTGGCGGCTCACGCCGGGCAGGTAAAGGATCGGGATGATCTTCTCCGACCAGTTGGCGTCCGGCAATGCGCGGGAAATCATGCACCGCAGCCAGATCGCGGGTCCGGACTTGCAGTTGGCGGCATACGGTCCAAGCGTGAGCAGGTGCGGCAACCGTTCGCGCAACACCGGCAGCACCGATTCCCATTGGCGCTCCTTGTCCGGCCACAGGATCACCGCTGGGGCAACCTGATCGTTTCGGTTGTATTCACCGGCCCGGCTGAGCGATTGAATGATGGCGTCAAGGACAGTCATGGGAGAGGGATGGCTGCAAAGAGGCACAAAAGGCGCAAAGAAGCCCCTTCACTACTTCGCTTTGGGCGTTTTGTGCCTATTTGTGGCTGTTGGTTTCTCATAGGCAGAACCACGGCAACGCGGTGATCAGGTCGTGGATGCGCAACGGAGCCGAGCAGCGACAGATGATGTATCCGTGCTTCGCCTGCTTGGGGTGCTCCTTGAGGAACGTCAGCAAATGCCGCGCATCCTGAACGGTCGGGCGCTCGCTCCACTTCACCTCGATCGGCGTCAGCGCGCCACGATGCTCGGTGATGTAATCAATCTCCATCCCGTCGCGGGTGCGCAGGTAATACAAACGGCCTTCGCCGAGGTATTGCAGTCGCTTCCATAACTCGATGCCTACCCATTGCTCGAAGAACGCGCCCGGATTGACCTGCACGATTTCCCGCGACGCCCGCAGCCCCGCCGCCGCGTGCCGCACGCCCAGGTCGAACAACAGAAACTTCGGCGTCGAAAGCAGGTTCTTGCGTTTGCTCCCCGAATACACCGGCACGCGTAAGCCGATGAACATGTCCTCCAACAACTGGTAGTGCGACTTGACGGTCGGCTGGGAAAGACCCGTCTCGTGCGCGATTCCGGCGTAGTTGAGGATTTGCCCGGACTCCGCTGCGGCCAGTTCCAGGAACCGCACAAACGCCCCCCAGTCCTTCACCAGCGCCTCCCGACGGATTTCCTCCTCCAAATGCACCAGCGTAAAGCCGGTGAGCATCCGCGCCCGATCCGCTTCTTCAGCGGCCACCACGCCCGGCAACGCGCCGTAGGCCAATCGCTCTTCCAAGCCCCAGGTCGGAAAGGGATTCGTCGGCGCCGTCTCCACCTTCCATTCCAGCGGCATCGGTGACACCGCATACTCGATCCGTTTCGGTTCGGGTGGATGCTCGGCCATCGTCAACGGGTAAAGCCGATGGTAGAAGCACCGCCCCGGAAGCAGATTCGCTCCGGTCTTCCGCAGCTTCCGCGCCGAACTGCCGCACAGCACGAATCGCCAGCGCCGCTTGTCGTTGTCGTAGAGATGCTGCACCGCGTCGAACACCGTCGGCACGGCCTGCGCCTCATCCACGAACACAAATCTCCCTTCCGGGGCCGCGGGCAGGTCGCGGCACAGCTTGACGAACAGTCCGGGATCGGCCAGGTGCCGCGACCGCTCCTCTGGAATGGCCAGGTCCACCCGCAGCGTTTCGGGCGGCAACAACGCGTTGAGCAAGGTCGTTTTGCCCGTCTGGCGCGCCCCGAAAATCAGTTGGACATACGGTCGCTCCAGACTCGTCTTCAACTCGACTGCATACCATCGGTCAAACATGGACTTCAGTGTGGCATCTCCGCATCAAAATGCACTTTATTTTTGCAGCAATAATCTAAATCGCTATTCATCAACGGTTCTTTCGGCATTCATCCGTCGCTACACCAGCGACTTGCAATACTACAGTTTGGCCATAAAAAGGCTCTAAACACTCAAAAACCTACCGGAGCGCGGGCTTCAGTCCGCTTCCGTGCCGCCATCGGCTGAGGCTGAAGCGGAAGGAATCCCGCGCTCTTTCTTGCGCCTTTTGTGCCTCTTTGCGGCCAACTCTCATCTGCGAGATTCTGCGTCATCTGCGGATCACTTTCCCCGTGCCTCCCGCTTCTCGGCCAGCGTCAGGTGCCGGTCGTTGTCGCGTTTCTCGCCCCAGGGCGAGCCGGGCGGATTTTTTCCACGGTCCACGCCCCACTTGATGTTCGGGCGCTTGCGGAGCACGTCGGCCTCCATGAACGGGCGGATGTTCAGGCGCACGCCATCGTTCAGGTCGGGATGCCAGCCGATGGGCTGCTGCTCCAGCGGCTTCCAGCGGACGAAAATGTCGTAGGGGGCCTCGCCTTCGAGGATGAGCTTGAGCTTGTCCTGGAGCTGTTGGGCCTTGAGCAGGCGGTCGTCGGCACCGGATTCCTCGCGAGCCACGGCTTCCTGCTGTTTCTTGATCCAATCGCCCAGGTAGGTGTAGGTCAGCTTCTCCAGCAGCTTGTGGTCGAGCTTGTGGTAGTTGACCAAGGCGCTGAATCCGTCCTTCCGTCCATCCCAAATCTGCCAGATGAACGGACGGTGATGGAACAGCTTGCAGTGCTGCTCAAAAAAGCCGTTGCGGAGCCAGTCCTCCAGGTTCGATCCGGCGTAATCCACGGCACTCAACAATTCGTCCAGCTTGCCCGGACTCCATGCCTTGCCGCCTGCCTGCGCCGAGCCTTCGGCAGGCAGGTAGGCGGCGGCGAGCAGGGCGCGGAGCCGCTCTGCCGCTGGAGCTTCACCGCGCACGGACGGGATGCAGACGATGCCGTCCTCGTCCACAAATTGTTCGAGGCCATCTTCCGGCACGGGTGGGGCACCGGAAACAGTCTGGCCGGTCTGGCGCGGCCAGCGATAGCCGAGCATCCGCGCCACGCCTACCTGCAATGGTGCGGTCGAATCCGCCAGTCGCCCGTTGAACAACCATTGCGTCGGGTCGTTGGAATCGGGTTCAGGCAGACCGTTCGGATACTTCTCCGCCGCGACACGCTGCCAGTGGGCAAGGTCAAATCGGATTTTTCCGAACGAGGATTCCGTCACACTCAAAGCCTGATCAACTTCGCGAACGAGCTGACGAAAATTATCGGAAAAGAAGCAGGCTGCGATTGGGGCGAGGAATTCCGTTCTCTTGGGCACAACCACCGCCAACGTGCCATCAAACCTGTGCCCGTAAAACTGGGTCACATGCAGATCGCGAGTCACTGCGGCTGCAACGCCGATCCTACCTTGAGCCTGGATGCCTTTTCTGGCCGTCCCAATCTGAGCAAGCTCGCCACGTCCCTGATCCCAGTGCAGAATACCGCGAAACCCATCTATGCCGTCAGCAGTCGGAGCCATCTGGAAGAACTCCCAGGCGGGGCCAACCAACGACTGTTCCCAAGAGAATTGGACGAACCGAGGCATGTCAGTTGTGCTTACGCCTTGGAAAACGTCGGCGTAATCGCGCAGTCGCTTCTTCCCGCCGAGGTCTTGCCCAATCACCAGGATGAAATCTGGATTCGCCAATTGAGCTTCTTGCGATAGCAGAACGACTTGCCCGCCGTGAAGAACATCGGCCTTCTCAGCAGGCGTGTCTTCGTCCGCCGCATCGAGACCCGCGAGGGCAAAACCATCGTCGTGACGATAGCATGTTAGACCAACCAGGGCTGTAAAGGCTCCTGCGGCCTGCGGGCTATCGAAACCATGCTCGCCGAGCCGGATTACGAAATCCCAACGAACATCCCGAAGAAGCCGACCACGCAATTTCGGCTCTGTAGCAGAATTTGTGGGTGAGAGAGGGAACGTTCGCGGATCTCGGTAGGGCCGGCGGCATCCCCCGATGGGGCCCCAATCGCACGCTGCGGGCCGCGACCGAGGTTGCGCTGCGCTCCGGCCCGCAGCGGCTCTACCCCCATCGGGGAGTGCCGCCTC